>Ga0179593_1294209_pt1 | contig 25836 bp, 33 predicted proteins | sample CZODoug2_1_08_16_FD_185931 | JGI IMG/M metagenome (GOLD analysis project Ga0179593, IMG submission 185931) | Vadose zone soil fungal communities from Angelo Coast Range Reserve, California, USA - CZODoug2_1_08_16fungal (PacBio error correction) | ecosystem: Environmental > Terrestrial > Soil >...
GAAAAAGAGGCACTGTTGATTACAGACGGAAGGCTCAAAGGGGAATGACCGAAAGGAATACGGAAGAGGGAGGAAGTCACAACATCAAACTTGAAAATGGATGCTGTCTATTGAAGTTGACTTAAACATAAGGAATCTAAAAAAGACTCCGAGAACCAGCAAAGAGCAAGTATGTTCGTCAAAACGTTGTGACAAAAAAAAGGGGGGGGGGGGGGGGGGGGTGGGGTGGGGGGGGGGTGGTCACCGGCACAAAAGTTGCTCAAGGCGGAAGGGTGCGCAGGAATTGCACAGTCGTCCACATGTAAACAGGACTCACACACGTGACTACGAGAAGGAGGACTAATGAAGTGAAGAGAAGGACGAAGAGTTATCCTGATCAAGCGGCCGCCACGTAAAAAACGGTCTAAAAAAAAAACAGAAAAATAAGTGATAATGAAAAAAAACAAGCGGGCCAAAGAAAAAAAGAGTGTGTAACAGCGTAACAAAGATCCAATCGGGCTGGCGGGGGACTCCGCCGGTACATGGCGACGGAGCAGGGGGGCCTCAGGGGTAAACAACAATGCGGCGTCGCTACCGCTATGGACAGGGGAAGCTCCATGGAGAAACGAGAAACCTTCTCAGGGGGAGAGGCCTCAAAGGGAGAGTTCTTGGGGAATGAAAGCCTGGAGAGAAGGACCTAGGGGGTGTAGGACACGAACTTAAATAAGGGATCGGACACCTCACCGACTCACCAACAAGAAAGAAATAGAGGAGAAAAAGAAGGGATAATAGCAGACCCGCAAAAAAGGAGGGGGTGAAAACTAAGGCGTTGATATACAAAAAAAAAAAAAAAAGAGAGTGAGAAAATGTCACGAAAAAGAAATTCTTTTCAATGCCGAAGTCGGCAAAGAAAACACTACCTGCCCTGAGGGAAACGCCAGTTACGTAAGCCGGAGGCTCTTGGCCGGGGCCAGAACGCATCCATAAAAAGGGGACAGCAGATCCAGGTCAAAAGGTAGACTGCGCACACAGAGAGGAGAGAGGGAGGTTTAAGGGTAATTACTGCTCAAAAAAAGCCGCGTGGAATAGCAATACACGGCTGGTAAGGTTCACCGGAAGAAGCTGGGAGAGAAGAAGGAAGGTTGGGGACACATTGGGGAAATGTGGTCGAACGCTACCACAGGAGATGGTGAAAAAAACGAGTCCCTAGCCGGGAAAAAGGGACTCTACTAGTAAATTTTGGGGGTGGAAAGAAAGATCTAGTCTCATGCTCAGTCGACAATGATATAAAGAAGTCTCGGGAGTACAGAAAAAGAAAAAATTATGGACAAAAGGCAGAGGGCTGTCTCGCGGTAATTTTGCCAAAGGCCATAAAAAAAGGGCTGGTGAAAGGGGGGGAAGTAAGGAATCTGCACTAGAAAAAGAACAAGGCATTGGAGCACGCTAAGGTAAGGGGGAGGACCCGCAGGGGGGGAGCAACATTACTGTGGGGCAACAACACGACTGTTAACTGGTCAAAGAGGGAAAAGAAATACTGCTAAAAAGAAAAATGTTACTTGCATGAAAAGAGGTTGGGGGAGGGAGGGGCAGCATAGTCGGTGGTGGAAGCTTGGGGATAAAGTAAAACCGGCTGTTACACCTTTAAGGGCGATTCAACCAGGCAAAAGGAAAAAAAAAAAAAAAAAAAAAAAAAAAAAAAAAAGGCTGCGCTCAAAAGGACATTCAAAATAATACGTAAAGAAAAACCAGTCAGGGGGGAAGGTTTGGTTGAAGAGGGGGCAGACTGCCGGAGAGAGCGTGTAATCAAAAAAAACAAACACTTTAATGGAAAGAAAAACACGTACGGAAGAATCTGGCAGGTGACCAGGAAAAAAACTGACCGCTTACTCTGTGACACGGGCATGATGGCAGGAGGGAAGGTGGGGGCCAATGCTCCTACCCTAACCAGACCTCCCGCCGTTGAAGGGAGGAGAAGTCATCTTTAAGATCAGAAGGCAAAAATACAGTGGAAAAAGTCAAAGCCAAAAGTGCTCCCCAACTGACAAAAGAATCCAGGGGCAAAAAAACCCGCATAAACATCGGGAAGGGAGAAGGGGGAAAGGTGTCCAGATGCGCAGAAATATACGGGCACCTCTGGTTGGAGGGGGGTGTCTGAGAGTGGGAAGTTCGGGGCTTTGAAAAAACGTGAATAAAAAAAGGGTTGCTCAAAATCCAGGATTGCGGTTCAAGGGACGAACCTCTGAGTAGGACTTGCCGGGTAGGCCTGTGACCCAGTGGTTAAGGGGGGGAGTGTTGATCTTCCTTAGCAATCAGACGAAATTATCAAAATCAAAAGGTAGACCCAGGATGGATTCTGCCTGGGGTGGGTGGGGAAAGGGATCATTCAGCAACGGGAAAAACAGTAGAAGGGGGAATTGGAGAAAACAGAAAAGGACCATTCCTGGGACCTGGGGTTCCCTGATGTGCTCCAGGATGTTATGTACTTTCAGGTCAGTGGGAGGTGGGGGTGGTGAAAGGATCGATCGCAGGAAACTTTGGTTTGCAAGGGATGGTCAATGTGAAGGGCGGTCTTCGGAGAGGGCTGACGGGACGGGGGAGGAAAGGAAAAGAGGGCGGAGCGCATTCGTAAGGAAGGGGCGCGAACAAGGACTATCTGTGGGGACCCCGGCTGACTTCTTTAACTGGCCGTGACACCCAGTAAAGGGAAGGACAAAGCCCATGACAGGACCATCGGAAAAAAGACTTGGCAAGGGCAACTACGCGAGATGACTCAGGGGTAGGTACCAACACTATTCTCCAGGAGACAGGGAAATGGGTGTGGGGAGAAATCCAGGAGTAAGAGGCTGAGATAAGGAAAGGAAACAGTTCTTTCAATGGGGTTCTTCAAAACACAGGGGGGAGGCCAAGAAAATATTTCAGGGGAGGTCATTTCTCACAATCCTATTGTGGGATAAGCAGGCAAGAACAGACGATGGAGAAGAAAAAAAGGAAAAAAAACGCACGGCAAACTTAGGGGGTAAGGACACTTGCCCAGGAAGGGGAAGGACAATCATTATTACAAGAAAAAGCAGGGATGTGCCAAAAGGGAACAGACTCATCCGATGAGTTGGAGCAAAAAAAAAACAGGTGGAAGTGAAGTGCAGGGGAGACCGAGGGGGTACTTACTGGGAGACCGTTAAAAAAAAGGAGGCCGGATCGAACTTGCCGCAAAAGAAAAAAGGTTTAGGGCGTGCTGCATGAAAGGAGGGGCACGCATGGGAAAAAAAGGAAGAAAAGTAGCCGGGGCAAGGGGTGTTGGGGGACGAGCGCAGGGGGGAAAGAATTCTGGGGGAGGAAAAGGTTTCACAACAGGGGCGAAGAGTCAGGGGTCAGGGGTCAAAGGAGATCTGAGGGAATCGCTGGAGGTTCAGTCTGAAAGGGACCCTGGCTCAGGACCTGAATAGACTAGACACAAGGATACAGCGTAAAGAACGGCAACAGGAGGAAAGAGGGGGGAAAATAAATCAGAAAGGGAAAAGGAAGGGGGAGCTGTTCGCAATTGCTCGCAATAATCTCGGGGAGCGAGATAACCTGGGAAGAAAGGACCCAGAACCGGCGATAGGGGAACACTGATCTTCTGGAGGGTACGCGCACCTTGGCTTAAAAAACGGCAGCTGAGATAGTGGATGGTCGCAACCACTACGTGCGCGGGGAAAGGGACAGGAACTTGGACCTGGATCAAAGGGGGAACGCGGCACATCGGGACGCAGGGGGGGAACTGACAAAGGTCGGGGGGACGCGCAGAGAAAAAAAGGGGGGAACGAAGTGTACGAAAAAAAAAAGGGAAAGGGGCTGAATAAGCGTGCGGAGCTCTGGGGGGAGAATTGAAAGGGGGGGTTGGGTGGAAAAAAAAAAAAAAGGGGATCGGTTCTGGAGGTCATCGGGCGAACCGGGCGGACCTTCGCCGGTGGGAGAGGCGAGGCAGGGGGGGGGGGCGCAAGGTGGGGCAGGGGGGATCACGTGGGAGGGGAAAGGTTGGGAAATTCTTGTTCTAGGTCGAGGGTACAAGGAAAGGACACTGCGGACAAAGAAAAAGAAAGGTAGGGCACGCGTTGTGAGAAGAGCAAATAGGCGGGTAGGGAGGGGAAGGGACTGGAAAAGGTGAGAGTCTCTTGAAAAGAAAACAACTCAGGGAAGTCGTTCTAGTTCCTGAGAAGGGGGGTGTGTGGTGGGTAAACCGTACACTGGGAGAAAATTAACGTATGTCATGAGACAAAGAAGTATGAAAATAAACTAGACGAAGAAAAAGGGGGGAACAGTCACCATCGACGGAAGAGGGGAGAGGCATGAAAGTTACATCCGGGTGAGAGAACCAAACGACTAAGTCACATGAAACTTCGAAAACAATTGAAAAAAAGTAAGCCTGGTCAAACGCGCGACCATCCACTATCAGTACAGGAGAAATTTGGAGAGAAGGGGCAACTCGAACGAATATCATCACTTTCAGGGGAAAAAAAAAACAAAAAAAAAACTAGAACCATCAAAAGCATCAGACCGGGGATCGGGGGCATAACAAAGTAGAAAAAAATGCGTGGAAAAACTTGGGGAAAAAGAAAACCGAAAACGCTGGGGGAATGGTCGTATCCCTGTCCCGGTAGAAATACTTGTAACTGCCCGGAAACACTCTGCTCCGTAGAACAGGTCACTGGACATCAGGGGGCCCAACCTCGTCAGAAAAGAGGAAGGTAACAACGAATCAGTTCCCGGGTCAGCAAGAAAAAAAAAAAAAAAAGTGAACCTTCAGGACAAAAGACAAAAAGAGCGAGTCAATTGCTAAAGCGGTCTGGGGGGAATCAAGAGGATACACCTAGAAGAAGAACTTCAGCCCAGCGGCGGCAGGAGGGGGCATCTACCTCCGTGACGAACTGCACGGGGGATAATGGGGGAGGGGGGGTGAAGGACGGGGACCTAGCCTTCGGAAGGGAGTCGCATGAACCATTAAAGAAACCCGGCCATGCAACGGATGGCGGATCTAAAGGAAGGGATGAGTATAAGTAAAAAAAAATGCTCCAGGGCGCCAAGACGGGGTGCGCGGCACCGGAATACAGTTGTCTCCAGGAAGTGCCAGGCCCCCACCGGTAGACGACAATTCGGGTCACGGAAAAGGGAAGCATGATTTGGTGCCGGGACGTAAATCTCCTGTAAGGAAAAGTGGCCAAAGGTAATAAAAATCATCAATAACGTCACAATCACGACAAAACAAAGGGATGCCGGTCGCTGGATTCTTTCGGAGGCAACCCGAGGTGGACTGGGTGGGGGGTTTAGAAAAGGGAAGGAAATGCGAACGTCAAAAGGGGAAGGGGAAAAAAAGATTAATCTTAACAAGAAAACTACCATATGACACGCACACAAAGGTGGAACAGACACAAGCTTCAGTCCAAAGAAGCGCGAAAAAAAATCAAAAAACTGACCGCACGAAAAAAAGGTCGAGCTACGTTGGGACGAATTTCTTCCTAGCCGACTACACCTACTCAGGGGTAGTATTGCATACCAGGGACAGGGCTAAATGCTCCTGTCGGGAAATAAATCGCTGGGCGGAGGGGCTGGGAGAGGAAGAACTGTTAAAAAAGGCCTGGGGGGGGTCCTCACAGGACAGAGGTCACGAAACTGGGAGAAACAAAAAAACCAAAACCCACGTCCCGGCCAAAAAAACGTCGTCGATCACCAAACAAAGGACCAGACCCTAGAAAAGAGGAATCTAACTGATACAGGATGACCAACCTGGGACCGGTGAAGGGGAACAGACCTGACCAGGAGCAGGTTCAAATGACAAACTGTATTGGAGGGAGAGCGTGGCTCAAAAGAAAGGCGCCTGGAGGGGTTACCTGACAGGGACGCAACTAGATGAGCTTAAAACCCTTAACTCTCAATAAGCTGGAAGGGAGTGAATGGTTCTGGCTCCAGACGCAAAAGATACTAGGGACTACGATAAGAGAAGGGGGCGTATCGTGGGGTTCTTCTAGTAAGAATCTGGAAAAAGCTCAGCATTGTAGCGACGGAAGTCGGAAGGGGAGGGGGGGGGAACAAAAGGCAAAAAACCGACACAAGAACGATGACGAGCATCTGGCGGGTACGTCTCTGGTGGGAAGGGGGGGAGCAAACAAAATGTATAGGGCCGTGGACAGGAGCAAAGGAAAGGAGCAGGACCCTTGGATTGAATACAAAAAAGAAAGTTGGCTGTCTATAAAGAAATCTGCTTGGGGTTGCGGGGGGGGGGGGGGGGGGGGGTGTTGGGTAAGGATGAGGGATGAAATTGCCAAATTGTTATCTTTGAAGTGGAAAGAAAAAACCACAATGCAAAGGACGAACTTACACGACCTCATGAAAAAGGCTGAGGGCATTCTGACAAGGGGGCCAAGAGTCCGCCAGGGCGCAGGTCGCGGTCCGGGAAATGGAGCCGGACTGGTCCGGAGGATGGGCCGTAACGCCACTGTTTACTGAGGAAACAGTGAGGACTGAGCCACGTAAAAAAAGATAAAACAGAAAAAAAAAAAGGCTTCAGGAGGTGGGGGAAGTCTGGGAGATAGAAGGAAAGAGTGGGCCAAAAAGTAAATGATTCCGTATGAGAATCCAGCGGTGCCCAGGTTGAGACTTAAATTAAGCGAGAGCGCTAGAACCCTATATACAATGGGGAAAGAAAGAATTCCTGTATTGAAAAATGGCGGAGGTCAGAAAGGCATCTCAGTACATAGTCAAGTGCTTAGGGAAAGAAGTTACTTACGCGGTTAGCGGCTAGTAGGTAAGAATGTCCGTCAGTGAGACAAGACCTGGGGGGGATGATGGGAGGGGGTCGATACAGTTAAACCAGGGAGCAAAAAAGGGGAGGTCGAAGGTATACACAGTCTAGTAAAAGGGACAGCCGTTACGATCTCTGTGAAAATCAACTTGAGAAAAAAAGATATAACGATTCACGCTGGTCTCATGCTCTATGTAAAAGCCCGCCGGTCATGACTTTCTTAAACAAAAAAAGAAAGAAAAAAAGTGAGATTGCCGACCCTTCAAAAAGACCATACTCTCCGTCGCAACCCGGGGGACCACGGGAAGGATGAGAGGAAAAGCCGAACGGGACTGCTTTCGCAGAAAAAAAAGTTCAGGGCCCCAAAACCGGCCCGTGCATACAGCTGTTTACACGTGGGGAAGAAAGAATGTGTTAGAGACGGATAAGCGGGGGGACCCCTTTGGATCTCTATTTTTCGCTCCGCATTAATGACAAACAAGCTGGGGGAAAAACTGCTATGCGAGATCGAGAAGAATGGACAAAGATACTCTCAGTCAGGGGTGGACTTGCGGAGCGTTAGCGTAGGAGAAGGGTCTACAAAATCCCAAACGGGAAAAAAGACCACGGGGAGCACCCTGAAAAAGGGAAACGGGGGGTAAGGAAAAAAGTGGTACTACCCCTGGGGAATGCGCCAAAGCCGTCCTGAAGAAACGGGGCTTAGGGGGAAGGTGTGCCGATGGAACGTGGGAAACTGAAAGGGGGGCCATCTCACAAAAAACCATCGGGGGTAAAGGAAAATGACGTCGAACAGGGGACCTTCGGCATGGCAAAATACCGGGTCTTAGAAAGAAAACGAAGACTTCTATCTACAAACGGATTAACAGGAAGAAAAAAGATCTGCGGATTCTCAAAAGGTAAAAAAAAAGGTCGGAGACGGTAATGAAGAAGCCCACGCAAGAGCGAATCCAGAACATCAGCGCATGCTGAGAGATGGAAGAAGTGCACTCACCTGGGAGAAGAGAAGCCCTCCTCGTAAAGAAAAACCCCCAGTGGGGGGGGAAGGGGGTGGGGGCGGCAAGAGAAGCACAAGTAAAGGGGGAAACATGGATGATACATGGGGAACCATAAAGATATGTTCTTCTCTGACTCCACTGAAAAGAACAAGGCGAAGATACGGAGCAACAGCTTTGGTACTTTGTGTGGACAGAGGGGAAAATCTGCAGGCACGGGCATGTCAAGATGATCAAGAGGGGAAGATTGTAAGGTGGAAGATCTTGTCTAGCCGAAGTGGGGCCACATGGGGGGGGGGAGGGGAAGATCAAAAGGCGCTTGGAGGGGAAGGTCGGTCTGTAGATGAGAGAGGCCCAGAAGGGAGGAGATAGGACCCTGCACTACCTAGACAGGTTGCAACGGACTCTTGCCATTGTCGTCAGGGTATCTCCTAAAAGGGCCACTAGAGACAATGACAGGGTAAGGGACGAGAGCTGCTATAGGGAAACCTCTTTCAGAAAGGAGTCTTTTGAAAGGTAAAAAAAAATGGGGGGACAGACCATGGAGAGCAGATCAACCAAGGCCACCTCGGGTCCTTCCTCCAGGACGATGCATATACTCTCCAAAGGACCGTGCGCTGCGGATGAATACTAGTGATCAGGACAAAGTTCTCTTGGACATTAGGGAGAGAGGGTCCACAGGACACCAAAAAATCGTACCGTCAAAAAAAAGTGGGGAGGAAAGGGGCGTCGATGACGGGGAAACGGAAAAAGGGGTGTCACTAAAAAAGGGACAGGGAAAGGCCGAGATCAAGAGGAATCAAGGGTGGATGAATGTCGGCACTGTGGGGCCGGACCTATTGGATGGGGAATAATCTCAGAGGGAGGTTCATTGAGAGGCCATCCTTGATGAGGGGGGAGACTGCGTCGTAAAAACAGCTGACCCAGTGGTCAAGATTAAAAAAGGTGAATCGGTCCAGGAAAAACTATAAGAACAACGTTAGAGAGGGGAGATCTTCGGAATTCGGTCGTGAAAACGGACCGGTTGGACCTATCAAGTAAAGTTAAACTGCGAAGCTGGTTCATGTAGCGCGGGACAACGGGGGGGGAATGGTGGCGAATCTAAAAAATGGAATCTGTTCTTGGGACGCGGACGGAAATAACAGGTCAGGACCCCTTAGCATGACAGGACTGATAAAGAAAACTTCGCTCTTACTCGGGGGGGGGAGAAAGCTTCAATTGGGGGAAGGAATGAATACGTTACTTAGACGAAATCGCTGGTAGAGATGGAAACTTGGGGGGGGGAGATTGTTCACCAGGCTGAGGGCCGGGGGTAGCGGGAGGGGGCGAGAGGGAAAAAGCTACATGGTACTTAAAGGGAGGTGCTTTTACTCGAAAAGGGGGAAACGGGGACTCGTCTTACCGGACTGATCTGGGGTCAAACCTCAAGGGGGGGACAGTGGGGGGGGGGGGGGGGGGGGGGTAGTGGTCTTCAGAGAAGGACCTGATGTGAAAGGGGGGTTTACGCGGAAGAGGGGGGCGGTGACCCTTCGGAACTTGATGACTTACTCGGAGGGAATGGTCATAGTGAGGGACAAGCAAAACAAGGAGGAATTTGAGGAAAATGATAGGGGAAAAAAAAGAAAAAGAAGGCCCGCAAAAAAAACACCAAAACACGATCAGGTTAAGGAACATCAACGCTAGGGACCGGGGGAAATCACAACGCTTGACACGGGAAGGTCAAGCAAAGCCGCGACCATCACTATAGGGGGGAAGGTCGCACAACCAAAAAACAAAGCAAAACCCCACCCAACACCAAAAAAAAATGAAAAACAAAGAAAAAACGAATGAAAATACAAAACAAAAACGGCCCAAAGCAAAAAAAATAAAAAAAAAAAACCAAACAAAAACCCCAATCACAAAAAAAAGGGAGAAAACCAAAAAAAAAACTCTCTTAAAAAAACATCTCACCCAAAATAAACGGTTTTTTCCTTCTGGGGGTGTTGGTGGGGTTGGGTGGGGGTGGGGGGGGGGGGGGGGGGGGTTGGGTTGGGTGGCAGGGGGTGTCATGTTGGTGGTGGGGGGGGTTTGAACTTCGGGGGGGGGGAGGGGGTCCTAGGGGGGGGGGGGGGGGGGGGGGGGGGTGTGGGACGGGGGTGTGATGGGGGGGACCTTGGGGGGGGAGTGGGGTGTGGGGGGGCGGGTGGGGGGGGTGATTGTTGGGGAGGGAAGGGGTGGGGGAGGGGGGGTAAGGTGGGTGGGTTCGTGTCTGGTTGGAAAGTTCAGTTTTGGGTGGTTTTGGGGGGAAAAGGGGTTGGCTTGTGTGTTGTGGTTGGGAGTCGTGGGGTGGGGTGACTTTGGGGTAAAGGTCAGGGGGGGGTGGGGGGGGTGGGGGGGTGTTTTGGGGGGGGGGTTGGGGTTTTTTGGTTTGTGGGGGGTGTGTGGTAGTCTGTTGGGGGGGTCCGCCGAACAAAGAAAAGGACAGTGCAGAGGGGAAAACGAAAGCACTATCAGAAAAAAGAAGCAGGGACGAGCAAGACAAAGCACCGATCAGAGGGAAACGGGGAGGGAGAGGTAACAGCGAAAAAAAAGACACCGTGCAGGATTCCACACGGAAAATTCAAGGCTGGCAGCCCTGGCGAAAAACAGCATCCAAGAAAGAGGCACGTACCACTAGTCAATCAAAAACGGTATCCGCAAGCTAAGACACGATCATCACGGAAAGCTACGACAAGAAACAAAAGAAAAAAAAAAAAAAAACAACACCCCCAACGCCCCCACACAAAGAAGAGAAAGACGAAACAAAAAGCAAAAGGAAACAAAAGAAAGGACAGAAAAAAAAAAGAAAAAAAAAAAAAAAAAAAAACAAACACACCAAGAAAAAAAAACACCAACAAAAGAAACGAACAAAAAAAACAACAAAAAAAAAAACCAAGGGGGGGACGAAATGAAGGAATGAGACCTGGGAAGTTCGAAACGACGAGTAAAAGGGAAGGCAGCGAGCATAAGCACCACGAGGGGGTGTACAGGGTAAGGGAAGGCGGAAAGGGGAATCTACAAGGCACTTTTAAAATGGGGATTCGGTGCCGAGAGAAAACGAAACTGAAATCCAGTAGTCGAGACCATAAGAACGGAAAGCTTGAAGGAAACATCAAAACGGCTCTTTGGGGGGCGGACAATCCGGGAAGCTGCGCAAAGAAGAGGAAAAAAAGAGTCGGCTTAAAAAACGTCCCATGAAGGTACGTCATAAAAGAATGGTGCGCAAAAAGTTCAGGAAACAACGGAGTACGGTTTGTCTGGAAGGGGGGAAGAGCACGGAAGTGTCCGGCCGGGGGGGTTTGGAGAACCCACATAGGAGCCCGGAAGGAAGTTCCCTCTGAATAATCCCGAGAGAAAGGGCAAGTGCGGGGGAAGTCTAGAAGTGCGGGGGGAGACTGCACAAAACGGTGTAAAGTGGACTACATCATCTGGGGAAGCCACCAGGTCTACCGGGTGGGGGGACAGGGAAACCATAAAGAACGTGAACGACAGCGGTTGTAAACTAAACGTCTCAAAAGTCCGGAAAGGACAAGTGCATTAACGGGGATATCAAATCTTTGTATATGAGAGCCGCTCAAAAAAAAAAAAAAAGGAAATCAAATATGGCATAGACCGTAGTTGTTAATACCACTTGCGGTTAAAGGGTCTCGGGCTAAAAGAGTACGCTAAGCAAAAATTATTCAAAGGAGTGACGCAGGACAGGCAAGAAGAAACGCGATGAGGATCACGGGACGGGAAAGAGGTGTCATCGCAGGAAACAAGGAAAGGGGGTTTAACAACCAAACCACCTAGGCGGCCAAAGAATCCTCTTTAGGAGAGACCACAAGCGCGCAAAAAAAAAAGAAAAAAGAACCTTTGACAGAACTGGGACCATATAAAAGTGTTCATGCAAATACGGTGGGAAAAACTGGGAAAAGGGAAAAAATAGCATGGAAAGGAAGGAACTCAATGACCCAGGAAAAAAGGGGCAGCGACAGGAAAATATTCCATTAAGGGAGGGAATCTTGAAACTGGGAGACCGGAGGAAGGGAAAGCGGGGTGTCAAAACTCTCCGAAAAAAAAAACACAAATAAGAGAAGGAATTTAAAGTCCTTGAACCTCCATAAAGTGGATACATTAAGGGGGGACAAAGAGGGGTGCATAACATAACGCAACAGTGAAGACAACTAACCTACTCGGGGGGGAGACGCACGATGGAGCAGCCAAGGGAGGGGGGAATGAGTTCGTGAGGAAGGAAAATAGGCCAAAAGTGTACAAACTCATTGCCCAAGGGGGAAGGGGTCGGGAGCAAAAAGCGTGGATGGGAAAGTCTAACGACAGGGAAAAACAAGAATGAGGAAACTTAAAAAGAAAGAGAGGGGACGTGGATGGGGAGACTCTTGAGGTCGAGGGTTCGCGCGGGGGGGTGGGGCGCCTCTTGGTGCTAGCAAAACTCATTTAAACCGACCCGGCGCGCAGGGTTCTCTAAGGAAGACTAATAACGATGTCAATTCTGAAGGTGGGGGGAAGGAAAGGGGGCAATGGGGGCTCTGGGGGACGACTTCCAACGTCGTGAACAACAATACAAAAAACAACACACAAACCCAAACCAAGAGTCATTAGTCAATGGGGGGGACGCTCACGGACCTGAAAGGGGGGGACAGCCTTCGGGACGGGAAAAGACCAAAACTGAAGACAGCGATGCGTGAGGGAGGGAATACTTGGGATTGGGGAGGCAGGGACTGCCGCGGGGGGGGGGGGGGGAAGGATGCACACCTGAGGACGGGAGGTTCAAAAGAATGTAAGCTCGAGAACGAATCAGTCTATGAAGCAGTTGAGGTAATTCAAAAGGGAGAAAAAAAAAAAGTATACTCAACTTTTTATCAAACGGAGTGGGAGATAACGAATAGAACCAGCAAAACGACCGCGACCGTCTAAGAAAAAGATGCGGGCTGGGAAAATAAAGAAGTGAGTGAGACGAACTATTTCCAACACAGAATACATACTTCGTACGCTCGGCCAAAACAGCGGGGTCTCCATTGCCATCAGAAGGGTGGGGGGGGGGGGAGGGAGAAAACAGGAAAAGGGGAAAATCATTCCAAAGTAGGCTTCTTTTATGGCCCATAAACAGAACGAATTCCCTGGACAGAATGAGACCGAGTAGTGACCATGCCTTCCTGACAGGGGGAACGTTTTGGAAGACAAACCAGGCATAACGGAATGGAACAGAGGGGTTCGCTCCATGGGCAAGGAGGAAGTTACAGGAGGCACAACGGGGGAAGGAACCGGCCTAGGGACAGTAGGTCCAGAAAAGAAACCAAGGACTGGAGAAAGGTAGCTGGAAACAGTAGGCTAGACACAGGAAGAAACAACTAATGAAGCCGACTTGAGCGCAAAAAAGGACAACAAAAAACAGGAGGGAGGAAGAAAAAAAAAAGATCATCAATTTTCAGGACAGACGCTGGTAAATAAAACGGAGATCTAGACATGCATACCTGGTGACACGCGACGACGGGGAAAGTGCCACGATGCAGCTTTCGAGAAAAGGAAGCGGGGGGGGAAAAAAGACAATTGTCAAGACCATGAACAGACGAGATCATACCCAGTAGACCCTTCACACAAGATTCAGAACAACATCAAGCCAAGGGATGCTAAAAGAGGGGGGGACGGTAGGGCCACCTGGTCAGGAGGTGGCAACCTAGAGAAGTTCGAACGGGTCAAGAAAAGCGATGGGGAAAGAGCAGGGGAAAAAGAGCGTCGTAGAAGGAGTGGACTGGTGGACACATAGTGGGGCCAGGGGGGGCTGGGGGGAGTGCAGTGGAGTCGCCAGTCATTTACCTGTAGGGGGGGGGGGGGTGCTGACGACACTCTTAAACTACTAAAGAGAATCCCAAACTTTAACAAGCTAGGAGAAAAATTGGAGTTAGGGTCTCTGTCTTAAAACACTCTAAAGGGCAAACTACGGTCTAGCTTCGGCAGAAGGGCTGAAATAGAAGGAGGTAAAAGACGACGACCCGCACATCCCAGAGCGAACCACCTCCAACGGGGATGCCATCCGGGAGGGGGGAAGGGCCAGATCTGGGGGAGAAAAAAAAAAAAACAACATAAAAACGGGAAAAATGAGTGTAGAGAGAAAAAGTCCACGAGCAGGGGACACCGATCACATGGGGTGAAGGCCCGTGTAAAAGTAGAAAAAGATAATCACTGAACCTACCTTCAGAAGCGCCCGGGCGAATCGCAGTCACTGCAACGGCAAAAAAAAACTTTGTAAACAGGCCAAGTAACGAGAAACACACCGCTGGAAAATAAGAAAGAAATACTGCTTATTCAAAGGAAAATGGGCGGGGTGAAGCGCAGAAAACACATGAAAAGGTGGGCCGCGCACGGGGAAAGGCACGTGAAAGGACATAGCGGGGAAAAGTTTGCGGGTAAATGTTACTAAAAAGCCTTGACAAATGAACAGCCCGAAATCTTCAGAAACAACAGAAAAAAAAAACCAAAAAAACAAAAAAAAAAAAAAAAAAAAAAAAAAAAAAGAAGAAAAAAAAAAAAAAAAAAAAAAAAAAAGAAAAAAAAGAAAAAAAAAAAAAACACAAAAAAAAAACAAAACGCTAGAGCGCGAGCGAATGAGAGCACGCGACAACTGGTCGGGGGGGGGGAAACGGTAGTCGTACGGAACCAGGGGGGGGCTTAAGGGAAGAAGGCCAGCGGATGGGGTTCCTTTGGGGAAGATCATATAGTTTCTGGGGGGAGGGGGTCGAGAAAAAAAAACAGCGAACGCGAAAAACTGGTCATATGAAACCCCCACCCTTACTGAGCCAGGCCGGGGGAGGAGAAGAGAGTTAGAGCGCTAAGGAATAAGAAAAAGACCAGAACTGGGGGGGAAACATTGAAAGTCTGGACGTTGGGTCACAAAGAAAGGGGGGGACGATTCGCCAGGGGGACGAGATGGAGGGCAGTTTAACTGTCCCAGCGGTACAAGGATAAGGGGGGAGCTGTCAAGGCTGTCAGAGCTAAGCCAAGGCGGATAAGGGGGGAGGAGGGGAAGGAAGTGGGTCCGACCGGAAGGGTAGAGGACGGGGGGCGAGTGAAAGGAAAAAAACGAGCTTCAATGACAGGCACGCAAACCTAGAAAGTAGTGCAACTTCCGGAGGGTACAGCCAGGATAGTGAACTCACAAATCATCGGACTAGAAAGGGAGGTCATGAAAGACAAGAATGGGGCGCACCACAAACATCAAAACTAAAAAGACGAGGGGGAGGAAATATGGTACTAGGTGGAGTTCAGGGGGATCTTAGGCACGACAGGCGTCAGCGTGATTATGGTGGTCACATGGTCATCACTGCTCCTAGTGGGGAAGGGAATATAAGAAAGAGTCAGCTCAAACGCAAGAGAAATCACGGGGCCGTCGTCACGGACATAAATAAGAAAGGAGACGCTCGCAGGGAGAAAGGGGATACAAAATGAGGAGTCAGGAGGACTCACTTTACAGGGAAGGAAGAGACGTTGTAAACAACCCACCACACATATGTGAAAGGATAAAAGGGGGGGAAAGGGATGTCGAGATGATGGGGAAGGGAACGTGAGGGGAAGACGGAACCTGTTAAATCACAGGCAGTGACAGAAAGGAAAACGGCTGCAGGGGTTTAAAAGGAGAGGCTACACATCATGCTGTCCCTGGAATCAGGGTGAGGGGAAACGGTTAAAACAGAGGCTATCATTCGTAATGTCATAAAGTCCTCCTAGATTACAAATGACATGAATTGTAAGTGCTTTACGACTATAGGTGAGCCTATACTTTTCATGTGGATAAAGAGTCGTCAGGAAAAGAAATCAAATAGAGTGCGAGCTTTGGCTCGCAGGAAAAAAAGAGGAGGAAAGACACGACAGGAAAAGGTAGAAGGAAAGCACAAAGGCGTGACCTTTCGTTACTAGGGCTGCATGGGTCAGAAACGCGAACGGGCTGAAAGGTGGCACCGCCTGAAAACAGAGAGGGACTCGGTGGTCAGGGGGGGGCGCGCGAAAAGGGGGAAGGACAAAAAAAACGTGAGGAAGGGAGGGAAAATGCGGGCTCTTGAAGGAGTGTAACCCGACAAAAACAAAACGGACTGACCAGTGGGGGGGTGCAGGACAATCTGGAAAATACGGGGTAGGTCCTCTGAAAGGAAAGGGTCTGGGAAAAAGGCGAAAGGGGGTCACATTGTGGAGGGAACTGGTAACGACTTGGGACTGGTCTCTGGGAAAAAAAAGAAATACGGAGCAGACTGATAGTGGGCTCGCGTTCGTCGGGGGGGAGGTGGGGGGGGGCTGACACCTAGGACGGACCTGACGTATTGTAGCAGACAACAACAGAGAAACAGACTGGATCGCTATGGGTCGCTACGACCCGGACGTGAAAAAACAAGGCGCTAGATAAAACGGAGAGCGCCGAGGTGCCTTCCAGTCTCTCAACCCACCCCCAAATGCAAGAAAGTCTTCTTCCCCTCTAGATACAATCGAAGAAGTAGCTGTCACTTACCTTAAAAGTCCTGCGGAAAACATAGTCATTAAGTCCTCGAGTTCACGCAAATCTACTCAAAAACGTTAATGGCACAACATGGGCTGTGCGCAGGGGTGGGGGGGGTGTTTGTGGGGTGTGGGTGGGGGTGGTTTGCGGGGGGGTGATGGGTTTTGGGGCCGAGTGTAATGTCTTTTGTCTGGTGGGCTGGGTGCGACCGATGGGGCGGAGGGGAGATGGGGTGGGCAGGGGGGGGGGAGGGGGGGGCGACCGTGTGCGCATCGACGCCGTGTCCTGCCGGGCCACAAGAAGCCTCCGTCGGTAAGGGGGAACGCGATTCCAACATCCCGAGAACAGGTCATCGTAAAACCGCAAGTTCAGGCGACAAAAACGACGCCTTAAAGGTCAATGCAGTCTAACGGCTCAGCGCGACAAGCATATTCAGGAAGTCAGCACCCCGGGTAAGGAGGCCGGGGCGCTAAAAGCAGATCAAAGGCAATGTCATCAAGGCGTGCCAAACCTTTAAAAGCGAACTAACAGCTGCGAAAAAAGCCAGTCCGTACAGGGGGAGAAAAGGTAACGGTCCGAGGGGACCGCCCGATTGCAGAGGGAAGGAAGAGAGGCTAAAAACCACTCTTGGGTAACAGACTGAGGCTGGAAAAAGGCTATCCAGAAAGAGACGGAACAGTCATCTGGTGCGTAAGAAAGCAAATTGAAAGGGGGGGCGGCCTATCAAGGAACAGACTATCCATAAGAGGAATGAAAACGGACTCATAGTAAGGGAACTGACAATGATTGAAACAGTCCGAAGGTCCTAAAAGCTTCTGTCTCCGGATGGTCGGGTCGAAAAAAAACTTCTCCGAGCCCGACTTAAAGCATGGAGAAGGTGCGCATCATGCGGGACTAGTTAAGGCACAAAAACTTGGGTCGATAGCTCTTCGTGAACAGGGGAGACAAGATGTGTGAGGATGGGACAACGTGTACCTCATCAGGGAACGTGAACAGGGCCCGTGTTAATCGACTCATCAAATAGAGAAGGGCACTTGCGTACGGGGCTATATGATGGATGACGGGACAGATTGGGGAAGTGTTTAAGAACTCTCTCCGGGACCAGGAAACCAAGGTGCTGTGAAGTTAATGGAAACAGAATAACCGGGCCTACCTCTCGGACTCTCTTCACTAAGCAAAAGAAAAAACTCCCCGTAAATGACCCGATCACTGGAAAGCAAGAGGTGTCGGTTTCGCGCCTCACCCGAGATTAAAAATGTCCGAGTGATGGGGAAGAATTGCGGTGGACATCTTCCTTGCCAAGAGATAAAGAACCACTCGGCTTTTCGAGAGACATGGACGACTGGATCCTCAAGAAAAAAGGACGATAACACGCCCGGCCCCACAACAATGCGGGTCATTGGAGACACGCATGACCAACCTAAAAACAGCCTTAGGAAATTACCGTAGGAAAGGAACCGCAAGACAGCAAACTTACAAACGGGGGTTTATTGGGAAGAGCGCTTGCCAGCAGCATGGTCCCGAGAAGAAAATAGAGTCTTGAACGGACTAAAGCACCATCGGGACATAAATGAAAGTTTGTCTTCGCCGAAGCAAACCGGCAATCTTTAAATAGAAAAAATAGCAGTAGCTCGTCGTGAAAAATCTCTTCAAAACAGCATTGTACAGGAGAAGGACGGCAGCATTGGGCGGTTGCCTCTAACCCAAGGCAAAAAACAGAAGAGGGACGGGGTAGGACTGTGCCACATGTAAGCTACGAAATCTGAGGAAAGGGACTCCGAACGGAAAAAAGGTTCTCTACGGTTCAAGGAATGAACAGACAAAAGGGTGATCAGATTAGCGTGAGACATGGGGAGGCAGGTCTCGCTTTGGTTGGGTAAGAGGAAAAACGGTGATATGGTCCACACCTTGACGACAACTGGATTACCAAGTCGTATGCCAGCTCACTCTGAGGGGGGGGGGACAGGTAAAAACAAGTGGGGGGGGGGGAAAAGTAAGTGTGTCGATTGGAAAGATAAACCTTCATGGAATAAGCAGAAGGGGTTTTCCTTCCCTAACGTGGACGACAAGTGCCTAGACCGTCTTCAAGAAGCGCTTATAGAAAGGAAAGAGCGACAGCGAGGAGGATTGAAAAAAAAAAAAAAAAAAAAAAAAAAAAAAAAAAAACAAAACCTTCGGTGTGATCTCAGAAACGGGGGGAAAAGAAAGAACAGGCACCTGAATTCCGCGAATAAAAGGAGGGTCGTCAAAAAAGAGGGGGTTCCACACACAAAGAAAAACGCGAAGATCACCCCGCGAACAAAGAAACTTTCCAACCGTGGAGTGACCAAGGGAGGCGTGGCCATAACGTCCCAGAAAGAAGGAAAGGAGGTCTCACCAAGTACGGGGTGAAGGGGAAGTTGAGCCTCTCTGAAGGTGAGGCAGTCGCGTGGAAGGTCAGGCTCCCGCCAAGGGAGAAGGTGACGAAAGGTTAAAGTAGTTGTCACTTTACAGTGCCAGGGTGACGCGCAGGTCCAGCATGGGGGACCGGACTGATGATATATAACAGAGGTATGAAAAGAAAGGGATGAAGAGAACTGATTAATCTGAGGGTCGAATTGGAGAGAAAAAGTAGGAATCCCTAAAGGATTTCCACTAACGACAAAGGAGAAAGCCTGACTGAAAAATCCAGACGAAAGGGGAGAAAAATTGACCGGATAACTGAGGAAGCGCCATTTTTACTGGGGGGGGAACTGTAGGGATCACTCCTCATGTGGAAGAATAACACGGCTGTGGAACAGTGTGTGGGGGGGGGATTAATAGGTCGCACTCGAGGGGATGGTAATTAGCTCGCGGAGAAGGGGGGGGGACGTGACCCATTGTGTGGACCGCGTGGATTGATCCAGAAGCAAAAAGACAGACCGAGGCTGGTGAAACCAATCTGTGATAGAGTTATCACGACGCATCCGGGACAACAAGATCAGGAGACGTAGGAATCGGGGGGCTAAAAGTGAGATCGTGAGCGTAAGCCAGCGTGAGCTGACAAAGGGGGGGGGTGGGGACCGGAAGTAAAAAGTTCGGGCAAACAAAATCTCAGTGAGACCGGGTAACAACTTCGACAAAGAAAATGTAACCTCCATTAAAGGGCCGGGGGATTAAACCGTGGACCAGAAAATCTCGGGGCCCTCAATAGAACACGGAGGTCGAGGCTTCGTAGAGGGTTGGGTAAAAAAAAGAAAACGGTGGAAGGTAAAGAAAAAGTCAGTAGGGAAACGGATACAATGAAAAAAAAGAAAAGAAAGACAAGGGTGAAGCGGCGTGTATATAGTCAAATGGTAAAAAAAGGAAAATGAGGGGAAAACCTCAGGAAGACTCCCGTGTGGCGTAACAATCCAGGTTCCGGAGCCCCTAAAATTCGATGCTTCCTCAAGGGTCATCAGCCTACCAGGAGCTGGCAACCCGCAATATGCGTGGAACAGAGAGAGAAACTTCAGTTGGGAATAAAAGCGAAAAAGGCCAAAAAAAAAAAAGAGAGGGGGGAACAAGGAAAAAAAAGAAGGAAAAAAAAAAAAAAAGAAAAAAAGAAAAAAAAAAAAAAAAGAAAAAAAAAATAAGGGAAAAGAAAAGAAAAAAAAGGAAAAAAAAAAAGAAAAAAAAAAAAAAAAAAAAAAAGAAGAGAGAAAAAGGAAAAAGAAAAAAAAAACAAAAAGAAAAAAAAAAAAAAAAAAACAGAAAAAAAAAACAGCCGGAAAAGAAAAAAAAAATACCGAAAAAAAGAAAAAAAAAAAAAAAAGAAAAAAAAAAAAAAAAAAAAAAATAAAGAGAAAGACAAAGACAACAAAAAGAAAAAAAAAAAAGAAAAAAAAAAAAAAAAAAAAAAAAACAAAGGAGAGAAACACTTGAGCGTGAAGTAGTAAGGAAAAAAAAAAAGAAAAGAAAAGAAAAAAAAGGGAACAGAAAAAAAAAAATTAGACAGGAAACAAAAAAAAAAAGAAAAAAAAAACAAAGCAAAAAAAAACGAAAAAAAAAAAAAAAAAGAAAAGAAGAAAAAAAAGGAAAAAAGAAGAAAGAAAGAGAAAAAAAAAAGAGAAAAAAAAAAAAAAGGAAAAAAAAAAAAAGAAAAGAGAAGAAAAAAAGAAAAAAGAAAAAAAAAAAAGAGAAAACGTAAGTACTACAAAAAAAAACCCGGAGTAGCAAATACTTCCATAATCTGGTTCGGAGAGGGAAAGAGGGGTGTCTTAGCGGAGGTTGCGACGGGTCGAAAAACCTGAGCTAAAAGAACGTTACGGGGAACGGATGGCGTCAAAAAAGGCGTGCACAGCTCATGGGGGATGGTTCAGGTGCAAAATTACTCTGAACTAAACAGGGGAAGGGGGGAGACAAACGGGAAATCTCCCATGCTGTGGACCGTGTCTGTGGGGATGGGGGGGGGGCCAGGGGGCGCGTCATGGGGTGGAAAAAAGCAAGGAGAGGGAAATACGACCGGGAAAGGGGTCGGTGGTGTGAATCAGAAAGGGGCGGTCGGGAGCTAAGTCTAATGCCGCATACTGCCAGTCTGCTAGGAAGGACTATTTCTACCTGTCTAAGGCGAACGCGAAAAGGGGGGGGGGGAGGGGGGGGGGGGCGAATGCATGGTACCAGTAGGCACATTCACAGGGTATTCCGGAAATAGCCCGGAGAGAAAAAAAAACGCACGTCGTTGGCCGGGAAGGGGCACAGCGCTAGTCCCAGGTAAAAAAATCTTGAAGCCAAGTCAGGAAACACAGAACACGGCCGCAGTAGGGATGGCGCGCGTGAAAAAACACAATGGAGGAAAGAAACATGTATTAAAGAGGTCTAAAATAAAAAGGAAGAAATGACAGGGACGGCGACGAGTTGAACGTGAAGTGAAAGTTCAACAAAGAAAGCAGTTGTGGGAACGGGCAAGGTGAGGGCAAGCAGGATGGGATTTAGAGGCCAGATCGATACAAAAAAGGGAAAAATCAACGGTGAGGGTAACGGACGGACCAGGAAGGCACAGTCTAGACGGCTGAAAAGTGGAGACAACCGTCAGGCAACGTCCGCAGCAAGAAACCCTCAGAGAGCAAGACAAAGAACAGATAATGCGGCTGACGGGGCTCGAAAGTGAGGGGAAAGGGGGAAAAAAGACAATAACTTTTCCCTTTGGCCACATCGAGACAATAGAAAAAGGTGGCTCAGCTCACGGGAAAGAAGACACGCAAAAGAATGGAAAAAGATCGGGTCAAAAAAATCTGCACAGCAAGAATTTTACGAGAGATGAGGTGAAAGAGGGTGCGCGTGAAGAAGGGCACCAGAAAAGGGAGGCAACCTACTAATAACGGAGGAATTAGCTATCAGCGGCTGGTGCTAAGCGGCGATGACAGACACAATGGGAACCGAACTAATAGCGTGAAAAGGAGGAGTGAGCCTGGGCCGGGGGGGGGAAGAAGTCTCTGGTGTAGCGACAAAAAGAAAATACGTCCACTAACGGAACCTCTAGGGGAGCGAAGGGAGGGAAACCGAAAGTTTCGGACACCAGGTACAAAGGCAGGACAGGAACGAGAGTAGCGGTTGACAAAGGCTGGCGGGGGGAGTTCAAAAAAGTGGGCTGAAAGAGGGGGGCTCTGAAAAACAACGCAGAAAGGACAAACGTCATTTGCAGTGCTCGAAGGAAAAGGAAAAACAAAGGGCAGAAGGGGGCCTGGACTGAAGCGGAAGGGAGAGGGGGCTGAGTAAGCGTTCGGGTCCAAGAACCAAGGGCAGGAGCCCTTCTGAACCGTTATGGAGGGAAGTGGGGGGAGGTACGGAAGGGGGGGGGGGGGGGGAGGAAAAAATCACACCTAGGCTGCCACAGAAAATGGAGGAATAGCTGATGTACGGAGCTAGGACCAATCCTGACGGGGGGGGGAGCATGATCGTGTATGGTGCGGAACCGAGTAGAGGTTTACACGCGGGAAACTGGGCAACAGGGGAACATTGCAAACCGTACTATAGAACTTGGGCGGTTGGGCTGGTCGCACGCAAAAGATGAGTCAGAAAACCCAAACAAATTACTAAACAGAGGGCGAAATCTGCTCGAAGAAAACGTTCTCTAACCTCGTACCTTTTCGTGGGATCAAGGGGAAGAATACCTTACCTGACTTATGAGGGTGAAGGGGAAAAGTAGCCTTGAATGGAAAAAAGGAGGAGCATTAACTGCTATTCTGCAAAGGAGATGGATCGCGTTGTGACCCGACAGAGTTCTGCGGGAAAGGACACAAGGGGGGGGAATGGGATCGCGGAGGTAAGAAGGAAAAAAATAGAAGGATAACAACAACGTGAGGGGCAATAGATGTATGAACGAATCTTCTAGGCTAGTTTAACGGATAACAGGGTCTGCTAACCAGGGTACCGGGCAGCAGGAACGAGTGACACTGATAAAAAAAAACACTAGAGGGGGAGAAAAAAAAAAAAAAAAAAAAAAAAAAGGAAAAGGTCAGCCGGTTAGACCGCGCGACCAGCGACGAGCGAGGGGAAGCCTGTATTTCCGGAACGTACGGGGCGCCTAAACGACACGAGCAAGGCAAGGAAAAAAGAGGACGCGAGAGCGCCAACGAAAGATCCTGCAATGCCGCTTTGACCACTAGTGCCGTTGTCTGGAAAAGGGAGGGATGTAAAAAGGGATCTAACAGGGGGGGAACGAGACTAAGTCGGCAAAAAAAAACCCGGACTAAAAAAAACTCAGTTGGGGCCAGATCCAGCCGATCAGAACGAAAAAAAAACAAAAAATCAAAGAATCAGATGGGAGTCGACAAGAACAAAAGAAGACAATAGGAGTTCGTGGCGAGTCAGAAAAGTGTGCATTCGCGACCGGGGGAGCAAGAGCAGTTGAAGGAAAAAAAGAAAGATCGTACCTACAGTAAGGAAGCTAAAGCGATGCGACAACTGGAAAGAAGAGATCAAAAAGGAGAGCTGGCCTCGCCCCGGTTTTAAACGTGGCGGTCACGAAAGTAGATGCGATCGAGCAAAGAGAAAAAAAAGAGAAAGAGTGGGTGGAAGGTGTAAAGAGTACAGGGGTCCAGGAAGCCTCGGACGTAGGGTCACAGTGGGGATCGAATCGGCGTTACGAAGGACGCGGGGGCCGGGAAGCGGCAGAGGAGCAAATGACCAAAACTAGGTGCGGGCCGAGAAAAGCAACTCCGTGAAAAAGGGGGGGAAGTCTGGACGCCGGAAGGGCAAGAAAACTGTCGCCTGCCGTCCACAGGAATAGAACAGGGCAGCACGCAAAGTGGTGACACAACAGAAAAGATCAGAAAAATAAAGAGCTGAAGAAGGGAAATTAACCTGTCCTTAGTGTCCAAAATCGGCTACATCTGAGGGGTACATGATGGGGGAGACACCAGAAGGGGGAACGTAGCTTAAATTGAGACCATTGTGGGTGACGGAGAAAAACTCAGTACTTCGAACATGTAGGGATAGGGATGGAACACAGGGGCCGCAAATGGGGGGGACAGGGAGTCGTAAAGACATCGCTAGACTGGGTGTCCGTTATGAGTAGAGGACCCGCTTGGTGTCAAAGGCAAAAGACGTGGTATCTGGTGAAGGAAATGGACCAACTCAGCTAGGCCCAACTGATCGAGCTGGGGAACTGACTCAGTTGCGAAAGTGCAAACTCGGCCTCAATCCTCAAAAAAGGCCAGTCGGGGCTAGAACGGAAAATGAATTGGCTCGGGAAGTACTGTGGGAATGAGCACGCTGCTACGGCAAAGGAAGAGGCACGGACACGAGAATTAGAAACTGAAATAAAAAACGAGAGGGACACCAAATCGCCGTGCAAGAAAAAAGGAGACACAGGGGGTTGGTTTTGGGTCACAGAAAAATTGGCGTAAACCAGTGAAAAAGGGGAATCCGTTAGGGGAAGAGGAGAGGAATTAAGCGCGGCCGTTCCAAGCCTCCCCTCCGCGTCCTGAACACGAAAAAAAAGACCATCATGGAGAAAACATGGAAACAACAAAAACCCCAAGACTATGATCCCTACAGTCTGCTGGGGCCCAACTTTTACGTCAGTGGGGTCTGGTGGAACAGGGAATCCTAGACAGCAATCAAAAAGTGGGAGGACCCTTAAAGGCAAATTAACAAAGGTATAACAAAAAGGGAGAAGGAACTTGCAAACAAGCAACACGAGGGGGGGGGATGAGAAGACTTGCGTAACAACCCCAGGTCATCTGTTGTCACGCGCAAGCACCTATAGAAAAAGGTGAAACGCCGACGCCATAAGAGGAAGCGGGGGGGGATGGGGCATGCTCCGCCAACCCGAAGAGGTGGTAATAAGAGAAAAAGCCGGGTATCGTAGCTTCGTTTAAACGAATCGGAACAAGCGAAACAGCAGGAATCTAGGGGCGGGCGGGAGAACAGGGAAGAAACCCCTCGAACGCTAGACACTGAGGCTTTACCGCAAATTCCGGGCAGGAGAAGATTTTGGAGGGGGGGAGGGGGCAAGAGGGGGGGACGGGGGGCATAAATGCGTTACTTCAAAAAAACTGCTGAGGGAGGCGTAATGACAATGGTCTAGAACGTCTTCACGTCATGTCAGGGGACGACAAAGGGGGTGATACGTTAATGACTAGGAAACTCTGAATGCGCGCCAACGTATATGGACTTCCAGTGCGTAACTGAAAGGGGGCAACAACTGAACCGGGGCGGGAGAATGTTCTTGTCAGGAAAGGCCTTCATGACGTTTTCAGAAATCGGGTGAACCGGGCCCGTGACTAAACGAGAGGAAGAAAAAGACATAACTGCCAGTCTGAGACAAGGGGGATATGACCAAAAGAGTGACTTGGATGAGAGAGAAAGACTGCGTTTCTCAAAGGGCAAACGGCAGGGGTACATCTTAATGAAGGGGGAAGACGAAAAAAAGGGGGGGAGAAAAATTGTCCAAACTACTCTATGATTATGCGTGCGACACAGAACTGACCGTGTCAAACAAACAAAAGAAGGAAAAAACGTTGTTAGGGGAGGAAGTGCCGGGAAAAGGAACTACCCTGTTGGAAAACGGCGCGGTGGCAAGAAAAAAACCGAGCAAATGAGTCACAAAGTGAAGCCAGGATAAAAACCGGAGCGTTAAGGGAAGGACCGGGATACGTGGAAGCGGAATATGGCTCTTGAGGTGGGACAGTAGTTGGGGGAGCCAGTCTCGTCAACAGAAAAGATCATCGGGCATGAGGGTGAAGCTGCAAGGGTGGGGGGGGGGGGGGCAAAAAACAAAAGTAAACCAAGACAAAGGAAGTCACCCGACGACCGGAGATCTCGTTGAAAAATGCGACATGCCCGCCATGACTCCAATTACAAAACACCAGGTGCGAGCATGAGACCAAGGAAAGGGGTAAGAGGAAAACGTTCTCATGGAGCTTTCTAAACAAAGAAAAGGGGGGGAAAAGAGGATCTTCACTCTCGAAAAAATCAGCAGACGTGAGGTCGCATGCGCGACAGAGTACAGAAGAAAGACGGAAAGGGGGGGGACGATCAGGTTAGGGTGGGCAAAGACCTAAAAAAAGGCAGGGATCCTACCTTAAGGAGAGGGACAGAACCACAAAGTGGATCCGTAACCTCTCACGAACGACAGGAGAGCC
>Ga0179593_1291903_pt1 | contig 25830 bp, 27 predicted proteins | sample CZODoug2_1_08_16_FD_185931 | JGI IMG/M metagenome (GOLD analysis project Ga0179593, IMG submission 185931) | Vadose zone soil fungal communities from Angelo Coast Range Reserve, California, USA - CZODoug2_1_08_16fungal (PacBio error correction) | ecosystem: Environmental > Terrestrial > Soil >...
TTGTTGAGGGGAAGACGGGAAGACGGTTATATGGGTCTACGACTAGGGACTATATAACTTTCAATTCAAGAATACCAAGACTACTTAAAATAAGTGTAGCATCAGCCTGGCCTTTTCCCATGTCCGGAACGTATCAGATAATTATCCGTTAGAAAGAATATGTACTTTCAGAATGAATCTAGTGTGAGAGCAATTATGGCATTGAGAAAAAGAGCTGAAGCGGGGAAAGGATTACGGAAGTGGAAAGCATTTCTATTCTCTATTAGGTGGGAGAGAGGAAAGAAAGAGGTTTTACGAGATCAGGAGTTGTAGTGATGAGTGGAAAGAGAGGAGAAAAAGGACATCAGAAAGATGAAAGGGAATGACAGTGACAGAAAAAGGGTGCGGGTCTTGCAATGGAGAAGAGCGGGAAGATTTGGGGGGAAAAGTGTTGAAAGCGAGGTAGTTGTGGGATGGTAGGATGCGAAGAGGAGGGGGAGGGTAAAGTCGTTGACTTAGGTAGAAGTAGTAGGAGGCATTTGCAAGGAGACTGTCGCATTAATTGGGCTTTTATAGAAAAAGAGGAAGAGAAAAAATAGGGGAAGTAGGAGTGCGGCGTCGTGAGGGAGGGGTGGGGGGGAGCGTCTTGATGTGTGGGTTGATGGCGTGGGTGAGATGAACAGTAAGAGGCTTGAAAATCACAAAAAAAGACAGGAGGTGGCAGACGAGAAGAAATCCTTTGAGTATTAGGAGTAGAAAAGAAGAGCAGAAGGTTAGGAGGAGGACGAGTAATGCAGAACGAAGGAAGAGATCTGCCACAGATAGAGAGTCAAAGAATTCAAGAAGGGGGGTGTGAGGTTAAGTGATATGATGGGATAAAAGTAGAAGAAGGGAAAGGGAGTCAGCCACATAAAAAAACAAGAATGGAGGAGGAGGAGAAATTGCGTAGGGAAATTCAGAATTTGTAACAGAGAGCAGGAAAAGGGAAAGAGAATAGACGTAAGTGAGCGAGAACGAAACGGGGCAGGTCAAGGAGAAAATGGCCCGTGGTAAGAAGGAATGTTACTGAGTCGGAGTGTAGCTTGAAGAGGTGTTCGCGGAAAGAAGGTTTGTTCAAGGAGGCGCAAAGGCAGAGGAATGAAGAAAGTATTTCCTCGGCGGTTGGTTGGATGGTGGCGGGTTTTGGAAAGAGGTAGAAGACAGAGCGCGGAGGTAAGAACGTTACCTCAACAGGGCAGGTGACGAACGGGGGACGAGGAACGATCAGTCTGAGGGGGAAAACTAAGTTATGAGAGGTACTCGAAGAGCAAAGAGGAACTCTTGTCAGAAAGAAAGTTCCTGGGAGATGGGGTGGCGGGGTTCACTTGAGGTCACCGGACATATGTATGTTAGGTAGGCTCACTGGGTTCCTGTTAAGAAAGAAAAGTGGTAATATGACATGATTGAATGAAGTTTGAGACCGCCCAGGTAATAGAACAGCCCGGTACACAATGACGACCGGACGAAGTCAACAGGACAATGGTCTAGGTATCAGTAATAGATGAATTCTACTTAGACGGGGGGGAGATTCAAGTGAAAAAAGATACAGATCGGAAGAAAAGCGGAAACGAACTCCGGGGTCGGACAAGGGAATAAAGAGAGAAAGAGACTGAAAGAATTTCTAAAATCAGGGATAGACTCTCTGGAAAATGAAAACCTGAAGAAAATAGTCTACAAGAGGACGAGAAGGAGGAGGAAAGGTCTGGTCCCAAGTATAGAAAAAAAGAGTGGGATACATGGTCTCGGCGCATATATGGGAAATCAGTTGAGTTAGATAAAATTTCCAGAGGGAAATCCCGGAATAAGCAGGTTAACGGCACTAGTAAGAGAGGGAATAGTGAGACGGGGGCGACGGGCGGTGCATTAAAAGGTAGAGGGGAAAGGGGGGGTGCCGCTGGTGTCTAGTATTAAGGGTTATATGCTTAAACCAGATCGAAGCAGAGCCTTAAAGTTAAGGGTTTCTCTTCTAAAAAAATTCACGACTCGGCCAGGAGAGTGAAAGGAATTAAGAAAAGGCATTGAACCGGAGATACGCTGCCTGATCGCCGTGCTCAGAGTCCGCGACTGATTGCCGGTCACGACTTGTTAGAAGGGCATTTACCCAGAGGGGGGGGGACTCTTCTTTCCAAACTCACGAGGGCCCCACCCGAATATATCTGGTTCACCAAGCCCAGCTATCGGGTCTCTTTTACTTCTTCTTGAGTCGAACCTTACCGGAAATAAAACTCCGGTCGGGTGCGATCCGACCTAGACTTCGGCCACTGACTGAAGGGATCACTGACCCTTCCTCAAACGGTCGGAGAAAAAAGAAAGGGGTAAGTCTAGGCTGGTAGCAAGACGTGGCAACGGGATAATAAAGATAAAAGGGAAAGAGTGCGTAAGTCCAAACCAAAGAGGCCCAAGTCTCTCACCATGGGAGATTGGCATCCATAGGAAGAAATCTCCTAGAAGACACTACGAAAACCTTGAAAATATATATAAAAAAGAAAAGTTGTTGAGAGGAAAGAGGACGTTCGGGGAAAGGGATCGGAGTTGCCGAGTAGCGGGGGAGGAGGGAGGAAACCCGATTGTTTTTAGCGGGATGGGATTCCTCTTCGCCTGGTTTAGGGGGGAGGGGTAAGCAAACTGGGAAAAAAGGGTATAAGTGGGGGGAAATCAAGGTGGACAGAGACCCGACACGGAAAGAAATAAAGGGGGAAAGGTTTGCAAACTACTTGAAGTAAGGGAGGGGGGAGTCAGAAGGTGGAAAGAAAAAAATGAAAGGCTTCACGAAAAGTAGAGGATACGAATTAATAAGAAAAAGAGGGACCAAAAGGAATGAGATGGTTCGGGTGGGAGTAAAATGAGAAGGGCGTGCGCGGTTGTGGGAAAGATCGGTCAAAAAAATCTTTACATAGAGGGCCCAGGCTAAAGACAGTGTGAAAAAAGAATAGGAGAAGACGATCGCGATCGGAGGATGTAGAAGGACTCTTATGATTGAAAGCGAAGGCTTGAAAGGGTGTAGAATAAGAGAAAGGTTCTTTAAGGAAAGGAGACGAGTCTCGTCGGCTAGAGAAAAGGAATCCAAGTCCTACGAAGCTAAGGTAAGCAGAAGCAAGAGACCAACCTGGAGGCAATAGAAAGGAAGTAAAAGAAAGTATAGGTCTTAGACCCTTCTCTAATGAAATCAGATGATTGAGGTAACACCGGAGGTGATAATTGACGCCCCCTGGAAATTGAGGAAAGGAGAACCTCTATACGACAAGAAAGTGGAGACTTAGACTGGGGGGTCAGCGAAGTCCTCACCCATCAGGTAATCCGAGTTATTAAGTCAGGGGGAATCGGTAGAAATAGAAGACGAGCCGAGAATACAGGGTTGGGGGAGACCTCTTCAGGATAGGGATATAGCCTTGGGAATAAGGATGCGTTTAAAGAGGAGGAGAATAGAGTCCTTTTCATCTGGAGAGGCAAGTGACAGGGAGCAAAAACCACCACATTCAGCGGGATTAATCAGAAGCAGGTGACCATATTTGACAGGTCGGCCGTTATCCTTGATCAGCCTGCTGGGGGAAGTTGATGCTGCGCCGGTCATAAAGAAGCACGAATGAGAGAAATGGTCTTCGTCGATTCCAGAGTAAATAACAACGGGGGGGAAGCAGTTTAAATCTTGACGGTTGACCTCCTTCTCCAGCGAAAGAAAATTCCAACTCTACCAGGAAAAGGGAGTTAGGAAACAGGAGATTCTATCGCGCCGCTACAGAAGAGAAGAAAATCTCCTAGTGGCCCTAAGAAGATCGGCGAGATTAGCGTATGAAGGTAGAAAGATGGCAGTCCTAGACTCTGCGTCCAGAACTATGCAAACCATTTCAAAGAAGACAAGACGAATAATCCTGTAGGTGACTGGCGAAGCAGGCATAACAAATATATGTCGAACAAAGTAAAGTCAAGGTAACGAAGAAAAATTCCTATCTCCGTACAGAATGAGGAAGGATGGGCCAATTAGACGGGGGAAATGGAACTTATCCTCAAGTCAAGGAAAGGGCAGTGCAGCAGGGAAGGGGGGGGGGGATGGGGGGTGTAGTGAGATATAAAGAAATTAGAACGAACTAGCAAAAAGACTAGTTCGTTCAGCAGGCCTGTTGCTAACCCAAAAGGGACCGGGGGATAACTGGTTCAGAAGGAAGAAAAATTCAGTTAAAAACCAAAAGGGCTGTCGGGAGCAATTCTTCGACAGACCTGAGCGGGAAGGAGGATAGAAGAATCAATGAGTAGGGCAAGGGACCTAACGACGTAATTATTCTAGGAGGACTTAAGAAAAGAATGAAGTCACCGTGGGGAGAGGGAGATAGGGGAAGAAGTTTCTGTTTGGGGGAAAATCACTCTGGAAGGTCGAAAAGACAACACAGAGGAAGAAAAACGGTATCCTCAGGTACTTTCCGGAAGAGAAACATATTCTAACGAGGGGGTCTATTCACGAGCAGCTAAACCAAAAGGGAAGCAGGTCCCGCGTTGAATAAAAGAACAGAAAAGTGATAGCAGGAGAAAAACCCGTAAAGTAGAACGACACTTGGTGAAAAGATCGGGTGAGAAGGGAAAACCAGTCTTGGGGTGAAACCACAGTTAACGCCAGGGAATGATCAGGAAGGGGGAGTCCAGAAAGGACTGGAAAAGGTAAAGAAGAATGGTCAGCCTGATGACGTCCTGGGAGTCTGCCGAAGCCTCAGGAACCACAAAAAAATAGCTCTAAAATGGAAAAAAATCTTGACATGGAAAAAGGAAAATAGATTCTAGCAATCGTTACGGGCCACGATCCTACGACGTGGAAGGGGGGGAGGGGTCATAAAGCGAAAGGGTCAGGAAATCATGTAGACAGGACTCTCATTAGGAAAAGGAACAGAGAAATCGCCGCCAGTTCTGAGATGTATACTGAGGAAATCGTTAGAGTCGCCTTGCGGGGAGTCTGCTAAATTAATGGACATCAAGAGTTATCTGCGAAGTGCCAAATTCTGATAGAAGCATTAAGAGACACAACCAATAGACGTAGTCAATAAAAAATAAAGGGGAGGACTAGATACTTTGCAGAAAAGGTGAGCTGCTTGTAGCACTCGCGGAAGGACAGGAGAGATACTTTGATCTCTCAAAAAAAAAAAGAGAAAATTAAAAATGACGGGAGACGGGAAAAATGAAGAGAGAGGCTTCTAAATAAGTCGAAATGAGGGTCTTCCAGGGGAGTCCTAGTCGCCAGTTGGTGGAGGAAAGACAGGGTAGGGGGGGTGTAAAAGGGAGAGATGCTCTAACTGGAAAACTTGGGTACCAAAACCACAACGGGGGGCGCCATAACTTTGAATTGAAGCACTCCAAACTCAGGGCGGCCATTTATGGGGAGTAGCGACATGAAATGAGAAGCTTTAAAAAATGGAAAGAGTCTTTTGAGCTCAATATGATAATACAGCGCGGGAGATAACGGATGCCATCGGCTTGCCGGGGAAAAAAGTGCGAGGAAGAGATAGGGTGTCTCTAATTCTCACTTGGAAATTAGCGCTAGGAGTTCTTGTTAGGGCTGGGAGACTTAGGAAACGAAGGAAAGAAGCAAGCAGAGAAATTCCGGGGACAGGTGAAGAAGCCTACTCGAGCCACGCATGGCTGATAGGGGCACAGTTGGTAGGAAAAATTTCGGGGCATACGTAGCACACAAAAAGCGCGACAGTTCTCGAAGACGGGTCGTTGACGCCCTCCGGTAGTCCGTGTATATGGGGGAAAAAGAGTAAGACAGAGCAATAGTTGAAACTGCAGATTTGAGACGCCCATTCAGAAACCTCTTCGTAGGAGAAAAGGAAAGAAGGATTGACCTTCTCGGAGCTGCCCGTCAGGGACTTGGAGACGAGTAGGAAGTGGTCAACTCATAACTCAGGCAGGACAGGGAGGGAGAATAGAAGACGGTGAAATTAGTGTGAGGACTTAAAGCCTCTACAAAGGGACGGCGGGAGCCAGAATCCAGGAAGACCTTGCTCTTCTATTAAAAAGAAGTTGAATCTCTATTCTTTGAGAAGGAGAAATGGTAAAGAAGAAATTGGGGGGGATGTAAGAAAGGATAATGAGTGATCTCCCAAGTAAAAAGGAAGGCAGAGAATAGCGCAGGCCCATCAGGGGGGGGCAGGGAGGAAAGTCGTTATTGACTGGCGACTGAAATGACACAAAGGGGTCCCTATTAACCTTCCATAAGTGAAGGAGAAGACTTTTTCAGGTACAAGAGGAAGGCTTGCATTCAAATGCTGGCAGAGAGGCTCGGAGTAGCGTTACAGGAGGGTAGGGCTGGTCGGACATAGGAAAGGGCCCAGCATGACCTACATGAAATCCAATGTAAAGTTGGGCGGAGGGGAAGGTATGGCATAGGTCGGGGTAGGAATTCTAGCGGTCGGGAAGGCACGAGCAAAAAAGTGAACTCTGAATGGAAATTACGAGAAAGAGCAGGCTTAAACTAACGGATACTTGCGATGATACTGAAGGCAAAAAGAGATAAGGAGTCCCCTGAAGTAAAGACCATTCCGTTGTTCAGGTATCGCGGTCCTTGGGTAAAGTTAAAACGGGGATGTTCTTCACTGATAAAGGGATTCCCGAGAGGGTACGAAGAGCAGGTGAAAAGCATCATGTCATTGGATACAAAAAGAATACCGTAACCAACCCGGCTGTCCAAAGGAGAAGGAGGAGGGGGTTACATGATTGGGGCACTGACAGGGAAGCTCACACAGAGGAGAGAAGGCTCCTTTGGGGGGGGCACTTGCCTCGCCCGCGGCCAACAGAGGAACCTAGACCGCTGAACGTCAGAGGTCATAGGAAAATAACCTAAAGCATCACACTATGAAGGGTAGAAAAAATAGGGAGGTAGGTCTAGGGAGGTATATTGCGAAGAGGGAAAAATATGAAAACTCGCGTACAGAGAGAGTTTTCGGTCCGCGCGGACCGTGGAGACCACCATCTAATGAGAGGCGATAGGATGGTTGAGACTGTTAGGAAAAAATAAAATTTCAAAGGAGAAGAAAAGACCAGCAAGGGGAAAGACATAAGAGGGAGGTCTTCTCGGTTCATACGCCGAGAAAGCTAAGTTCGTTGCTACGGTCTATTACTGCAAGGGGGGAACGAGGGGAGGAGGGGGTTAGGATTCCCGTAGTGGGTGGTGAGGAGCAAGAGCGGAAAGGGAAGGAGTTCAGGTGGGGGAATGAAGAAAGGCTCGCGAAGAAAAGGTACTAGAGGAAAAGGAGGTCCAAGTCCGAACGACGAAAAGAAAAAGACTTAACACTCGAAATCGAAGAAAAGACGCGAAGCGAGGGTCAGCCGAGTCCCGTCTATAATTCACTACAAGGGCCGGACGGTCTAAAAGAGGGGTAAAAAAGGGGGCCTAGGGTAAATAATAAAAGCAGGAACAAGCTCAGAATCGGGGCAGGGACTGCACAAAAACGAACCTCAAAGACTGGAAGGAGGTGAGTCAACCTTCCGGGAAAACGATGTAGTTTCCAAAGGAGGGCATGGCTTCAGAAAGGACCCGCGACGCAAGCATGAAAAGGGCAGGAGGAAAACTCGCTGAATGAGAGACGTGGGTAGATCCGGGTCTCGACACCGGGATCAAAATACAAGAATCGTTGCTGACTCAACCAAGACAAAGCGCTTCCGCAACAAGCTCCACCCTGGGGAGATGGGAAATCTCGGGCGAGCAAAAAAACTAAAGAAAGGAAACAAAAAATAGTGAATATATCAAAAACAAAGTTTAGGAGAGAGGGAACTTCTTTCTCTCTATTTCAAGAGAAGGGGTAGCGGTCAGCTTCAAAAAGAGGACATGTGGGCGCGGGTGGATTTGAAATGAAGATAAAACGGGGGAGGTTTTCCGGAAAGGATGTAGTTAGAAAGAAGTTCCTCAAAGGCATAGAAAAAAGCCTGACTATTAAAGAAGTTTTCCTCAAAACGTGAATGCCGGTCGGTCAAGATGAAGGAAGAAATGCAGCGTCTTCGGAAGACCTTCTCGGAAGGTCCCAAGGGAGAAAAAAAAAAGAATTAAAAGGACTTATCGTGGGAAGGAAAAGGAAAAAGAGAGTGCGGGTGGGGTCCAGCTTTAGGATGTAACAGACCCATTCACATAACCAATCAACGTTACTCCATAGAGTTAGGCGACGCCTAAAGGAAAAATATGACCGGGCCAGAATCGACTGGCCAAGGATAGAGGAAGGAAGAGGTTTCGAAGGCGATGGCAGTTACGTAGGTGGACCGATCCGGCAGCGAGTGACTGGTAAAAAGAAGGTAGTTACCACACCCACAAGCCGAGAGATCTAGAGAGGAGGCCGGGAAGCCTTAAAAACTAAGTGGAACGTGCATCACGACAACAGCGGGAAACGTTCTCGGGCATCGTAGGAGGGGCAACCGGAAATTCTGCCGATCTAGTTAGTAAAGAAGAAAGCCGATGGGTTCGTTCCGGAGGGGTAGAAGTTCGGAATAATGGTTTAGTCACGGACTAAAGATTCCAATAGAATGAACGGAACTGATCCCGTGGAGGAGGGGGTTGCTGGGAAGCCGAGTCCTCTTGCGAGCCGACGTGTACCAAGTACCAAGGTAAGTGGAAATCTGGAGAAAATAAGAGGAACTCCTATAAGCACGAGTTGGGGACTACATCAAAGGCTTGCAGACAACTAAGAAGGGGAAGACGGTATCATGTCACGTCCGCGGCTTCGACAGAGGGGAGACTCAATTTCCTAGAAACACAAAAGCGACGCATTATCTGGATGATCTAAAAGAACGGAGAAATGGGAATGGTGAATGTCGGCCGCCATGCCCTTCTTTTTGACGGGTTGGGTTGGGGCAGGACGGTCCGGAAAAGGGAAAGCACTCTGATGAGGAACTGAGAGGCTGCGCACTTACTCGGCCTGAAAAAGGGGGCAGGGAAAAAACAGAAAAGTCCTTGCCTGTGACCCGAAGGGACCCCATAAATCCCATAAAAGAATCCCAGTCCCGGAGGAAGAAAAGCAGGGGGAAGAGGGAGGATAGTCAGCCGAGTCCCTAGACGTCCTACCCCAGAGGAGGTCCCCTTGAAGGATCCTAGATACGGAAGAGAGGTGAGAGTTCCCTTCATTCACCTGGAAATGGGGACCGATGGACAGACGAGAGAGGGCTAACACCTATGGAATAAAGTTTCAAAGGGGAAAGATCCGGACTCCAAAATGAACCTGTGAAGGGAGGAAGCACGCAGGTGAAGACAAGAGCTGTGCTCTCATCCGAAAACCTGCCCGGCAAAAAGAAACGACCCCACAGAATCGCTCCTCCGAAAGGCTAAGAGGGGGAAAGAAGCCCGGAACGGAAACAAGGAGATCACACCGGCCAGGACGTACTCGAGGGACTTCTTTTAGAAGGGAAGGGGGGGGGGGCATAAAGGGAAAAAGGGAATTTTAGGTAAAGACAAACAAAAAGACGAGGGCAGCAGGAGAAAACAAATTCTAAGGGGGGGATAGACGGAAAACGACTATCAAACAAAGGGAGTTTCTTGGCCTTCAGAACGTAGTAGTACTGCCTCAACGCGAAATGAAGACGAGCTAAAAGAAAGCTTAGGGGGGGACAGGAGAAGGAGGAGCGGAGTACTTCTCAAGACTAAAGAAGTCTTAGAGTCGAGGAGCTGCACATGGCCGTGCGGGTTGGGTCCCACAAAAAGAAGTCTACTTCCAGCAGCAAGCAGCGATCCCGTCGCAAGCCTCGTGTACGTGGGGGACCAATAGAAAAAGAGAGGGGAGAAAGTCTATCATAACTAAAAAGAAAAGGGGACTCCTTGGAGGCAGAGTGCAGGGCACCTCACACCGGGGGACGACACGGTGGTAAAAAGTTAAGCGGAAGCCACGTTTTTCCACGACACGGGGAAAAAAGCACAAAAAGGTTTAAAACCGGCACGAAGAGGACGGAGAGACGAGCCTCAGCGACTACGTACACCGCAAGGCATGGGGGGAGGGGGTCTTACTTACTGGCCGTCGTTGGCCGGAAAGTCCCCCAACAACGAAATCTACAATTTTTGATGAAGAAGGGAGACAAACCGGGAGAATGACGAAAAGTCCCGCCACTCATAACCTCCAGAACGGGGAGAAGAGGGTCAGAGGGAAGAGAGTCCGGATCAAATTAGCGCACAGCCACCGGTAAATTAGGAAAAGGATCTGGACGGAGGTCTCGGTGGCCAATGAAAGTAGATACGGGCCGCCTCTGGCTCGTGTGTCTGAGGACCCCAAGAAAAGGGCAAGATCTCTAGATCGAAGGTCACAAAGTAGAGAGAAGAGAGGAAAATAAAAAATTCAGACCACGAAGCCGGGTCAGCATCCACTACCCTTTGGACGTACATGGGACGCATTGTCACCCGGCATTCTACTTGCTTGTAGAAGACATCTCTTCACAAAAAGGAATACTAAGTGGAGAGACTCAAACAACAATTTGTGATGAAAAAGAGAGATCACGGAAGCGCCGGAAGCCTCGAGGAGAAAAGCAAGTAGGGGAACTTGCGGGGTTTCTCAGGAGGGAAGGGGAGTCCCCTATTGGTGGGGAAGAAGGAGAGGTTGTCGTGGATGTGGAGAACGTGTCCTCGGACAGACGTAACGGGACAAAGGGTCTCTCCACGACGGCGAAAGGCCTGGGAGAAGAGACAACAGAAGGAAGCAATATGGGAGAAAGGAAAGAATTAGAAAAAGAAGTCGGAGAATAATGGCTGACATGGGGCCCGCGGTCCGCAAAAATTGAAGTGACCCGCGGGATATTGGGAGGAGGCAGGGGGGGGATACCTCGCGAGGAGGATAAGATAGGGGGGTCTAGGAAAGCCAAATTGGACGAAGACGAATCTTGGATGGTTGTCCTGCGAAATCCACGGACCGGGAGCAGCACGCCAGGACTTCAGGGGGAAGGAAGTTAGCCAAAATCGCTATCTTGCGTTGAGGGAAGGGGGTAGGACTTCGGTTGGTCCTCGGAGAAACATCGCTTTTGAACAACGTGGTATGGATGGGCAGCGCCTGATCCCGGTCGTCGGTGTGGGGTTAAGAAAAAGCGAATAATCCACGTCTTGGTAGATCTATTGAAGAGGTCCCCCTCCTCGCCAAACGACTTGAAAGGGGGATGCTTCCACTGGCTAAAGGCGACGTTGCGCGAGGGGATTCAAGAGGCAGGAGGAGAATTCCAAAGAAAAGAAAAGGAGGAGCCATCGAAGAGAAGGTGGCTAGTCTATGAAAAAGCGCAGCAGGTCTGACTCCAAAGAAGCCATCCTAAGACGTGTTCAAGGAGGAGCATTGACCAGCAAACTGTGGGGGTGATGATAGCTCATGATTCACCCCATTTAAAATTCCGGCGTACATCCGAGGCCCAGAGCAAGTGTTGCGCGTCTTCTTGACCTTCTGCAAGGGAACTATCTGAACCCCTTGTAAAGATGAAAGAAGGGGAAGTGATGGCAAGAGGCTAAGACGGGGCCTGTCAATGAGAAAGAAGGGCCCATCCTTCAAGCATAGTCGGAGAGGAATTCTGGAGTACGTTGAGCAGGGACCGGCGTGGGGCTTGGGGACAGATGGGGGAAGGTCTTCAACAGGCGTCGTCCATGAAAAAAGGAATAAAAGTAATGTGAAAGTCTTTAGTTGAAATGGTAGGTCATAGGGAGGGGAAGAAAGGACTGAGGGACCAAAGGAAAAAAATGGGAAGCAAAAGTCTCAAAAGTATACTAGTCAGAGGGGGAAAAGACCAGGAAGAAAAACTTTTATTCTCAGAGGGGGAATAGAAGAGTATCCGAGTGAAAGCAGTTTCCGTCACCAAAACCATTGACCTTGGAGATTTGGGGGGGGCCGTGTCCGGGGGAATCTTGGAACCTGCCAGAGGTATGGAGTCTGGCAAGGGTATTCCGGAGGGACCTCTAGAAGAAATTTATATCAGCAAGTGAGAAGTTGAGGAAATCTCCTACCAGGGGTGGCTGATGGGGCCACTGCTCAAGAAGGTCCACCAGGAAATGGGCCCTGGGAAAATAAGAGAAGGAGGCTGTGTAGGCCGGGGGGAGCGTCGGCTTGGAAAGAAAAAAGAAGAAGCAGACTCTCGGGTGACGAACGGAAGTCATCTCTCAGGCGGCCAATTCCTAAGAGAAAAAAAAGAATCAATTAAGGGATTTGTCTCCCCAAGAATGGCAGAAATCAGGTTCCTGGCTCTCGTTTGAGGAGAGGACACCGAAATAAGAATGAGGAACCAAGAGGCAAATCGGAGGCTGCGACTGCGCGTCAATCTACAAAAAAAAAAGGGAGAATGCTCGAGACATCGATGGGAAGGGGCTTTAATTACTCAATTTCATGGAAAAAAGTATCACATTCCAATCAAAAAAAAAAAAGAAGTACTGAGGGAATTGTCGAAGAGATCGTCGGAGTGGACAATTACGGGAAGTACCGGGGGCCTCTGGGAGGACTTTCACTTCTTTCCCTGAGGATGGCATGGCGAGATAAAGCTGCTCTCTGCGCGGTTGAATGGGGGTTGGGGAGAAAAAAGGAGAGATACAACCTGTCGCGCGAAAATTGTCAAAAAGGAAAAAGAGGAAAGGGAAACATAAACCTGAGCCGCGATAAGACCAGATTCCTCGAGGAGGGTCCGTCACTAAGGGGGAGGGAGTTCTAATGGGACAAGAGTGCCCTAGTTTGGAAAAAAAACTGGGGACCACCTCCAACCGAAGACCCAAAACCAACCCCCCCAGAAAAACAACCACCCAAACCCCCCCCAACGCCACCCAAAAACAAAAACACCCAACCAAAAAAACACCCCACACAAACCACAAACAAAAAAAAACCAACAAACAAAACCCAAACAACAACCCCCACCCCCCACCCCCCCCACGCCCCCCCCAAACCCCCCCAACACAAACCCCACCCAACACCCCCAAAACCCACCAAAAAAACCCCAGAAAAAACCCCAAAAAAAAAGAACACACCCCCCCCCAAAAAAAAAAAAAACCAACCCCCAAACCTCATTGGTTTTTTTGTGGGGGTGCACAAACCACACCCCCCCCCCCCCCGACCAACAACCCCCAACCACCCCCACCCCCCACAACCCACAAAAACACCCCAACACCCCTCAACACAAACCCCCCCCCACCCAAAAAAAAAAAAAAAGTTTTTTGGTTTTGCCACCCAAAACCCCCCCCCCGCCCAACCCCCACTTTTTTTTTGTTATGGTTTTTTTTTGTTTTTTTTTTTTTTTTTTTTTTTTTTTTTTTGTGTTTTGTTTGTTTGTTACCCAAAAAAATTTGGGTTTTTTTGTGTCCCGCCAAACACCCCCCCGTCCCAAACCCAACACACCCACCAAACCCCCCCCCCCACCCCACAAACCCCAAAAACACCACCCCACCCCCACCCCCCCCCCCCCAAAACCCACCAAAACCCCCCCCCCCACCCCCCCCAACCGAAAGAAACCGCCCCACCCCTGAAACCCGCATACACACGCACAAACACCAAAAACTCCAGGAAAAACCCCCAAATAACCCCCCCCCCCGACACCCACCACCACCCCCCCACCCCCCCCCCCCACCCACCCCCCCACCCCCCTCCCCCAACCCCCCCAAAACCCCCAGACCCCCCCAACTTTTGGGTGTTGTGTTTTTTAAAACCCTACCCCCCCCCCACCCGCCCCCCCCCCACCCACAAAAACCCAAACCCCCAAACCAACCCCCCACACACCCCCCCAAAACCCACCCCCACCCCCCCGCCCCACCACCACCCCCCAAAAAATGTAGGTGGGGTTGTTTTGTTTTGGGGGGGGGGGGGGGGGGGGGGTTTTTTTTTGGTTGGTTGTTTTGTGTTGTGTGTTTTTGTTTTCTTGTTTTTTTTGTTTTTTTGTTTGGGTTTTTTTATTGTTCCACAAAAAAAAAAACCACAAAACAAAAAGCACAGAAAACAAAAAATACCACTAAACCAACAAAGAAAAAAAAAAACAAAAAAACCCAACCAACAACCCACAACCCCCCCCCCCACACCCCCCCACTTTTTTTTTTTTTTGTTTTTGGTTGTTTTTGTTGTGGTTTTGTTTTTGGGGGGGGTGTTTGGGGGGTTTGGTTGGCTGGAGGGGGGGGTTGGTGGGGCCCCCCCCCAACACCCCCCCAAAGCCCCCCAACCCAAACACCCCCACACCCGGCCCACCTAAAACCCCCCCCCCCAACCCAACACCACACCCCCCCCCCACACCCCCCCCCCACCCCCCCCCCCACCCCCAACACCCAACCCACTCACCCCCCCCCCCCCCCCACCCCCCCCAAACCCCCAACCCCAACAGCAACACACCCCCCCCACCCCCACACCACCCACCCAATAAAACCCCCCCCCACCACCCCCACCACCCCGCCCACACGCCCCAACCCACCCCCCCCCCCCCCCACATAAAAAAACCACAAAAAACAAAGACCCCCCCCCAACCCCCCCCACCACCACCACCCACCCAAAAACCCCCTCCCCACCCCCACCCCCACCCCACCCCCCCCCCCAACCCCCAAACCCCCCCCCCCCCCCTCACCCCCAAAATAACCCAAAACCACACCCCCACCCCCCAAACCAAACACCCCCCCAAAAAAAACAAACCCCCAACCCAAACCCAAAACGCCCCAAAACCAAAAACAAACCCCCCCCCCCCCCCCCACACCCCCAACAAAATCACCCCACCCCCCCCCCAACCAAACCCCCCCCAAAAAACCCCCAAAAAAAAACCACCACCCCCCCCACCCCACACCCCACCCCAACCCTAAACCCACCCCCCCCCCCACCCCCCCCCGAAAAACCCCCCCCCCCCCCAAAACACACCAAACACCTCAAAACAACCCCCCCACAACCCCCCCAAAAAAAAACAAAAAAAAAAAAACACTCCCCGCCATTTGGTTTTTTTTTTTGTTTTTTTTTTTTTTTTTTTTTTTTTTTTTACCGAACCACCAACACAAAAAACAGAAACCCAACCCCCCCACCCTACCCCCCCCAAAACCCCCCCCCAACACCCAAACACCCTCACCCAAAACCCCCAACAAAAACCCCAACCCCACCCACCCCACCCCACCCAAAAACCACTCAAAAAACACCCCCCCTCCCCCCCCCCACCCCAATACCCACCCCCCGCCCCCCACCCCCGCCCCCCCCCCCCCCCCACACAAAACGACCCACACCCGCCACCCCCACAACCCCAACCCCAACCCCCCCCACAAACAAAAAAACACCCACCCCCCACACCCGACCGCCCACACAAAAAAGCCAAAACAAAAACACCCCCCACCACCTCCAACCCCCCCACCCTAACCCACCCCACCCCCAAAAACCCCCCCACCCCGCCCCCCACCCCCCCCCAAAAAAAAAACCACCCACCCCCCCCCCTCCAACCAAACCCCCCCCCCCAAACCCCTCCCACCCCAAACCCAACCCCTGACCACACACCCTCAACAACCCAAAAAAACCCCAAACCCACACAACACCAAACAACAACACGCCCATCCCCCTGTTTTTTGTTTTGTTTTGTTTTTCCCCAACACCCCACAAACCCAACCCCACCCCCCCCCCCCCGCCCAAAACCCCCACCACCCCCAAAACAACCCCCCCCCAACCCCCCCCCCAACCCCCCCACACGACACCAAACAAAAACCCCCCCCCCCCCCCGCCAACAACCAACAAAAAGAAAACCCCCCCCCCAACCAAACCCACCACCCACCCCACACCCACCCCCAAAAAAACAAACCCCCACAACACCACGCCCACGCCCCCCACCACCCCCCCCCCCCACCCCACACCCCCCCCCCCCCATACCCCCCCCCCCACCCCCCACCCCCCCCCCCCCCCCCATCCCAAAACCACCCTCCCCCATACCCAACCCAAAACCCCCAACCAACTCACACAAACAAACCAAAACCCCCTCACACCCTAACCCCCCACCCCCACCCCACCAGCCCCCCCCCCCCCACCGCAACCCACCACCCGCTTTGTTTTTTGTGGTTGTTTTTTGTTGGGGGGTGTTTTTGTTTTCCACACACACCTACAACAACGCCCCCAAAACACCCCCCCACCCGCACCAACCCCCCCACCCCCCCCCCCAAACACAACCCGCACCGCTAAACCAAACAAACCAAACGCCACCCCCCCCCCAAAACAGCCCCCCGCCCAGACACCCAAACCCCAACCCCCGCCGACTTCGCCCCGTACCCAACCAAACCCCCCCAACCCTGAAACTCTGAGGGCCGCCCACCCCAATGAACCTCCCCCCCCCCCCCCCCCCCAACCTCCCTCCCACCCAGGTGCCCAACCCCGACCCCGCCCACGCCCTGCCCCTAGGGGTAGAGAGAAACAGCCCACTCTGACCCCCAAGCCCCCGCGCCTTGGAGCACGTGCATCTCGTCACGACCCAAGCGGGGAGGACACCCCCCCGCCCCACCTCCCAGGGTTGGTGGGAGCGCAGGGGCACGAGGGGGCGGGAGCCCAGGTGGCGGAAGAGGGAACCCCAAAGGGCCACAAGGAACCGGACCCCAGCAACCGAACCTGAAGGCAAGATATCGCCCCCGGGAAGGTGACTCCCCGCCTCCTCCCCACGCGCCACCCGACCGGGTAACCCGCGCCCGCGAGTGGCCCGAACCCCACCCCCCCCCCACGCTCCCTCACCCAACGCGCCCCGCCCGGTGACGCCGCCACCAACCCCAGCCCCCGTGCCCCCTCCCCAGGCAAAATCCCACAATACCCGGCCCCCAGTCAGGACCAGGAGCAAATACACAGATGGCGCCCCAGAGAGAACCCCCCCGCCTAGCGCCCCCAAACACAACAACCACCCCCACACTCCAACCGCCCCGAGGGGCCCCGTCCCCCCCGCCCCAAACCCCCCCTCCGACCCCCGCCCCGCGCCGGGGAGGTACCCGGAAGAAGGGCGTCGCGGCCCCCCCCCCCCCCCCCCCCCCCAACACGCAACAGCCCAACCCCCCCCCCCCAGCCGCCGAGGAAACGCCGCCCTACACCCCCCGCCCCCCCCTCCCACCCCACCCACCCCTCCTGGAAGGGCAACCGAAGCCCCCCACCCCCAACCACCCCACCCCAGTGAGCCGCACCCCCCCCCCACCCCCGTGAGTAGCGGGGAACCACACACAGGCCCCCACCCCCCCCCCCCGAACGACCCAAAATCAAACAAATCCGCCCCCCACCCCAAAAAAAAACCCCAACCCTCCCCCCCCCACCTCCCCAGAATCACACGCCACACCCAAAAAAACCCCCCCCCCCCCACCCCCCCTACTCCCCTGCACCCCCCCCCCCCCCCCCCCAAAACCACCCCGCAGTCTTCTTCTTCGAAATGAAACCCCTATACTTGTCCTGCACGAGGGACCAAAAAGGGACGGACCGGAACTTCCTGCTGACCCACAATCCGCACGCGGAAAACAAAGACGTCGAGTCGGGGAAAGCGCGGAACAAATGATCAACTAAAGTCCCTCATGCGGACGAAAAACGAAACCGAAAGGGCGCGTCGAAACCATAAATCCCTTTTTTTTGGAGGCGAGGGAAAGAGAGTGCGAACGACAAGGGGCCGACCCGGTAACTAGAAAACCAACGAGAAACAAGGGAGAGAGAAGCACCTGTACTTGAAGGGACTCGGCGATGCGTCCCGTATCGGGCGCGCTCCAAAGAGGAACCTGGGGAGAGGGTTAGGGGGCGAAGACTCCTCTTGTTCGAGGGGGTCCAAACAATAGGGGAAAGGTAAGTTTGATCACAGGTGGGCAATGCGCCTCGCGACACAAAACGTACCATCGGTAGTTCCAGCAGAAGTGGACCGGGGCGGGCAGTCGGCGAATTGGCGGAGAGTCCGGAGGAGAGCAAGACAAGGCCTATTGTAGAAGAAAAAAAAGAAGTACAACATTACAGGCTTATGGTCAAGGTGGTGCAGTCACTGATATAGGACTCTGGGGGCCGGATGGAGGAGACAGAAGGGTCCAAACCGCGACTACCATCGGTTTGGGGGCCCCCAGGGAACTAAAGAGAAAAAACCAGCCAAAGGAGATAAAATAGAGAAGAGGAGAAGCTCTCAGAGGAGGCCCGGTCGTATGTCTCAGGTCAGCATGGACCGTGTCGGGGGAAGGAAAGCACAGTCCTCGCTTGTTTGGTGCGAGCAGGTCAGGGAAAAAAAACCACCAAACCAGCCGATTAAGGACGAAGAGGCTGCCCGCCAGGCCAGGACTAAAAAAGAAAAGCCGGGAGAAGTTTCATACTAAAGAGTTCAAGGAAGGATCGACTCAATGCGAAAATCACTGCTCAGAGTTCTGATCAGCGCACTAGCGAAGACAAGCAGCTTAAAGGGTAAAACGGGACTGGGTATGGATGTCCCTGAAATGTAGGTCAGGATGAAAAACGATTCCATCAAGATAGGCGCAAAGAAAGGAAAGAACAACTGGTGGGAAGGGACGCCTCGCATCCAAGAGAGGTCCAGAGAGCCCGAAATTGGGAAGGGGTCTGGCCGAGGCAATGAGGAAAAAATAGAGCGCCAGACCGAATCCCCGAGTTTGGGGAGACCTAACAATAAAACAGCTGGCCGGACCGGGGGAAGGCGGAATAAAGGAAGAGGAGTGAAAGATACAAGAGGCGACACGGAAGAAAGGATCCACACAACGTCCGCCTGACAAAAGCTATGCTCAAGATCCGGAAGAAGGGAAAAGGGGTTTAACGTCGTACGAAAACATGTGGATCGCCAAGGATTGGGGGCCGGTTTATGACACGGGGCTTCAGAAAGGCAAGAAATCATTATGGAAAGAACTGCTCTTGGTAGGCCGAAAGGAGCTAACGTGAGCAAGGGAATCAACGTGGAATGACCCGAGGGACCAACGCGAGAAAAGGCCAACAAAAAGGACAGGGGACGGACGCGGGGACGCATCTAATCTCGGTGGAGCCCTCTAAGCGCAGAACCAGCGCCTGGTCGGCCCTCAGAAAAAGCGGTCGGACGCGAGCGGAGCGTAAAGGGCTTCGTGAGACGCTTTGAGCAGAGGGCTCACGCCGGAACTACCGGGAAAATAAAACAAGCAACGGTGACATGGGGATTTCAAGGAAATCAAGAAGAAGTCACTTTGCAGAACTACCTAGAGAGGGAGAAAAACCTAACAAGCCGGTTCACGAAAACACAACAGGCAGGAGAAAAAATCAATCGGCGGCTGGGCCCGCGTCGCGGGAACCGCCGAAACCTGCAGCAAACATGGGGTACCAGGGAAACGTTCGGACGGGGGGAAAACCAAGGGTACTTCGCGCAGTCCAGGTGAATCTCCGGAAAAACGAAGGATCCCCCGCTCACAAAAATGCTCGTGATTTTCCCGAAGGAGGAAGAAAGGTAAAGGAAGGGGGAAGAAATTTCACACGGATTACAGAAAAAGAAAAAAGGTCCATTCACATGCGGCCTTCGAAAAACTCCTCGAGCTGGAAAACGGGTCAGAAAAAAAGACAAGAGCTGCCTTTACGAGGGAGGGGAAAGGGGAAGTATCTTCTAGCGTCGGTCTAACGGGAAGAAGAAAATTACATCTAGTACAGATGAGAGACGGCCGCCTTTGCGTTCGGGGGGGGGCCCAAAAAGAATGTCTCCGTCAAAGAAGAAAAAGGAAATAGAAGCGAAAGAAACGGCGCAGAGACGGTACTTTTCCTCCAACCGAGGAGGGCTGAACGCTGGGGCACAACAGGGAGGAGCTACGCAACCGAAGCCGGAAAGTTAGGGAAAAATCGGTTGCGCACGGAAAGCCCGCCTACCGGGTTCGACATGCTACCTAAAAGGTCGACTGAAAGTTTTTCAAGGAAAAGACGGGTGGGAAACGAGGTCACCAAGCTGTGGCCAAAAAAAAGCCAAAACCAGCACCGGAGCGCTCGCCAGCGGGCTCTGAACTGTCCGTCAACCAAGAAGCGGCAACTTCTTCGGCTTCAGGGGCCGAAGCAAGATAAAAAAACAAAGCCGAGCGGGGGGGGGCGAAAGGAAAAAGGGCAGGGGACAAAGCAGACAAACAAGCACGCGGGGCACCAACAAGACAATAACCTTCCGACGTGCGAGGGGAGCAGGAAGGACTTTCGGGACATAGAGCAGAAAAAACGATTGAGGGCGGGGTACAAAGGAAAACCGATCTGAATGGACTAGTCGACATCAAGACCATGGGGCTGGATGGTTCCCACTTAGCTAGCAAGGGGAAGTCCTAAGGGCCGTGACTCACGCGAACGAAGTCCACTTTATAAAGCATAAAACTAAAAAAACAGCAGGGAGTCCTCACACGTTCAACTAGGGAAGAGCCCCGGCGGAAACCGCAGTTCGAGTCTTTCAAAAGCAGCTCGGGGGAGGATCCCGCGGGAACGGTGGGGATCAAAAAAAACGGAGTATAAAATAAGGATCACGGGATCGACCGGAAAAAGGGCATGCAGGGAACGTAATTCGACGTGCGGGGGGGACTTAGGAAAAGGTAGTTTTGTGGGTGAAACGGAACGACGTGCTGGTTAGAAAGTTCCAAGAATGCGCAAAAGGGATGCCACATTCGAAGAGAGGAAAAACGGCGCCACCGTGGAAAATAAACAACAGGCGCGTCGGGGGGCCCGATTGCTAGAGGGAGAAGTAGAAATACAGGAGAATCCGGATAGGATGAGTCAAGGGAAGGAATGGCCAGGCGGAGGTAAAAATCATCTTATGTAATGGAAGGGCGGGGATGAAAATCGCCACGTCGCGAGTCTGTACAGAATGAGACGTCTATCAGCAGGAAAGACAAGGATTTTGCCATGGAGAGACTGGTTTCGGTATGGCGTGATCGAAAGGAATCCTACGGCCCAGTAAAAAGGGATTCGCCAGGGAGGCCGGTGAGGATAAAAAAGCGCGACCTCGGCTAGCGAAACATAAAAGATGACGGAACAGGGTGGGAAAACAGAGGACGGGGAATCGGCGCCGAGGGGAGTTTAAAAACGTAGTCAGTGAAGGAAGGAACGTGAAAGAAACCAATTCTTAGTTAGGAGGACAGGAACTTCCGACGCGGCAAGTCGTTAGGGGGGGAGCAAAAGGAAGGTGGATCAGGGAAAACATAGGCTCAACAAAAAAAGCATGCGTAAACCAAGTACAGAGAAGGCTACGTTGCTCGCGGCGAAGTGAAACGTCTGGGGCTGTTCATCGAAAATAGGAGGTGTTTGCCGAAAGGGAAACGCCGTAAAGCCCTAAAGAGGTTAAGAAGGCAACGGCAAAAAAAACGAAGCAAGTGAGCTGCGCCACGACGTCCCGAAAGAAGATGACGAGGGTGAACATCTCTAAAAGGCGCCGGGCAAAAAAAGAATGTTGGGGTGAGCAGAAGTTACATGATGTCTCAAATGAGCCAAAAAGAACAAAAAATAGGATGGTTCCGGGCGGCGAGTCGGTGAAAAGAAAAGGGGGAAAGGGGGGCACAAATCTACATCAACCTTGGTCCCAGAGGGGAACTAATGCCAGGGTATGTCTCCTAGAAGCTGGGGGGACTTCAAGGGACAGAATTCTCCGAGATTAGGGAAGAAGATGGCGGGATGTTAGTGACCGGGAGGGTGGGAGTGCTCAAAGAGGGGTTTCTGCCACCGGCAGGAGGACAGGAAAGGAACATGGGTGAGGGAATGATTTGCTGGAGGTGAGGGGGCAGATCTGGACCCTCGCGAGGGAATAAGAGTGGCGAAGTCATGGGGGAACGAGAAAGATCTGGAGAAGGACGATAAGGAGAAGGAAAATACCGGCGGACGGGGAGGAATCTTAAATTGTACTAGGGACCTCGGGAGCCTAGACGTGTCAAAGTCAACCGAACACTTGGGCGTCTGTGTGGGGGGGGGGACGTTGGACTCTTTACGGTAACAGGGGAAATCCGTATGGTCACGTCCAGGAGACAAAGTGATGCCAGAAGGCTCGTGAACACATCAGAGGGGGAATTATTAACGCCAGTTTGTTGCGTGGGGTGGGGTGGGTGGTGGTTGGTGTGGGTTTGGGTGTCTTATTTTCTGGGAAGCAAAACAGGGACCCCAGGGCTGAGCCCCGGAAAAAGGCAGAGGTGAAACCAAAACATGTAAAGAGGGGGGAGCCTAGAAAATTCCTGAGCTGCCGTGTGGCGCACTTCAATCAACAAGCGGAATACAGACTTACTGAGACGCAAGGGGGAGGAGAGCTCGTCAAAGTCACAACCAGAATCCGAAGGAATGGAGCCCAAAACAGCGGCGAAACTCGGATTTTGGAAAAAAGGAAAAGAACTAGGCGTACGGAACGGCGCGGACCAGGGATCAAAAAAAGTTTCGGCGAGGCGGAAGCGAGGGGAGCTTTATCGTTAGGCGACTCCAAGTTCCACACAATTAGGGGGAAAGCAAAAAATTTGAAAGAGCGGATGGTCAGTCCCGCGAGGCAACGTATCTACTTGGAAGACGGGTGGAAGTACGTCTATGAAGGGCCAGGGGCAGGATCGTAACAAGGGGCTGCAGCTGAAACCGTATTCAAAGGGTACGTCATGGAAATCGAGCAGTCAGCGCGGCCTGGGTGCCTGGTGGGAACTACCTGCGCAGGAAAATAAAGAGGGACAGGAGAGGGAAAGGAATACCACCGGAAATCATGACCTAAAAATCCGAGAATGATAGCGGGAGTCAGCGGAGAATGAAAGAGAACTTTCAAGTCAAGCTGGAATGCGTCGGGGAAGGCCACCTAATGTAGGTTACACGAGTGTTTAAGGGGGGGGGAGGGGAAAGCACGAAACGCACCCTAGCAAGCTAGATCAGGGACTGACCACCCGGCCACGAAAAGGAAGGGGAAGATGTCTCGTCACCTTCGGACCGGGAACGAGGGGATGTCTCTAAGAACCGAGTCATTTGGACGGACCCTAGGGCTCCCGCCGCCTGCAAAGGCGAGGAAACCGACCTGTCGTAGAGGACGTGGGTTGAGCAGCCGGGTCGAACCGGGGGAATCAAATACACCGGGTACTTGTGCGACCCTCACAGGCTCTGAGACCAAGAAACCTGCCCCCCTTGTCTAGGGGGAACTAGAAAAAGCTAAACACTAACGACTTAAAAAAAAAAACGAAGGGGGGGACCATTCGCTCGAAAAGTTGAGAGGAAAAAGAGATTGGGAAAGGGAGAGGGTCGGGTAGAAGGAAGGTCTTCAAAAGAAACATGGTTTTGGGAGCTTTGAAGTGACAAGCGCCAGCTGAATGTGTCTGGCAACAGACGGGGGGGGGAGTGAAACCTGTGGCACAGCTGGGTTGAGGAAAAACCTAGGAAGACTTTTCCTAATTAGGAACGTGGCTTTCGTCGCTGAAGTAAAGTGAAGGAAGAAAAAAGGGACCCAGAGTTGGCGAGCACGAAGTCGACTGGCAGGACGGAAAGGGGACGAGAAGAAGGAAAAAAAGACTAGCTGGACTTGTTGGGAGAAATGAGATACTGAGGGGTGGGACCCAGAATGGGGCCAGCCGGTTAACCCAAACTCGGGGGGTGGACCGGCAACTGACCAGAAGACTCCCCAGTGACGTGACAGACCAGCAAGGAATGGGAGACTTCTCTCAGGATCATGCAAGATGTTCACAAGGGGGTCACAGGGGTACGGGGTAGGAGAAATTTACCTCAATGCAGCTATTACAGGGGGGTAAAGCTCACGGAGGGGCCAACCAACCGGAAAAGGCGCCGAGATGGAAAATGACTGCCGCCGCTTCCAAAATAATCTAGGAGATGCAAAAACTAACACTTACCTCCTGGCTCCGGAGAGAACGTAAAATCAACCAGCGCCTAAGGATGAAACCCAGCGCGAAGAACCGCCGACTTAGAAGGTAAAATGTCTGTTCCAACACTGTAAGTGAAGCGGATACATAAGGTGAAATCGATTCGCAAGAGAAAAACTGGGTAGCACTGGGGGTCACGCCGTGAAAGCATAAAAAGAGGGATGTAAGGCCTCAGTGATGTAAGGGCGGTGGCCTCTTCGAAAATTATGCGGGCCAGAACGAGTAAGGGACGGGGGCAAAAAAATCAATGAATCTTTCTAGCTTAGTAAAGAAGGAAATAATTGAGGATGCCTTCCGGCTGAGAAGGATAGTCGGAAACAGTGCATCGGTAGCGGGCAGTGCAACTCTAAACACCAGCAGCGTCTCAGCATGAAAATGAAAAGAACGGTCAGGACACGGTGCACTGGGAAAATACGGCAAGAGGATTTGAGAAGCAATGTCGGTGGGAATCTGGTAACGGCCTTGTCCCATCAAGGCGAAGCATGATGAGTAAATGGTTAGTCGAAGGCCTCGGGAAGCACCGGATCGTTCGAACATACCGCTTGGCCTTTGGGAAAAACCGAATTCCACCCTCTAACTACCATTCAACCGCACAGGGAAGGGGGGAGTGACTGGAAAACGCTTTAACCTTAATCTCTGCCTGTAAAACAGATAATCCACCCTTATCCTGTCGGGAACCGAAAAAAGGACTAGGCCCCTCTGAGGAGAGGCTTAGGAGGCCATGAATGGGTTAGCTGGAAAAGTGACCGCGGAGAGGAGGGAAAGAACTTCCTAAGTCAAAACGACGACAACGAGCCGGGGAAAAAAGACCTGGGGTAATTCTGGCCAAGAAGGCACGGGGCAGAACGAAAATATCTTTTCTAACGAGGGAAGAGCACGACGAAAAAGCAGGAGACTAGCAGCCATGCGTACGGGGCTGACAGATTCGCCTATAACCTTCGTGGTAGAGGCGAAATTCACCCTGGCCGGTTTCAAGGGAACATCTATCAGTGATTGAAGGAGAAGGTCCGAAAGGGGAGGCTCGAAGGAGGGACAGAAACTGAGCATAAGGGTGGTAAAGGGGGGAAGCCTTCCATGATTATACTGGGTAGATACCAACAGGATAACTGCTGATCACCACCGTTCTGGTCCATGAGGAAAAAGCAGGGCCTCGAGCTGGAAAGGGCGTCATCTCAGAGCTCAGGAGGTCTGATGACTTACTGGGCGCACAGCAGGTGAACTGAAAAAAAAGTAGTCGGCGCGCGCCGCCTAACAGAAAGGCTGAAGGCCTCCAGGGATCAGTGTCAGTGGGTGACCAACGACTACCTGACGCCGGCATCAGAACGTCAGAGTACGCTAACTGAAGGGGGACAGTTCATAGTGGCACGACTACCCTGCCGGGAGTGCTTGACCTTGTGGAGATCACAAGGCGGAAACACACGAATACCAGCTGTCATGGGGTGCAGCGTTGGTCTCACCTACACACAACCGATTCTGGGCTATTCTACTACATAAGGAAAGAAAAGACGGTTGTGTGCCTAACGCGGGGGGGGTCAAAACCACAGGGGGGTGGGCTACAAACCATGGTCACGAGAGGAAGTCGACGCGGCTCCAAGGTGTATGAACGAAACGCGCCTCGCCTGGCCTCGGGGTGCTTCCGAATTGGCCGGAAGTGGGTCCTACGCAGAAACGACAACGCACCGTGAACGAAGAGACGCTACCTGGACACTGAGCAGCTAAGACCACTATATCGAAGAGAGCAGTCTCCAGGAACTCCCGGAATACAGCGGGACATAGAAAGAGCGGTCAATAGAAATAATTCTGAAAAAGAGCGGGACATATGAAATTTACAGTATTAGAATAAGTTCGTGACTTTTTCATCAAGTGTCAGGCGGGTATACGAAATGTTCCGACTCAAGAAGATCCGGGGGGAGGTACTGCTGCTGAAACACGGAGGAAAATCGAAGGTTTTAGCTTTCGACTGACACTTTGAGAAGTCTAGAGCGGCAATTTACGTAAGAACCCACGTTCAATTCATCCCACCTACAGGTCTACTAGGCATCTTGAAAAATAGAAACCGGCATGTCAGAGTGGCTTCAAGCAACAAAGAACATTAACTCGCCTGG
>Ga0179593_1248467_pt1 | contig 25828 bp, 22 predicted proteins | sample CZODoug2_1_08_16_FD_185931 | JGI IMG/M metagenome (GOLD analysis project Ga0179593, IMG submission 185931) | Vadose zone soil fungal communities from Angelo Coast Range Reserve, California, USA - CZODoug2_1_08_16fungal (PacBio error correction) | ecosystem: Environmental > Terrestrial > Soil >...
AGCTCTCGCAAGGATGCATTGAGCCGGGCGCGGTAGCGGAAGAGAGGAAAGACCGGCTTTCTTATGATTTGTTTCAACCTTGGTTAGAAAATATCAGAAGGTCAAGAAGATACATCGATCGATCCATAACCGAATGAGACGATGGCGACTCTAGTATGAAGGGGAAAAAGAAAACGGAAATTGGGACCAGAATCACGGTCATGAAAGGGGGTGGGAGAGGCTGTGCTTGTTCAGAATACCTAATTACTTCGAATCAGCAAAGGTTTTGGACGACCGTGCAAGTTCTGGGCAAGAACACTGACAACAAAATAGGAGAAGCAAAGGGAAGGGGGGTGCCTTAGCTGAGTGGTCACATGAAACGGGCAAGATACATCACGGCGCAGAGGTGAAGCTCGACAAAAAGAAAAAAAGAGGATAAAAGAGGAAAGAAACATACAAAAAAAAAAAAAAAAAAAAAAAAAAAAAAAAAAAAACAAATAAAAAAAAAAAAAAAAAAAAAAACTCAGGGGGGCTCTAACAGACCTGGGAAAAGGAGTGCATTACAGCTTTAGGAGGTGAAAAGGTGGCAGGGAGGAAGACGGGTTTCCTGCCGGGGAATAGGCTGGTGTCAGAAGCGACGAAGAAGACGCCGAGCAAGGCGGTGACGTGATCTAAAGAATGACTAGACCCGGCAGTTAGAAATATAGAAAAAGACCGACCCCTAATTTAAGGGCTAAACTTGCCGTTCACCCAGACATGGCACGAGCTAGTTGATTACAAGCGACCAAACAAAGTTCATCTTGCAAAAAGGCCGGAAGAGGAGAGGTGACATTCAAGGGAAAAGACAGTTTCAAGGAGAAGTTAGAAGATATGTTAATCTGTGGCTAATCGGAGAAGGACGAATAAAGATCCATACGTCAGAGAACTTCTAGCCTCGACAACCATTACTCCAAAAAGAAAAAGGAACAAAAGCATGGCTCGCTACAACGTACCGCAAAATCTAAGTGAAAAGTGAAGAATACTCCCTCTACTTCTTGATGGTGGGGTCTATTCAACGTAGTTGTACATTATCCAATCTTTACACCCTCATTCCTGACTACAAGAAAGAGTCATCCAACAGGAAAATCAGGACTGAAGAGGGGAGAAGGATCACTTAACTAGACACGTCGTCCTCAAGGAAGAAAAAGAAAAGGGTCGGCCTGATATGAAAGAAAATCAATGAAACGCTGAACTAGATAACTTTTACGTTCCGATGGAAAGGAAAGTGTGCTCTAGGGGTAGTAAGGAAAAGGGTACGAAAAACCAGGGTTTAAGGGCGGTTTCAGGATAAAAAAAAGGGGAAGCGAACTTAAACTTAAACAGCGATTCAAATTTGGGGAAAAGCACACAGACGATAACAAAGACAAGATGGCCCGGGATATTCCGGGGTAGACATAGTGCACCCGGAGCTAATGAATCAGTTTTAATTATGTATGAGAAGAAGCCGCAGCACTACCGGGTCGGGAACTGGAACCATTCTCCCCGGGGGAGAAAGGAAGGAATCGCAAAGAAAAAAGTGACGTCCAAAGAACTTCAAAAGGGAAGACATAGACTTCAAGCTCAGGAGGGCAGTGGGTCAGAAGGTCCTAAGCAATAGTCTCCGAAATAGTGGAAAAAAAAGGGGGGGGACTTTGGCCAGAGGGTCTGGGGACCTCCAGGGCCGCAGGAAAGCGGGTGGCCAGAGAACCAATCGAAGCGCGAAACCCAGTTTTCAGGCCCATTCAGGGAGGGGAGAGGTAAAAAAAAAACAATTCTGGAAAGGGTCTGGCGGTCAGGTTATTAGGGGACCCGAATGGGGGAATCAAAATCACTGCCTTAAACAAAGTGGGGGAGAAAAGAAAAACTCAGAGAGAAGCGGATGACAAGGGAACGAGCGGGATCACCAGCAAAAACAGGGATTTCTAAGAAATAGGTACTGCCATTTAACGGGGGACGACGGGAAAAAGTGGAACCAGGGAGAAGATCAAAAAAAAAAAAGGTGAGAGCCGTCCGGTGGTCGGGGGTGGGAAAGACCGGGAAGAAGAACCTCCTTTTAGAGAAGTTCCAGGACCTAGGGCAAACATCAAAAACGAAGTTATGAGGGCAGCTGCACCGTTTAGATTCTCGAGGCTGAAAGTGTAAGGCCAGGGCAATACGTTCGAGGATTAATGTCCAAGAACCGCCGCGGTGATGAAAGAGGAAAGGGCAAAGGGCGTTACGACTCGAACTCTCTGTCTGACGCGCAACCGCGGCGACAAGAAAGGCAGAAGGAGCACTTCTTCAATGACCAAACTGAAAATTCTGGGAAGGACGAAGACCAGCCGGGGATTGATCTAACTGCTGGAAAGAGGTATCGGGCCGAATCGTGCGTGGGGGAGGGGGGAGGAAGGCCTTCAAGCTGGCAGTTGAAAATGCCTAGAGATGGGCCTTCTCCAACAATGCTACTGCGGACTTTTCCAATGGAAAGAGGTTAGGAACATCGAGGCGCTATATTCCCAGGGGGCAGCGAGGGGGGAGAGATCGTCTCGAAAACAGGGACACAGCAAAAGTTAACCGGAAACCAGTGCAATCTTCACACCCTCGATCATTAGGGGGCCGGCTCCTGGCTGGGAGTGACTGTGAGGCAAGAAGCGTAAAACAAAGAGGCGTACGGGCAGTGAGGCAGATAAAAACTCCTCACTGAACAATTATTAAGACCACTATTGCTAACCACCGAATACCTACTCGTGGCAATTGGTAGGGGGGAGGGGGGGGAAAGATTGTCCAAAAGCCGCCTGGGGAAACAGGGGAATTTTTTGCGCTTTTTTTTGATTCCGAAAAAGGAAGGGTCTTAAAAAGAAGAGGTCGAGGGGAAAAAAAAAAAAATCTACCCCACGAGGAGGAAAACAATCTCTTAAAGAAGCAGTCAAGCGAATAACCGAAACTGACCAGTGCGACAAGTGGATCTGGACATCTGTTAAAATTATTCAGGGCGTAAAAGCGGGAGAAGATGCCAGTTAAAGAACAGTGCCCTCTAAACTTATGGGAGGGCGGTCGGCAATTGGACGCGAACTGAATACTCAAGAATAACTTCAGAGAGAGGGCGAAGCAAAGCAACTCCACATGAGGGGAGGCAGACTGCATTCCAAGCATTTGGTGGGGGCAGAAACCTACAACATCCCGTATTCTGATGCAGAGCATTCTAGTAAGATGAAGAAAGAGAGATACAACAACAACAACGGGGGGGAGGAGGGCGAAGTCAATCACAAATCTGCATCATCATAATAGTTGAAGGTCTGTATGCCCATGAGGGGGGTAAAGGCCTTCAGGAAATGGGGGGAAGATTCACTCGAAAATGGCTTGAAACCTCGTAGGGAAGTGAATGAGTTTGTACTCTGGGTGGGGAGGTTAGGAAAGTAAACTCAATAACGTAAGAAAAAGATGACAGGGCCTGTGTGGTCATAATCTTGAACAGAACATAATCAGAAAGGGGGAAAGCTCCGGGTAAGAACTGACCTTGGATACCAAATGGTCAATGGGCCTGTCGGCTCGGGGCCCATTAAAAACATTCCTAAGTGGACTTCTACCCTCTTTTGGTTGGCTGGGTCTACTTAAACGGGCAAGGGGGAAAGGGAAGCAGTGGGGAAAGAGGGGGTCGGGAATGAACCAAAAAAAGAATGCAATTGGGCCAAGGAGGCGCTTCGGGTAAAGAGGGGCAAAAAAAAGGGGCAAGGGGGTGCGTCATGTCGTGGCGTAATAGGGTTTATAATCTTGGGGGTTTGAAGGGTGCTGGAGAATCCTGTCTCAATGACTAGCGGCGCGGGATGAGCGACGGGGGCTAGACTTGGCCTGAAAATTTCCTGGCGGAGAGGTTAAGCTGCATATGTGGCCGGTTCCACGCGACAGGGGAAGAAGGGGGTTAAGATAGAGGATAAAGGAACCAGGAAAAGCTTCAAAGGGGAGCGGGCGCCTTCTATTGCCGACATCTTAAACATTGGTTACACATCACACTAAGATATGGGGGGAGAAGGAAATATAAGGTGCCCTACTGGAAAAGGGGGGGGGATCGGAACCAAGAGGCAGGCAGGGGCCGCCTAACTACATTAGGCCCAAGAGCGTGGGCTTTCAGAAGAACAATCCTGAGGCAGAGACAGCTCGTTAGCGTACCTTAAGCCCTGGGGAGGTTGGACCTTTACTGTAAAAATCTTTATTCAGTAGGGTTGACTCCATCCTTTTTAGCGGACGACAGTGGAGGAGGATTACTGAAAAGTACTTCCTCTGAAAAAACAATAGGCGTTGATATGGGCCCCATCATAAAAAAGAAATCGTCCGTAATGGTCCATTCACTTCAGGCGGAATAAAACCGTCCCAAATGGTAATAAAGTAGGTGATCGGGGATCCGGAATGGAGGAACAGCTCTGGTAGAATTAAAGATGGAGGGGCGCCGTCCTTTTTTGTAAAAAACGAAAAAAACGGAAGGAGATAAAATGGGAGTTCTCGGGGGGGAGGCAGAAGGAATTGGGAAGAGTTAGTTTTTAAAAGGGCACAGAAGCGTTGGAGATAGACCCTCGGTGCTGTTCGGGTAACACCGAGAGGAAATGAAATCCGGGAGGGCAAGGAGGCAATATTGGGGGGATTCGTGCCAATGGATGCCTGGTCTTTGGGAGTCACCAATGAGAGGGGGAACGGATAAAGTCCCTCCCCAGACAGTCAAGAAAGCGTTGGCCATCTCCCGAAAAAAAAGGGGGGGGCAGGAAATCCTGGGGGGTTTGGGTAGGGGGCGAAGTCTATGGGGTCTTCTGTACAAACCAGATTGACAAAAGGGGGCGGGAGGAAAAAAAACAGATACACGGCAGTTTCCTCAATATGAAAGTTGTTGAGGGATCACGATCTGCCGGAGCCGGATTATATAAAAGGGCCGATGGGGGAAAGGCATAGGACGACGCGGTGGTGGGAGGCTCGACTGAGGAAGAAACTTCTCTAGTTGAGGATTACTAAATCAGAGACTTTGGAAAGCACCAGAAAATATGCAAAGAGAAGAAAGGATAAAAATAGGAGAAAATGCTTAAGGAGTCGCGGTAATCAAAAATCCAGAGAAAATTTCCATAGTGTTTCTGATTTTTTCGTGAAAGTAGGGTGGTTCCGCTTCCAATGAAACTAGAGAGGTGTTCAAAAATCAAGGGAGAACCTTCGCGGGCATAGAAACTCTTCAAACAGAAGAGGGGCGGAAAATCAGGAAGAAAGAATAGATCCCCGTTAAGAGTAACATCGGGAAAGGGGAAAGGGAGACTGATGGAAGGGGGAAACTTGATTGACTCATATCATAAAACTTTTTGGGGGGGGGGGGTAAGAAAATGTATGGAACGACGGGAGTCAGGGGAGGGAACATGATCCAAGGAGTCTCCTTTAGGTCCGGGTGGTTATGGAAGCTATGTGTCTCATTATCGGATGCGGAAAAGGGGGAAAGCGACCAAGTGAACAAAGGTGCGTAGCGAAGGGGAAGAAAGAAGTTCAGGTTAGCTAGCCAGGGAATTTGGGGCTAAGGGGGACGGGGATGAATTTTTTTCGAGTAAGGAAGACGATCGGCCGGGGGGAGGATAGAAATCGACGAACGTCACACCATGAAAAAGAGGAAGAGGTTGAGGTCCGTGCTACGGGAATGGACTGCCGGAATCCGATCCCGGCCAGCAATCACAAGTGAAGTGGAAAAATCTGGGAACAAACTCGATCAGTTGAAGTCGGGTTTGCACGACAAGGGGGGAGGAGGAGGGCAAGTCCGGAGGGGGAGTTGCGATCGCTTGAAAGAAAGGCTCTCTTCAGGAATCAACCGGAACAGACGGGGCAGCGGATTGTTTTTGTTCGGCAAGTCTACCAGCCTCCTTAGCAGGAAGGAACAGAAGGGAAGAACGCACATCCGGAGGAAGAGGTGGACTCCGGAAAGACGGGGCGATGGGGGGAAACTCACAGGGGGTGCGACTTCAAATCGTGTCTCGTAGAAGAGGACTTGAACAACGTTGCCAGGGAACTCACGCTCAATCAAAGAGTCCAGGTGAATAGGATAGGCATCGGGCGGGGGGGAGAAGGACCGCCTTCAAAAGGGTAACAACAAAGAAAGGGTAGGAGAGCCCAGTGAAGTCGGATTACAGGGGCACAGAGAGAAAAAAAGGATGGCATAGACCTTTATCAGACGGGCTCAAAAATTGCCCTGGAGGGGGAGGAATCAGCGCCGAAGCCGCTCATCGGAAACTTGGAAAAATCGATGTGAGGAGGGAACCTTCTGATGGAGGCGTCCAATGCTTTACACCAACACGGCTAGAAGAAGGGTCCTTCAAAGGGGCCATCCAACCTCTCAAGCCTACACTAACCTCAGGGCACCAAGTGGGTTTGTTTTCCTTTCTGAGAGAGGGGGAGAGAAACAACACCAACGGAGGATTAACTGGGAGAGAGATCGGAGCTAATCAACGGAAAGCTGAGGGGGAGTTTCAAGGGTCTACGGGGTGCTGATGTCCTATCGGAAGACCAGACTGAGAAAGAGGGTGTCAGCCTTTGGAATAAGATAAAATGTAAAACGACGCTACACGAGAGAGACAAGAGGGAGATGGACGAGATAGGGGGGGAAGTCAAAATCCGAAGGAACAGAGAAGATCACGGTTCGATTAAAAGAGTTTGGGTGGAGCGAGGTGTCACTAGGACCTAATTAAATTTGAGATCTCAACGAGGTTTGTACTACGCTTGGACTGAGAAGACACGAAAGACGGAAATGTACCGGGAAGGAAGGGGGCCTAGAAGGGCCTGGGAGGGACGTTGTGCAGATAAGAGACTCGGGATAAGGAAATCCGAAATGTTAAATAAGAACGATAAACCGTACCACTTATTTCATGAAGAAATGGCGCAGGGGATGTGAGAGAAAACCGATGTAAGTCCTTAAGAAGTCAAGGGTCGCACGGGGGGGAGAGAAAAACAAGCCAGAGCAGAGTTGTAAATTTGATAGAAGTACCGAAAGGGAAAGAAAGGAAGAAAGCGATCCGTCAAACGTACCTCAAGTACTGGAGGACTAGCCACCTGCGTTTCACCCGACAGTTCATAGAAAGGGAGAAAAGGCCAGGCACGTCAAGCATGGGACTGGACGTTATAGAGTCTAGGACACCGGGTTCAAGTCCAGCAGAATTGACTCCAATCAAAGTTGAATCGTCATTGGAGAAAGGATGGAAAAGAGGATTAAACGGAATAGACGACATGAGAGGCGAGGACCTGTCTGATGAAAGCGAAAACCATTCCGCAACTGTCGACAGAGAAAAAAAAGGAGGAAGCTACCCTACAGAGGCAATTCGATTCAACCTTCACGAATAAGCAAGCCTCCTAAATTGAGGGGGATTATGGCTCCATAAAAACTCCTAAGAAAAGCGACATCCGAGTCGCATCCAAAACCGACTCAAGAACGCATATTGCTGAAGGAAGAAAATCCAAGACAATAAAAGCTTCAAAGAAAGGGTCCTACAAAATCAAAAAAGGGAGGGACTTAGAGGAAGAAAAAAATCAGAAACGCACCTGAGAAATTCCGTTCCAGAAAGGAAAGGGGGACGGGGGGGGAGTCTAGTCTAGGCAATGATGGGTACGAAAAAAAAATCAGTGTCTTGTTTGACACCTGGGAATTTAAAACGCGACCTGTTATCCACTTAGATGGGAAGAGCTAGGCCTGAAAGACGCACAGCAACGAGACCGAAAAAGGTCCATTGGGGGGAAGTGATTCCAGACTCACTTACTCCGGGACATTCAGAGGATGGTATCAGTAAGGATAGGGAAACACTACTTTAGGGGGCTGTTCCCATTCTAGGATCGAGGGCGCTCATACCAACGAGAACCAGTTTTAGAGGGAAAGCCTCACTAGAGCAGTCCAAAAGGAAGAATCCTTCCGTCATAAGGAGTCAGTTAGGAGAAAGAAACAAAGTAAAATCCGGAAGAGTCTCAGCAAAACTGGAATATTGCGAAAAGAATGCTTTATCCTTGTGTGTCATATTCTACTACAGTTTCTGAGAAAAAGGTGTAACAGAAGATCGCCTGCGGAAACACTTTGAGGCCCTGCTGGAGGAGCATAAATCAGGGGAACCGAACAGGCTTACGTGGCTGTGGAGTGGGAGGATTTGTTCTACCGAAGTCGGTTTGTAAATCAAAGAAAACTATTAAAATGGGCAGACGGACCCTGAAGGAGCGAGTCAAGGACAATTCCAGCGCGATCCCGGGAAACCTGGGGACATAGTTGTTCTATATACATATGACGAGCCAGTTAAAAAAAAGGAAACCATGCAAGGGATAAATCCGTCTACCAAAATAGCAGTGGAGAGGAAGGAAGGGGTTCGTGGGAAACAAACAGGGATCTAAGACCCTTGGTAAAGAGTAGAAACTTTGGGGAAAATGACCCGCCGCACCCCGAGAAAGACATGCTGTACTTGAAGTAAAAAAACATTTCGCCAGGAGTCGAGGACGCAGTGAGGTGGCCTTTAAGAGGGCTATGAATTCTTGGAACATCACGGGACGGTTTTCGGGGGAGAGGGAAGAAAAATTGGGCACGAATCCGAAACGTCGGGGTAAGGGGGCGAACCGGATCGGAAAAAAAACGAATCACTTCTGACTTCATTTCACAAACGGAAAACAGGGAAGGCAAGAGAAAGAACCAATTATGATGGGAGGAAGCAAGATGGAAGCGGTATCGGAAAAGGGTTGAGCGTGAGGGGTCGGCCAGGCCTGCCGAGCGAATAAATGCACAGATTGAAAAGGGGTATAGTTCAGGCAGAAACAACATAAAAATCGTTACGTAGGACAAAGGTTAATGCTGGGTCGCCATCGATGACGCCCAGATGCAAAAAGAGGGGGAGGGGGCCTGAGATATCGAATCTAAAACCGAATCTTCAACAAAGGGGACCGGAAATTGGACCAAGCACCTCTAAAATGACTGAGCAGACATCGGCGCGGTGAAAGACAGCTCAGGTAGAGCAACCGGTCTAAGGCACGACCCGCAATCAACGACACCAATCGTAATAAAGAGGCTCAAAATATTGAGAACTACACAATGACCGACAAAACAACTAAATGTGGTGTTTGTTTTGGGTGGCAGTTCTCTTCCACAAGTCCCGACTCCAAGACAGTTAACAAGGGGAGGGTGCCGCTGTTATTGGGGGATGCCGAAAGTAAGGGGTTAAATTAATACTCTCATCGCGGGACGCAACTAAAAAATCTACGAACCAGAGTCAGAAGCAACAATAAATCGAAAAGGGGAGGCCTCGTCAAACCTTCACCATGACCATGGAGAAAAACGGGGACCCATCGGTACTGAAATCTGGCATACAATCAGGAATGACAAGGATGTTCAGAGATTAGAAACAAGGCACTTCACAAGCAGGAGGAAGTAGTGCTTCGGCATAGTAAGAAATCTAAGAACAGCATGCACTATCCTACTCTCATTAGAAACGCAGGAAGGGATCTGGCCAAAAATGGAAAGGGGGCAGCGATGACCCCATCAGGGTGGCAGACCGACATACAATTATGAGTTGAAGAAATGAGGTAGGGAATTAAGGCGTACCTATATAGAGCAACAAAAACAACGGGAAAGGGAAGATAGAAGGATCAAGGAATTCAATCGACCGCATCTCAAATAAGACCGGCGGAGGTCGGGATTCCCTTATGTGGGGTCCATGCAGTGAGAAAGGGGGACAGGAAGTCGGTCAAAGAGCGCATGAGCGGAGGAGGTGGGGGTAAATCTGTATTCTAGGTCGGCTATTCCTACGCCCGCAATGCCGACTGAGCAGAATTCATCAAGAGGGTGACTAAACTGCATAAAGGCGATTTGGCAAATCGCCGAGCGGAAATAAGGAAGAACCTTTCGCCTCATGGTCAAGGGTGAAGGGTCTGCGGAAGAATAATGAGATGGGGGGGAGAAAAAACTAGGGGGTAGATATTTGACCGCTACCGAGAGAAAGGAGGGACCTTTACCAGGTATGTCGTAAGCAAAAAAAAAAAAAGAACCCATTGGTTCAAAGGACAGAGGCAAGCGGGATCAAAGGGGGAAAGGGGGGGGTTCGGGAAAAGGAGGGGGTCGCAATAAGGGGATGGGAAGATCTTGGTGCCGGGGGGTAGGAGGAGCAAGGCAGAACGTTACGCGGTTAAACTTCAAAACTTATCAAACGCCGAGGCGGGGGGAAGACCTAAAGGTAGGGGGAAGGAAAGGACCGGGGTAAACGTCGGAAGTTTACGAGTTTTTCGTAGGGTATAATGGATTGCCGAACAGCTTGACCAGGAAACAAATCTGTACAGCGGAAAAAAAGGCAAAACAGGGGGGGCAGACAAAAAGGGGGGTGACGACAGATCGAGGTTAAAGAGGCCTTGATAGGCCAGAGACTGGGTAAAAAAGCTTCCTGGGCTCCCAGACAAGAGTTTTCCAGTAACTCTGAGCTCCAGAATGGGAGCCGTCCGGCCAGTCAAAAACACAACCCAAAAACATTGGTTACCGGTCAGGGAAGAATTGGTTCAAGTGAACTGTTAAATCCGGGAAGGTTGAGAGACGCCAGTACGGAGGGAGGCGAACATTTCCACCTCGTAAAAAAACGAAGGAAGTGGGTGGAACATCACATCGACGTAGTGGAACCTGACCTTCACGGCGGCAGCTAAAAAAAAAATCTCCAGTGTTGGAATCAATCAGAATGGCGGTTGAGAGTGGCGCGGGGGGTTATTTCATTGGCAAATGTAGAGAGGAAAAAGGGAGTGACGAGACGGTTTTTGTCAACAAGAAACCCTTCCAGAAACAACGGCGATTGGAGGAGATACGGCAGCCCCGTGAAGGTTCGAGTTGAAATGGCCGGAATAGGAGATAACCCAGACTGTTAGGGGTCACGCGGGAGGACCGGGTCACCGCCGGGGGAGGGACGCTCAGGATATTGTGGCGGAGTACAATTGTAAGGCAGGGTGGCTGGGATGAACAACTTCGTATGGTAGATAATCCCTCCAAAGCAAAAAAAACCTTGTAGGGTTGGACCCCTTTCCGAGATCAGGAAAGAATTTGGCGGAAAATCCGGGTTTTGAGAGAAGGCATTTGGTCCTGGAAAACAAATATTCTCAGACGGGGGAGGTCTAAAAGAAGACAAAGGAAAAAACCCCAGTCTTGGCAACCAATGAAAGGGGGGGGGTGCGAGTATGAGGAGGGAGGCAGTCTATCAACGAAGCAGAGCAAAAAGCAACAAAACCGTTGTGGAGGATCTGAGTAGGACGAAACGGAAATGGCAGTTGCTGTTATTAAAGAAAGCTGGGTAAAAAAAGGGGGGAAAAGACAACAGAGATTTGCCGCTGGGACTGAAATAAATCTGAAGAAGGAGGAAAGAAGAGGAGTGGAGACCCGAATAACAATTTCCATCAGGGGTCGATGTTTCTTGAGATGGGGAAGGGCATGCCGATATCTTTTTACCAAATCATAAGAATACCTTTCTCGGGAACAAGAAAAACAAGCATCAAAACAGAAGGGGTCGGAAAGAGGCACAAGGCGCATGAGAAAGCCAAATTTACAGATTCCATAGAACGTAAAAAAGAGAGATTCATCGGTTAAGGGGAATGGGAGGAGGATCAGGCGAAGTTTTGAGGTTGGGGTAAAGGAAATGGGAGGACTGGGGGGTTGGGGTGGGGGGGTGGGGGGGGGGGGGGGGGTTTGTTTGGTTGGGGGTGGGGGTGGTGGGTGGTTTTGTTTGTGGGGGGGGGGGGGGGGGGGGGTTGTGGGGGGGGGGGGAGGGACAAAAAAAAAACACGCCCCAATCGTTGAAGTGATACATGGAAAAAGGGAAGGACGTGAGTGAAGGGGGGTGATGACGACCGCAGTTTTGTCGCAGAATGAAAGGCAGCTTGGAAGAAGAAGGCCAGAGAAAAGTCAACAAGGAGCAGGAGTAGAGGGAAACTGGTTTAAACTAAGCGGAAAGAAGGTAGGGTGTAGCGAGCCAAGTGTTTCTCAGGTGGATAAAAGGGCGTTTGTGTTGCTATTATCGGGGGGGACAGGACCTTATTTGGAGGGTGCGGCGAGAAGGTACAGTAAAAAAACTCGATTGGGAAAAAAAAAACCGCGGGTGGAAGGGAGGCAGTGAAAGTAGGGTATCTTTGCCCGTGACAGGGGAGTCTCGAACCTTCCAAAAGGGGGAAAATCCCGGCCTTTGGGAGAGGGGGAAGACCAAAGCGCGGGACGTTAATTGATTGGGTGCAGCAGGTGCGCAAAGGAATTTGAAATGATTTATCGGAGGGAAGGAGGAGTCTCGTCATAGGAGAGAAAAAACCGTAACATCGGCTCGGACTGTGTGTGACGTGGATTAAGGCAGAGGAGAACGCCGGGCCTGTCTGCAGGGAAAAGGGGTCAAATGACTCGGGAAAAATCAAAAATGCGCCAATCGTTTCCTGGAATCCGGGACCTTTCGAGGTATATCAGCAAGGGGGGATGCTTCAAAATCAAAGGGGGACGAAAAAAAAAAAAAAAAAGGAAAAAAAAAGAAAAAAAGGGAAAGGGATAGTGGAGAAAACGTTCCATTTAAAAGAATATCAAGGCACCAAGGAAGGGTCAAGAGGTCCTTTATCGCTGGGAGGGGGGAGGACAGAAAATCGGAGGAAAAGAGGATAATCCAATTGTTCCTTTAGAGTCCGGCAAGCAAGCTCAAAAAAAATGCTGATCCATTACCTTTATCGAGCGACTTACCTTTCTTTAAAGGGTAACGAGCTCCGACCATCGGATAAAGAGGGAGGTGTTGCTAAAACAATGGAACTGAGAGGAGGATTATGCCATTCCAAGATTGACAAAAAGAAATATAAAGACGGGTCTTGAAGAGGGGTCAAAGACCAAAAAAGTACACCTCTCCTTCAACTTTATATCACTAAGCTCAGCTCCCAAAACAATTATTATTAGGAGAAGAATCGAGCTCGCACTGTAAGAGGAGGGTCCGTGTCGAGCGGGGAGAGGGTGGGAGAAGTAATAGCGTAATACCCTGATTTCTATGCTGGTGGGGTCAAGCCTCTGGAATGCCACAGACATAAGGTTAAATCTATCTAGCGGAAAGCCATAACGGGGGAGGGAAGAGATTGGGCTCTCGGGCCTTCCACGACCGGGAAAAAGGACATACGAGACAAGAGGAGTGTCGAGGAAACAAGAAAGGGGTGTTTATAAGTTCTTGACCAGGAAGCCGAAGGGAGGGGCGAGACGAACAGGGTGACTAAAACGATGCTGTCGGTGACTACAACTCCCTCTTTGAAGGGAAGGGCATGGTGCCTGAGCGGGCTTGGCCATTGCAAAAAAAGTTGTGAAGGGAAAAGAGATACTCGAGAAGGTTAAAGCCTCACAAGGTGAATACTACAGAGGAACAAAAAGGCCGGGAACTATTTCCAAGTCCAATGGATCGTGCTGGCGTCGAAAAAGGCGAAGGGGGAATTCCTATAAGAGCGGTCGTAAAAACGAAAAAAAACCAGCCGAAGGCGTGGACAGGGGGATAGACTTGAAAAAAAAAAACTTATTCAAGGAGTAAGTCTCCAACGAAACTGGGGGGAACAAAAATGGAAGGGCAAAAACCCCACCAAAACGAGACGGAGGCACTCCCCGGACCCGCCGACGCGAAGGGTGGTACAAGCGCCACGGCACGGTAACTTTCAGTTCCGGGATAGACTCGGAACCGTGGAAAATGGAAAGAAAAAGGGCGAGTACAACAAACCTTATCCAAAGTTTCAAATGTGTCTGAAGAGGAGAGGAAGGGGAAGATACTAGGGAAGATGGAGAAGATGGTAACAAAAGGGACAACCAGTCACACCAAAGCCGCCCAAGGAGACAAAGCCTGGAAAGGAGAAACGAACAGGAAACCTTTCGATTTACAGGAAAAGAAGATACGCAATGCTCCTGACTTAGGTGGTAGAGGGGGGGTCTCACGGAAGAGGTCCCGATCAAAAAGGATCATGAAAATTCACCCCCCGTAAAAAAGAAAAAAAAGAAAAAAAATACCAACGGAACTCACACGGGGACCGCGAGGGTCGTGAGAAATGGCAATAATGTCAAAAAAAAGAAACCAACCTACTATGGTGGCAAAGAAAAACTCAAAGGCCGCATGGGGTAGCAGGGATAGGAAAGATCACTGTAAGGGAAGGGATGAGAAAAGGGGGGAACGGCTCTAGTAGGCTAAAGGGTGAAACGTACTAAAAAAAATAGGAAATTGGTTTACGTCGTTTTTGGAACTTGACGCAAACGGTGAAACTGAAGGAGAGGGGAAAACAAAATAGGCAGGGTAATGAGGCACATCCCAGAAACATCGACACGATTAAATGGCTAGCGGGAAGATCCCTCTCGAACACATGAACAGGGGAAAAAAGATTATGGGAGAGGCAGTCAGAACGCCGGGTGGAAGAGGTGCTTTTCAGTTCCCATTCTACGCTTGCGCTCATAAAAAGGAGAATTTCTCCAATCCTACGAAGAAGAAAAAGGTAAAACGGGTAAAAAAAAAAACAGACAGGCCGAACAAGCACAGTGGGGAAAAGGGGACTGAAAGGGGAAGAAAAAAATAGTGGGAGTTCAAACTGAGGATACTTGGCCGATGAAGAAAATCCAGGATTCGGGTGTCCCTAAGACAATCGGGCCGGGCACTAACAAGCTTTGGGGGCGGCCCAGGCTGCGGGGAGCTACAAAGCCTGGAAAAAAAAACCGCAACGTCGCCTGGATGGATGTAGTCTACCCGCCGGTTCAAGGAAATCAAAAAGCCCCATGCATCACTGGAAAGCAACCAAGAGAAGGAGAGGAAGCTTAGGGGGGAAAGGGTTCCGCCCACACCTCCCGAGGGTCTAGAGAAAGAGGGACGTCCATTTCACAAATGCCTCTTCCAAACTTCCCTCTTCTATCCGACTCAAAGAAGTTGACCGTCATGGGGTCGTGGAAAAAGGGAGAATCAAGTGGAAAAAGAGGGGAACGGGAAAAAGGGACCTACCTCGACCGATCAACGACATTCTTCTGGAGGACTCCACCATGGTAAGAGAAAGGATAGCAGTTAAGTAATTGCAAGAACGCTGTACGAAGGAGGGTCGGAAATCAAACGGAACAGATTTATTCAGTAAAATTTGACAGAATCCGAAAGTTCTGGCGACTGTCAACGTCAGATAACCGATCGAATAAACCGAAAGGCATCAAATGAAATTCATGTCAACAAAAGGTCCCCGGGCTGGAAAATTAAACCGAAAAGGGGCGCGCAGGTCCGTCTTACAAAGGTATCGGGGGTTCCTTAAACTTTACGAAAAAAGGCACTTAAGAGGGGATAAAGAAAATGCAGCGTGGGAACGAAGGACGGGGCAACAACGCCTGAGGCTTTTCCCCCGGTTTCGAGTGGAAACATCAGGATCAGATATTCCAATTGACCGCTTCGCCTTAAAGAAGACTATCGAAAAACTGAGTAAAAAAAAAAAAAAAAAGAAAAAAAAACCCCACAACAACTGAGCTTTACCGGCACCTGCCAGCTCATAGCCTGGGGACCGGAGACGATCATGGCTCGTTGGCAACACAGGGGGGGGGTGGGGGGGGGGGGGGGGGGGGGGGTTGGTTTGGGGGGTGGGGGGGGGGTGATAACTGGGAGAAGTCAGAATACATCTACATCGCACCACCCACAAAAGAGATTCATAAAGATGCTACCAAACAGAAAAGAAATCAATTCATTTCTTTCTGGCACTATGTCCCGAACGCGCCGAAGTAAAAATGTCTTTCGGGTCGTTTGCAGAAAAAATTAAAGGGGAGGGAAAGGAGCTACGCTCGGTTAAAGCGAAACGACAAGAAACAATAAAGACTTACAGTATCCACAGCCTTCAATGCAGGCTAAACCTACCTTTCACCAGGAAGGGAGAAGCGTAGACAGCTTTTGAACCTGATTCAATGGAAAGAGAGATGAAATGAAGTTCTTTTCAAGATTAAATTAACCAGTCCAGAGAGGGCTTACGGACTTGGGGGTGAGTAGTAGGCGCAATACCGGCGAAGGGCAAACCGCCTACGAGACAGAGAGAAGAAATTGGTGTTGTGGCAGCGGCATCGGCAAAAAATGAAACATTGCCAAAAGCAATTTGGGGCATCACGACTAATGAGGAATGCAGGCTTGCAGATGACGGCTGCCTATCTAGCTCACACAACAAATTATTTTATTAAAAGGAATGATAGGAAGGCCAGCGCCAAAATGCTCAGCAGAGCTAGCGAGGGAAGTGGGTGTAACATGAAGTCCTCCCTTGTGGGGGAAGAGTCAGAAGGCCTTAGGGGAGAAAAAATGCTCGTGGGGTAAAGGGTCCATGGGGAAAATAAGGCAATGCAGATGGAAAGACGCCATGCCAGGATGAATCTTACAGGGGCAAACTTTTCAAGAAAAGAGGGAAAACACTGAAAGAAGAGGGGGGCACATAGACTCATAAGGGTGGAACAAGGGCTCGCCCTTTTCGAAAAGTTTCCATGGTGAGGGGGTCTTCAGGGGATAGAACTATCTTTTTAGACGTCCTAAGATGTGGGGGGTTTAGATGTGAGGGTTTGGCGATTTAACCTGAAAATCAGGCAAGTATTGACCAGGGGAATTGCGGAATCAAACAGCTGGGGAAAAAATTCCCAGTTTGACCCTGATCTCTGGCGGGGGCTGGAAGAAAGAAAAGGCCAAACTATGTTGGAGTATAAGGCGTTGTTAGAAATCTGATTAAGATCTTGGTGACTGTGAGGGAGGGGAGCTTACTTCTAAAGGCTAACTCTCTCGAGTGCTCAACAGGGCAAACGGACGGGGAAAAGGGGGGAAGGAGGGGGAGATTTGACAAGGAGGGAATGAAAAACGCGACCTGTGTACGGGGAAGTTGGTTCAGGAGATAGATCTTCTTCAGAGACAGGAGTCCAATGGCATCTATCGGAAGGAGGGTTCCTAAAGTAAAAAGAAAAGGGGGCACAAAAAGAAGTGAGGGGGAGCCGGACAAATCTGGAAACGCGGTCAGTGAAACAATATGCAGGCCTTGGGAACGCCTAAGCTTCCGGTCCCGAAAGGCTGGGACAGCCTAATTCCGCTCAAGCTAGGGTAGGCGGAAAAAGGCCATACCCTTTCCTTTGTGGACAGGCAAAACAAGCGGATGAGGTGAGGTTCTCCCGTGTCAGAAGGGTAAAGGGGTGAATCCTTAAGGGAGTATGCAAAAAACGTAAAGGGGGAAAATAGTCCAATAACATGCGTCGTGTAATTGTCAGAAGGAAGAGAGTTCACCTAACGAAATGGACCTCGAGCCATGCTCCATGGTTTGAGCAAAGGGGGAAGCATTGGGCTTGAGGGCTTTGATTTCCTTTGCACAAGTCAGAAGGGAAACTTTGGGAAGTGGGGGTCAGGGTGGGGGTTCCCAAACAGAAGGGACTAAGATGGGAGAATGGGGAGCGGATCGGCAGAAGGTACATGGGGGAGTCTTTTGAAATTGGGGACGGAAAATCTGGATATAACAATCGGGGAGGTGCGGGAGACGCTCGGAAGGGTAAATCCTATGTTCCCGATCATGGACTATTGTGGCGTAGAAAAGTTAATGGAGTGGAAGGGGGTGTGTTCACCAAAATGAGTTTAAATAAAAAATCCCAGCAAAAAGTGCGACCGGGGGAGGGGTTGTTCAAGGTTCAAGAGACCGCCAGAAATGGGCAACCAGAAAGGCCTTTGGGGATGGGCACGTCAATCGAGGGGGAAATCTGTAAAACACCAAGAGTCTCAGAAATGAGGGTAGTTGCCAAAGGTATAAAGAGGTGGTTTACTCAAAGTCCCTTTGGGGAAAAAGAGGACTCGTCGGAGACCTGGTCTTATCAGCACGGCCGCCTGGAGGCATTCAATGGGAGAAAGGGGAGATCTGCTTAGTACTAAACTTCTCTAGGGGTGGGTATTATCGAAATCAAAGATAAACCGCTAGAAATTGGGAGGCGTGAGGACTAGAAACATAATCGTAAACTGTCTCATGAGAGTACGGGAATAGGGAAGTACAGGTAACTCGGGGGGAGTTTCTTCGTATTGGAAGAAGAACAAGGGGCAGATAGAGGGGTCCATAAAAGGGATGAAGTCGCGGTCAAAAGACTACGGGTGGGGTTTGGTCAAACAAAAGCTTTGTCGTAAGGCAAAATTCCTACGACACTAAGAAAAAGGGACTATTCCATCTTAGAAAAGGCTCTATGGGTCAAGGGGGTGGAAAAAAGTGTTTGTGATATCATGCGCCTTTTGGGGATTTTGGAGAAGACAGTTGGGAAGGAACGGGGGAGGATTGAGGGGAATAAAAGGGCAGCATGGATGCGTCCGGAGTAAGGGTTGGAGGCGACCGGAGTGTAGACAGGGACGAGACTAGCTTTTGAAATAAACCTCGACCATTTCATAAAAGAGAAGTGCCTAATGGGTGAACTCGACAGGGACCAAGCAGGAAGAGAAAAATGCATTGTCCTCCTGGGAGAACGGGGGAAAGTGGCGGTGATCAGACGGAATACCCGTATGTAGCGTGAGTGGCAGGCATCGGGCGGAGATGCAACTCGATGAAAACTAGAGCTAGTAGTCCTGAAAGGGGCATGGAATTGGAACCGTGGGAAGGGCGATACGCCCTGCCAGCAAGCTGACCGTGAGGGGAAGGAGGGTACTCACAAGAGAGCATGAAACTTTTGCAAAACTGCCGCTAGGGAAGTAGTCCGGGGAGGGAGTGTGGGGAACGGCGGGGGTAAGGGACGGGCTTCAATACAAAATCGGAAAGATAAAAGTCCAAGACTTGCGCGGCTTGTGTGGTAGGGAGAAGTTAACTGCATCCAGCTCGCATTAAGTACTGTCAACTCAGAGGTGAGAAGAAAGCCCCTGGAAGCGTGGAATTTAAGAATAAAAAGCGTGAGAGGGAGTCATCACCGGTGCGTCTTTGAAAAAGCGTGGAAAGAAAGAAGGACTGCACACGGTGCCCTGAGCAATCAGAAACATCCATTGCCTGAAAAGGAAAGAAGGTGACGGACGAAGCAGCGTCCAGCAAGAGGAGGAAGACAAAAAGTACTTGACGGCTTCAGGGAAAACCATCGCACCACACACGGAGGTGGGAAAATCTCCGTGATCGTCGGCTCCAGGCCAAGGGGGGAGTGGAAATCTGCTCAGAAACAAATACCTCCATCGATTGGGAGAGGGCGAGATGTATCGGGTCGGACCGTTCAGGAGAAGGAAAACAAGAAATGACAAACCACCGCATGAAAGAAGGGGATTGTCAGATAGGCCATCAAGCACCCGCGCCCAGATCTACAAAAAAAAAAAGGGGATGCGATAAGCTGCGATAGAGAGAGAAACAAAACGGAGGAAGAGAAGAAGAGAGAGGAACGCTCGCCAGGAAAGAAAACGGGCGTGTATGAGGGCGCGGCTGTCGGCCTATCGGCAAAGATTTTCGAAGGAGGTGGGTCAATAAGGGTTAATTCTCATCCAGAAGGGCTACTCAAGAAGCTTGCTGTCCATAAAGTCTTGAGCATCAGATGATGAAACTGAACCCGGGACGATAACGGGGTCGAGGAAAGACTTGGTTGGGAAGAGGCTGGGGGGCCGGAAAGCAGAAGGACTGGGGGAGATCCGCACGAGGGGGGTTAAAAAATAAACTTCTGGCCGGGGAAAAAACTCCGCTATAAAATTTACCTAGGCAATAAATGGGGGGCCCATGCGATGGTAAAAAGGGGAAAAAAAAACTTTTCAATAAGAATCTAAGAGTCAATAGGTGAATCCGCAAAGTGTTATCGAATCGACCGAAGGGACATGAAGTGCAATTCCAATTTCTAATTCTTGTGCCCAGAAAAGGGGGGGAGAGGGGGAAAAAGGGACTTAAGAGAAAGTCTAAGACGAGAAACCGCGCAGGCGGTTACGGTTGATACCAAGTAAGTAACTAAATAAAGAGGACGATGTCAACTACCAACACGGGACTTGACTCACCGATCCCTTTTCAAACCGAGAAGAGAGGGTTTGAGTACAGACTCCAAGAAAGTTGAAGATGCTTGCCGGGATCGTCTAGTCAAATGCAAGTCCATGCCCTGGGAAGGGGACCTCCACCAGTAGCCTAGATGGAAAAGAGGTTTAAAGGAAGCTCGTCTATTCCTACCTAAAAAAAGTCATACGGCGAAGCCTTAGGGAGAAGAGGACAACACCATTGCAAAAAATTCCGACCAAGGAGACACGATGGGCTCGCTAGCCCGCCGGCAGGGGAACAAATTGATTTTCAAGGAAAAGAAGGGTCTCCGGTCTGAAAGTTTGAGATGTCTTGAGGCTCCGACTTTCAAACGAGACCGGATAAAAAGAAAAAAACAGAAGACTTGGAGAAACAAAGGACGCAGACCGCAACTGGCATTGAGAAAAAACATAAAAGAAAAGGGTTCCATAAATGGTCATACAAAAGCAAAAAAAAAATTAAGAAGGTAATGTACTCAAGGAAAAGAACTTAGACCTTTGACCAAGTCCTATGGGTCGATTCTCTAGGTTACAGTAGCATAGTTTAAGGAACACATATAGTTGGAAGCTTTTCGGGACTGAAACCGGTGGTATCCACTTTCAGCTGTGGAAGGCTAAGGCAGGTTGGAATGCTGCCAACATCCTCAAAAACAGCGTAAAGTATTTGGTCAATTGTCTTCAAGGGGCAACGAGGGAGACCTGATCAGGGAAAAGAGGGGGGGAGAGGAAAAGCAACTAAGGGTACGGGGGGGCTTTACCATTCAGCTTGGGCTGGAGAGGAATAGACTCCTGGTGGCTTCTACTACTAGAATTCACAAAAAAAGGGAAGACACTTCCGGCCTCGGGAGGCGGGGGGAGGGGAATAGAGTTTCAAAGAAAGTAGGGAAGTCAAAACGGAAAAAAAACGGGAATATTGGAGGGGAAACATTCGGGGGAGGTGGGGAAGTCTACCCCATTTCTACTAAATCATGTTTCAAGAACCAAGCCAGTCTCTCAACAACCGGTCAGGTCCGTATGGGAGGCTCTAGGGAAAAGAAACAACGTCTGAATGATGGGGTCGGGATATGAGGGTAAACAGCAGTTTTTGAAATCAATAAAAGAAAATCCCAAGGGGAGAAGACCAAAATCATGAAAAGGAAAACTGGACTGTAAAAGGTTTACCTCGGATCCCAAAACTCACACGGGGGCGATATAACATTCCTTCCAAATGTGAACAAAAGGATCTGCAACCTTACACGGGACTGCCAGCAAAAAGCCCCATCGTGGAAAGGGTGATATGCCGGACGGTTAGGTTTAAAACAAAATCTACCTCCCTTTTAAATCTAGGAAAAAGGCAGGAAAGCCCGAGCCCCGGGGAACTGAAAATGTCAGGGCAACATGGAGCAGCAGGAGTGCAAAAAGAACTCAGTAAGTCACAGGGGAAGATGAATGTGATTATTCTGACATCACCAGACGCGTGTTGATCGGAGGGGGAAGGGTCAATTTTATCCTCACCGACATTACTGGACATCAGTGCTCAATCCGTTCTGGCGATAAAAATCCAAGAAAAGATGGGGAGGAATGGACGTTCAAAAAATGGGGGAAGCACTTTGAAGGCCTATCGCGGCAGGGGTACAGCTAAGAAAAAATTTTAAAAAGACTCCTCCGCTGGAAAACGGGTGATCTGACTGGAAAAAGGGCGTGCAGCGGGCAAAAATGGATTCCAGATTTCTAGAAAGTAATGAGAGGGCCGTTAAAGAGGTCCATGTAGTCCAAAAGACTGACCTGTGAGGTCTGAAAAAGTGTTGGAGATGTCGGTCAACAGTCAAGAGGGAGCGAAATAGGAAAACATGGAAGAGAGGCGTCGAGACGAAGATCTAGTAGCTAAAAACTCTCTAAAAAAGTGCGACGTTGATGGTAACACCAATTCAAAAAAAATCACCGGACAAAGAAGGGATCAAGCGTGCTGGGTCTAGGCTGAGCACCGGGAGCCGAGCTCACTGAAAGAGAAGGAGCGTGTCCCTGCATTACAGAATCACCTCAATATCTTCATAAAAGGGGGAAGAACAAATGAAAAAAAAATGACCATCTTTGCGGTTCTGGAGCACCTATGCACAGAAGAGCCGCGAGGTGGAAAAAGGTCAGGGGTAGAGGTTGTGGTTATCTACGCTATTCCTTTTATGCAGAGGGGCTATTGGAGTAAGCGCAACGCCAGATAAACGCAGAGCGTCACGAACTAAAAGAGTTGCTTCCATTCACGGAGAAGAGGAACATGACCATGTGTAGGAAAGGTGCGGAAAAGAAATGCCTTTCATAGGGGCTATTAAATCAACGGCATGCAGTGGCAGTGGGTGGAAAGATGGAAACCGGCAGATAAGAGGGGGGAGAAGGGAGGGCTCGGCGAGAGGAAAAGTCCTGACAAAAAGCCAGAGAATACGCGCGGAGGCGTCCACGAATCTTGAATGTCGAAAACACATTGGTCTACTTCAAGTTACCCATAAGGGGTGCAAGTGAAAAACAGACAGATTCACAGAGGAAGACAATCGTTGTCTGGATGACGGGAGTCCAGAAAGAAGAACCAAAAAGACTGGGGGGTTATGAAGAAGAAGATGCATAGGACCATAGTTATAGCAGCATCGACTCAGGCCAGAGGGAATTGTCGGGTTAAATAGTACAAGCAGAGCACCTTTTGACGCATTAAAGGGGGGACACTTTAGGGTGTAGGGACAATTCTGTGGTTGGGAAACACCAGTTCACTATGGTCCCGGACGATAGTGACACACGGTCGGACGGTCATTAAGGCAGGGTCCAGCGCCACTCTTTAAGCAACACTGGTGCATAAAAGTGGGGAGGGAACATAGCCCACTTGATTAGCCACTGGAATGTTTGTCGAGCGACAGAAAAGGTAAGGATGTCGCCGAAAAATGGGGTCAACTGACCCAATGAATTTTTCAGTCTGCGGGGAATTAACTATCCTAAAAGGGCTTAACACTGCTATTGGGTAGGGGGTAGGGAGATGGAACAGGGAGAGGATCCTTACCTTGGACAAGAATTGTCGGAAAGGAAAAAAATTACCTGTTTGGAAGGATCACTCGTGAACCAACATCTAATACAGCACGAAAGAGATGTGGGGGGGGAGGGTCATGTCAGGGTTATGCAGAAGTTGGTAGTCGGGGTGCCTCGTGATAGGAGGTAAGATGGCCGTCGCAAGTGGCGATCAGGAGTCCGGATCAGGAAACGAACCTACGTCTGGAGGAAAGGCGAACTCGTGATCAGGCATTGTCCTGTAAAAAAACCGGGAAAAAGAATTTTTGCGAGGAAAGGAGGATTGAGGACCTCTAACCGCTGACATGTGGAACGGACTAGCCTCGATTGGCCGACTAGTGCGTGCAAACAGGGGGGAAAAACCCTAGGGCTATTTTTCTGGGGAAGGTTCGCCAAAAACGAGTGGCGAAGAAGTAGTGAGTCCCAGAGATGCCAGGGGAAGCCGAAGACGCTTCTCCAGGAACAGAAAATTATGTTTCCAAATAGTGAGGGGATAAAAGAGCGTGAAGTAGGAGGCCCAAACAGCAACCGGAATGGTTTGCCCTGTGGACATGAGCAAGCTTGGGCACAGGTAAGGGAAAGGGGATCAAAGTATCGCAGCGGAATTACCCTAGGATGCGAAAAAGGGAAAGACCTACTGGAAGATAAAGGACTGCGTTGATGTCCACAGAAAGAAAGACGTCAGTATTTTCCGAGGAAACCTGTCGGTATTAGATCCCGGGATCATTGCGAGTGACGCCAGCACAGAAAGGTCTTGGGAAGGGGGCTCAGTGTCGAGGGGTGCACATGGGCGGCTAAGCAGGGAAGAGAGGGGCTCCATAAAAGAGTGAATTATTATTGCTAAAGTGCGCTAGGTTCCCACTACACTGCAAACGGAATCCACATGCGAATGGGGGGACTTACGGAAAAAGAAAAATCGGGTTAAAGAGTCATTTGGGAGCTAAAAGGAAAAAGTGGGGTCTATATACAACTCGCGGGGAGGAGAACAAAGAAATTGGGGACCAGAATCGACTATGCGATCAGGCTTTGAGGGAGGAACGGTGTAAGAACGTGCTGGGGAATATTGTAGAAGATCCACCACAGGGTTTTCGAAGGACCACTCCCAAGCCATTCAGCCGTTGGAGGGGTGGGCCAGGCAAATAGACCTAAAGAAAGGGGGAATGGAAATCCCGGGGGGGGTTGAGAGGAAAGGGAAGGGGTTTCACTGTCGAGGGGAAAAACATATTCGCAGAACTGGAGGGAGAATCGAAAGAAACAAACGCATTTCCTCATATTCCCCTTGTTGGGGAGCTAATCGGAAAACTAGAAGGGGGAAAAAACCGGAAAAGCTTGGGGGGGCAGAAGGAGGACGGAATCAGGTCTGTCCCGTTTGGAAGGAGCGAGTTAGTACGGAACTAGAGAGTTAGGGATCTCAAACTGAATTTTAAAGCCAAACGTAATTTCCTTCAATCCTGCGATAATAAATGAAGTGAAAAGCTGTTGATGAGACGGAAAAGGAAGATTCAGTTACATACAAATAAAAGGGGGAAAGAGTTTATCGATGTGTGTGTTAAGGAGGGAGGGTCGCAAATAGCAATTGAAGACGTTTTGACAAGAATTGATACCGGAGTATGGGATCAAGAATAAAAAAAAAAAAAAAAAAACTGGCGAGTGTAAAGTGAAGACAAGACTACTACCTAGACCACCGTGAAGAGTCAAAAAACATCAAATGAACGGAAATCTAGTTAACGTTTGCAGGAAGGGGGAGTTACAGATAGAGGCCTTTGGTGGGGTTTAGACAAAAAGGGCGGAAAATGGTCTTTCCGGGCGTTGAAGTGCCATGAAAAAGGGGATCTAATGAAAGTGAAGGTGTGGAGGAGAAAGAGGATTGTCGCAGGACGGAGACGGGTCAGCATTGGAAAACTACGAACAGTTCAAAAGAAGGGGGCGATGCGTGAAAGGGGTGACTCGAATCAGGCCAAAGGGTCGGGGAGCTATCTTGGTGAGACGGGAAAGAACTTGGGAAAGTTGGGGGATAATCAACAGGCTGACAGTAATGGATCGATCTTCGGTGAAAAATAAAAACTTCATAAGACAGAGATTAAATCGATCTAACTGGTGGGCTAATTTGACAAGGAATGAGGAAGGGGGGGTGGGGAAGAACTAGTAAGAAGGGTACCAGAAGACCAGGGGGACGGCGGTTAGGTTCAAACTAGATAGGGGGGAAGGTCGGGGTGAAAAAGCCACAGATCACATGCAAGGCCGTTTCTTGAGGTTGAAGAGGGTGGGGTGAATCTCAATGGTCAAAGAACCTAAACCAAGGAATGCGAACGGGGGGGTGGGTTCGTGCGAATCGACCAGAAGAAGGATCGGGGAAAAAAAGTCACTCGACGGGAGAACTAACAGCACAAAATAGAAAAGGAAGTTAACGGAGAAGGGGGTTACACGGATTCAGGTAGTCAAAACAATTTGGGAGGATGGAAAGATGCGAGTCGAGGAGGAGGCAAAAGTGCAACTGGAAAAAAAGACTCAGGCCCCATGAAACATGGGATCGGCATGGTGACAACGGCGAGGGAGGCCAAAGCAGGGTCGTCGTCAAAACGAGTTGCGTGACACCTTGCCCTGGCGAAGGACCGGCGCCAAAGTAAAAAAAAGGAACCTGAGTGCAGCGCGCGTGGAATAGGGTCGAGATAATTGGACAGGCTGTAAAACCTAAGATCTCCGGGAATACTCGAAAAATAGGTCCAGTGGCTCGGCTCAGGTAGACGGTCTTTTATGAAGGAAAAAGGGGAGTGGAACCCACCGGGGAAAAGATAGGTGGGGTAGAGCCAGACCATCAGAAAAAGCGCCAAGGGAGAGACACGAAACGCAAGCTTCAAAGGGGACTAGAAGCG
>Ga0179593_1327524_pt1 | contig 25827 bp, 23 predicted proteins | sample CZODoug2_1_08_16_FD_185931 | JGI IMG/M metagenome (GOLD analysis project Ga0179593, IMG submission 185931) | Vadose zone soil fungal communities from Angelo Coast Range Reserve, California, USA - CZODoug2_1_08_16fungal (PacBio error correction) | ecosystem: Environmental > Terrestrial > Soil >...
GACTAGCTGAAAGGAAGAGTGTTCTTGTTGCTGGTAAACACATCGCTATGCGATGGTGAGAGGGATAGGCCCATTTCTTCTAAGGTTCCTTCAGGCCGGTCGGACAGCGAGTAGGGATGGCCGACTCGCGTAAAAGTGACCATCTCCTTCAAAAAACAGTGGACAAGGGGGGAGGGGATCCGCGGCCAGAATGGAGGAGGGAAGGTCTGGCGAAGATGTTACTACGTCCTGGCTGCGCCTGTACGCTGCCAAAGGTAAAGGGGAAAGACCGAAGGACTGTCGACTGCTCCACGCTGCTATCTTCAACTGGTCCGCGGACTCTGGGGACGGGGGAAGTTTTAACAAAAAAGCTGTCTTTCGAAAAAAGGAGCAGAAGAGGGGAATCAGCACTGGGTACGGAGGTCGCAAAAGACTCCTCAGAGAGGCAGACGGCCTACTCGGACTATGTAGCTGGCTTCTGAAGGGTAACCGCAACCTCTGTACTTAAAAGGTCGCCGCGAAAAAAATGAGAGGGACGTCCGGGTGAAGGCAGCGGGGGTCGCTGAGCAATCTCGAGAAGAGAATTCCAACGCCGAGCTAGGATCGCTGAATCCGTCTTTCCTACTCTGAAAGCGGTCAGGGAAAGCGTGATTGGGGGGGGGGGAAAGATCAGTCACCGCCGGGGCGCTCGGTTCAGAGTAGTGACAAAGATCGCGCGCTAGGGTTTCCTATGCCTGTTCTGCGTCCCAACCGGAAAGACTAAGACACGGATAGGGGGGCGCGGAGCGGATATACCGATCATCCGATACGGCACGCGCGGGCCGCACGGGAACCTCGCATTTTCCTATGGCCCAGAGGAAAGGGAAGGGGGTACGAAAGGAAGGCAAAAACGGCTCGAGGAGCACAGGGGCAGCCTGGCTCCGATCCGGTCTCTGAGGTGATGGCGAGGAAAGGGCGTAGACAGTCAGAAAGGGAAAATTCGGCCAACATGCGGAGAGGGATAGTCCTTTTGCGAATCGGGGAAGGCTAATACGGACGGAGGATCGAAAGGACGTCGGCTGCAACCGCGGGGGCTAGGGACCGTCTAAAGCCTGAGCCATCGGACGATGCCGACCTACCCTTGCTGGGGAGGCGATAGGAGAAAAGAAAACGGTCTGTCTGGGAGACGGCTGCGAGGGCAAAAGCACCGTTCCACGGGCAAGGCTGTAGCACAGAGTGCTCGTCAGAGGTGAACACAAAATATCCTGTGCCGGCAACTGCTAACAACCAGGGGTGGCTCCGTGAAAAATTAATATTGGGACGCCGGAGGGACCGGGCTTTAACATTGGGGGGGGAAAGTCCACATGTGAAGGGGGGGGAATGGTAATTTGAAACGTATAGAACTACTCGAGCTTGCTGGCAGGGGGCAGGGTACGTTAAAACGCTGACCCCAGACGACTAAAGATGCGCTTTACCTATGAAGATCCCCTCACGAATGGGGTCGGAAGATTGGTCCACGTCAACGGGGAGAGGGGAGTGCACGGACCAGCCCGCAGGGCATTGAGTGATCAAAGGCGCTAGGTTTCGAAGGGTAGAGAGGAGGATCCTTGCGGCTCGATCGTCACGGGCAGTTTGAAACCATGGCGGAAAAAATGGGATCGTGAGCGAAGGTCCTCCTGTTCTTAACGCGGAGAAAAACTCGAAGAGGTTAATAATCACGGTGTTATGTTGGGTTGTGGAGCCATCTGGACTACTGTCGACCTGATGCGGCTGCATGAAGGTCGACGAAACCTCCAAGCTCATGCAGGAAGAGGTGGAAAAACTAAAGGGACCACACCCCCGCTTCGCGGGTTAGATTCGTTGGTGGTATCATCAGCAACAAGAACGACACACAACACAAGACGCGTCCTCCGGCAAGCCGCAGGGGTGAGCCTAAAGGGGGGGACGGAGTCCGTCCCCAAACTGAGGGCGCCATTTTCCAGCTAAGAACGGATAACAGAGAAGAGAAATCGAAGTGGTGCCGCCGATAGAGCGCAGATCGCGGGTGTGGGGCTTCTGGCAAGAAAACCGATCAATCTGAAAACGACGAAAGGGAGGTCGTCGGACGGGGAAACTGCTTGCAGCTTGCAGTAAGAAAGTCAAAGCAGAGAAAGGAGCTTCAAGCACCAAGTTCCATCTAGATCACCAACTGCGGAGGAGGAAAGTATATTGAATCCACGCGCATGGGACGAGAGGACACTGTCGCTGCTCATATTCTGCAAGGCAAGTGCAACTCGAGTAGGCTGAACTGGAGACACAGCCAGAGAGTTTTCTGAAATTAACGTACTTGGGAGGGTGAAGGGGCCAAAAGAGGGGAGCGCGATTCTTGCCACTTATTCTCATCTAAAGGGTCGTGGACGTGGACATGCGCATACGTTTGGAGACGAACAACGGACCCCTTTTGGAAGGTAACCCGCGGTCAGGGGAGCGAACTCTGTGGGGGGGCGTGGGGTCAACTATCTTCTAACTCCAGTTTTAGGGTCCACAGTGTTGGGGGCCAAAATGCTTAATGCACAGGCGTGCGGTAAGAAGAGAGAAGGGAGCAGTTCTGAAAAGGCAGTCGACGGTACGAAAGGATTGCAAACTCAAAAAATAAAGAGTTCCCCTCGATAGGGATAGGCGTCTCAAGGACAGGAGCGAAACCGCTCGAGAGGTGCCAAAACGAAAGGGGCAACTGGCCACTTCGCGGGGAAAAGAGAAGGCGGAATATAATCCGATCGCAGGGCCGACCTGAAGAATGAGCCAGGGCCAAAGACACGCAGGACTGCGGGTCCGTGGGCAAGACGCACCCTATCCCATCGTGACGATGACAAGACCGGAGAACAAAAATCGCGGCGTGATCTCGTCCATCGGACAAATCCTGAATCTAGGTCGAGGGTCATCGAATTCCTTAAAGAAACACCGCGCTGTAAATAGATTAAGAAGACCAGCCGCGAAACAATGCTAACCGAATGTAACGAAGGCGTCGAGGCGAAAAGAGAATTAAAGCGCTCAAACCGCTGGGTAGACAGTGGCCTGGAAGGTACTCAATGCTGCGGCAAGTATCAAGAGGGTTTCGACAGCAACAAAGGGTGCTGAGAGGTGCTCAAGGCCAAAAGGGAAACGACGCGGGGATGAGACGATCGCCATAACATAGTCGGACGTCAAGCCGACTAAGGGCAAGGTAAAAAACGTGCTCATCAAGCCAGAAGAGACTGATACTTACGAAAAAATCAGACAACGAAAAGCGCAGGATATCATCCGTGAAGACTCGGAGGGGAAAAAGGCATCTACTTGGTCTCACCTGGACGCCCGGCGCGGAAACAGGACAGCAAGTAGTGAGCAAGGGGGTGCAGAGCTTGTCACCACAAGAAATCCTAGGCATCTCTTACCTATTAGGAGCAGGGAAATGGGTAGGACGGGCGTAAGCGTGGTTATATCACAGACGCGGGGTGGTCGATCAAGGGCTGGAACAACTCCGGGGGGACGCAATGGGAAGGCTTCACGGTGCCGATCACAGATCGGGAAGCAACTTCACTGCGAGCCTAGGGCCAGCGGAGGAGATACCACGGACATACCGCTCCGAAGATAAGCAGTCAGAGGGGAAATGAGACCTCTGGAAGAGCGGCTTTTGTATGACGGCTCGCGCTTCTACTGGAATAATCGACAAAAGAAACCGAGCCGTTCTCGGATAAAAAGGCAGGTAACAGCAGGCTCGGGTTCGTAATCATAAGGAAGAGGAGAAGAGTACCGCTCTAGGTACCTATCGTCTATTCCTGGTCAGGTGGATGACAATGCAGTCACCGAGGATAGCCTCTACCTCATAGAATCATCTCTAGAGTGACACAGGAGAAAAGGCCACCAACATCCTCTTTACAAAGGAATCAGGAAGAATCGAGGCACTGGAGCATACTAACATAAAGTTCGAGTTCCATTTGGAAAGGCCTTGGGTCCTCGCATAGAAAGTGGGCGCTTCGGGGGGAAAGAGGAAAGCAGGACGATGCCAGCCGGCCGCGAGCACTCTTCTCATCTGGCGAAGGCAGACAGGGAAAGAGGCGAGGGGTCAAACTCGTCCGAAAGGCGAATGCTGAAGGCTGTCGAAGGGGACCGGGACAGGGTCCGAGGTCTTCATAAGCACCAGATAATCTATTTTTGAATACCAGAAAACCGAAATATGGCCGATGCTCTCCGTTCCAACCTCGTTTACAGGGAAAAGGGTTAGAGGCGCAAGGAGGGACCGCTTTTACCCGCCATCCTGGGGGGCCGATTGTAGAACGCAGCGCACACCTTTCCATCGGCACCGTCGCGCCGACGGGTCGCGATACCGCCGTACACCGGATCAGCCAGCCCTAGGGGCAAGGGCAGGTACTTGATCAAGTGTGGGATAGAAAATACGGGAATGGACGCCGATTTTCGAGGCTACGATCTTCAATGGCTCCGCTTCCGCTCCTTACACCCATCCAAAGGGAAAGGAACATACGCAAATTAGTACTCCGAAACGGGAAAGTGACGATCCGTCTCGACGAAAGGCCGCGCCGGCCGGAATTGTAAGGAGGTGGGGGAATGGGGTTTCCTCTGATGCCTCTCACTAGTCATTCTCCTCTACCATACACAGGTCATAGGGGGGGGGGGGGGGGGGGGTGGGGAGGGGGGGGGGGGGGGGGGGGGGGGGGGGGGGGGGTTCGGGGGATCGAGTCTCGTAGAAGGGGGAAATGACAGGACGTCATTGGTCCCCAATAAAAAAAAAAAAGTCATCGAGAAGAGGGAAATAAGGGGTCGGAAAGAGAGGGATCTTTTGAATCAAGGACGTCTGCTAGAAGCTGCGGGAAAACCACGCTGCTCAAAGATTCTCATGGTCAATTTCTGTCCTCGATTCTACTTTCCGGGGCAGGAATGCGAGATGAGGGGACGCGGTCGAGGTTTAATCGGGGCGAAAAAAAGAATTAAAGAACATGTGCAGCCATATGATGACCCGGATATATTGATTATTGGCTATCAGGGCTTCCGGGAAGGGGGGAAAACATAGCCATTAGCCTTCAGGTAAAAGAAAGAAGGGCCCAAAAGCGTGTCTCCCTTCTTTAGTGACCAAGGCAAAAATCCGGAAGGAAGGGGAAGCAAACGTTGCCACCTTCTCCGCATCTGCACTGGTCTCGGTGCTGGAAACCAAGGGGGGGCGCGGTTGGAAGGGAACGCGGACGAGAAAAAAAGCAATCAACATGCAGGATCCCTGTTCCATACTCATCCAAGAGCGAGGGAAGGACAAATGAGCGAGCGGACCACCAAAGAGGGAAAAAGACAAGAGAGAGTTGTGGAAAAGGGGCTCCTTTCAAGAGGGAGCATGGGAAGAGCTTGTTTCCGAAGGGGGGGGCAGAAAAAAAATCGGTTCTCATTCACCGTGACTACCAAACGGCATACATGCAGTGGACCCAAAGCGGAGGGAACGGTCCGATCTAAGAAGGAGCGCCCGAGCGTACACGATCAGAGGGCGCACACGCTGTGGTCAGGGAGGGGTTGATACGTCTCCATGCGCTGGGGACCTAGGGGTCATTACAAGAAAAAGAACTCACATAGAGAGCCTTCGATGGGGACGTCCTGAATTATGTATGAGGGGGGGGGGGGGGGGGGGTGGGGCCCCCTTCAGCCTAGGAAAGACAGGGAACGAGCTCCGATCTGCCTCCGCTCTCCCGTTCTGAAGGCTGCGCCGAAATTGAAATGTAATTAAAAGAGGAGTTAGCGATATCAAAAAGAGTCAGTGCGGAACCGTGCCCTTCATTCAAGTCAGTAAAATCCTGGAGAAGAAAGTCAGGGGAGCCTATATCGGTTGAAGTCCGACAATGGCAGTCTCTCATAGGAGGAAAGCCCGATTAAAAGAGTTAAAAAGTCGCGTCGAGGAATAAAGAAGGGCGGCATCGAGGACCATCAATCAATCCACTAGAAGGAACTCAGGGGGACCTGCTTCTATCGGAAAAGGAAAAAGAACTACTGTGCGTATACTTGGGGGCCTTGGACGTGTGGGAAAGCAGAGGGAGAGGGGGTAAGGTAAGATCACGGACGCCAAAATACATGAGGGAAAAAACTAAAGCTGATCACGTAACCCGCAAATCGGCCAATGCAGAAACGTAGGGGGTAGGGCGGGAGGAGGTTCCGCGACACGTGAGAACGGCATCGTGGAAGAGGAACGGGGTGGCAGGGGTAATCAACATCGGTACCGTGAGGGAGGAAAAATCGGGGGGCAAGACCTTGCGCAAAAGTGGCACCTTAAACGGGGTCAAGCTGACCGGGGAAAGGAAGAGAGACAGCGTCCATATTTTGTGGGGGGCGGGTATTCAGACCACATACTTCTGGATGAGAAAGAGAACGAAAAAGGTCGGCGAAGGCTACCTGCCGGACGTGCAGGAGGGATACGCGAAGAAAAACGGAGTCCGCCGTTCCCCGTCGGCCGTTCCACACTCTTGCTCGCTGCCAATGGGGGCGGGGGGCATGGCACTGATGGAGGCGCCGAGGGAAGATTAAAAAAGTGCTTCTGTCGGGAATGTCGAGGAAACAAGGACGATGAAAAAAAAGCGCGCAGACAAAACTGTCGGCGTTCGGGACAACGCAGGAGGAGAGGGACCGGGAACGCAGTGAAGGATAAGTTTTCGCGGAGGGCGGAGCCCGAGAGGGGGGGTCAGATCGAACTGAAAAAAGACATGGCTCAGCCAAAAGTTTATCACGCAGGCCGAGGAAAGAAGGCTTCTTTGGGACTGAAGGAGGGGAAAGACACGCCCGCTGTGTACTTCTCTGGAGCCGCTCAACTGCTCGGGCGAAGAGATGGCGAATCGGTTAAGTCGCAAAAAGCAAACGAAAAAGAACAACAGCCGAGGATTTCAGCTCTCTTTCCCTATGGAGTGGGATATGGATGGGCGGCCTATTCGGCCTCTTTCGCCAGAGCGAGGAAAGGGGCAAAAACGGCTTCTGTCTATCAAAAAAAAGTGCGCATGCAGTGGATAGCGTGAAGCACTGAAGACCAAACCTGAGATAACCGGTAAGGAAAAAGCATGTATCCAAGAAAGCCGCTCAATCAGGTGCACAGGACCGGGAGAATCAGGGCTGATGCCGCGACTGAAAGATGGGAGTTTATTTGTGGTGAGAATCGCGGGCCTCGGCCGCTGAGACTCGTCTCCTAACGAAGAAGATCGGACGCGTTGGGGGGGCTATTAAGGGCGAGAAATGCGCCCAGTGGCTGAAGTCATGGGAAAACGGGGACGATACTGGGAAGTAAGTCAAGTGTTATCAGGGAGAAGGACTTTCTCAAGAGGAGTCTAATAGCGGGGCTGTTTATAAACATCAGAGGAGGGTGAGACGAGTCCGCCTCAGGGTATCTTGCCCGCTAGGATTGAGGATCGGCTAAGAAACCCTGATGTATAAAGGGCGCTTCAACCGGGCTGGACCAGTGCCCTGCTGGGGAGGAAGCTTTCTCGAATCTTACACAAGATAGGAGGCAGAAGGGCAACTTAGACCTGTTGAGGGCGAGGTGTGAATTTCCGGTGGGGGGGCGGCCGCAGTCGCCGGCGCTTACCTTTTGGACGGGACCATGTAGCTTGACTGGGGAAGTTAATTACGAAAACACATCCTGGCGGCGTTGCCTGATTCTAGGACTGAGAGGAACGAGTCAAAAACTGGAGGGGGGAAGAGAAGAGATCAATGGGAGGGATGTGGGTGAACATATTTGTGGCGAGCGTCTCTTTCGTTAGGGGAGTTCAGCACAGGATCCGCAGGGAAGCGAGGAAAAGTTCTTGGAGAGCCAGGTTACCAGACTCGGGAGAGGGGGCGGGTCGTCGCTTCAGGTCTTCCGGAGCTCCGGGTTGAAAAAGGGGGAGCAGGATCGTGAGATCGGGCAGTAGGGGGCCGAGCGGAGCCGCTAAGCAGAAAAACATCGTGCTGATGGGGGGGGTGGGAAGGCCAATGGGAGACGGAGGAAAGGAAATGCAGGCTAGCTACTACTATCGGGGGGTCCGGGGAACAACGCGGGTAAAGGAGTTAAACAAAAACTGGGACAACCTTCGCCGGGATATTCCGAGTGGTTGGGTAGCATCCTCCCAGAAACCCACAAAACCGCGCGCTATTCCTTCAATACCGAAGTGTAGCAGGAAAAAAAAAGGGGGGGCCCCCGGCAGAAGAAACTAAAAAATTATCTGGGCGAAAGGGAGAAAAAGTCATCGCCGGAAGCCTGAGTGGCTGCCGATATCCGGGCGCAGAGGGGTGGGAGGAGGAGCAATCACCTTCGAAATAGCTGGAGGAGGCGGTCGGCAACAAATGCAGCTAGTGTCCGAGCCGTAGCAGGACGATAAAAAAGAGCGCAAGTGGAGATAAGGCACAGCTTCCTTTGATGTCGGCATCGAGCTCAACACCGATAGGAGTAGAAAGAGAGATGGAAGAAAAGTCAGTGGCCATTCCGGCGAGGGAAACCGTCGTAACTTCGACGGCTCGGCAACGAATTGGGCCTGACCGAGAGAAGAAAGACTTCGTGAGGAATGATCGGGACTTCGGTCGAAGCCACAAGAACGCAATCAGCGAAGATAGGGAGGGCACACGGGAGGCTCAATCATGTCATAAGATCAGGGGTGGACGGCCGCCCGGACGGAACCCTTTTAAAGGATAACCCCGACTTGCTGCAACCGCCAGAGCGGTGTGGGGGGGCGTGGGGATGTGCTCCCCCAACGGGACAGAGAAGGGAGAAAGCCGGGGGTGAGCCAAGTTGTGTCAAATGACGGAGGGAAAGGATCGTCGTACTTCTGGCCTGTCAGACATGGCGTCTGTGCGAATTGGCTGCACACCACCAAAACGACTGATTGTAACGCTCGCGTAGGGGGGCGGGATAAGACACGGCGGAGGACGAGAACTATTAAAGGATGCGCCTTTTCACTGCCCGTCTTGTCTGGAGAGGAAGGAACTAGATCGATGCGAAAAGAGAATTACTCCACCTGGCTCTGGAGGAATCAACTTTCACGGAATGTCCGTTCTAATCACACCAGGCAGAGAGACATGGACCCAAATTGGCGAAAAACTCGGTGTATCGAGAAGCTAAAAGCCTCATCTTAAGTCTCCATGTTTAGCGTCGAATTAACGTAAGCCTACACGATCTGGGAGGTTCTCGTAGAAAGACACTCGCTAAATTGGAAAAAAGGGAAAGCATCACGAAGGCGGCGCAATATGAAAGTCAACGTTCCTCACCCGCGGGGAATAAGGCAAGGGACTAAATCCTCTTTCAGGCTGCTAGTCAATAATTGCAAGAATCAAGTCACGGGTTGCGAGCCCGGTGAAGCTAACAGAGTCAATCGACTGGTGAGACTATCTCTCGCAAGAAGGGGACTCTCTGGCTCCTTCCTACTCGGCGAAACGCGAAAAGATGGGGTAAACTAATGAGGATACTCTCATCGAGAATTAAAACCTTCTGCCGATCAAAGGACAAGAGAGGCCCCGTCCCGAGCCGGTGGAAGCTCGCGCCCTGGAGAATGGAACCTGTATACTCAGAAATCGAGCCAAGCATGAGAAGGGCAACTTTGAACGATGAGCGGGGTTCTTCGCCAAAAAGAACGAGTCGGCAGCGCTGTAAAACATGGAGGCGCGATTGTGCGGGAACTGAGGGCTTTTCCGATGCGTTAGTGAGGGATCCTAAAATGAGCGGCTGAACGGCCGGGGGAAAGCGTTCCGACTCGTCAGTGGACACGCGAGCGGCACTCACATCCGACGTCCAAAGTGAGACATCTGCGTCGTCTACCTGCGCGGGGGACAAGTCGGCAAGCGAATAGGGCATGATCCTCGAACGGGGCCTCAGGAGGGGGAGGGAAAAAGGCCGCGCGCTAAGTTCAGGAGAAAGCAGAGCATTGCGCGCGACCGCAGGCCGCGGCGGCGGTTCTGGAAAAGCTGAATAACGAAGAGAGGACGGCTAATCAGCGAACGAGGTCGTGGGAGCCATTTGGAGAAGGAGAATCGCTGCTGAATCCTCAGGCAAAAAAAGCCTCTCAGAGGCAATGAGAACGCAAAACAGGTCAGCCGCGTGACCAGCGGGTGTAATATGAGCAACTGGGGGGAAAGTAAGGAAAAGCCGACAAACATGGCGCGTTGCGTGAGGCCTTGTGTAGCAGGAGAGGAAAGGCACAGAAGCAGGCTTAAGCCGAAAAGCCAGACGAAAGGACGAGGACTCTGGTCGCGGGCTAACGCGAGGGGAACTAGGCCGCGTTCGGCAGGGGAAAAGTCAGAAAGGGGGTGGGGAAGCAGTTGGGTCAGCACCTTTATGACGAATGGAAGGATCACTCAAAAGCATAAGCGATGTGTAGCCTAAACAAAAAGCTGGGCCTATGCTCGTCCGGCAGAGGGGAAATAAAACGGACAAACAGGGCACCCTGGGGGAGGGTCGCGCAAGGTCTAAGCGGGGAGGGTTTACACGCATCCGGGCCGATGAAGGCCCGTCGAGAGAACAGGTCACGTCAAAAGGAGGAATAGCACGACGTCGTCCTATACCGGATAAAACGGAAGAGAGAAGAAATCGAAGCGGCCGATGCTGTCTGGCTTTACATTCTGTGGAGGGGGGATCGGGGGGAAAAAGAAAGGGCATGGACTTCCTGATTTCAGCGGTCAGGGAGAGATAGGTGTAACTCGACGCGCCGGACACCAAACTGCCCAGGAGGGAGGGGAGGTGTAAGAAAGGGCTAGGCTGTAATAAAAGAACAGCGCCGCAAGAGTGGGATTGGGTCAGGGAGTCACTGAGCAAAAACAAAAGAATGCAAGGGCTATGCGGCGAAGGAGAAACAGGGTACAGTCCAGCGGGAGTTAAAAATGCTCAGGATACTTTTCAGTGGCCTCGGAAGCACTTAGGATCGGGTGCGACAGGAAGGGCAAAAAAAAAAAAAAACAAAAAAGACTATTCGGAACTTTCTCGGGAAGACGGTTTCCGGCACGAGTCAACAGATCGCGAACGGGCTAAAAAGAGGCAGGTCAATGGGGCGGGGAAGGGAAGGGGAGCTACGAGCGCGTGAGGTCACTGAGACAGGGACAGAGGTGCCCCCAAAGGGAGTCCATCATCAGCATCCAAATGAGGAGGGGGAAAAACTAAATCTGCTGACACGGATATAGATTTTAGGATCATGGGAGGACGGGTCATTAACAAATAGCATCACAATGACTACAACCGAAGGGGGGCAAAAAAAGTGGATAAAGCTGAAAATTGATCCTCTCGTATCTACCTTCCAGGGAGAAGGGAACGCAAAGCTTTGCCACTTCTGGAAGGCTTCCGCTTTCGTGGTGAAAGGGGGGGCCCAAGGGGTTGCACCATGCGCAAACTCGATCATCGTAAAAGAGAAAGGGGAGAGAAAGGAACCCTGGGGGAATAAATGTCAAGAAAAAGCAAAAAGACTTCCCTATCTCTCTCACAACAACAGTGAGTAAGTTAGGAGGGGGGGGAATTGGCCCGAGCTCGAGGGTTGAAAGGGCTCCTGCTGAGGGGGTCGGGGGTCGACGCAGAAGTGTCGCGCAAGTGGGCACCAAGAATAGAACAAAGTCACCACAAAAAGAGGCCAGAAAGGCGTGGTGGAAACTCAGGTTCGTTTCCAGGCCTAAGTTCTCCGGTAGAGCCACCGCGTACACGATCAAGATACCCTGTGTTCCATTTCTGTTCTGACGGAGACGCAAGGGCGCTGGTCCGATTTGGGGGCGGCCTTCTCACGAAAAAGGATCATCCAGAAAAAAGGGTGCGCGTAAACGAGCAGGAGTGCGTGTCCGTGGAGGCAGGCAGTAAAGGAAAGACTGCCGGGCGCCGATATCCGCCGCCGCGAAGGGGTAGCTCCGGGAGGGAGGGCAAGCCTTAACCAAGGGGAGAAGAACGGGAGAGATCTCGCAAGCATTTCTTACCGAACGAACATACCAGGAAAGCCGAGCCCTAAGGGAAAGGAGGTCGCGACCTTGCCAAGATCAGAAAGAGGGGGAAACAAAGGACTAAGATTTTATCTTTGGGTTCTAGACAAGACCTAAAAGAGACAGTCAGAGTACCAGTACAAAAAGGTAAAACTCCGTCCACAAGGAAGGGACGCGCGGCCGCTTTGAGCCGTACATTTACACATACAGGAAACGGTCGCGTACGAAATCTTACGGAAGGGAATTGGTCCTTCTCAGAGGGGAATGAAACCGATAGACGAGCAGAAATCGACGTCAAGTCTTTTCCTACCAAAGACGAACTCAGTCGAGAAACAAGAAGGAGTCGACGCTGCGTCGACCGTCTAGGTCTCATGGAGAGAGGTGGAAAAAGGGAGGTATCGGGGTCTTCTGCTAATTGAAGGAAGGAGGGAGTACGTGGCGAGCGGACTAAACATATTCACCTTTGTTTAAAACCGCATCGGAAAAAAACTTGGGGAGCGCATCACGGTGCAGAAAGTTCGTCAATCTGCCGGACAGGAGCGCAATAGTTCAAGTGAGGGGTGTATCTACAAAATCTGAGAGCTGGGTTGACGCCATACGACAGTCAAGGGAAAAGCGGAAAGTCCGGATACGAGAGAGAAGGGACCCTTAGTGAAGAAGGTAACTCGAAGTCGAAGTTAGAAAGCTTTCTCCTCTGCCTCTTCATGCTTGCCTGAGGGGAGGAAGAGGGGAAAGCCGAAAGGTGCTTTGGGCGTTCGCTGACCCGAAAGGGGGGCAAACGACGCGCGCTGTCTCTGGAGACGGGAACAGCGAGATAGGCGTTAATCAGCATGAGCTTACCATTTGGCCTTTAAAACTTTTTAAGAGACGCGGGGGCGCCGCGAGGATCAGACATCAATCTACGGCGTCACTGGGGGGGATGGGAGACGCCACGGACGCATCGCGATCGTTTATCATCTTGGAGGAGGGGAAGAAGGAGGGAATGAGTAGGGGATTCTTACGGATTTAAAAACGCTGGCAAAAAAGCGGTCGGAACGAGAAAAAGGGGGCGTCGAGGGGCCGAACGCTTGCGAGCGATAGACGAGAAAAGAAAGGTCGGAACACAACTAGAGAGAACGCTGAGTCAGGTTCCTCATGAGGGAAGATCTGAGTCTGGCTCTTATCGCCGGCCGCTGCGCCAGCGGACTCAGGCAGGAGGAAAGAGACTCTGGATGCTCGGCACCGGGTTCCTATGTTGGAGGTTGAACTACTTCTTAAAACAACCGGACGCGGGTCATGGAAAGACCCAAGGGCATGATGAAAGAAGATCCGATCGGAACGTAGCGTTTTCCTCGCACAATTTCCCAGAGCAAAGGAAAAGGCAAGATGCTCTGTGTCAGAGTTGCAGGAACCAGCTGCACTCGGGCGCATCTCGCAGCCTTGCCTTGAAGGGAAGGGGAAAAGGGGATGTATGCGAGGAAAGAGAGACCTTTCTCGAAAAAAGGGGGGAGGATGACGAAGGCGAGAGCAGTCGGAAAGCGGGGTTTCGAGGACAGGGGCTCGGGAGGGGATCGGAAGAGCACGTGCAACAAACTCGTTGGCGAATTCAGAAAGTATACCGAAGAGAGGGACAAAAAGACAGATGGATGAGGCGATCTGCTACAAAGAAGGACGATAAATGGGAGACGGGAGAGGGTCAAGGCGAGGGAAGGGCTATCACTTTCCAGGAGAGCGAACAAGAAAGAAATTTGAGAGAAGATTCAACTATAAAAGGGGGGGGCAGGTTGAAGGTTCGGCTCGAGGGCAGGGGGGGCTGCGTTATGGGTGAGGCATCGTCTTTCTTAAGAGAGAGCGAGGTAAGGACTGAGGGGGCAACCGCGTAAAAAGAGACGGGGAAAGGGGATTGGGACGAGATCAACCGAAGCGAGGGGGGGTGAAAAGTCATCTAGGGGGGCAGAGGCAAAAGCTGGTAGCACGCAAGGGGGCCCGGAAAAAAGGGACTTGATGAACAGGCGGGGAGGAGAGAGGCGTGAAAACCACTAAGAGGTTCTCGAGGAGAATCGCGAGGGAAGTGTATAAAAAGAAAAGGGAATGGGAGCGCGAGAACGGGGACCCGCTTGCCGAGCGAGAGAAAACAAATCTCGAGGGAATCTCGGGGGGTTTTGGGCAAATCCGGGGGGGAACGTCTAAAGGACTACTTCAGTCACAGGGAGAGAAGACAGCCCCCGCGCTGCATTGTCATGGGAAAAAAAACGGGGATCCCTCAAAAACCAGCAGTCTATATGGGAGGAGGTGGGGGAGCAGACAGCAACAAACCAAAAAAAGACAGCGGATTCCGAAGCAGAGGGGTTTATTGTAAAAAAAGGGGGGGGGGCCGGCCTCCCTAAAAGAGATTGTGGGAGAAATGGGGCAATAATACAGGGGAGCAGAGCCGAGAAGGACTCATTTCAGGACCAAAAATGTGACGAATGGGATCGTCACTAGAGGGTTGGCGTCGACTCAACCCTATCATTTAGGGGAAAAAAAAAAGGAGAGAGTTCTGTCAGGTGCGGTCGGCCAACAGGATAGTGAACAGAACATGATTCATTCTGTAAGGAAAGTAGGCTTCGATCACCTTCTCGGTTATGTTCCACATCTTCAACAAAACAAATAAAAGATGGAATCACTAAGAAGTTGCAGGAGAAGCGTCCACTTGCATAAACCTCTGAGAGAATTTAGCCCCTGAGGAAGGAGAAAAAAAAGTACAGTAGTGTTCGAAATATCTAAAGATTTGTCTTTCGGAAAACCTCTCCCTCTCGCTGAGATAAAATCCAAAAGGAATCGGCTCGGTGATCAGGGGTATTCGGGGACAGTGGGGCCCTAAGAAGGGGTGAGGACGAACTTCAACCCCTGGTGGGGTCATATAAAAATCCGCTGCCGGAAGAACAGGGGGGGGTGTGAGGGGTGGCAGGGGGCAATCCCATACTTCACGCAATTAAAGGGGGGGGGGGGTCCAAAGGTGTTTTGGCCAACTTAGGAGGATCAGAGTCCCGAAGGGAGGAGACAATGAAGGAAAAGCATCGAACGCGAAAAACGATTGGCTCCAAAAAAGAACGATATCTTCAGAATCTAGGTTCTCGGGGGGACAAGAGGGAGGAAGAAATCAGAGGATCCACGATTCCCTAAGTCCCTTGTTCAACTGCATACTCAGAGAAGCGACTGACGCACGACTAAGACACCGGGGGGGGGAGGAGCTGGTAACCTGGAGAAAAGAAAAAAGGCAAGGGGCCGTGCGACGATAAAAAAAAAAAAAAAAAAAAAAAAAAAAAAAATCGTGGAAAGAGGGGACAAGAGTGAAAAAAAAAAAAAACCATCCGGCGGTGACGACGGAGTGTAAGGGGGCTCGGAGGTCGCTGTGTATGGAGGTCACGAAACGACGACATACGGCGATGTCGTTCTCGTAGCAAGCCATCAAGGATCACCTTGAGAACAATGTGGAAACAGCCGGAGAAGAGGCGCAATAGGAAACTTCAACGCGCCTCAAAGCTGGGGGGGCAGGGAAGACATTCGGTCAATAACTGGGGTCGACGCTCTAGATCGGGGGGGAAGGAAAAGAAGGCCCTGAGGAGAAAGGTGGCGCCGCGCACGAGCACAGATCGTACCGGCTAGCTATCGCCTGAAAGTCGGGAGGACGGAATCGCTCGTGAGTCCGGCGGACTCTAAGAACAAAGAAAAGTTTGCACGACTCAGGAAGGCCTCGGAGGAACTTAAGAGAGTGGAGAAAATGGGGTGGTGGGGGGGCACTCTCCCGGAACGTGGGAAGACCGGTGCATTCAGAGAGAACTGTGACTATACTTAAGGAAAGAACCCTAAAAAGAGAGGACAGGCCAGCTCGCAATCATTGCAGGAAAGGGTTGTGAGACGTTCATAAAAGAATCAACGGACAAAAAGTATAACGTGGGGGGAGGGGGAGGGGACCGAAGGCGTCCGGGGGGAGGAGTATTAGAATCACATCAAGAGGGGAGGGCAGGAGGAAGCTCCGTTTTACTCACTTACCAACATCTTCACAGGTGAACGAGAAAAAAGCGAAGGACTTGGCCACTGCACCTGAGTCGCCGGAGGGACAAGGGGAGTAAATACCAGCGAGCGTGCTCACTAGAAAGGGAAATCTTGAGAATGGACCAGGAGGGAAAAAACAAGAAGTCGGTTTCTCTCTCTGCTGAAGCTTTCTACAGGACGAAAAGCGCACGCAGCAGACCTGTCAGATACGGGACCGTGTAAGAAGAAGGCGGCAAGAAAAAAAAAAATTGAAGAAACCAACCTCTCTTTCCAGAGGGAAAGAAGAGGAGAAAGGAGGCGTTGGAGAGAAAGGTCCAGTTCAAAGAAGAATCCTTCCTGTAAAAATCTTCAGAAGGAAGATACAAGGCACACAGGCTCCCCGGCCACCCCGGAAGCAAGGGGAAGCATCGAAGATCGCGCGAATGGACGGAAGGGGAGAACAAAGGTGGCGCGCCGGGCATCCTTAGTTGGTCAGGGAAAAAGAGTCCCCGATGGACACAAAAGGTCGGCATTCGCTCAGAGGAAAACAGAAGAAAGAAAGGACCATCCGAAGACACGAGGAGACAGGAGAACGAAAGGCGAGGAAGCAGGAGGAAACTTTCTACGAAGGGCTCGCAGGGGGGGAAGGGGAAGAAAGCAAACTTGAGAAGATTGACAGGGAATTCAAGAACAAGAGCAGAGCGATGTAACTACCCGAAAAATCACAAAGTAAATCTGGCTCAGAGGGAACTAAAGATTGGGAAGGCGGGGGGGGGGAAAAAGGGTCGATTTCTCAATTCTTGGAAGCTGTCGTTTTAATCAAACTTAATGTATCTCGGGGACAACCACTTCCATAGTCCCTATTTGAATAAACCTTGAGAGTAAAGCCGTCACGAGAAAGCAGTAAAGGGCCAAGCTTAGGGACAGTGAAAGGAAGACAAGCGGTTCTGCGTGATATCTACCAGAATCGGGGCGACGGCGAAGGGGGAGTCAATGTCGTGACCGGGAAGCTGCCTTACTCACCCTCCAGAACAGTAATTACAGGAAAAAGAGGGTAAATGAGTGCGTGGGATAAAAAAAATCAAAGCGGACGCGCCTTCCTTACCTATGGGTAGTCATAGAGTTCACTATACTCTTATTGAAGGGAAGGGGATACAAGAGAAGAGGGGAGGGGCCGGGAATGCTTTATACGGTAAAATCCTCGAAGAAGAAATAGAGGGTGCAAACAGGAAGGGCTAGACATGGATGATGCTCGTATGTCCGACTGAAAAGGGGGGCCGGTCTCGAAAACGAAAGAGGAAAAAACATCAATTTCTGGAAAACCTGTAAAAAGGGGGGACGGGCGTCGGCGCGGATAGAGCGCGGGCAGGAGGGCAATAGAAAAGGCAAAGGCATCAGCACCGCTTTCGGTTGAAAGGATACCCGGGAGAGGTGAGGATTGGAAAATCTTCCGGTTCATTCCCCACAGCAGTCACATGAAGGGAAGGAAGGGACAGAACGCCGAAATGGAAAGCGTGTCGCCTCTGGATCGGGGACCGATCGGCGCTCCACGCGCAATTCGGGACAAATGTCCCCCAGAGACGAAGGGGAGGGGGGAAATCTGGGAAGGGAGGTGAAGGGAAAAACGAACTGTTTGACAAGACGGAACACGCTCAAAAAGAGTGGGAGACAATCAAAAGGAGGCAAACTGTTCAAAACCCGAGGCTCGGGGCTGCCATGGGCGATCGACACAACAACGGGGAAGTAAATTTGCTTCCGATCGTTGGATATGTCAAGAGGCTGGGAAGTGTCTCGCTGCTAGGGGAAAGCTGAGAGTGTCAAAACGTCTGGGTGACCAAAGAGGGTTTAAAAGTCAACCGAAGACCACGGAAGAGGAGGAAGTTCAACTGCATCGTGTCCAACTGGAAAGCTTGCGCCGGGAGAGGTGACACATATAAGAATGTTCTAAAGGGGGGGGGAAGGGATTCGAAAAGGAATAGAAAAAAGGTGGCCGGGAAACTCTTTTGTGCAATAAGCTCATCATCGAGACCTCACATGGCTATCACGTAAAGGACGTGAAAAGCCTAATGTACGGGGGGTTGATGCGGATCAACTTTCCCTCCTAAAGCGGACGGCTCGGAAGCCAAAGGAGCCACGTAGCCGAACATAAAAAGCAGCCATTGAAATCATCTTATCCGCGCTTCGCAATATCGGCGACGTCAGGGGGACGGAAACCATCCGTAGAAATAAAAGAGGGGAAGCCCCTTACTGGGGAAAAGGATTATCTTGTTCTGAGGCCGGAAAAATATCCAGGAGGATGTCGGAAAAAAGGAGTATATAGTGTAAATTTGAGAGTCTACAGCCCCTGCAGGACATAGGGAGGAATAACTTAAGAAGTCCACATATTCCGCCGGAGAGACCTGATTTTCATCATGTTACGGAATCACGCCAGACCTTAGAGAAGAAAGACCATGGTGGACGTGGCTGCTTGTAGGACTATTGCACTACATTGAGTCCTATCGCATCTCCTAAATCGGCGGACAGGGAAGGTCAGGTGGCCGATCAAAACGCAGCACTTACTCGCCAAGAGGAAGGGGCTGACGCCCCGTCGAGGGAGGCTGTCTGGTTGGTTAAGGAGACGTAGGAGGCGAACGGACATCTTTCAAACTGGGGGTGGGACAAGGGGGGGGGGCAGGCAAGGCTCGACAGAGCACGGGACTTGCTGTACAAAAAAAAGAGGCAAAGAACCTGGACGCAGACCTTTCCGTTAAGGGTTCGTCAAGCTAAGAGAGGCATCTGAAGGGGCTTGTATTCATAAACACAAGAGAGTAGGCCTGGGTGAGGCAGCAAACGGTCAAGGTCGTACAGCGGACAGGAATGCCGGACCGGTAGGGGAAAAATCGCCTCCCAGCAGGGTAGATTCAAGGGGAGAAGTCGAACGCTGCCTCTTGCCAAACGTGCCGTCTTTCCAGAGGGAAGCTGGCGCAAAAGGGGCGAATCAGGCTTTCCTGTCGCACTGGGGACAAAGGGACGATCGGCCTCGAAAGAGGGAGGGGGCCGGGGGGCTGAAACGCAACAGGATCTTAAGGGGAGCCGTTCCCGCTGATCTTGGAAAATGGCCGGGAGAGGTGGCGATCAAAGCCTGGGGAGGAACAGGAGGCAGAAACGTAGAAGCGTCACTGAATGGGCGGGGAAAAGAGGAAAACTCAATAAGTGGGTCATCGGGACGGACACGGAAGATAAAGAGATGTCTAAAGGTCTCGGGAAATCTAATAGGTCACCTCACGTCCGACGATAGTCAGAGAGGCGAAGAGGGAGGCGGAGAAAGCTGAGAGACTAATTGTGTCGACACCTCCGAGGAGGGAGGAAGGCACGGCCAAAAAAAAAGCACCGAGGGCTTTACCTTGAGTCTGGCGCAGGTATCGTGCATGCTGGCAACGAGGGGGAGGGAGAGGGGGGTGCCAAGGGGCGGAAAAAATCTATCGCTCTCAAATTAACAGGGGTCTGCGTGTTAACATCCAAACGCGTTGGGGGGGGGACGCCTGGTGACGCCAAAGTCATAAAAAAGGGACTTCAAGTAGCCTAATATCCTGGTAACCGATACAGGCTGTCTTCCTCAAATGGAACTGAGAAAGGGGAAATCGGCTTATCTCACGAGAGGGAAAGAAGGATTTAGTTTGGGGGGGGGGTGCTAAATGAGAAGAGATGGGACGCGGGGCTCGATGATCGGCCTGGGGACTACCTAGAGACTTGTATTGGGTGATAAAGGAGATGATCAGGCGCCGGAGAGAGCTTCAGTTCTTATACTTCTGATCGAGCGTCTAAGAGGGGCAAAAGACAGGACGTGATGAAGATGGAGCTCATATCTGGAGAGTTCAACAAAGGCCTCTTTCAATTCAGGCCGTGAAGAGAACGAATGAAGGAAAGACGCTGCGAATATCGTTCTACTACTGATGTCGGTCTTTGACGACAGGGCGCCGGCGGAAAAACCTACTCCGACTCACCTCTGTCGGGAACGCCTTCGCAAACAAAGTTTGAAAAAAAAAAAAAAAAACAAAAATAAAATATTTAGCTGAAACGGAAAGGGGAGAAGGGGCGGGTGAAAGCGCGGTTGAAGTTTCCTAGCCAGGAAGGAGCCGGCTGCGGGTAAATGGGGGTGGAGGCCCTTCATTAGGTCGGGGGAGGTACGAGAAGATCTCTATGGCGGCAGATTCCGCTAACCAAACGGACCGCGAAGGCTTTGAAGAGTAGAAGGAACCCGACGCGATGTTTTTGCCGGGGGGGGGAAACTGGAGGGGAGGTGCAGTAGAAGGCAAAATTCCAGTCATTCCTTAATTGGCCATTACAAGACAAGGTTACACGATAGGAAGGCCCTAGTTATGAGGAGTCGAGAGCGACTTGTCAATGTTAAAACCAGAGAGGAGAAGTGATCAGGGTCAGTGCACGGCTGCATTGGAGCAAAAAACGCAAGATAAAAACTCTAAATTCTTCGGAAGAGCGCGTAAATGGGGGAGGGGGGTGGGGGGAAGCCATAAGAGAATACTTATACTGAGGAAAAAGTCTAGGCGACTATCCTTTGAGCCTAGAGAATTCAGGTGGAAAAAAAACTGGAACCCTCACACAAAAAAGGACTGAAAAAAAAGGGGGGGGTACGTGCGTAAAGTATCAAAAAGAAAAAACCCCAGGAGTTCTTGACTGCCTTCACAGTCATGGGTATCCTTAAAAAAGGGGGTGGGAAGAACGGCGACGATCCACACTTAAGGGATCAAAAACCTTGACATAGAAGGAACATTTAAGTTACCCGAAATAAAACACCGGAGAGGTGAGTCGATGGCAATAAATCTGGGAAGAAAACGACGAGACTTGAGGAAATCGGGCTGTTCGGGCTGGTATTGCGGAAGGACGAGGAAAACACAGCTGAGGGATAATTCATAGAGAAATGACCGGGGTGAGTACAATAGATCACAACAAACACGGAGGAAGGAGGTATGTGAAACGGCATGCCGAAGCTCCCTTTAAGAAGGGGAAATGAAAGGAGACGGCTCGTTCAAGACTAGCAGGGGGCTGGTCCGAAGAACATCACTTACTCGCTTTGGGGGCGAGTGAAGAGGATTTGGGCGGGAGAAGCCCCAGTCGAGGGGGATCTAAAACTATTAATTGAATCGGAGGGCGTAAATTGGAGGAAATACATTTTTGAGGCGGCGGCACGGCAAAAGGTGGTCAAGGGAAAGCAAGTCAAGAGGGCCTTAATTCTTCAATCCAGTGGGGGGGGTTCGAGGTAAAAAAAAGGAGTTACTAAAGAGGAAGAAGGGGGTTTTCCCCCTTTTGTGGGGGGACCACAGAGGGGGGCGGAACAGGGAAGTCGACTATCAGGTTTTAGTTTTTTCGGGCAGAAAGCATCATTGCAGGAAGTCGCCGAGTTTGATACAACACCGACGATGATACGTACCCGGAGAGAGAGGGGATCCTATCGGGAAAGCGCGTAAAAAGAAGGGTCACTAGGAAAAACAAACGCTGCGCATGGGCCTTCCCTTCGCGTATCGGCAATCCGGGGGGGGGGAAGAAAAGGGGAGAGAAGGGGGGGTACTCCTGTTACTTTGGATAAAAGGCAGCCTGTTTAAATTTGGTGGACTGAGGTACTCACTACCTTGAGGGGAAGGGGAGCAAAAAAAACCATCGCTTCAGGCTCTTACAAGGAAAAAGAAAAAAGGCGACGGCGATAAAGAAAAAGGGGTCAGCTGTCGGGAAGAGGACAAGCACTACATGCTGTAGTTCTCCTTCCAAGTCAAAAAAGGGGAAGAGCGCAAATGGATCATCCGCTACGTCGCGGGAAACGTCAAAAGGGCAAAAAACCAAATAAAAAAGGATGGAAGTTGCCGGAGGCGAGAACACTTGTGTCATCAAGCGAAAGATCTGAACAGTGGGAAGACGAAAGGGGAGACCTGTACGCACCGCTGCCCTTATCACTAGTAGGAGAACCGGAGCCCTCAACAGCGAGGGTCAGGCATAAGCTCGCGGGAAACCAACTCGCTAAAACGCCATTTTGGCAAAAGGGGAAATCCGGGAGAAGACGAGAAAAGGGCCGGGAAGGATTACCTACCAGAAGGCGACTTATCATCCTGGTTCACGACCAAAGGGAGGGGGGAGAGAGAAAAAGAGCCAAAATCAAATGAGCGAAAAACTGAAAAATGAAATGTGCGTCCAGGGGAATCTCGGGAGGCGGGGGGGAAAAAACATAACTCAATAGACAGAGGGCCCGATGGAGGAGGAGGGAATGTGGGGAAGGGCCGACGCGTGAAAGGCTATATTATGAATAGAAGACTCAGGAGAGGGGAGACAGAAGAGTCCCGGTGGGGACTCCTATATAATTCACGCGGGTTTCCTGGAAAAAGCCGCGCGAAGTGGAAGAATCAAAACAGAGCGAAAGGCGGGCGCTTCTTATAAAGCTACCTCGAGAGAGGAAAAAAAGAGGTTCGATGAAGAGAACCGCCTCATTTGTGAAGGACCTTCAGCTCTCAGCTTGATAGGAAGGACGTCCAGCCATTCAGGAAAGAGCAGGGTCGCTACACAGGCAAGGAAGCACTGAGAGAAGGAAAGGAGGAATACGAAAAGAGAAGGGAGGTCCGCGTCGGTCCAGTGAATCAACTATCTCTATTCTGGGTCCGTATCAAGTAAAGTGAGACGTCGGCTGGAGGAATCGGAGGGAAGCCCGCATCTGCTAGGAAAAAACCTTCGACCAGGCCACCCTTTAGTATTTACCGCATAGGATCCGCCAGGGGGGGAAGGGCAGGAACCGAAAGTTGTTCGCGCGGTTCTTGGCACCTTTGGGACCAAAGCGCAGCAGGAAAAAGAAACTGTCGGAAGAAGCGCGAAACATGTCCAGCTGCCAGAAGGGAAAGGAGCACGAGGTAACTAAAGATGAGACGTCGAAAGGAAGTCTGGGAGGCCGACAGCGAAGGTTACTACCGGTCCTCAGTCTGAAAGGAGGGGGGCCGAAAAGGGATCGGTACGATGGGGGAAGGCATCACCATCTGAGACGATGGAAAACGAAACAAAACACTAGTCTCACGGGGCAGCTTGGAAAGAGAGTAAGGGGAAAAGGGGAATTCAGAGTTCTTGCAGAGGAGGTTCACAGTCACTTGGGGAGAGGGGGAAAACAAGGAGGAAGGGCACCCCTAACCGCGAAACCGGGTACTCTTCTCCTGATAAAACTAAAAGGAGGGGGAGATCAGACAGCAAGAAAGGGGGGGAGCGGCGGGGAGGGATCGCGTACTAGTAGGGGGAAGAAGGGTGGATCGGCAAAAGACGGTAAGTGACTCAGGTTCCTGCGGGAGATTGCTCAGGGTCGTGAATCGAACCCTGGAAGGGGAAGACTGCTTAAAAGACAGGGGGGAGGGCGTGATGGAATCTGTCCCTGCTGAAATCTGCCCGCGACCTTCCGTAAAGTGGAAGGAGGGAAGGGGATAAAGGTCCTCGATGCTCGCTCGGAGCCGTGCATTATAGCTAGAAGCGTGAGGGAGGACGATGCGGCGGGGGACATTTTTGGTTGTTGGGTGGGAAGAAACGCCAAAAGACTTCGGTAGGAAGATGATCAGGAAGGGGAATGCTCAGGACTTGCGGCCAGGGGGAGCCGAAGAGAGAAACGCGCGGAGAAAAGCTTCAGGAGGGGAGAGGAAACGGAGCTAGCCGAATGAGCCGTCGCGGGGGGGGGGGGGGGGGGGGGGGGGGGGGGGGGGGGGGGTGGGGTGGGGGGGGGCGGGAGGGGGGGGGGGGGGGGGGGGGGGAGGGAGGAGAGGGGGGGGGGGGGGGGGGCTGGTGGGGGGTGGGGGGGGGGGGTGGGAAGGCTGGGGGGGGGGGGGTGGGGTGGGGGGGGGGGGGGGGGGGTGAGTGGGGGGGGGAGGTGGAGAAGGTGGGGGGTGCGTGTGTGTTGGGGGGGGAGGGGGGAGGGGGGGAGGGAGGAGGGGGGGGGGGGGGGTGGCGTGGGAGGGGGGGGGGAGGGGGGGGGGGGGGGGGGGGGGGGATAAGGGGAGGGGGGGGGGGGGGGGGTGGTGTGGGTGGGGGGGGGGGTGGGTTGGGGGGGGGGGGAGGGGGGGGGCGGGGGGTGTGTGGTGGGGCCAGGCGAGTGGGGGGGGGGCGGGGCGGGGGGGGGGGGGGGGTGGGGGGGAGGTGGGGAGATATGTCTGTGGGGAGTTCTGTGGTGTGGGTGGGAGATGGGGTGGGGGGGGAGGGGGGGGGGGGGGGGGGGGGGGGGGGGGGGGGGTGTTTGGAGGGGGGGGGATGGTGTTTGCTGGGGGGACTGCCTGCGCGTTGTTTTAACAGAGCAAGAGTCTGACCCTTATATCGTGTTAAGAGGGCTAACGGGAAGGAGGGATGACCATCGATGGCCATCTCATTATTAAGTTAGAAATGTCCCAAGTGACGGGAAAGGATCGGCAGACTCAAAAAGCAGACGTACAGGTACCTTCGTGGGCCACTTAGAAAAAACCAGGAGGAAGAGGGTAGGAGGGAAAGGGGGGAAAACAGCTCTTTTTGGCCCCATGAAGGAAACCAAAAAAAGCAGCTCGAGAACAAGCGTATTTTTAAACCACGGGTGGCCGGAAAAAGAGAACTCTCCACACACGAGGATTAGGAAAAAGAGGAAGAAAATTGGGCTCGTTAAAGAAGGAGGGTAGTGGACAGGGAAGAACCTTGCTCGAAAGTGAGGGGTCGTCACTTCTTATGACTAGCGATTTCCGGAAGGGGCCCAAAAATTAAAGAAAGGGGGGGGACGACCATCGGGCAAGAGCTGAAGGAAACTCATTTCTTTCCAAGTCTCAGGAACTTGAGAAGAGAGGAAAGAAGGTCAAGGAACGACACTCTGAAGGGAGGAGGTCTTTCAAGGAAAGTCCCATGGGGAATTGCCCTCTTTGGGGTCAGAGAATCGCAAACGTGAAATCTATCCGGTTGACAGAAATGGTTCTCGTGAAAAACGAAAAGGAGTTTGCCGGCTGAATCCTCGGGGGGGGCCGGCCAGCTCTCATCGCTCCGAAGACCAGCCAAGGGAGAACGCGGCGCCGCCATGAATCATTAGAAGCCTGGATAATCGACTGTGAATCTGCGAAAGGAAGGGGGGGGGCGAAAAGGATCAAAGGCCGAAACCCTGATCGGGCTCCTTCAGAAAAGGAGGATCGGTGGGAGGAAGAAGCGGGGGGAAAGGTATCCGATCGGCCTAAAAAAGAACGGAGGGTATCTTTGTCGCTCGACCCGAAGAAGAGGCGACATACGAGAAAACGGAAAGGAAGGAACTTGACCAAGAGGCCGGCCGGGCTTCCTAGTAATACCTTAAATTACAAATCGGTTCTCGGACGAGAGGGAAAGCATTGACGGGGGGGGGGGGGCCGGAGAGAGGAGGTCACAAGGGAAAAGATCAAAGTAGCACAACTCGGAAAGGAACTGGGGGGAGATAAAAAGACCGGGGGATGATCACTTACTCTCCCGCGGAAAAAGGAAGCCAACGGGAGGCTTCTTGTATCAGGAGGGGGCGAACGAGGAAAGGGGAGAGGGGGGGGGAACCTGAACCTTTTTTCTGATTGTCATGAATCGCAGGGGATGGGAGGAAAAGCACGGCAAGACGTAGCTCTACATCAAGTGACCCGAACTACAGGCGGAAAATGGAAGGGGGGAGTGTTCGGTAGGAACAATCGTCTTATAAGGGGGTTGAAGGCCATCGACCGATAAAGGTAAACGATTCTTAAAAACTGCAGGACCGGTCTTTCTTAAACACCCTTGGAAAGTGAAAGGGGACGGCGAAGGAGGGAGCCGCGGGGGAGAGAGGCCGTAGGGGGAAGGAGGGGAAGGAGGGATCAAAAAAAGATTTGAGGGGCCGACTGGGAGGACTCTTTCACTGTCGCGATTATCTTCCAACACGACCGAGAAACAGCAAGGGAGGGAGTTTCAGGCTCCATCCACGATGGGGAGAAGATGCTCTGACCTGGGGCCGGGTAG
>Ga0179593_1342401_pt1 | contig 25825 bp, 27 predicted proteins | sample CZODoug2_1_08_16_FD_185931 | JGI IMG/M metagenome (GOLD analysis project Ga0179593, IMG submission 185931) | Vadose zone soil fungal communities from Angelo Coast Range Reserve, California, USA - CZODoug2_1_08_16fungal (PacBio error correction) | ecosystem: Environmental > Terrestrial > Soil >...
GGGAAGTTAAAGAATCTAGTTCAAAGTAATCAGAGCAGAGTCCAAAAGAGGGTCAATCAGGCATAGATATAAAACAAAAGTAGGAGGAGAAACGAGAGATTCAAAAGGAAGTGTCAAGAGAGGCTCTTTCGGATTCGGAAAAACATGGATTGTAAAAAGGGAACAAGAGGCTGCGGAGATACATTGTATTGCAACTGTGCTAAATGCAGTGACTGTCGTGATGGTCAAGTTGCAGGGATAAAGCAAGGACGGAAAACCTAATGGAGGTAGTTCCACGGCCGAGCGGACCCCTACACAAACTAAACTTGTTTTCCGGGTTCTAAAGGCGGAAGGGTTCTCCGACCTTTGGAGAAAAGGGGGGGTGGTCCAGTGATCCTTGTAAGTCCCGTACGTCTCGTAAGGGGGATCGCGAGAATCCGAGGCCGTCTAACCAAAACGCCTGAAGTAAATTGGGAAGGGAAAAAAATGGATACGATGATCGCCAAACGAAGAAGATGTAGCTGGCCCGAATCACCCTCCCATAGAAGAAAGGTCTCAGGGTTGGACAGACGATAGGGCAATTCGTCTGCAACCGAAAAATCCTTACTGGGGGGGAAAATTTGGGAAGGGGGGTCAAGTCGGCGCCCGAAAAGTAAGAAAACCCTGAAAATAGAAATGGAGAGAAAACTAAATCGAGTGGGAATTCCCATGCCGAAGCCGATCGCGATGGGAGGGAAAAATGTATCCGGAGAAACGTGGCTGGCAGGGGGTGAAGTCTTCGTCAAGATCTGATTGAAAAGGTTTGTCCAGAGCAGCGGCAGGGAGGAACCGATTCGAAAAAACATATAGAAAACAGTGAAAAGCAAGAAAACTGAAAGAGCCATGAATCAACAGCCAACGGTGGTTAAGAGGCGGAACACCAGGACAGGGGATTGGAAGTTATGGGGTGGGCACGAGTGGTGACCCAGTCCGAATTCGACGCGAAGTCCGCGAGGAACACCAGGGGTCGCAAGACTGTGGAGAAGCAGCGTCACCGGGTTCTTGTACACAAACGGGGGGGTGGGGGGGGGAATTCCGTCCTTGGAGGGGTGCAATGAGGGGGGGGGAAGCAATAACAGCGTACAGATCCCCGCAAAAAGAATGGTGAACATCCAATCGTCAAGAGGCGGGGGTCCAAGGGGATGAATGATGTGATTTAAATGACCTCGGAGCTCAAAAAAATAATGCACAGCCAGGAGAGTGAAAAAACGGTTCAAGTGCTCATGCCTAACAAAAGGTGGGAGGTTTCAAGCACGGCTGATAGAGATTGTAAGGGGATCTTTTGCAAAAAACGTAAAAAGAGGGGAAAATTAAATGGAGGTAACGGAGTAGGATCGGCAGGCTGCAGAAGAGTGGTGGGAGAGTTGTGGGGGGGGGAGATGGGGGGGGGGCAGGATTCCCGAAACTCCCTAAAGAACGCTCCTCAAAGGGACTCTAACTTCAGCCATCACGCGGGGTAAGCCAGCATAAATCTTTCCGCCGTTGGCCCAAAAAAAAAGAAGTTTAGATTGAGGAGTATTGGGACCTTCGAAGGGGCCGGGGAAACGTGCGAAGCGTGGTTTTGGGGGTGTTGAAAACGATCATAAAAACCGTCGCCGTCAGGGTATTCCAGATTTCAAGAGGACTTAGGGGGGTCTTGCTGGTAAAAAAAGAGAATCTGACTTTCAAATCGAAAAGAAGGGCTGAACAGGAGGGAAGAGCTCACGTCCGTAGAGAAGAACTGTAAACAAAAAAAAATAGAAGCAGGTCTTTGACTTATAGGAGTAACGACGGGAAGGGCCCCAGGCGAGTTAAGGAAAAGGGCGGGTTTAATGGAAGAGGAGGAGGGCCCCACATGGGGAAGTGTGTGGGGGAAGGTTTGAACGCGCAGGTTTCAACCCGACATAACATGCGTAGTCATTGTGCAACCAGCGTAAGAGGGACAGGGGGCCGTTCTAAAAAAGGAGGGCCCATCGACATGTGGAAGAAAAGGACAAGAAGACAAAAAGTGCCGCCGCTCCAAAGGGCCGACTACTGGAGTCAACTCAGGGGGAAATCCGGTACCGTCGCAACGAGGGGGGAGATTGAAGAAAAAAAAAAAAATCGGCGAGAAATGTTTCCCGGCTTGGAACTAGATGAAAACAATTTGTCAAGAGAAACTGAACCACCCGAATTCACGGGCAGGGAGGGGAGTAGTGTCGCACTCTGGACTGTGGGGGGGACGCTCGTGAAAGAGGTATGACAGGGGGCCAAACTATAGGGAAAGATGCAAACACAAACAAATGTTGCTCGGGGGAAAGACAGCTGTTCTTGCGGCACTTAAAAGAAAAGGGGGGTGAAAGCAAATAACTCGCCATAAAACAACCAAAACCGAAACAAAGACACTCTTTTTTGGGTGACCGTTGCCGGTCAAAAGGGGCTCGAGGCGAGTGAAAAAATGAGTTTCTTCAGTGTACCGAGGAAATATTAAGGGGGGGACACCTCGGCTAGGGTCATGGGGCCCATAATCGGAAGAGCAGGAATTTCTCAACCGGTGGGAAAACTAAGCCAACCTGCGATGATGACACGGAGATGCAATGGACGACAAATCTGGGGAGACGCGCACCAAACAATTAGTGGTGTTCATGGGGAGCGCTCAATTTGCACATGCGAACCGAATGAACCGTGTGCTGAAAAGTAATACTGGGGGGAGGTGTATATCGGATGTCATCACAGGTGCAAAAATCCAGAAAGAGATAATCTGACCAGCTAGAGACACAAAAAAAAGACCCAGTCTAAAAGATTCTGCGATATTTGCGAAAGCGGAGGAAAAAAACGTTGGGGCAGTCTTTTGGGGTTTGATTAAATGTAGGGGGCCCGGCTTTGCCGGCGGAAATACCAGCTTCAGGGAGGGGGTCCGTCAAAAACAACAACGCGGCCTTGTAAAGAACTATATGGCGCTAGAAATGGTTTAAATGGTCACATTTCAAAGATGGACAAAGCAGGTCCACATTAGGGGGCAGACGAAATAACGTGGACGTCGCGGTCTGAGGCTTGGGGAAAAACAAACTGTTCCATTGGGGATCACGTCAGGAAGAATTTCGCGCTACTAAAGGATAAAGAGCAGGGTTCCCTGAGGGTCAAGGAAGTGACCGTTTTCAGGGAGTGTGAAATCGGCGGTCAACCATTGTCACTGGTAGTCATTGTGAACTGGAATAGGGGCTGGCAAGAAAACCTCAAAGGTCGGACGGGACCTTTTGTTTAGGGGGGAATTGTTAAAGAATCTCAGAATTCATTGCTGCTTAGCGGGAGGATAACGCTCGTAAGATGTTCCACAGCTGTCTTAACTTGCGGCGCGGGGGAGAGACGGGCGAACAGGGGGAGGGGTTTCGCTGCGTTAAGGACTGGACGATGCTCTGGGGTTCTCACGACAAGGATTGGCGTGGTTTGTCTCGGATTCGAGGGGATCCGGATTTGTTGTTGCGCGGGTCTCCTTATTGGAAGGCCAAGACCTCGCGCAGTGGTGCTCAAAAAGCAGCACCCACTGGAAACCAAAGAGAACGAGCAACGGAAAAATCAACACAAGCCGAAGGAGGACACTCGAAGAAGGGGGGAGAGTGAGCCTACGAGGCATTTGCCTGGGGGTCGCGGTGACGGCGGGGGGAGCACACTGGGCCCCGCCAGTGCGAGCCCATTCACGAGGGCGTCTCATCGCCAACAGGCTCACAAATCCTCCGCCGCCACATCCCCCTCATGCGAGGTCCCAACTATCACTAACGGCCCAGTCCTGCCGGCGTCGATAACTAAACCTGTAGAAAGAACCATCCCAACTCTCAGAAGAGCAGACAGTGGCCAGATCATCAAGCGGGGGAGAAGAACTCGAAGAGAATGAATCTTGAATAAGAAGATCCCCCATAAGTGAAGAATTCACCGTTGAGGACTAAGGAAAACAACGTGATTTTACTGAAAAAAGAATCATGGGGGGCCAGGGAAAACGTTTGTTCAAAGGCCCAAACGGCCAAACTCTGGGAAAAAGGGCACTACTCCCAAACGACGGAAACCCTTCTGAAGGAGGAAAAAAGGGGGTTAGATGAAGACCGATCTAGAAGGATGTAAGGCCTTGTTGTTTAGAAAGCAGGACGAGCCTCAGGGAACGCGGAATAGTAGTAAATCCCATGACGAGAATTTGCCGGAGACAGGCTTGGAACGTTAGCAACGAAAAACTCTGGATACTAGGGGGGGCAGCGTGTTAGGGTAAAAATTAACTTGACGCGTGGTTTGGCCAAACCACGAAAAGCAGATCATTTAAGACGTCAACTTTGGAAAGGAAATCATCACCCCCCAAAAACATAAGAAAACTTTAAACTGCGGGGGGAGGACAGTTCAAAAGAAGAGGGGAAAAGGTGTTCGGGGGGGGAAGGGGGTGAGCGATAAGGAAGTCTCTACATGGCCCTGCAAACGTGTTCGGGTGAAGAAAGCCGCTATCAAAAACTGAAAAGACGAAACGACACAAAGGACAATGGTAGATCGTCAGAAAAACTACCAAAAGAAGCACGTTTGGAGGGGAGGAGACGAAAATGTGAAAAAGGTTAATAAATATCCCGTAATGGAATCGAAGGATTCCTGCCGCTGACCGGCGAGAAAGCCTGAGGCGTAGATTGTTGGACCCAATGAAATACTCAGGTCACGCCAACCTGTCCCCCTTAGAAGGGGACAAAGAAGAAATAATGGAAAAGCCGGAAAAAACTCCTGGCCCGAAAGGAACCAAGAACCGATGTGAGAAAGTGGGGTAGGAGGAGATGTTCAAAAGGGGGGCTGGGGGGAAGCAGTTCAAATACGGATTCAAAATTGTGGCAAATGCGGTTGCAAGCGTTCCTATTAGTTACAAGGGAAATCCTGCTACGCGAAACGAAAGAGACAAGGGTGACGAAATATTCCATCAACGGAACTCCTCTTGTGTCGTCGACTCCCGTGGCATACCAAGTCAAAAGGGAAAAGTTCAAGCAGGTGACTGGGATGCATCGCAAAAGGTGATCGAGGCGCACAATTTTGAAACTACGGGCAGTAGTAACTGCAGTGAATAAGGAAATGTCCTGGGCTTGGACCCGAACAACCGCATACATCCGGGAAAGACCGATCGGTGAAAGACTTTCTAACCAGACCTCGCCCAGGTTATGGGGGGATGGACAAAAGCTTAAACAGTACGCAAAGGAAAAATGAAGGGCATCCACTGAAACGGGCTACTCGCGGGCTCAGAACATGGCATTGGGCAGTTGGAAGTAGAGGCAAAGATAGAAAACAAGAATGGGTCTATCTTGTTTAACTGCATTCACACGAGAAAGATGGGTAGCTGAGAAGCAACCAGGCGGGGAGGGAAACTTAAACGCTCTAATGGGGGCGAAAAGAACTCCACGAAGGGTCTGAAAAAATAAAAAAGAAGGTAACGTCAATCTCCTCTCGTCAATTCGCGTATGACAGCCGACCTCACACTCAAGCTTTAAAGACAAAAAGACAGGCGAAACGTCAAGTTTTCGGACACGGGAAAAATGGTGGTAAGGGGAAAACCGGGGTCGCTGGGGAAGGGGACCGCATTGAATACGAAAAAAAGCTGAGGCTTTCGGAAAGGAAGGACAAACTTCCAACTAGAAAAACAACGCGCCACACTAACTAAATAAAGGAAACCAAAGGTAAAGCCATCATGAGCAAAGACTGCAAGGCTAGCGGAGAACGACAAAAAAAAATTGGGGCAACGGAAAACGGGGGGAGTCAAGGACGAAGGCTATCTATTCAGAGCGGAACAGAGCCCTGAAAAAAGCCAAATTTGAGACAAAACTGACAGACTCTAAAGGAGGAAACAATGGTGACTGGACTCCCGAATTGCTGCAAGGGAATGACTTGCCCACTCAAAAAGGAACGGAATGCCACGAAAACATGTAGAAAACTGACCCCGTGCGAGAGCGACAAGAAAGCAGGGGATTGTACCGGGGGGGTACAGTACTGAGTCTCCTACCGACTGAAGACACTCGGGCACACCCCAGAAGGGAAACAAGTAATACCCCGTTCCCGGGGTCCGCTATGCGCGAAAAGTGGATTGTGTAAAGGGGCAAAACGGGCGAATGTTTAAGTGGCAAGTGGCTCTCGGGGAATCCTGCATGAAAAATTAAGAAGTCCCCATCCAGGTTTCCCAATTAAAACGTAATACTCTCAGTCCAGTTTCTCCGAAAAACTGTTTGAAGGGAATCGATTAGAAGACGGCATGGGAATGCCAAGTACACGTACCAACCCATTTGTCATGAGCAGGCTAGGAGGGCGGGGCCGACTGCAATTCCAGTGAAACCCAAGTGAATGGCAACGTGCTCCGAATGGTCGTCTGGAAGAAAAAAAGGTCCCCGGGAGCGAAGAAATTTCTCGCTGCCGCTCTTTGAACGAATAAGCGAAAAAACAGGCGCAGCGCAAGGATTCTGCGACCCTTTTTAAACACAAAGGGGACATGCGTCGCAAACTCAAAAAAAAAAAAACATCCCCTCGACGGAAAAACCAGACATTCATTAAAAACATTCAAAATAGGCGGGCAGATCGGCCGTGTGTACTCCCCAAGGAAGAAAGTTCTTGGGTAACGCACGGCAAGGGAAGAAAAGGAAAGTAATAAACGTCCCCCGCGTAGGTGAAAAGACTCGGTGACAGGTTCCACTAAGTGGACCGAGCAGCGAAGCAGTGCATCAATTGACAGAAGAAGAGAAAAAAAACAACGGCGGAAAAGAGAAAGGGGACACCGGAGTTCACAAAAAAAAGAGAGCCTAGGAAGGGTCAAAAACCAGGAACCTCGGGGGACCGTCAAACAAATGCTCTGCGGCGGAATAAGCAGGGGTAACGGTGGGAATACATTTAAATTCGTTGGCCAAAGAGGACACGAAGGGGGCAGAGTACAAAAAGGGGCCTATACGTAATGCCCGACAAACAGACGGTGTCTCTTAACTATGGCTACGACCCGAGGAGGGGGTTCGGGAGCCGTGGGCTGACAGCACTTCCTTCGCGTGGTGGCGAAAAGTACAGAATCAGCCTGAGAGGCAAAGGGAAGTCTTGGAGGGCCCTACCGATGAAGAGGAAAAGACGTCAAAAAAGAAAATCTCGACACCGCCGCGGGAAAGGCAAGGTTGCAGACTTAGGGGACAGGCGGACCACGAAAAAAAATGGGGGGAAGGAAGTTGTGTCTGTTCGGAAGGAACGTAAGCGAACCCCTGCCTTAATCAAGAGGAAAGGACAGACTAACTTGCGATCCCTACGAAGCCGCCGAACAGAGGTGCGAATCAGAAAAGTGGGAGCTAAAAGTAGGCCGTCAGGTCGTGACTTCCTTCCAGCTTGGGACTAAGCGAAAAAGAAGAGAAGAAAGTGCGGCCAACGACATGTAGCAAGGGTAAAGGGACCCCGACACGTCGCCCCTAGAAAGCAAGGTGCTGAGAAACAACAGGAAAGGGGAGAATGTAGGTGTTGGGCAAAGGGTAGTAAATCCGGGAATTGAAAGCGCAGTCCCACTGCCCAGGAACAAGAGTCGGGTAACATCGAGGAAAACGGTGGGATTGAACAAACGTGTTGTGCAGGGAAAAAACGGCCGTGAAAAGGGGGGCCAAGGGAGAAAAAAGCCCAGCAGAATAAAACCGAAAGCCATGGTTGAACGACAGAGAAGTAAAAGAAAGGGGCGGTAAGTTTCGGATGTAGGAGGGGATTGTAAGGGGGTGGACTCTCCGGCATCTCGCACCCTAAGATCAAATCCGTACGTCTCCAAGAACTTTCAGTGCTACCCGCCAAAGGTCTAAGGTCAAGCAGAGAAGGAACTCATGCCACGTAAGAACTGCACCAGTGGGAGTAAGGGGTGGGATCGGAAAGGCCGGGTGGGGAGTATTTGAGGAGCCCGAAAAAGCAAGCCCAAACTGCTAAAGGTAGAAAGAGGGGGGAACAAGTTGGGCATCCAGAAAGCTTTTTCAAAACATCCATCGGCCGGGAGTACCCCAAAAAGGACGCAGGGAGCTTCGTAACTAAAGGGAGAGAGGGGGTGTGTGTTGGCAGAAAAACCTTCTCCAGAAGGGGTCCAGGACATCTGGAAAACCTGCTGGAGTTCGGTCGAAAAAAAAAGGGACGGGATGAAGCAAAGCAGGGAGGCCTCTTATAAGGTCTAACTCAGAAAGGTAAAAAACAACTAGCAATCAGGACTTGGATATAGGAATTAAACGAAGGCATGCCCAGTCCAGCAAGAAAGGCGCCCTGGACGAAGACGGGGAAGTGGGACCCATTTTTGGAAAAAGGGCGCGGCTTTTGTCAAGTCACGATAAAATTGTCCACCAAAACTGAAGGCGAGAAGAAACAAAGAGGGGAAGGGTAACTCAAAGTCAGATTCAAAAGGACTCTTGGGCAAGGAAACAGACAACTTGAAAAGGGAGCTGAAACATGGTCCTTCTACTGCCAGTCAAGGCAGGGCCTGTAAATCCGTCGCAATCGTTAGATGGAAGGAGAACTAACGGATAAAGGGGGGACAGAAGGGCTGGTAAGTGACTGACCCGGCAAAATAATACTCACCCGATCAAATTCAAGGGATGATATTTTGCGAAATAGCCTGGAAGGGTACATGAGGGACTCTGAAAAAACATTGCCAAAAAAAATAATATTAAATTGGCCAACAAACCGCATTTAACCACGAACGAGGTGGATGCTTCCTTAAAAAAGAGGGGGGGGAAAAAAAGAAGCATCAAGAACCCAACTGAAAACATAACATCTCCTTTTGAGTTATAACATGGGAGAGGGGAGAGGGAAACCTCGAATTTGGACAGTGGGAACTGGCTAAGAGGGAATTTTGTTGTACACTGAGCTCGGCAGGGGGCCGATCGCGAAATCGCATTAATTTCTCAGCACGGGGGAGGGGCCGGGGATCCAGACTAAGGGGGGTAGAGGGAAAGTTGAAGAAAAGAGGAGGGGGTCCGGCACAATCCGGGGCAGGGGTTGCTTGCTCCGGTGCCCGAACCTGGGAAAGTGAGGACGTCTAGCATTGTATTTGGGAAGAGAGGTGTCGTCAAACGAAGGGGACGTAGCCACGGAATGAGAAATATGCAGCAGAATGGGATACAAAAGAAAACGCCTAAACAAAAAGGTCAATTCTGCAGAACTTTTCAACCGGCGGAAAAACTTCATTATTTTGTTGAGGCGGCAGGGGGAAAAAAAAATTTGGGTTGTGGCCGTGGGGAGAACAGAGCGTTAGGAATGGAATGAAAGACCACAACGGCCGGGAATAACCCCGTCTGGAGCGGGAAAATGGGGGAGGGGAGGGGAACTGCAAAGATGGAAAGGGGAGAAAAAGCTCGTACACGTAAAGGACCGCATAGGTGGGTGTCTGAGGGGAAGGTACAAAGGAAAAAAACACCGAATGGCGGGGTGTTCAAAAAAAGTAGGCGGTCATGCTCTCCACCTTTAGGACTCATGTGAAGGGCGGGTTGCGATTACCTGTTCAATCTTGGGGCGCTTCTGGCGTGAAAACGGTCAGCTTGGTTAGGAGCGGTCGAAAAAATCGTGGGAAGGAGTCGTCACATCAAAACTTTCCTGAATGGAAGTGCCTGGGGAGTGTAGGGCCTGAAACCTCAATCGGGAAAGGAAGATTTAGAAAAGCGAATTGAGGAAGAGTCCCATAGAAGGAGGGGCTCGTGGGGGGTATTGGGGATTCGCCAAAGGAATGGATCGAATCGGCGTAGGGGGCCGAGTGGGGGTGGGGCGCAGATGTTTATGGGGGAGGATTAGGGTGATGTGAGCCTGGGTTGGAATAGAGAAGCAGGGAACTTCTTAAGAGTACCTGGGGGGGGACGAGAGGGGGGAGAAGTGTGGACACCGAAAAGACGAAAAGGAAAAACGATGCAAAGAGAGAGACCTCAACAACAGAGGTAGGAAAATAGAGGAAGAGTCGAGGTCTTATTTCAATTGGGGGAGTTGAAAGAGGGAGAAATCTGAAGAAAGGCACTTCCGCAGAAGTCTTCTGAAGCCAGCGAATCAATCCGCCCCAAGAATCCCCTAGACACTAGGGGGAAAAAGAAGCAGCAAAAGGAAAAGGGCGACAGCCAAAAAGAAGCAACGAGCCTCACTAAGCCGATTGGCAAATCAAGCTTCTCCGAAAGCAAGCCGAATTCAGGCAGGGAAGGAGAAAAAAGAGACCTACACCCAAAAAACATTACAGAAGGGAAGAAATGAAAGACGGACCGCCCAGATGAGATGGGAAATGAAAAATTGAAATTGTTGTTTAAAGCCACACTTGGAAAAAGTTAAAAGTACGCCCAGACACCTGGGAGAGGGGCATCCAATGCGGGACACCAAAGACGAAGTGAAAACGGAGAAAATTTGTGTTGAACATACCGGAAGAAGGGGAAAAGTAAAATATTTCTAAAGAATCATGTTGACAAAGAGTGCAAAAATGATACCTCGTTCTTTTCCACGAAAAAAAATCTGATACAAGAAAGGGGATTTGTAAAAAACAAAGGCCTCTTGTGGGACTACAAACGACCGGCAGGTTAGGAAAAACAAAAAGAGGTCCACAGAAAAAAAGAAATGGAACTGGTGTCCTGAGGGATTAAGTGATCTGAAGAAAGTGATAATTGGGGATGGGGGAATGGGGGAGAGATCTGATAGATAGCCATTCCTAGGTACTTGACAGGCGGATGACACGCATTCCAATAAAGATCAGACGCGAAGTTAAGGAGGGGGAGAGGTACGGATCAAGAAGAAAAAACTACCCTAGTCGTCATCTGAAATTGTACAACCTTGGCTCATCGAAGAAAGGATGAATCTGGGAGGAACCTTCCTCGCAGGGAGGGGTATAAAAAAGGATATCTCGAAGAATTGGCCCAATGAAGCCTCAGGTCACAAAAATGGAACTCAAATTACCATGTAACCTTAGAATAGGATTTAACGAGCCAGCCAAAAAGGAACCCGGAAAAAACTAAAAAGGGGGGCTTTGCAGGGTTGGTGGGGTGAAGGTATGGTATTTGTTAAAAAAAAGGGGTGTTCCCGAAAGTTCCACCGGAAACATGCTGGGTTTGGCCAATTAAAAATATAGGGGTGCCAAAAAAAAAGAGGAAGCAGCGGCCAGTCAAAAGCACTGGGCGAAAAGTTCCGCAGGAAAGTCCTGTTGAGGAGGATGGAAGAGGAACGAACGAAGTTTACAACACGGGCCAATTGAAAACGGGTTGATCATTACAATCTCCGAGGGGAGCGTCTCACCGGGTATTTTCAACGCGGCCTGGAAAGAGACGTAGTGTTACTCTGGAAGGGGGACTGGGCTTGTCCGATAGGGGAAAACGCCACTTAAAATCATTGTCAGGGAAAAGGGATCGGGGAAGCGATGTAAAAATGCTGAATCGCCTCGCTTATGGAAAAATTCTCGTGAAAGAATGAGGAAGAATTTCCCAGGCACCGAAACGGGCGATAAAGGATTCCTGTTTCATTTGAAAATACTATAATCTAACAATCCTGGATTGTCTGATATTGGGGTTTACGTTCGGAAAAAGGGGGAGATTTAATCTGCCAAAAAAAAAAAAAAGGAGGAGGTGTTTGACGACGAAAAACGAGAAAGGCTACCATCCTGAAAAACGCAGGTCATCGTCAAGGGGAAAACGAAATCGAGCGGCGACGTGGAGATACAAGGGAAAAAAAAAAAAACAAGCGCGCATGGGGGAAAGGTAAAAAGAGCCAACCTCGAAAAAAGTCCGTGGGAGGGTTCAAAGGAAAAATATGCGGCAGTTGCAAAAAATGGAGGATGAAAGGGACCATTTCGCTAAAAGAAATGAGGAAGGAACCTCCTACACCTCCAAAAGAGAAGGAAAAGCCTCAAGAAATCCAACGAACCAGATGTTACGGGAAAAAGAAAGAAAGGACAATAGCTATATCCTCGGGGAAACCTCCTTGGGAGGAAAACAATGACGTGGGTGGGTCAAAACAGGGAGGGGAGATTATTAGCGAGAGACAAGAGCGCAGACGAGAAAGAAGAGTTATAAACTGGAAAACGCAAGGCGGGACGAGATTCTTTCGGGTCCTGACAGAAGGGTAATCAAAGGTTCCAGGTAAAAGGAGTCCACGCAGGAGCCAAAAGGGGGGGGTTGCCCGCCACGGGTGGACGATAGGATCAACAAGAATTATCTTGGTGGAAACTGCGGACGGGCAGGGAAAAATGGGAAGGGGGAGAGAAGAGTGGCAAACCCCCTAATGCAGCCATGAAGGGGGGGAAGAGAAGACTAACACCCATTTGATGTGGGTAATTTCGACTGAGATGTGAACCTTTTGTACATGGCACTATTAGGGCGCACGGCATCCTCCTTGGCTCAGTCAAACAGGGGGGGAAAAAAGGGGGGAAAAAGACGGCAAGAAGCAAAAAGAATTTACAGCAAGGAGAAAAGGGGGAGACCAATCAGAACGTTACGGGAAAATGGAAAGAGACAAAGGAGATGCGGAAAGAAAATTTTTCGATTAAGACAGTTTGCGCTTACGGGCGGGCAACGGAAATCATTTCAACAAAGGAGAATTCTGCAGCCTAGAAAATGATGAGAAAGGGAAACGGAGCTGCGAGACCCGCGTAATTCTGAAAAGTTTCGGAGAAAAAAGAGTAGCCATGCATCCAAACTGGGGAACGCTCCAGCGGATGGATGCGCTACACATTTCCAGAGAAGGAAGGACAGAAAACTCACCACGAGGGGGAGGGGAGAACCCTCGCAGTTAAACACGTGAAAAGAGAGAGAGAGGAACGACCAAACAAGAAAAAGTCGGGAAGGACTTTTAAAGAATCAACCGAAAAGGAAAACAGACCCTGCATATCACCTGTTCATCCCCCGAGAGTCCGCAGCACCGCGGTAGGGACACTCAGATTGGTCCAGAAAAGAAGGGAGAAGGGGAAAGACGCGTGCCCGTGCATAAAAAAAAAAAAAAAAAGGGGAGGAGAGAAAAATATTCAGGATTAGCTGAGCGGAAAACGGACCGAGAAGGGGGGAAGGAAACGAGATGCTGAGGGAGAAGGGGGGGGGAAGGGAAAGCTAAAAGGTAAGGGGACAAGTGGGGAGGGGGGAAGCAAGCAGACGCGATTGTAGCGGATGAAAGAAAAACCACTTGCAGAGCTGGACATACCGGAACGTGGTTTGTTAGGCGGAAGTGCGGCGGGGTGAGCAGCGACCCGAGGGGAGAGGGGGGGGTTAGGTGGGGGGAAGGGGAGGAAAACCTTCCTTCGTGTGAAAGGGTAGCGCAAAAAAAGGGAGGGAGGGAGAAGGTCCGTGTATGATGCAACGGCTACGATGATCTAAAAGGAGCGGGGCAACAGAGGCGAGACTGGGGACCCGCGTGGGAAATTTAGTCAGTTGCCGATGTCGAAAAAACGCAGGATAAGGAAAAGGGGGGAAATTGAATTTGAAAAAAGCCGAAAGAATAGAACCCACCTTAATAAGGGGGGCGGGAAAAACGGAAAATCCTAGGGGGAGTGACTAAGGAAGACGAATCGGATTGCGGAAAAAAGAGTATCCGGAAGTCTGATCGGGAAGGAAGGGAGGAGTCCTGTCGGTAAACCACGGGAAGGAAGGAGAGCGCATGGTGAAAGATGAAGCAACCTCAGAGGACAGGTAAGAACATTTTCCCCTAACTATGTAAGAAGAGGACAACCACTGTTTCGGGGAGATTAGCGCCCCAAACAAAACTAAAGATAAAAGGGAATTAGTTGTTAAAAAAAAAAAACGCGGGGAAGTTCGTCCTGGAAGAGAAAGCAGTAACAAGCTGTCACCAAGAAAACCAAAAACGGAGGGCGCACTACTCGTCAAAGGGTAGTGCACAGGGGGGGCAATGAGGGGAAGGGTAAATAATTTAACAAGGGATCCCATCGTCATCCGAGAAACAACATGGAAAAAAGACCAGCGAAGATGGTCTTTCCAGGGTAAAAAGGGGAAAATGCTTTGGGGGATGGCAAGGGCAAAAGAAAGAGGGGACTCGAAAGAAGAGCCCAGACCAGCCTTCTTTTAACAATAAGGGAATGGGGAACGCAAAAATGAGACGTTGAAAGAAAGGCTATAGGCTATTGGCTCTGTGGTAAACGTAACATTATGAGAAAAATTGGAGGGTCGTCTTGGAGAAAAGGTGGGATTTTGATGGAAGGAGTCCCTACCAAGCGCCAGAGGAGGGTTAGAGGGGACCCATGGAATCCATCCCGAGGGTTGGGAACGCCGAAGAAGCGGGCCAAAGAAAAACCTCACGACGTTAAGGGACAGCTTTCTGCAAGGAAAGAGCAGTAAATGGAAACGCAGCGGTTTTGGTTACAAAAAGAATAAAAGGGTCGCAAAGAGTGAGGGAAAGGATGGGAAAACTCTACAAGTTCCTGCGTTTGGAACAAATAGAGCGGAACGGCACAACGAGAAAAAGAGTGTCGGGGACCAGAATGGAAAAAAAAGCTCACCCGTCAAAGAACTTTAAAAACAAGCGATCGACAAGAATGCGTTGGGAGCAGAGGATTCAACATCAAGGGCACCATCAAGTAAATCCGTTACTTCGCACCGGGGGCGGGTCGTGTACGGCATGGAATGCCAACCGATGGTGGACCAGTGTGGGTACGGTGAACGTCGCGGAGAAAAAGTCCGCAGAGAGGAGGAATGGAAAAAATTGAAATAGAAGGAACCGAAAATCGTCGAATATTTCCCGCTACTCGGGGATGGACAAGCCCCATGAACAAATTTAAGCGGCTAAATTGACTTCTACGGAACAAGAGGGAATACCCGGTGGCAAGTCCGATGAGGGGGGGAAGGGGGAAACAGACGGGAATAGGCAACGCTTAAGTATTATTAAAAAAAAATTGGTAAAGCGACGAAACCCAGAAAAAGGAAGTCTTCGAGGAGATTGGAGGGGAAATTTCCTTTACTGAAACTCGCGGTGGGGGGACCCTCTTCTTGTGCCCTGGAAGGAAAGACTGACTAGTAAAGCCAACACACATCATGGGGGAAAAAGGGGGAATCCTGCTGCGGAAATTAAGAGCATTTTTGGGGAAAAAAAAGATCAGGACTAACACCCCACTGAAACATAGCCACGAATTTGGGTGGCGGGTCACGGGCAAAGTTAATCGGCGAGAAAGAGAGTTGTCTCCTTCAAAAGGGTACCGGAGGAAATAGGACCTGTTGGTTGACAAAATCATGAAAGAACTGAAAAGAAGAGAGGAAGGGAGCAAGAGGGAAATCGGCAAGAATAAGATTTAGACTAGAAGGGGGGCGAAGAGGCCCAGGTTAAGACATTAGGCCGCGAAAAACCACTCGTGTACACCAACCCGGTGCTGGTATCTCCACGTCCTGGCCCCGCCGCCTGACCGGCCTGTGACGCTTTGTAGGTGAATAAAGGAAAGACGATGTTGCACGAAGCGCAAGAAAGGGGGAGAGGAAAAGGGCCTCTCGATAACCCGGAAAAAACAAGGCTAAGGGGAGATTCTGACCCGATGTCAAAAAAGGAGGGAAAAAAAGGGGAACATTATTTTGGGTGATGAGGGGAAAGAAAAACCGCTTTTCCGTCGACATCCAAAAAAGTTGTGGTCTGACCACAAAGAAAATGGGACCGAGGCTTCAGCGGGGGGAACTTTTCAAAACGTCAAAGAGGTAAGCAGGAACTGCATCGTCCACAGAGCTGAAAAAAAGTTGGACGTGTGGGACAGGTGCTTCCGCTTTCAACACAGCGGACGTGCGCAAGGCGGAGATGTCCTGCTCTAAAGCAAGAAGGGGGTCCGGACGTGGAATGACTTGGTGGGTGCAAAGCGGGTTGCATCTGTGAGGGCAACATTGAAGAAAGGGTCCAAAACAATGATCTCTGACCATCAAGGGGGTTAGGTGCGTAGCGGAAAAAGAACATTGAATGAGAAGGGGTAGGTAGGGGGTTTGATGCTACTCACCTGAATTTGATGGGATTAGAGTTCGGATAATGGAGAAAAGGAAGCTGCTTGAAGCCCCGACTTGGGAGGGGAGCTGGACAGGGAAATGGAGGAAGTGTCTAGGGCGGGTGAAAGTGGGATTTTTGCGCAGGGAAGGTGATTTTTATGTGGCGTTGGAAGGGACTGAGGGGTGAGCCACTGTTGCTCTTATACAACAGGAATCGGAAGTCAAAAGGGGTCGGCGCGTGAAGTGGCTCAGAATGAAAAGATAAAACAGTGAAAGAAGAAGAGGAGAAAGTCGAGCACCATATAAGGCAACTTGGAAAAGAGAGAGATGGTTAGGCCTCTGTCTTCTTAAAGTTGTTCTCTTTACTCTGATGGGGGCACAAAAATGATACCCACGCACATTACCAAGGCCGCGTCCTAGACACGGAAAATGGTCCGCGGCATCTACAAAATACCAGACCTCCCCCCCGCACCATAAGAACAAAATAGAAATCACCGTACAGAACATAGATCCATTCCCACGGGCAAACCCCATCCTACAAGAGCCGAAACAGCGGGACAAACTATCATCAATGAAGGACCGAACGAGAAGGAGAAAAAAGGGAAGGATGTTGAAGCTCAACTACCTACACAGAATTTCTAATGGACAATTTTATGGACGACGAAGGGGCCAACGAGAAGTACCTGCTTACACAAGGGAAATTGGTGTGATCAAAAAGGCAAAACAGGTGAAAAGTTCACGTACGCCCGACCAAACCCCCAACGCGAAGCCATTTGAGAAGACTTAAAGATAACTGGGGGCGCAAAGCAACAAAGTTTGTTGTTGAAAAGAAGACCTGCCGAAGGGAGTCACCTGAAAAGGACGCCAGCAGGGGGGACTTCCTGCTACCGCTGTGACGTGAAGACCTAAAGGAAAAGAGAAGAAGCAGGAGGTGGGTCAAGGCGCGGGGGGGTTGGACGACACGACCAAAAAGATCTGAAAAGGGTTCCGAAAAGGGGCAAAGCTAACCTCATCATCACAAAGAGAAAACGTTGGTGTTCCTAGGTTTAGCACTTATCGAAAAAAATTGTAGAAGGGGGACTTTTCCGGTGGAACAGAGAGGACATGTATCATTTCCGGGGGGCCGGACACAAAGTAAGAAGACGAAGGCAACTAAAGAGCTCGCATCAAAAGTAAAGGTCTGCTAAAAAGGGGCAAACAACCCCCGAGCCCTTAGGTAGAAAATCTGAAAGATGTGTAAGCAAAAACGGTACTCTCCCTTATAATAACTAGATTAAAGGAAGATGGAAAAATCGGGGAGAGCCTAGAGATAGCGAGTGCCCAAAAACAAGAAAAAGATGAAATGTGAAAAAAAGGGAAAATCTTATCTTTACAAAACTGAAAATATTTCAACGAGGGAAGAGCAAACTCTTTTCAAGGCGGGGAACCTACACAATTATGTGGACAGGGTTGTGTTTTAGGATTTTGGGGGGGTGTAAAAGGGGCTTGTTATACCGAACACAAAGGAGGAAACCGTTTGGAACCACCAAATGGGGGGCATCTTAAAAACCTATTATGTCGAGAAATGCTCAAAAAACAACCAGACATTCAAAATATTGGAAAGAAAATAGGACTTCCAGGAGTCAATAGGGGGGACTGCTTGACAGGTGGCAATAAGACAGTTTCACAGGACGGCACATGGTAACGCGGGCGGGGGGGATCCAAGAGAACCGATTGAGAAGGAGAGAAGAGGAAAAAGTCCTGAAGTACTAAAAATTGGTTCAACGATATAGTGGCACTTGCGTGTCCATTGAACACGGACTGGGAATCATGTTGAAACTGGATCGGTACTTCCTCGGGGAACGAAAAATTACCATAGCAGAGGGAAGGTGTTTCGGGGGTACAAATCTAAAAGTGACCGTAAGCAAAGGAAAAAAGGAGGGTTCAGACTTCAGGTACAGCAGCAAGGTGAGAAGAGCCGGGCAATTTGTCAGGCAGGGTTAATCAAAACAGAGGAGGGAGAAAAACTGATGGTCTATCGAGGTGTTGACCGGGATCTGAACGGTATGGTATCTGACTCACTTTGGAACAGGGAAATGCGGTGTGACGGTGGAACGTTCATTCGGGGGAGACCATCCTTAACCCAAGCTGGAATTAAATATGGACAGAAAGAAATGAGTCGCTGACGAACTTGGAAAGAGGCATGCGCAAAAAAAAAGGCTCTCCTGCACTGTGAAGGGGAACATAGCAAATTGAAACGGAAACTTTTTCGACGAAAAAAAAAAAATGGAGAGGAGTGGCAAACGGCTTTGATAGGTACGATGGAGAACAGCGCTCTCTGAAGTAGTTTCGGGGGGGAAGGAAGGGACACCTAGAAACAAGCCAACCTCCGTCAAAAACGCAGTACAAATTTGCAAGAATGAAAGAAGGTGTCGAAAAAGATATAAAGAGGAAAGAGAAAAACCGCGGTGTGTGTTGGAGAACTACTAAAAGGGTCATACAAGTCTTTGCTCGTAAAAAGCGCTGAGACCAGCGAGTAAGGTCCATCGAACACAAAGTAGGAAAGAAACGGGACCTAATCGGAACGATGGGGTGTAAAAAACAAAAAAAACCAGAAAAAAAAGAAAGAACCAGCACAGCAAATAAAAGGGCAATAGAGAGGAACGAACATGCTTGTGAGCTTACCTTGAGGGAGGGAGGGAAAAAGGAACTTTACTTAGATGGTCCACGCCGGAAAGGGTGCCCACACTTGGGGAACGACACCAGATTGCTAACTGGAGAAGCTGACCTTGGTCACAAAAAGAAAGGAGAGGAAAGTCCCTACGGTAAAACGCGTAACCAACGGAAAATTCACATCCAAGGGAAAAGCTTGGGTCAGCATCTCCGAAAAGGGATAGAAGGGGGGGGGAGAAGAGGGCTGATTGTGGTTGGAGAAAGAGGAGGGCTGCGCGAGGGCACTGCGCAGAAAAGAAAGAAGCATTGGGCAATAAAGGGACGACGCCTACCTCGAAGCCCCGGTTCTCCGGATACACTGTGGGGAAAAAGGTAGGAGAGGCGTCATATCACCAAATTAGATTCGGCAGAGAAAAATTGTTCTATTAATTTCCGTGTCGAATGGGCCGGACAAATTCCATTGGACCAAATTGAAAGTAGTGAATCCGAATGACGTAACAACAAAGGGGGAAGGGAAGAGAGCGATTTAAAAAGACTCGTCCTGCGATAGGGGGAGGATCAAGTGCAAGGAATCAAAATTCACGACTACAGCGGATTCATGCAAAACCCGTGCACCATGCTAATTATGTAGGAAAGAAAAACACCATCTACCAGTTGAGGTCACCCCTCCGCATTAGCGGAACAATGCCAATTTCGAGGGTCAAGGAAGAGTGAAAAGGGTGGATCCGCCCAATAGGCAGGGAGAAGGGGAGGGGAGAAGAAGGCAAGCACTCCAGTCGCCCGCTGACCGGGCATCCCACGCGTAAAAGGAACAAAAACAAAGGAGTAAGGAACAAAAAACACGGAATCCGATCGGCCACTGCGTACAATCAGGTGTCATCTCTCTCAAAAACAGGTAATAGCTAAACAAAGAGTCACAGCGCCTGGCGCGGCTCGTCAAACAAAGGACAGAAAAGGAGCGGGCTGGCGCATACTTCTGCCCGGTGTATGCAGGTGACGGGAGGGAATTTGAAGGTGTGCGACTGCCGCAATGTGAAGGGAAAAATTAAAAAAAAGAAGGAAAGAAAGACCTGAAGGAAGCAGAAAAGGGAAGGGGATACGACCCTAGGTAGTGGGAAAAAGTGGATGAGAAAGACCGGAGCGTGTTTCACAGTGGTAGCGAAAAGAACTTCGCAAAGGACATGGTGGTTGGCCCGCATACGTTCAAAACTATCCGCAAGACAGAAGAAAGGGGGAGAACCGCAACATTTTCAAAAAAGAAGAAGGTACACTGACAGAAAGAACTGAACGTGGGAAAGGCTGAGCCAAGAAAGTAAGCGGACCACTTCCATAAAAATGAGAAAAAAAGGGCGCGGGACGAAGACGAAGGGGACGGAGGCAAGAATAAACAACGATTTGCAATGTATCCAGAAGAAAAAGGTTCTGAGCTTTAGGCCAAGTCATTCTTGCCCAAATGCTGGGAAGGAAGTCAGAAGCAAAGGGATGAAATAGACAGAAATAAAAATTAAAAAGAGGGTGGCCCAGAGAAGACTGTAGCAAATGAGAAACGAAAAGGGGGGTGCGAAGCAAAAAAGGAATGGTATGAATGGGAATTTAGGGGGGGTTGCAGAAAAAAAAAATGAAGTACGTGCCAGGGAATTGCTCTCCAAGCTGAAACCACGGGGAAAAGTGCCAGGGAGGGGTACGCAGCTCGTCACCGGTTGGCGGGTCAACAACGTGTGGGGGGAGTAAGCCGGAAGAGAAACAAAAGGTAAGGCAAAGAAAGCGTCATATCCCTCACCAGAATGGTGGGAACGGACAAACGGCAAGATTGCGGACCGTATAAGGATTCGGATGAAGCAGCGCTGGTCTTCTCAGAAAAAAAAAAAAGAGCAAAAGGCGTCTACCAAAAAGGGAAGGGCAGAATCCCACACGGACGGGGGTCACACGCCGTGCAAAAAAATATTGTTTTGGGGAAAAACCAAGAACCTGCAGTGGCACTGAAGGGATGAAGGTCAAGGGGAGCAGGCGAGGTGATAGTTGGAGAAAGGGGGGGCAGGAAGAAAGGAACTTCCCGCCAACAAGCAATCGCGTCAGGAAGCGGGAACATTCAGCCGAACGAGGGTGAAACGCCGAAATCCGATGGCGCCGCTTACCAAGAAGGGGACGTTTAAGGAACTGAGTGGAAAGGGACAGTAACAAGAGGAGGTGGGGTTTTTGCAGGAACTCTAAAAAGTCAACTCGATGTGACGTCCATCGTGAAAAAGAATGCGGGGGTGTGAAAAATGGGGGGGGCAGACAATAGCGGAACGGGAATCGCAAACAGGGAGGTGCAAGGAGGTCAAATAAGCCTAAAGATCAGGGGGGAAAGGTAAACAAAGATAAAAAGACGGGGGGGAATATATGAGGAAAAAAAGGGCAAAGTCCCAGCCATGCAAAAGGCGCGGAGTAAGGGCAAAAAATGAGGCCCACGAAGTGGGGGGGGGTAAGGGTGAGGAGACGGTTCGAGAAAAATGTCCCAACTGAAAAGAAAAACCTGCTAGTCTCAATGGAACGTCCATCTCCTAACTATCATTCGAAAATGATTTCCAGCAGCGATGGGGGAAGTACAACAAGGACAACTTTCCTGCAAAAAGAGGGGAGAAAAGTTTTCACTTAACTCCAGGCCAAGGGAGGAACGGACATAAGGTGACACTCGAATCGGTTTAGAAGAAAGCAAAAAGGGGACCCGCGGACGGGGGTAATTCCAAGGGGAAAAGCACCAACTGAGGAAGGGGGAGGTAATATGGCCGGAAAAAGACGGGGAATAAGGAACTGATGCATTGCCGGGAAATATAACATCTAAAAAAAAAGAAGGTTTCAAAACAAGGGCAGGGAGGGCTAAAAAACGAAAAATTACAATAAACTTTTGGAACAAAATACTCGTCAAAAACGAACCAACGGAAAACATAACACAGTTATGGTCCAGGGGAAGGCATAGTCTCAGGGGAGGGAAAGAGTGAAAATGGCCTTAACAGGGTTAATGGCTTAAGCAGGTGGGTTGAAACTAAGAGCTCGGGCAGTGAAAATCTCGAAGAAGTAATTGAGCAGCCTGGAAAGAAAGCCGGGTGGAATACTGCAATGGGGGCAATAAAAAGGGCGTCCAAGTGGGCGTCAACAATAAATTAAAAAAACTGATGTAATCGCACCATAAAAGGGCTATTTTTTCGGATCGAAAAAGTTACTTAAACGGAAAGGGGGAGGCCGGCTCTATTGGAGGGAGGTTGGTCATCAGAAGGTTGCACGGTCGCCAAAACGGCACGGAAAGAGGGACATAGCGGCGATTCAAACAAAAGTAAAAAAAGAAAAAAACAGTCGAGGCATTCAGGCCGATAAAGGGATGTTGACAAGAACCCGCTTCAACGTTGACTTGGGGATGGTTGTGGGAAGGATGTCAGAGGGGGGGGAAGTCGGACAAGTCAAACGAGGGAAGTTCCGTAAAAAAACACCGCGGAAATGGGAAAAGTAAACGATGGAGAATCTAGACGGGAGGCAGAACGTAAAAAGTGTACCAGGAAAGCTCGGGGGGCCAAAGTGCGGTGGCATTAAAGACATAGGTGACGTTGTACTTCAAAAAAGTCTTGATTTGAAACACAAAGGAACGGACGTTACAAAAAAAAAGTAGGACTAGTGAAAAAGTCAGACAAAAAGAGTCGCGGCCGAAGTGGAAGGGCTAAGACTGGAAAGTGGAAAAATCGTTGGTGGGAAGTAGGTCGTTAAACTTTTCAGAACTGGGAAGGAGAATAAAAACCAAAAGAGGAGGAGGAATCACCGTTCAAGAGAAGGAGGGGTGTATGTATAGTAAAAGTCTAGAAAAAGGGTAATGGACAAGGGAAAGAGAGGTCGAGAGCAAGGGGGGAAGGATCTGGGTCCAAGGGTGAGGGAGGCTAGTTGGGGGGGGTTGTCCTGGGAAACCCAGGGTAGTATCACTGCGAATGTGGGCCGGAGGAGAGTTTGTGAACAGGATGGGGGGGGGGGGGAGGGATTCGATGGGGAACCGGTTTCAAAAAAATAATCAGTGAAGGAAGCGGGCCTGGTGCCTTCGACTGGGGAAGGGGTTCTAAAAAATCAGAAATAAAAATGCCTTGCTAAGAAATTCGACGAGATAGGCGAACTGTAGGAGGGAATTGGAAAGAGGAGAGTAGGTACTCTAAAAGGAAGACTTATTGCGAGGGATGGATCAGGCTTGAAGACCACTATCCCGGAAAGCGACATAAAGAAAAAGAAAAATACAGCAGAGGATCCGCGCAAAACATACACAGACAGCCTCCATCACCAAACACATAAGGGCAGATACAAAAAAAACTATGAACCACAAGAGATCCGTCAGGACCAGAAATTGCGACTACGCCAAACGATCCGAAGAAAGCAATGTACAATCATCAAGGCGCAGATACGAACTGGTCAAAATAATTCATGGAGTGATCTGCAGCAAAATAAGATACACCCAAACTTTCTCCACCCGGGGAAAGGGAAAAAAGAACAACCGATGATTAAAGCATAAACAGTTAAATTTGGGAAAGACGAATTAAACATTTGAAAAGGAAAGGGGGGACCACCTCACTACCACACACGGAGGAATCCAGTTGAAGAGGCAGAACTCGAGAAGGCAAACGGAAAACCTGTGGGGGAACGCGAATACAAGTACCAAAAAAATACAACGTCACGGTAGACGAACAGGTGGACGAGAAGATGGGCCCTCATTTGGAGGGCACAACAGAAACGCATAAAAAGGAAGAAGCGGGGGAATTGAAAACCTTAACTGTGGTTTGGGGGTGACGACAGAAGAAACCTTCAGAGTGAGGTACTACTTCAAATCAACCCGACATATACAAAAATAATGAAAATTTCAACGTTTTACGCACTCCAAATATGGAGAAGGTGGGGTGAAGGGTGGAAGGTGGAAGGAGGATAGATCTCAAGTTACCGTTCGACGACGTGAAAACAAGTCGTAGGAACCCCATTTCCAAGAAAAGACGATACAAAACAAAAAAACATTTCCTATCGCGCCACGGAGATCAATAACACCCAAAAAGAGCCCCGTGGGGAGAGGCAGAGAAAGATTTGTACAAAAGAAAGATAGACCAGTATTAGATCGTCGCGCGCTTAGAGGATAAATTCCTGAAGAGTCTCTGAAATGTTTAAAAGTAAAGGAAGACTCGGGTCAACCTGTCCCTCAGGGAAAAGAAAGAGGGAAAAGGAAACATAGATTATCCTAAAACAACTCTGGGGCCAAAAAGCACACTAACAAAGATTGGGATTTTTCAGGGGTGGGTTTGATGCGTTGGTGGGGGGGTTACAAGAGGGAGTGAAGGTAAGGCATCACCGAGGAGGAAACCCCGGGTTGCAAAACGGGTTGTGGCAACTTCCTATTGAACAAGGGGAAGAAGATTCTCAAGGTCCTGGGGCAGATGCAGACAGGGAAGTCATTCTGGTAAAGGGATAGGAAAGAACCATGGGGAAAAAGCAGACAACCGTGAAAAAAGGATGCAACGGTTCTCAATAAAAGAAAAAAAGAAGAAAGTAGGACGGAGCACTCTGTGGGGACCCTCAACTGGAAGGAAAAAGGAACATTGTTAAAAAAAGGAAAAAGGTGGGGGGGAGGACTTTTTGCGGAGATGAAAAGAGTTTAGAACGAGGACATATAAGGGAAGCGTGCAAAAACATAAAAAGGGGGGGAGGTGGAGCAATGCTCGATGTAAAGAAAAAAGGCGTGCATCGGGCCAACTTACAAGACCGACGGAACTCGAACGTATGCCTGGGGGAAGTTAAGTAGGGGGAAGCCTTATCACAAAAAACCGAAAGGGTCTAGCTCTTGGGGGCCGGCCTGACAGAGCCGGAGAGTGGCAGAAAGAAGGGCAAAGGTCCGGCAGGTTGTGATGACGGCAGAGATATGTGGGCGACAACCGGACGCAAGAAGGTAATCCGGGTTCAAACGAGAATCGGGGGAAAGCGCGACGTGAAGAGAGGCAAAAAGAAACCCTCTCACTGGGACTGGTAGGTGAGAATAAAGAGGAACAGTCCTTTCGAAACGCGGGGAAGGAATAGGGTCCAAACGCGTGAAGGATGAACTTGGAAAGGGAGGGCGAAAAAGAAAGGTTGTGATGAATTGAAGGACGGAAAACTCTACACATCAACCTGGAAGATACTAAAAGTACCAAGGTCAGAAGCCAGGAGTACTGTGAAAAAGAGAGGCATAGCTTAGCCAGAAGTAAAATGGGGAGGGAACGGACAATTCTTGGTCAAAGCGCCTGTCTGGTAGCTGGGAGAAACGCGAAACAAGCGCGACCCGTTCCATACCCGAGAATATGGGGGAATAAATGTGAAAAGCAATCGACTAGGCGGGAACAGGGGCTGGATGCAGGCGCTGGCTGCGGCGGGGAAAAGTCCGGAAAGTGAGGGGAACAAAGGTCACAAAAAAAAGTTTTGGTACCAAAAAGTGGGAAAAAAGGAGAGGAGACCTACAAGCATGCTGGAAAAAAAAAAGTGTAAAGATGGGCATGTGAAGGCGATCCCGTACGTTAACACACAAGAACCCAAAGAAATGAACATTCAGCCAACGAGATGGAGAAAAAAACTCTAGAATACGAACCCGGTGTGCTGGTAAGGGAGAAGGCGGGAGGGGGAAATGGGGACAGTGCTAAGATGGCGGGGATCGGCATCAACATTCGCTTCGTACTAAAGGAAACAAGAAGGGGAGAGACTAAAAAAGCCTGAAAGAGAAAGCAAAAGTTTTCCAACGGGAACCAGCAGAGGCTGGATTCGTCGTCATGGCACGAAGTTGAGACAACGCCAATTGGGTTTCGAGGGGTGGGGACTTACGTGCAAGGAAAAAAGGAAAGGTCCCCCAGTAATGAGAAAAAAAAAAAAAAATACGAAAGAGAAGGGGCAAAGACTGCAGAATGTCGCGACGAAAAGCAGTTCTAGGGTAGACACCCCCCCCTCCACGACGACATCACCATAATGACGGAACAGAGCCGGTCGGGACAAGCGGAGTCTCGCGACCAGGGTGCACACGCGAATGGCGAAATCCACAGAGAAAAAAAAGAGAACCTCGGGCGGAACAGCAAAAATGCAAAAAAAACGTTCCTGTCGTCGCAGTATCGCACTTGTGTAATCTCCCCAACGGGGAAAAGACGAAAAACTTGCTTTATACGCAATTCAATTCCGAACATCAAAAGAGAAAAGTCATCCCAAGGCGACAAGCAAAGAGGGGGGGCAGTCCAAACCCTAGGAAAAAAAAGACAGAAGGGGGACAAGCGTTTGCAAAG
>Ga0179593_1564778_pt1 | contig 25825 bp, 44 predicted proteins | sample CZODoug2_1_08_16_FD_185931 | JGI IMG/M metagenome (GOLD analysis project Ga0179593, IMG submission 185931) | Vadose zone soil fungal communities from Angelo Coast Range Reserve, California, USA - CZODoug2_1_08_16fungal (PacBio error correction) | ecosystem: Environmental > Terrestrial > Soil >...
AAGAACCTCAATGTACAATCGATCACCAGGCAGTGCCATTCGAAAAATTGCGGATGCGGGAGCGCCAGAAGAAAAGGCGCGGGGGGGGGGCCATCATGTCCCGAATATTGACTCATAACGGCGGGCAAAAGGGTGCCGGCCAGAAAAAGACAAGGCCGAGGAAAGAGCCGGCGGTGGGAAACGGTTTCCGCCAAAGGGGGGGGGGTCAAGAACAAGCCGCCTCGACAGGAAACGCGTATCGATCAGAAAGGGGGTCCATTGAGAATCGCAAGGGCCCCATCCACAAGAGAAATGACGTGGGGGGGAAATAGAGCGCAAAGGCTTGCGACGAAGTGTAGAAGCTTGAGACGCGCCGGGCCGGCTGGGCCCTAAAGGAAAAGAAAGTAACGTGCACCTTCGTAGCCGCGCTCAAAGAACAGCTTAAAAAAGTCATCTGAGAGGCAAAGGGGGGAAACACCGCACAACACGTCCCCAAACCCGTTTTTGCCAAAGGACTCGTTTGGGACCTCGACTATGGGGGTTTTGGGGGAGCTCCAATAATCATTGAACGGCGGCCTTCCGGGTGTCTTATATCCCAGGGAAAAAAATGTTTCCGAGAATCCCCTTGAGGGAAAAAAAGTTTTCCTTCCCAAAAAGGAATGACACAACTTGGGCACCCCCTCGAAAAAGGCTCGGAAGCCGATTGAGCGCCAGAGGGGAAAATTCGAGAACAGCTTGGCAGGGACTTACATAGGCAGAAAAGATCCACCGAGAAAAAATTGTAACAAGAGGGAAAAAAAAAAAAAAAGGGACGAGCAGCGAGACGACCGCCCGCCTGCTGGACTGAAAAGGCAGCCAGAAAACGAACCAAGGGGTGGAGGGGAGAGGGGTTGTCTATCCTCGGGCCTTGCTGAAACCCAAGGGGAAGCCTGACCGCGCCACTTTCCCACAAGGTGGTTGAGTCCCACTTCGAGAAACGCGAAAGGGGTAAAGGAAGGGTCCCGTTTGCTCGGACAATTCAGGCGATCTAAAATCTAATTGCGGAGTCGAAGGAAAGAGGAAAAAAAAATCCCTTCATGAAGGGGGGACAAGATAGTCCCACAATTTGCCAAGTAGGAATCGGAGAAAAAAACTACTATAAAAAGGGGGGGGAAAAAAACGGAAAAGAAGATCACCTGCATACTTCAAGACAAAATGGGACTCTGAAACAAAAAAAGTGTCGCAGGTCGATCGCAAAAAAAAAAAAGAAACAAAGGGGACAACCCATTATAAAAGAAAGGCACCTAGAAAAAGGGGGGAAGGGTTCGCAGGTACAGTTCTCATACCGAAAGGGGGGGGGCGCAGAGGAAAGGGGGGAAACCTCTATCGAAAAAAGGGAAGCTTGCCTAAAAAAAAAACCCTTCACACGTCGAAAGCTGCCTGCTCTCCAGGGGGAGAGGAAGAAAAAAGGGGGGGGACTGTTATCCGAGGGAAAGACAGAACGCCTGGGGACGAGGGGGGGGTCTCCTCAAGCGCCTCGGGGAGGATTTCTCATAGCGAAGAGGGCCTGATCGCAAAAAAAAGAACGGAAACGAAACAAAAAAGGTTTCCTCTCAAAGGAAAAAAGAATCTATCTTGGCCTCAGCCGGTTCGGCAAAAAGAGGGGGCACTCTAAGAATCGAAAACGCTCGATCGAGAAAAAGAAACCATTCCACGCGAATGTGAACCGTGTCCCACCCTTAGAGGGGACCTGTCGAAAAGGGGGGATACCGCCCTCTGAGGGGAGAGAACGCGCCCCAAACCTGGGAAAGGTCCTTCCGGAGAGACCTCCAGGAAGAAGGCCCTTAAGGAAAAAAAGAAAAGTTTGTGATTGAAAACAAAGCTCAAAACTCGAACCCTTCAAACCAAATAGGAAAACGACCGGAAGGTCGGTATTTCCTTTTTAGGGGAAGGGGAGTCCAGGCCCAACAGAAAAAAGATATCAGAAAAACAACAACTTAATTATGAGGGGAAGGGGTCTCAAGGGGGGAGAGGGGGACCCTTACTTTATAAAAACCCCCCAGGGGAGGAAAGGTGTGTGTAAACAAAAAAAAGAGATTTTGTGAGGACGTTCAGAATTGGGAAAAAGGGGGGGGATCACCAGTCCTCTTAACTACTGGGGAAGGGCACTACTAAAGAAAGCAGCAGAGAGGAAAAGGGTGTTCGGAGAAAGAAGCTCGACGAAAGGCCCTGGGCGAAAAAGTCCCAGGCGCACCAAGAACAGCTCCGGGGGGGGGGAAAACCGTGGCAAAGAGGAAGTTTTTTGAATGGGAGGGGAGCGCGGGGGGGTCTAATTAATTAGAGGGAGCGGAAGGGGAAAAAGTCTTCGAAACGAAAAACAAATCTTGGGAGCGACGGAGAAATTTCATGAAAAGGGCTGAAAGAAAGTTCAGGGGGAGGACTGGGGTTTAGAGAAAGGTCCTAAAATAGAAATATATCTACGTCAGGAAAAAACCATCGGGGAAAAAAGGGAAGAGGGTCCTTTGCTGAAAAGGGTTCGCGGGCTAAAAATCGACCAGGATCCGAAGCTAAAAAAAAACGCCCCAAAGATTTGAAAAAAATTGAGGGGGGCGAAGGGAGCTCTTAGAGATAGAGGGTGGAAGCCAGAAAAAACGCGCCTTTTTTGGTCCCTTCTAAAAGCTGTCCTTTCTAAGCAGGGGTGACCGAGTGGTAATCTGAAAAAATCTAAAAACTGGGGGGTTGCGAAACTGGGATTTTGTGGGGCCTGTGTGGAACGAAGTTTTTTTCGCAAAGAGAAAAACTTTTTTTGGAGGGAGCGCCAAAGGGGGCCGCTTAAAACTCCCCTTTGGAAAAAAGGTTACAGAGGAATCTCGGAAAGGACGATGGAGAAAACTCCTTGGGTGACAGCGAAAAAGGCTGCTTTCCGTGAAAAGGGGGGGATTTCTGGAAAAAACCGCAGAAAGGAACTGGTACCGCAAATTGAAAAAAAATAGGAAGGACGCAGAGAGCAGAACTGTCAGGGGAAACCTACCCTTCGTCTCCAGCTTACAAGCGTCAAACCAGGAAAGGCCTTTTTCCGCAGCTCCTCAGTGGCCTGGGGATGCAATCCGTGAAAGAAACAGCACGCCTCAACAGGGGAAAGAACTCTATGGGCCTTGAGCACACAAAAAAAGAAAATAGTGTAATCCTCTGAAGTCATCTTTTCCTCTGGGGGGGAAAAAGCGTAGACAGAGGAATCTTTCCATAAAAAAGTATTAGTTCCCTGCAACGCCTGTCAATTTCGGGTCCGGCTGCTTCTGTTGGGGGAAGCACCCGAAAGGCTCTAGGGGGGGATACTGGTCTTTTTTTCAAACTGGGTTGTGTTTCGGGGGTTTTGGTTTTAAAAAGGGGGACAGGGAAATCTTCACCCGGGGAAGGGTCTCTGGGTTCACAATATGAAGGGGGATGATAGTCGTGGCGCGAATTTCCCGGTCGCGGAGGGAACAAAAACCGGAAAAAAAAAAGACCCCTCATTCCCAGGGAGGATTGGCCAACCAAAAGAAAAGCGGGCCCATTTTTGCCGTAGAAAGGGGGCCTTCTTTTTTCGAAAGCCTGCTCCTGAAAGGGGGAGGGCGAATAGAATCTGGGAAAGGGGAGCTTTCGGAGACTTCCCGTCCTTAAAGAGGAGAGAAAAGAGTCTCCGAAAAGGGGGGAACAAGCACTCGGGGGAGGGGTCCATCGACACTTCGTGAGGGCCAGCCAAGAGAGTGGCGACGACACACGCTCATCCTCTGTAATTTTCGGAAAGGGGGGGGGGGGTGGGAAAAGCTGTCTCAAGGACCCCCTTCAGGATCTACTGGAAGTCTTCCGAAAGTGCGGACTTCTGGGAAGGAGGGCTGTCCAGAATAATTGAAAAGAAGACTTCTGAATAACCGCCTCGGAAGGGGATCTCGGAGGGCACGCCAAAGACATTGCAACGCAAGGAGGAATTCGAGAACTGATGGAAAAAAATCGCCTTTAAAGAGAAGACGAGGGGGGGACGCCAATGTTTGTGGAGGAATGGGGGAGACGGGATCCCAGACAGACATGCGTGGCGGTCGAAAAGGGAATCTCCAACAACCAAAAGAGGGAGGATTAAAAAGAAAAAGGTCAATCCAGCATAAGAAGGGTAGAAACATTAAAAAAATCCAAAAGGAACCCCCCTGCGGATGCTTATGAAATCGCCAAATTTGGTGGTTTCCTTTGAAGGGAAGTCGCTGGTGGCTAGGACATGCTGTCGCAGGGAGGGAGGCCCCGGTTTCGACCACGAGATCATGGAGAAAAAAGTGCTCTGCGCGGGGAACTAGTGGAGAAGGCCCTCGAAGAGCTCCTCCAAAAAAAATGGAGTCGATCGAAGTGGAGAAAAACCAAAGTGAAAGAAACCTACAAAAAAGTAGGAGCTTGTGGAAAAATAGAGCGCGGGCTTGCTGGAAAGGGGGGTTAGAAGCTGGGAAAGCGATGCCCATCGCGGAAACATGGGGAGATTACTTTCCGGGAAAGGAAAAAAGTACCGATCAGCCATAAGAAGTTCAATCCTGAAAATCATCTCCTAGGAGAAAAGAAAGAACACCTCCGGGAGGAAAAGCCGCCAGGTGCAAAAGTTTTTCTTAAGCGAAATGGGTGGAAGGGTTTTGGTGAAGCTCCAATAAGCAACGGGAACGGCGGCCAAAGGCCTATAATCCCAAGGGGGGGTGTGTGGGGGGGTCCTCCAGGGACCCTCGGTGAAAAAAAGAGGTTCAAGGACAACAACTTGAGGAACCTCGACCATCAAAAGCCGGCGCGGTGGAAAAAGCGCCTCGGTAAAAAAAGGGGGAGAAAGGCTTGATTGAGGAAAGCCTCATGGACCAGAGGAGACTACTCGTGAAAGAGGAATGAAGATCAGAAACTCAGAGGAAAGGGGGGAGAAGAGACTTCGTTCTGTGCGACCAAGACTTGCTTCGGTTGGGGGGGGAGAAAATATCGGCCTTGTCTGGAAGTAAACCAGAAGCGGACGGAGAGAAAAAAAAAGCCTTCCCCAAGGGGAAGGTGGGATAAAAAAGAGGGAGCTGAGGTCGAGGGGTCCCCCCCGGTTGAAACTCGGACAGTGTTCTATCGAAAGGGTCTAAGAAGTAGGTCCCATTGGTCTTCTTCACGCAAAGCCACTCAAGGAAAAAAGGGGGGGTCCCAAACAGGGGGGAACCTCCTTCTTCATGGACCCTACTAGATAGCCTGGAACAGGGATCCCCTTAGAATTCCGAGGTGTCCACACAAGAGGGCGCGGGGATCTTCTCAGAGAACGAGTTAGAGGTCGATCAAAAAAGGACAAAAGCAGGGAGGCTTACCTCGGGCGGAAGGCCAAGGGAGAAAAGTGGTAAAAAAAAAAATCGGAAATCGAAGTGCACCGGGGGAGACTTGAGAAATTAAAGAAGAAATCTGCGAAGCCAGGGGTCTCCGAAGTAAAGGGTCGCTGGGGGGGAGCCTCGACCGAAAAAAGACAATCTATGGGCAACGAGTCTTCCTTAGGGGCTCTCGAGTAGGGAAAAAACCGTAGGGGATGGGGGAGAACATAGGGCGGGTGGGAGGAGAGGATGGACGGGGGCGGGGAGGGAGGCAGGGGATAGATGGGGCAAAGGGGACAGTAGAAAAAGGGGAACAGAAGGTTAATGGTGAGAGAGAAGAGGCGAGCCGGAAAATGACTGGGTGGGGCGGGAGGGTTTGCTGGAAGGGTTGGGTGAAGAAAGGGAGAAGGGAAGGGTGGAAGGTGGGGTGTGGAGGGGGGAGAGGGACGAGAGGGGGAAAATTGTAACGGTGAGGCGGCGGGGAAAGGGAGGTAAGGAAAGGGGAACAGAACGGGGGCGGGGAGGAAAGGTTGAAATAGAGAGGAGGAAGGGGTCAGAAGAAGGAGAAACGACGAGGGAGGGGTGGCGGGCGGGTTGAGTCGTCTGAAGGATTAGGGAGAACTAGGAAGGAGGCAAAGAGGGTGGAGGGACGGAAGGGGAAGGGAGAGCGCGGTGGGGAGGGTTAAGAGAGTGAGTGGTGGAAGCAAGGAGGGGTGGGAGTGGGAAAACACAGCGCGTAGGAAAAGCTTGGGGGAATGTGGGAGGAGGGTGGGAGAAAGTCGGGGTGAATGGGACGGGGAGAGGGAAAAAGAGAGGGGTGGGATGATCGGAGGAAGTGGGAGGGTGGGGCTATAGGGGGTAAAAGGGGGAGGGGAGCGGGCTATGCACATCAGTTTGCTGAGTGGAAGAGTGCCTCGGAGCTCCAGGCGAACAGAGGTGGGGATAGGGTGGGGGGCGGAGTGGAAGGTGGCTGTGAGTGGGGGAAGTTGCAAGGAGAAAGGAGGGGAGGGGAGGGTACGTAAGAACTTAACTTCAAATGAGAGAACGTCCCAGAAAAAGGGGGACCAGGCCAACCAGGATCTTGCAAAGGCGAAAGAAAAACTTTTTTCTGGGGGAATAAAAATGAAAAAATACTTCAATCGAAAACAGGGAGATACGGCTCCAAGAAAAGGAGGGGGTCGGGCCACGGGGGGGACAACCTTAGGGGGACCTGTTGCAGGAAAAAAAAAACTTCAGGAGGACCCGAAAAAGAGTCGCGTATCCAAACTCTCCTCCAAAGAAGAAGGTATAAGGGAATTTACTAAGGAGGGGTGTGCGAATCGCAGCTCCGGGGGGGGTCCTTCACTTACTCTACAACAAACCAATAATCGTGAAAGAGGAGAAAAACCGTCAGGGGGGAGGGGTGATCAGGGGGTATCCATGCCGAGGGAATTCTAAACCTCGATATTCTTATTAACATAGATCGGGATCCTGCCTGAAAAAAAACGGAACGTTGAAATACAACTCCAGGGATTCAAAGAAAAAAAGGAACTTTTAGGGTGGGCACATCGGGGTTCCTTTCGGCAAAAGTGGTCAACGCAACAGGCATCCCCTGAAAAGGATCCGGGGGGGGGGTCACTACTTAACCTCAGAAGGTATACCCGGGGTCTCTATCTGGCAGAAGCCTTTCCCGTGGGGGGGGGGAAACAAGGTAAAAAATCTAAAGGGAACCCTTTTCCCGCCAATTTTTTCCGCTGTGAGCGAGAGGCTTTTTCGATACGGGGGGGCCTGGGGGAAGTCCGGAGGGGGAGACTTCAACACCCAAAGACGATCCAGGGACTTTCCTAATTGGAGGCGGGGAGGATAGTACCCCAAATGCAAGCGAAAAAGGGGGAAAAAAGACGGATTCGCTCATGAGGAATCGAAGAAGGGAAAGCGTACACCAGGGCAAAGCGGGGGGCGGTCTGGGAAGAGGGGGTCGCGGGAGAAAACAAAGGCCCAAGTCCCTTGAATAGAGGAAAGGGTCTGCTCTGGACGAATGAAAAAAAAGGGAAAGGGGCTAAGGAATCCTCAATAGGGAGAAAGGAAAGAGAAGTGGACGCAAGGATCCTCAACCACAAAAAAGGTTCGAAGAAAAAAAAGAAAAAAACTCTTCAGGTCTAAAATCCATCCCTGGGGGTGAATGTTGAAAAAAGAAAATCTAGGAGCAGGGGTGTTGAACTCTTTTAAGGGGAGCGATGGTGGGAGGCTACAAAACGGGGGGCCGGGTGGGGGGTCCAGGCGCAGCCAGAGTTCCTCTGCCAGGGGGAGGGGGGAAGGTGGCCACTGTTGAAAAAAGTATCTCAAGAAGGGAAGTAGGCTGATTAGGGGGGGGGAGCACCTTGGGAACGAATCCGCCCTGAAGGGGAAAAAAAGTGGGGTTTCGGAAAAGGCCGAAAACTGAGGGGGGGACCCGCAACCCTTTCCCGAAGGAAGAAAACTGTCCGAAAGGGGAAAACCAGGGTGGATGGACGCCCAGAAAGGGGGAAAAAAATCTCTGACCGGGAAAAAAGAGGGCAAAGGGAGGGGAAGCGCCGTCGCCGTTCCCTGTGGAAAAAAAAGCCAGATAGGAAAAAAAACCCCCCAAAAGCCGCAGAGACAGAAAGTTGGACCTGAAGGGACGGAAATTCTCAAGGAGAAAAAAACCGGAAAAAGGTCAAGCCTCCCGTCTTACGGAAAGCTTTAAATCCGTGTGAAGGCCCAAGCGAATTATAGGGGGGGGGGTTCCATGCTGCAGGGACTGAGGAGGACGTGCCACGCTCTGTGTGAGGAAATTCTTTTGAACCTCTTCAAAAGGGGCCAAAACTAGCGTTCGGAGGCCCGATAGGTAGTGATGCCAAGGAAATTCCCTTAAGAGATGCAGGGAATATCTGGGGTAAAAAAACTCAAGGGATGTGCGGGAACGCTTGAGTAGAGGGGGTTAAGCTATTACAAACCAAAAAGAAAATAGTTCGAGTGAAGAAAGAAAAGAGGCAAAGGGGGGAAAAAAAAAGTTTACTGAAAGGGGTTACGCCGGGAGGGAGAATGAATGCTTCGGAACACTTGTAGCGGGGGGCGAAGAAGGGACAAGAAAAGTCTGAAAGGGGTTCACCGCGATGGAAGTCAAATCGGAAGGGAAAGGAGAAAGAGGGCGAAGAGGAAATGGAAAACGCTCCTGGGGAGGGGGGGCGGGAAAAAGTGTTTGTGGGACATCTCAGGACCCTACCTTCGGGGGAAAAGGACGGAAATCTTTGTGGAGATGCTCCCGAACTTGAACACCGATTCTCGAACTCTAGCTGAGGAGGCTTTCCAAATTCCCCTCTGCGGGGGGGAAGGTCCAGGGAAAGAGGGGTAATACTCGTACATTATTGGGGGGGGGTGCGTCGGGTCGAGCGGCGGGGAATTTCGGAAAAAGGGAATTAGGCACCAATGGGGAAAATGGGTTTGTGTGCTGAGGACTGGGATAGGGGTCGCTACCGAAGGGAGAATATTATAACTCAACAACCAAGAGAGAAAAAAGAAAGAGAAGAGAAATAAGGCATGTCGCAATCTGAACAGAAAAGGAGGGGAAATTTCGCAAACCTTGAAGAGGAGAATTCCTTCGAGCTTGTGCATAAAGGACTCTTTTCTAAACTGAAAAGCCCTGTCTCTAAGGGGGAAGAGAAGCTTAGGGAGGGGGGGCCTGCCAAGGCAGGAAGAATCGCCACGCGGTGGTCGAGAAAGACGACGCCCACGGAAGAATAGATCGGGGAGAAGAGACAGAAAAAACCATTGGGGGCCCTCCCAAGAAAGGTATGAGAGGTCTCAATAGAGCGCACGGCCAAGACGATAGCTGGACTAAAGGTTCCATCCGAGGAAGACAAGGGTTAAGAGGGGGGAAAAGTGCCCTTGGCTCCATAACAATTGAGGCAAGGAGAAGCGCGAAAGGTCTAAACACCGCAAGGGAAAGGCCAAGGGGCCGCCTCCTCTTTGGGGGGTTTGTCACCCCTCGAACTAGGGGGGGAATTATTTGGGGCAAAGACACTAATCCTTGAAAGAAGGAAGCAACTGAGGACCCGCAAACACATGATAAGGGGGGTAAGAAGATAGAAAGCGTTTCCCGGAAAAAGAAGGAAAACCTTGCATCACCAACTAGAAAAAGGTCGGGAAGCCGGGTTTCATAGGAAAGAGGCCGGGATACAAAGGGAGTGGAATGGAGGCATCCTCATGGAGAAAAGAGAAAAGCTTGTAAAGAAGGGTGAGCGAGAGGAGAAGGGCCTTGGAGGAGGTCCATCCCCTTCTTACTAAAAAACGTGTTGGGAGCGGGGACTGTTGAGAAATTAGAAAAGGAGGAACCATCAGGGGCTCTTCCCAAGAGGCCCCGAGGGGGGTAGTTCATCTTTCCAGAAGAATAGACCATTTTCGGGAAAATACATTTCTCGAGAAGAGGACCGTGGGAAAAAGGGGTGCTTTCCCAGGGAGGCAGGGGAGACTTTACCTAAATCCACTGGGGGGGGAAAGTTCAAAGAAGAGGGCCACAACTTTCTACCAGGGAGGGGAAGCAAAAAAATCCCCTAAGGATGAAGGCAGGAGGCCTGCAAGGTTTCTCCTCTGAGAACCAGTTGTCGCGGGCAAAAAGGGGGGAACAGAAAGGGTGCGCAACCAAAGGGGAAGAAAAGTCCCCAGCGGACCAGGATGAGCCGCGGTCGAAAAAAAAGGGAAGAGAGCGATTCGACTCGGGAAGGGGGGGGGAGGACCTCAGGGGGGGAAAAAAAAGGAACAGGGCCCAGCATAAAGAATTTTTCTCTGAAAAAAAGGGGGAGACTGGTAGAAAAAGACCATCAAAAAGCAACGGGAATGGTGTAACTCTAATCCGGGGGGAGGGAACATGAGCGTCCTATTTCCTGAAGGCCAAAAAACCGCCTCAATGGTCCGCAGAAAAAAACCGAGATAAAAAAGAACACGTCAGCTACGAAGGAACTCTAAATTCAAAGAGAGCTCGAGTGAGGGGCCAACACTCTGCAGAAAGGGGGGGAACAACCAAAATTTTTTCCTGGGGAAAAGTAAACGACAAAAAGGGGGGGCATGCGTTCAAAGATCTCAAAAAAAAAAGGTAGATAGGAGGGGACTACTGCTGGAAAAAAGTCGAAGCCTGCCTGGGGGGGGTTCTTTCACTTACTCTAAGAGAAAAAAAAAAAAGATCTTGGAACTGCTACCGAGGGAGGGGGGTCGGGGGTATCCAAAAAAGGGAGCAAAGGAGAACCGGAAGTAAACATAAAAAAAAAAAGGAGGAGGAGTAAAAAGAGAGTCTTTCTCAAAAGGGGGAGCTGATCAAAAAAAAGGAGGAAATTTCGAATTGTCCCCGATGGGGGGGGGACTGGCGTGAAAAAAAAAAGGGGGGGAATCATAACCAAGGAGAGTCACGACTGGGAGGGGGCCGGAGAAAGTTTGGCTTCTCGAGAAAAAAGGGGACAGCCTTGACCTTTTCTCCCAAAAAAAAGGTTGGTCAAAGGTGGGGGAAGCCTTTTATTGTTCAAAGGGGGAAGTAAAAAGGGGAAAAAAGTCGATGGGTTTCCTAAACGGAGACGTCCCGAGCGAATCCCACGATCTTGAAAAGAGGGCATTAGAGGGGAGACGTTGGGGAGATAATTTCATTAATTGAATCATTCGAAAGAGGGGAAAAGATCTATCGACCACAAGAGGTTGCAAGTGTTAGGGGTCTTTTCACAGGGGGACGAGGATAAAAATCGACCGGGAGAGCTGAAAAAAAAAAAAAGAAAAAAAAATGGCGCGTCGAGAAAGTTCCTCCAAGGGGGGAAAAGGGGGGGCGGAAGGGGGGAAGCGTCAATGAAAGAGGATGTTCCGAAGCCACCCAAAGAATTGGGGAGGGGGGGCTACCGACCCCCCTGGTGGCTACAAAGAGCCTTTGACAAGAAGAAATTGGGGGAAAAAAAATGATAGTCTCCCCTTTTGGACAGAAACTTGGGTTGAGGGCGCCCGAAAAAAAAGAGCTCCACTTGTCCTCTTCAAAGGAAAAAGCACCTGTGCCTGGGAAATCGAGGAGGAGGAACGGAGGGGAGGAAAGGTTGTGGACGAGCAGGAAGGAAGTGGCATTTCGGTCACGGAAAGGCCGAAACACCCGCAATTCCGGAGACGGAGACTGGGAAACGACCCTGGGGAACCGGCAAGTGGCAGAAGGAAACGGACACAAGATCGGCAGCGCAGAAAGGGGAAAATGGGGCGAAAAGGAGGAAATAGACCAACAGCGGGAAAAATTTCGCGGAAAAAGGGGCGGCGTGAGGAACGTCCGCCTGAAGGAAAAGGACCAATCACGGGAAGAAGGAGCGGGTCTAGCGTCTAATTATCTGGGCAGGGGTCCATGGGAAGGGAAGGTTCCCTGCAAAGGGAAGTCGAAAAGGGCACCGATTCAAAAAAAAAAGCCTTCTGCTCCAGGTCGAGGGGGGAGAAGTTTGTGGGCAAGGGATGAAACGAGGATTGATTTCTTCCCCCAAGAAAAAAAGGGGCTGTAGAAGGTGCTGCGCCTAGGGTGCAGGATTGAAAAAAGAATTCCAACCCAGAAAAAAAAACTATTCCTTTCCAAGGGGGAAGGGGGGGGAAGGAAGGTTCGACCGTTGAAAGGGGAGAAGCGGGGGGAAAGGGGGGAGTGAGCGAAGGCACTTCCTTGTCGAAAGGGGCCGCCGACAAGGAAAACACGCGTCCATAGAGAAAAGGAGTTACGTCAGGATCGAGGGCGAAGATCACCTATCTGGATTTGAAAAAAAAGGGTTTGGCGATGGAAATGAAAAGGGGGGAGGATAGATACGGATTCCTTCCTTCTCGGGAGGGGGGATGTTAGGAGACCGTCAAACGAGGAAAAACACCTTCGGGGATCTCTTCAAGGAAAAGGGGAGGGGGGGGGGAAAAAAAGGCATGTATCAATATTCTCGGGGGGGAAAGAGCACAGTCTTAAATCTAGGGGGATTAAGAATGCCCAAGTTTTGTGGAGAAGGGGATACAAGGGCACAGAGAGTATCGAATCACCTCAACAACAAAAAAAAAAGGAAAAAGAAAAAAGATAGAGTATAATATGCAGAGGGCATCTGGGAAAAAACACAGGGCACGTAAAGGAAGGAAAACTTTGCGTGGGCAATTGGGAAAAGACAGCACAGGTCCGAAAAGTGACGCCATCAGATTGCTCATTCCGGGAGGTGGTCTTGCCTTCCATCTAAGAAAAGGGGACTGATAAATGGAGGGAAGGGTTAACGAGTGGTCAGAGGGAAAGAACCTCTCAGGGACGAAAAAACCGGTATCGGGGGGGGGTCCATGGGAGCACATTTTCCCGCCACAAAAAAAAAGGAGGGAATCGTGTGGAAAAGACTCTTCGAAAATGGAAATCTGGGGAAATGCCCTAGGGACATTCTTCTAATTACGGGGAAGGGGGAGGGATCAGAGGGAAACCAAACAGCTTCAAGGGAAAAAAGTGCAGTCGAAAAAGGGTCGAAAACCGCAAAAGGGGGAAACACGGCCACGTTTGAAAAGGGGGGATTGAAAACCCTCGAAGGGGGGGGGAAGGGGTTGGTGTAGGACTCCACTAATCCTTTAAAAAAGAAGCACAGGCGTCTATAGAAAAGAAAAAGAAAGGAGTTTTTCCTCCCAAAAAGAGGGGACACACTTGGAAGAAGGAAAAACAACTTGGAAGAGAGAACATCTCGGATCCTCAAAGGGGGGGGGGGAAAAAGCCGAGGGGAAAAAGTCGAGACAGCGGGGGGGAAAAAAAAACATAGCAAAAGAATAACCGATCACTTAGCCTTAAATATACAAAAAAGTGGGAAGCCGGCGCGGGGGAGGCAGGTCGGGGGGAGAACGGGGACATTCCAAAAGAAATGTTGCAAAGCTGTTGGGGGGAAGGAAGGTCAACCCCAAGGGAAAAAAAGGCGGGCCTTCGCTGCAAGAAAAGTCACAGGTGGGGGGGAAAGAGGTCCATCTTAGCAAAGGGGAGAGAGCGCAAGTCGAAGGAAAAGAGGTTTTTCCTCAGGGGTTTCTCCGGAGAAGGGTGTCGGGAAGCCATTGTCTTCCAAAAGGGGGAACGAAAAAGAAGGGAGGGAGGGGGGACAGATCTTCCACAAAAAACAACCCCCCCCCCCCGGGAAGGAAAAAGTCAACGGGGGAGAAGGTCCCCCCTACGAAAGGGGAAAAAAAAGAAAAGGGGAGGCACATCGGGACAAGCACTCTCCAACAACCATGGGAAAGGAAGGGTATCAAAGAGCACAAACTAGTTAAAAAAAAAAAATGACTTTCTACATCGAAAAAAAAGACTCCTTCGGGGACTTGTAGCCCTTTCCCAATCGCGGCGGAAAAAGAAAAGTGCGGGAAATTCTGGGGGAAGGAGTTCTATTCAGATCGGGAAGGAGAGAAAGGTTTTTTCTCAAAAGGGGGAGAAAAAAATGTTGAAGCCCTTAAAAAAGACCAGCGTTGAAGGGGTTCGGCGAAGAGGGGGAATGGTAATCTCTCATTTCGAAGGGAGAATCCTATTTGGGAAGAGCTAAAAGAGGGAACCGCCTCCAAAGGTTCAAAAGAAAAATACCTCGTTCCCTCGGATAAGCTACCGAAAAAAAAACGCTAAGGCACCTCGGGGAGAGGAACGACGCTCTAGATTCCAAAAAAGGAAAAAAGACACGAGGAAGTTCCCAACCCAAGGAAGGTGTGTCCTCGCCCCCCGCCGGGAAAGGGATCGGCCAAAAAAACGAGAATCGGGAAACCCCTCCCCCAGTATCTTCCTGCCAAAGGAAGTTAGTCCGACAGAACCAGAGGGGGATTTGACCGTAGGAAACGCGACAAAGAAAAAGGTTGTACCACCGGCGAAGGAGTGTGGATCAGCAAGAGAAGGCGACCGAAACAAGAAAAAACAAAAAACCGAAAGAAAGAGAGCGCGGAGGCCTTCCTTTGGATCACCCCAAGAAAAAAAGGGCGCGGTGTTCACAGGGGGGGGGGGGGGGGGGGGGGGGTCGCGTCAGTGCCAAACATGCTCTTGCGAAAAAAAAAAGGCGGGGGGGAGAAAAGCGATAGACCGTGTGGGGAAGCGCGGAAAAAAAAAAGGAAAAAATTTTCCGGGGAGGCAGCATAAAAGGGGGTACACCGTGGCCAAAGGGTTGCAGCTGAAAAAGAGGCAGCGTTTGGATTTCTAAAGGGACCGAGGGTAAGGAAAAAACTGTTCTCCAGGATGGGAAGAAAAACCCGAGAGGTTTTTTAAAAAACGTGGAGAAGGGGGGGGGGGCGCGGGGGGGGGCAGGGAAGGAGAAGTCGGATAAGGTCCGAAAGAGAGGAAGTAATCTGCGAACAGGGGGGGGGACAAAAAGAAAAAGTGGGGAGGGGCTGGGGTAGAGGAAAACGTCTATCCAGAAAAGGGTGCTGGGGGAGTAAAAAAGGGGCGCTCGAGCTATGGATCGGGGAAAGCGGTATTTCGAGAATCAAGGGGGGACGATAAGGGAAAAATTGGAGGGGGGGGCGGTCTGGGGAAAGGGCCAACTCTTCAAGGGGAGCAAAAAAGGGTCCGAGTGGGGAAAGACCTTCCTCAAAAGGGGGAGAAGGGGAGTGATGAGGTCAGGATCTAAAAAAACTTTTGGGTTTCAATAGCCAAAAGGGACTTCCTGGAACACTCCTTTTTCCTTTCCGAAATTAGGGTAAGGAGAGGATGACCCGCACAGGGAGAATTTCTCCCTTTGGAACGGCCCGGAAGGGCCGTGGCTTTGCAAGAGAGGGGGACGGCCGACAGAAACGCAAGGAGGGTCGATCTGCAAAAGGGGGGCCCAGAAGAACCCTGGGGGGAAGAATCGAAAAAAGAAATCGCAAAAGAAACCACCAGCGACGTTGTTCCGGAAGAAGAAGGGGGGGGTGGTCCCAAGGAAAGCCCGAGATAGAAAAAAGAAAAAGAAAACAGGGGTCGCTACGCCGAGGAAAGGGGGAGCAAGGAAGAACGCGGGTCAACGCCGGGATCGGTCCACTCTGGGGAAAGAGAGGAGAAGGGGTGATCTGGGGGAAAAGGGGGGGGGGAAAGATGATGGGAGCCATGTGGTAAAAAAGGTCTGAGTGTCTTGGATCTTCCCAACCAAGATCCTGGGACCTATATGTCGTATGGGGGAGATTGGTTTTTTAGTTACCGGAAGAAGAGACTGCCACGGGGGGGAAAGAGCGGAGAAAAAAGGATGATTTGCGACATTACTAAAGAAAGTTCAGGAAGGAAGGGGGAAGGAATGACCCAAAATAAAGGAAGGGGGGAGGTAAAGGTAAACACGAAAGGGAAGGGGGAGGGGACGGCCGGGCGGGGGATAAGGGGGCGTCTCTTCTTAAGGAAAAAGGGAAAAGCTGGGCAGGGGAGCAAAACCATACGAAGTAAAAAGGGACTGGGGAGAAAAAAAAAAAAAAAAAGACACGCGGTCAAAGGGAGACAATTCTTTCCAAAAAAGGGGGAACGACGCGGAAGGGGGACCACACGCTCCTATCTGGGAAGGGTTTTGGTTGGAAGAAAAGGGAACCTTGAGACAGGAGCGAAGGTGCCTGCAGAGAGGCTTTCGAAGGCAGGAGGCGGGGAAGAGAACGCGGCGATCAAAAGAAACTCTCTTCTTCATTATAGAAAAGATGGGTCCTGCAAGGGAGACCGGGGGAACCCAAAGGACTTGCAGGAGCGACAGTGCGCTATCACAAAGAAAAAATTTTCGTAAAGCGGGTAGAGGGGTTTTTGCGAAAGGAGGAAGTGGACAGGGGGAAGAATGGGCGACAGGCAAGGGTTCCAAGTTCAACAACAAAAAAAAAAAGAAACGGGGGGGAAAAAAAGAAAGAGAGATAATAAAGGGGAAGAAGGAAAAAAGTCTGTTATCACCAGGAAAAGGAAAAAAAAAACCCGAAGAGTAATGCCAGATCTCCTTCCAAAAAAGGCGCGGGGGGGGGGGGCCCCCCCAAAAGGAAGGAAGGTCCGGAGGGGGGAAGAATGAAGGGGGAAAGGAGTGTCCCCTTAAAAGGAAGGGGAAAAGAGCCGGGGGGGGCGCGGGTAACCTCTTGAAAAGAAGAGAAAAAACAACAGAAAAAAAAAAAGGCCCGACGGGGGGGGGGGGGGTGAGGGTAAAAAAGGTTGGGGGAAAAAAAAAAAAAAACAAAGTGAAAAAAAAAACCCATATAGTATTTCTGAAAAAATAGAGGCGGAGAAAGATGCGTTCCTAACGAACTTGTAAAAAAAAGGGTTGGAGTGGGGAAAAAAAGGGGGAAAAGGGAGTAGAAGACGTGCAAGGAAAAAAAAGACTCTAAGAAAAACAGCCGGAAAAAAAAAAAAAAAAAAAAAAAAAGGAAAAAATCAAAGAACGTAAACGGGGGAAAAAAAAAGGGGAGGTCCCCCGTCCCCACGGGGGAGTTTTTTCTTCCCGAAAGGGGGGGGGGGGGAAGTATTGCTCCAATAATCACGAAGAGGGTCAGGATCAAAAAAGGGGGGAAAAGTGGGTCCTCCATATTAAAGGAAAAGGGTTTTCTTCCGTCATGACAACAAGGAAAAAAAAAAAAAAGAGGGAAAAAAGATCGGAGAAAAATCTTTGGAAAAGAGGGCACTGCGACAAAAAGGAGATCAGCGGGGGAAAAACAGAGAGGAAAATGGACAGATCACAGAATAAGGGCTTTCATCTCCACAAAAACAGTTGGGGGCTGAAGCCTTCGCGTTCAGAATCAGGGGAGGGGGGAAAAAACACGGGAAAGGAGGAAATCTTCTTAACGACCCCTGGTTGAGGGATTTTGTCAAAAAAAGGGAGCCAGGGTAAAAAAGAACACAGGGGAAACCAGAGGGCTTCCCGACAAAAGAAGAAAAAGATGGGGGCGGTCAGCGAGCAAAATTAAAGAGAAGTCGGTTTTCAAGAAAAAATCCTCGTCTATCTCCGGGGAAGGGGAAAAGGCCAAAGGTCGCGGCCACGCCGGAAGGTCCAAGACAGGGGACACACAAGGGAAAAAAAGGAAAAAGTTCTTCCATACAGAAAAAGAGGGAGAAAGCTAGATAAGATGAACAGGCAAAGGCAACAAAAAAATTGAACAGGGAAGAGCCTAAAAAAAAGGGGGGAGGGGACGGCGAAAGGAACAACACTGCGTTCTCACAAAGGAGGTCAACACAAGGGAACAGGATGCTTCTCATTCAGAGAGGAAAAGGGGGAACCAATTCCTCTGGGGGAACAAAAAAAGGGGGCTGAAAGAGAAGAGGATGCCTCTTCGGAGAAAAGGGGAACTGGAAAAGGAGGGAGAGACCAGGTTAAAAAGAAAGAGGAATTCCTTGTCGCTTGGGGGAAAAAGAAAAAAGAAGAGGGGACAGACCGAAAAGAGAGAAAAAGTTTGCAACGGGGGGAGACGATGGAACGGGAGAGGGTCACATGAAGCGAAGAAAAGACCTTCTCTCGCAAAGAAGAAACTTCAAGGTAAGAGAAAAACATATCTTAATAGAAGGAGGATAGAAAGATGGAAAGGGAGAAAAGGCACCCGAGGAAAGAACTCTATCAAAGGAAAAAAAAAAAACGCGCGTGGCCCAAAAGGAAGCCATAGGGGGAAGAAAACGGAAACCATGGAAGGGAGCGTCTCAATCTGCGGGAAGATAATAGATGCAGAGGGAAAAGGGGATCTGACATTAAAAAACCTTAGACCGGAAAAACCAAACACAAAAAAGACGGCGTCGGATTGAGAACACGGAGAGTCCCGGCCTTGGAAAGGGAAACGAAGGAGAAGTAGATCAAACAAAGAGGGAGAGAGAATCCGCGATGGTCCTCCATTTCCAAAAAAAAGATAAAGAGAAAGGAAGTTCCGCCGGAAAAAGGGGGAGGTCTCCGAAGGGGGGGGGGGCAAAAGACAAAGAAGGAGTCTCGGAGAATATTCCCCAAAGAGGAAGGGGGAGAAAGTCAAAAAGGGAGGAAAACCTTTTTGAAAAAAAAGATGAAAGTCCTCCTGCTGGGGGGAAAAAGAAACGGGGCCGGGCGCAAAAGGGGAAAAACGGGTTTGCAAAAGGAAACGCAAGGGTGGGGGAAAAAGGCTGGAGCGATGAGGCGCGTTAAAGGAATCGAAGGGGGGGGTTCGCACTGGTGACGAGTCGGGGCCCTAGCAAAAGAGGGTGGGGGAACACGGACAATTTGAGAAAAAGTCGAAGTCACCGAGGGGAATAAATAGGGGGAAAAAATTAAAAAATCGAGATACTCTCGGATCGAGCAAAAACAAAGAAAAAAAAGGATGGGGTCCCCTTGGGTACTCAAAGTCTTCCTTACACCAAGTCACGAGAAAAGAAGAAACCTTGAGAAAAAAATTCCTATTTTGAGAAAAAAAGGGGATTCTAAAACGGCTTCAATGGTGGGAAGGAGTTCCATCATGGGAGAAACCCAACTCGGAGGGGCTTCCCGACCAAAAAATGGAAGAAGAGTACGAGGTGGCGCTGATCGGGAGGTCAGAACATGAAAATGGGGGGAGCGTTTTGGGGGGGGGAAAGCCGAAGGGGCGCAAGAGAACAAAGGGTTGGGGAAATCCCAAAAGTGGGCATCCTGAAAAGAGGGGGCAGGTCCTCCTTGGAAGGGGGGGTTTTCAAAAAAAAAGGATCAAACGGAATCTGTCGGGAAAAAACCTTGGGGGCTTCCGCGTCCTTTGAGGCAAGCAGGCAAAAAGACCAAAAGGCCCTCCATGAAAAAGGTAAGAAAAGAACTGTCCCTCGAGGACACGAAGAGTACCACTCGGGGAGAAGGTCTCCTCTTACCGGGGAAGGGCCCCGGGGGAGGGTCACTCCGCCCTTTTTTGGAAAAAGGGGGGAGAAAGTTCCGATAAAGGAAAAAAAAAAGGAAATGGCCTTACTGGGGGCTATTTTCGGAAAAGAATCCCTCAAACCAGGTAAAGGTAAGAAAGCGAAGGAAAGGTCAATCTTTCCTTTCAAAAAAAAAGAGAGGATCGTGGGGAGAGGGGAGGCTGCCTATTAGAAAAAAAAAAAAAAGCCTGGGGGGAAGAAAAGTTCTGAAGCAAGGCGCCTGCAAACGGGAAGGGCCCTCCGAAGATGGGGAGGGGTATTCCCATTGGGGGGGAATTCAAAAAAGGAAGTAAAACGCTGCACGGTTTTGGGGAGGGAAAAAAATCCAATATGAGAGGAACACCAGGGAAAAAACTTTTAAGGGGGGGAGCGATGACAGGGGGAAACAAAAAAAAAATAGGGGGAAAGACGAGGCGGGGAAAGGGGGACTTTCCGGAGAAGCCGGGAGGGTCGCGCTGAAGTGGAAACTGTGGGGGGAGAAGACAGGAAAAGGAAGAAAGATCCTTCACAACGACCAGGAAAGCGAAAAAAAAGGGGAGACCATCTCAGGAAAAAAAAATTAATAAATTGAGGCAGCAATGAAGCAAGAGAGGGTTGACGCCAACAACCGGAAGTGTTCTTTCCAAAAAAGGTTTTTTTTTTCGATGTCTCAAGTCGGGGAGTAAAGTCTTGCAAGGATCTCTTCTTCGGACAAATCGGGGGGACAAAAGGGGCGAGCACACTCTTCAATGCCATGGGGAACAAATCGAAAAAAAAAAGAACTCAGTGCAAAAAAGAGGAGACAGACAGGCCGATCCCCCCAGAAAAGGTTTCGGGGGAAAAATGGCATTAGTACCGCCAAAGGGGGGGGGGGTCTCCCTTTCCTTCCTATGTTAGAAAAGTAAAGAGGGGGGCTTGAAGTATTAGAAAATCTTCACAACAACAAAAGGGAAAAGAGAAGAAGAAAGAAAACCAGCCATGTGAAAAAGGGTACAAAGAAAAAAAGAGAAACACAAGGGAAAAATGCCATCAGGGAAAGAAAAGTAGGAAAGACCATCCATGTCGCGAATATGGAAAAAAAAGGAAGAAAAAAGGGAAGCACAGCGGAAAAAAGGAAAAAAAGGGAAAGCGAGCTTGGTGATAGGAATCTTCAAAGGGCGGAATCGAACAAGCAGGGCAGAAATAAGTTTATCGATACGGGGGGGAATCTCCAAAAACCAACCGCCAAACTACAGAGAGAAAAAGTGTGGTCCCTCGAAGGGGGAAAAAAAAGTGATGCAGGGGGGGTAAAAGGGAAGCGGACAAGAGGAAAGGCCCCAATCGCGGAAAAGGGGGTCGAAGAAGGGACATTCGTAAGCCGCGAAGAATGGACCTCAGGGGAAGAGAGGAAAAAAAAAAAATCAAAAGACACCGCAAGACCCTCCCGCCACTGGGGAAAAAAAAAAAAAGGGTTTGAAAAAAGGAACGAGGTTTTGGAATGGGGGGGGGGGGGGTGTTCCATCGAGAAAGATCCTAGGACGGCCTCCCTTCGTCTTAGGAAAAGAAATGACAGGGTTCACCCAAAGAAGCCTCCTTGCGGGGAAAACAAAATGAATACACAACAAGGGGGGTAGCGACCAACAGAGGGGGAGCCTCCTGTGGGGCAACTCCTTCCGGAAGAGAAGTGTCAGGGAATCATATGATCCTCAAAAAGAACCGATCAGAAAGAAGATTGAAAGTATACCCCCGAAGATCAGAGGACTAGGAAGAAGGCGACGTTGGGGGGAAGAAAGAAAAAAAAAAAACCAATCTTCTTAGGGAAAAAAGGGGGGGGGGGGCTGCGCCAGGGGGGGATATCTCCGTCCAGGGGAAAAAAAAATAATAAAACCAAAGTGAAGGACGACCAAGGGGAAATGGGGGGACGGTTCAGCGAAAAAAAAAAAAAAAAAAAAGAGCGCTAGGTCGAAAAAGGGTTTGATCGGACGGAGGCGGCTCGAAAGGGGGAGAAAATTAGGGAAAAACCAGGTCGGCGGCAAAAAAACCTTGAAAGAAAGAACACAAGGGCGACAAGAAAAATTCGTCATCGAAGGGGAAAAAACGAAGCCAAGCCCGGAAAAAATTGAAGGAAAAACAAGGAAGCAGGCAAGGTGAAAAAGGAAACACAAACCATGGGGGAAAAAAAGGGTTGCGCAAAAAAAAAAAAAATCCACAACTAGGGGGGCAAGCAAAAAGGAGGATTCCAGCGAAAATTATTCCAGCAGGCAAGCAGGGATCAATACTCCCAAGGGGAAAAGCTGAAAACAGCGAATAGACTTTCCTCTCCCAGAAGATCGGGAAAGAGCTTCTCCAGGGGGTAGGGCCTTTTCTCTTGTTAGAAGGAGGGCGAACCAGAATACCTCACTCGGAGAGAAGTCAGGTGGAGGAAAGCTGATCTCGAGGGAAAAAGAGAGAAAGGAAGATTTCCGACCAAGGAAGGGGTCGCTAACGGGAAAAAAGAAAAAAAAAAAGGGTCCGAAAAAGGAAGAAAGAGTGCTCGGGGAGGGGAAAAAAAAGGGTTTTTCGGCCGAAAAAAAACTCGTACGGGAAACGCGAAAGCGAGAAAAAAAGCACACGGCACCATCAAAAAAAAAAAAAAAAGATGTCCCCCCGGAGCAAAAGGAGAAAAGGCAGGGGAAAGAAAGGCGTTCGCCTACTCCAAACAACCGGCAAGGGAAACAGGACACCGGAACTCCGGGAAGAGAATTCTCATCTCCTTGGGAAAGGAAAAAGGAAGCAAGCAGGAAAGATCGTTACTCCCACAAGAAGGGGGCGCGGAGGGACAGTCTTCCTTAGACATCTAGAAAGAAGGAGATCTCTCTCTGCACCCCAAAAAAAGGCTGGAACTAAGGCTCAGAAAAGGGGGCAGAACCTAAAACTTTTCCGACCACAAGGTTACATTCACCCGCAAGCGGAAAAACGACGAAAGAAAACTACTCGGGGTGGACTGAGGGGGAAAAGATGGCAAGAAGGGAAAAAGAGGGCGCTGAGGAAGAGGGGGAAAAACTAACGGCTGTCTTAAAAAAAAAACGCGGGTGGCGGGCGAATAAAACGGAGAGAAAAAGCAGGAAAAAAAGCCCATTAACAGCCGACCAAGACATAGTGCAAACAAGGGAAGCGTCGTTTATGGGGGGGGGGGGCGAATCTATCCGAAGAGGTTGAAGGGGCCTGGGGAAGGGTTCAGTCAAGGTTCTGCTTTTTCTAAGAAGAAACTATCGGGGGGAAAAAAAAGGTAACCCTTTATTCGGAAGAGGGACCCTGAAGGAAGGGGGAAAAAGCGGATTCTCTGAGAAAAAATTTCGAAAAAAAAAGATAAAAAAAAGCCCGCCCGAGCGTGGGGGGGGGGATTTGTCAGGGGAGGGACGCGGCTACCAGCGAGGTAAAGAAGGGAACAAGCCCCCCAGGGCCCAAAGGGGGGAAAGGGGGCGATCACGACTAAAGTGCAAAAAAAAAAATCGAGGAAGGTCAATCTCGAATCCCTTGGAGGGAAAAAAGGACCGTCTTCCGAAGAGGGGTAATGGGAAGGAAGAAGTTGAGCTGATCGAGGACTGTTTTGTCGAAAGAAAAGGGGGGAAAGGGATCGATTTCGAAGGCTAAACAACTGGGGGGGCGGAAAAAATTGGGGAAAACTGCCTTCCCAAAAAGCCAAGTCCCTTGATTTAAGGGGATCCCAAAGGAGATATTTCCCCTCATTCTCTAATGAGAGAGGAAGGTCGAGGGGGGGGTTTGACGATAGAACCAAAGGAGGTTTGATTGAGAAAAGTCCGAAAAAAAAGGGAAACTTTCGTAATCTGGGCAAAAAAGGAAAACAGGGGGCTACCCTCGAAAAAAAGCCCCTTCAAGAGAAAGAAGAACCAGGGATGGGACGGGGTTCGGGGCCTCCCGGCAAGGGGGGAAAAAGTGGGTGGAAGGCCGAATAGACCAAGAAGGTGACAACTAACTACGAAAAAAAAATTGGGGATAAGTGAAGAAGGGGAAAGTCCTGGGTGTAAAGGGGAAAAAGAAGGCCTCTTCAAGCGGGGGAAAAGGGGGAAAGCTTCGAAGGAGAGGAGGGATCTGGGTAGTGAAGGCAAAGTCCCTGGGCCCCACGCATCGCAGGGTGCGTGGGGCCAGGGCGAGGACAGGGAAAAAGCCGGGCGGCTGGTAGGTGGTAAGGGGAATGCCAAAGGGGGTTGTCCATTAAACCAAAAAAAGAGGGAATAGATGGAAGACCAAATATGATGGGGAAAAGGAAAAGCCGCAAAAATTTGATTGGGCCAGGATGGGGAGAGATGACACCAAAAAGGGGAGGTCGATGGAAGGGAAGGGGGGAAAAAACGTAAGTTTTACGGACAGGGGCTACGGGGGAGGAAATGAATTCGGGCTATGAAGGGGGATGGATTGCTAAAAAAGAACGTCCTTCGACGACCGGGGGAAAAGGGGGGCATCACTCTCAAAAAAAAGGGAAAGTTCTACAAGGAGGGGCCAGCAATTAAATCAAGATATGTGGGGGGCAAAGAACGCTCCTATCGGGGAGGAAAGGCCAATTGGGGGTTTGGGGGGGCTGATTCTCAAAATCAGATAAACTGTCGAAAGAATGTTCGAGGCGACAAGACGGGAAGAGTTCAACCACGCAAAAGAAAAGAACAAGAAAAAAGACTGGAGGATCGCTGTCCGGGAAAGAAAAAAGAGCCACGGGGAGGGAGCGACATGCATTGCCAAAACAAAAAAGGGTTGGGGGCTTGAGAAAGCCAGGAGAAGAAGCATAAAAAAACAAAAGAGTTTTCTCCTGAAAAGAGTCCTGAAAGACAGATTTGCGACAGCTGGCAGGACTATTTATCCCAAAAAAAAAGAAAGTTAAACTATAGAAAAGAACATCCCATGGGGGGCGAAAAGGGAAAGTGGTATCACCAGTCAAAGGAAGGACTAAACCACGGGGGGAAAAATGACATCGACGCTTTTTTTCAAGGAGAGGAGGGGTGGAAGAAAAAAAAAATCATGTCGCGATGAAAAGGAGGGCAAAGAAAAAAAAACACGAGATCATGCAAGCAAAAAGGTGATCGGGGAAGAAAGGGGGAACTCTTCAGAGCATGTCAGAGAGGGAAGGAACTCCGTATCAAGGAAGAGAAGGAAAAGTGGGGGGGGGGGGGGAAAGCCAAGAGGGAAAAAACCCCCCATATATAAAGGGGGATCGTGCAAAAAATAGGAAAAATCCTTTGCTTCCGTGAGACGGGGGAAAAAGAGCGCGAAAAAAGGGGTACTTTCCCCTAAGAAAAATGAACTGCGAGAACCGGACAGAGAAGGAATTCAGAAAAAAAAAAACTCACCTTAATCACCGGGGGGGGGGTAACAAACCGTGCAAGTTTTTTTTGGAAAAAAAAAAAGAACTTCTGGGGGGAAAAGGGAAAAAAGACGAACTATTTTTTGGAAGGGGGGGGTGGAGAAAAAACAGAAAGAAAGTCGCCTCAGAAAAAAAAAAAAAAATCAAGGGGGGGGGTCCTCCAGATATCAAAAGAAAGCAACGGGGGAAAGGAAGGACGGGGAATTGACCCAGAAGACATCACCCCCTCAGAGCGGCGGCAAGGGGGGCAAGCTTGCCGCACGGAATGTAGAGACAGACGTTGGAGAAAGGGGGAAAAATCCTCAAAGAAATTCACCGATCCCATGGGGGGTGAAAGGAACCAGGAAAAAAAGGACAGGAGCTGGAGGGGGAAGGAACAGTTCTAACGTCCTCAAAAAAAAGAGGAACTTGTGGAGGCCGACTGTTTTGTGGGGGGGAAATCGGCCTTTCGAAAGGAGGGAAAAAAAAAAGGGCGGAGAGAGGACCTACCCCTTCCCCAGGGGGGGGGCGCAAGGAGGGGAGGAGGGCGATACCTGGAAGGGGTTTCCTCGGGGGGAAAAGGGGGGAAAACTCGCAGAAAGAACGGACAATTTGAGGGGGGTGCAAGGGATGACCAAAAGAAAGAAGGAAGGAAGGGCAGAAGGGAAAAAAAAAAAAAAGCGACCCTTCCTGAGAAAGAAGAAGGCCCATAAAAAGGCTGGTAACATTGAGGAACCGCACGAGGGAAAAGGGGTGGGAAGAAAAAAAGAAAAAAAAGTCCAGAGTTGGTCGCTGGAAGGAGGAGCACAATCACAACAGGAAAAACACAGGACAGGAGAAAAAAGCCACTCCGAAAGGGGGGTCTTCCTCAGGGGGAAGGGAGAAAAAAAAAGGAGAGAAGTAAGGCTGAAAAAAGAAGTTGGAAGGGTTGCAAAAAAGGAAAGAAGCCTTCACCAACCATAGGAGCTGCCGCCAGCAAATCGGGGGGGGGGGGCCGGGGGGCGCTGGTATCAAAAGGGAAAACAGAACAGAAAAAACCTCTGAGTAACGGAAACAAGAAGACACGCGAGGGAGGTTCGTCCATGAGAGTCCGAGGGGGGGAACTGCCTTCTCGCAAACGGCAAAATCAAACAAAAAAAAAAAAAAAGAGAAAAAAAAAGCCGTTCTCCTGGAAAGAACGAGACAGGGGAAAAAGAGAAAGGCACCCTCCGAGAACGCCAAGGAACGGAGAAGCGGCACAAACGCGCTGGAAAAGTGCCCAAAAAGGGTTTCCTGTCGCCAAAAAAGATAAAACAACGGGCAAGAAAAGCAAGGGGGGAAACGCCAAAAAGATATTCTGCTGAGGGAGAAGAAAAGTCCCACGTGGAAAAAAGGGACCAAGGAGTGATGACCAAAGAACCGTCAAAAAAAAAAAAAGACCACCAAAAAAGTCAGGGAGAAAGGGTGCGGGTGAGGTCCGGCCGG
>Ga0179593_1385689_pt1 | contig 25824 bp, 30 predicted proteins | sample CZODoug2_1_08_16_FD_185931 | JGI IMG/M metagenome (GOLD analysis project Ga0179593, IMG submission 185931) | Vadose zone soil fungal communities from Angelo Coast Range Reserve, California, USA - CZODoug2_1_08_16fungal (PacBio error correction) | ecosystem: Environmental > Terrestrial > Soil >...
CGCTCGAAGAGGCGGAGAGGGTGTGAAGCAACTTTTATGGAAAAAGAACAGAGCGGGATAAAGAATGGACTTATGAAAAGGACTCGATCCCGACCGAGGAAGCAAGGCGAAAAAACCTGCTACTTCTGTCGAGGGGAAAAAAAAAAAGAAAAAAACGTAAGGTCAGAAACAACCAGTTTTTTCAACGAGCAGGCAGCAGCCGAGAAAAAAGAATCACGAGAAAACCTTTCCTTAGGGGGGCAAACGATCCCGAAAAGGCAGACCAGAGAAAAAAAACCACACTGGGGCTATGTGGTAAGGCAAAAGGAAGGGGGGACTGTCGGCGTAGCGACAAGAAAGGACATGAAAAAAAAGAGGGTGGGGGGCCATAAAAGCCCGACAAAAAACAAGAGATTTCCCGTGGCCACCTGGACATCATCAAACAAAACCGGAGTGGAAACCCAGAAATGAGACAGCTCTAGGAGAGAAAGATTAACCCGAAGGAAGGGGGTAAAGGAAAATACAAGCCGGTCATTCGCTAGAGAGATGGGTGGAAGAAGAGAACGATTCGTGGGTGACATGGGAGCACTAAAGGGGGGGTGGGTATTGCTGTTAGGCAAATTGGGGAAAAAGCGCTTGAAAGAAAAGGTAGCCACTGAACGGGGTTAAGGCAACGGGGCCGGTTATGGGAGTCTTTTTGGGTTTGAAAGCAGAAAAACCTGACGTTATTTGGCCCTGGCTGGCGATCGGCATCGTTGGGAACGAAAAATACGTGGTGGGAGGGGAGGGACACCACATCGAAAAGGGCTCCGCCTAATGACGAAGGCAAAGCGATGACCTGGAGAAACGAAAGGAAGTCGTTGCATGGGGCTTCGGGGGGGGATGAAAAAGGGCGTTTCATCTCTTTGAGAACTGGAAAAATTCTTAGCAAGAAGGGGCCGCGCTCAAAAAGAGAGGGGAGCCAAGGTTGCGGTCGACGATCACATCGTGAAGTGGCCGGAAGGTCATCCCTTATCAAGTCTGACGAGAAAAGGGGAGATCAACCTTGCAGGCGATCAGGAGTTCCTGGCGCCTGGGGCGGTTAGACCTGGGGGAGGGGGACCCTACTGCTTCAGGGAGGAAAACTCGGAAAAAAATGGAAAAAGAAGGGGTCAAAACTTTACCTAAGAGTGAGGAAAACCTACATATCCTAATTTAAAATCAGGAGGGGCCGAGGCGTGATCGACGGACTCAGCCGGAGGAGAGAAGCCAGGCCGCGGCCATGTGGTCAATGGTTCTTGAGAAAGAACTACCGCGACTTTCATGAGAAAAAACTAGGAATGGGTGGGGGGAGAAAAAGCGCTGGTACGGCCATGAGTCTAAAGGGGCGGACAAAGGTAGGAGGTTGTTAGTGGCTTTTGATTAGGAGACTGAGGAAAATTAGGAAAACAAAAAGAAACGATGGATTCATCCAAGAAAGGAATGCTGGTAAACAGAAAGGGGCCCGACCCTTCTTCAAAGGAGGAGAACTCAAAGTAATAAGGCAAAATCAAAAGCAATAGGGAAACATCATAAGATGTTTACACCGGAAAGTGGGGCATCTATGGCATCCTCAGGGAATCAACAAGGCCGACGGGGAGAAGTTCGTTCGGAAGAATGGTCTTCACGCTCAGAAGATAAAGGAGTCTAAGTGCTATAGATAAGCATTAATAAAGGGAACAATCTTTACGGAATGCCAAAGGGGGGAAGGGTCATTAATAGATCAAAACAAAACTAGGAAAGAGAGAGTCAAGGAAAAAAACGGGGCCCGCAGAGTGGTGCATATCTCCTACGGAGAGACCGGCGACTCGCTCTTGATGGAAATAGGAACCGAACTAAATAGGCCAGAAAAAATTGCGAAAACCGGGGGGTGATCAGAAGCGATGGAAGATATAACCATGACGGAAACGGAGGACAAAGCGATTTCGATGAGAGAATTATACCTTTTTATGGGGAAAAAGAGAGATTTATGGGTGGGTTTAAAAAGAAAAAAAAAAGGAGGAGGGGGAAAAGGGATGTTTACCAAAATGGTAGCCCATTTCACGGATGAATCCACGCAGGGTAGAAAGTTGCAAGTAAGGAACAAGATCAATCCCACGTAAAAAAAAATCGAGTGGGGAAAAAGGCAAAATGCAACCAGGGGACCAAACTCTAATAAAACAGGGACGGAAAAAGGAAAGCCGGGTGAAGAGGGCCGGACATAGAAAAGTTTTTAAGAAGGGAAAACGAGGCCCCGAAGGAGCCGGAGGGAAAATCCAAGAAAAGCGAGAAGGCTACCTTCTTATACAGAAAAACCTATATCTGAAGGAAGAAAAAAAACTCACGACACTGAGAGCCAGAAAGGGTCTAGAAGGAATGCAGGTCTTGCCCCGCCTATAAGACCGGACAGAACAGAGCCAGGACAGAAGAACGGCCATTCCTTTTAATCTAAAGGGGATGAGACGCAAGCAAGAGGGCAGGTCTAAAAGACAACTATTTTGAAACGAAAAACCTGGCACCGCGGGTGTGGAGAAGAAACTGGCGGAAATGGCCCGTGTACCCCTAGATGGATACAGGGGGATGTACGGAAGGGGGAAAGAACCAGAAAAAAGCTAGAAGAAAAAAGCCGTGAAAGAGGTAGCGCCAGGATAGGAGAGTCTCGCAAAAGCGTAAGAACCCAGTCGAAGGGGACCTAAGGAAACTGAACCACCACTATCAGGCGTACGTCAAAAAAGAGGGCAGTAGCAAACAGCCAAATAAGTAAGTTTGTTGAAAAGAAGCCAGAAAGCAAAAAACGGCCGGATGAAGAAAAAACTCAACCGGGGGGAGATAAAAGGATCGAAAATCTCCAAATTTTAATGGAAAACAAAAAATAACCCATCACCACCGAATCGAGGAGCGATGAACATCCGAAATAGATGCGCAGAATGAAGCGTGGTGGCATAGCAATGACAGTAATCCCGCATTCGTTGGAAGGAGGTTATGGGGAAAAAAAAAAGGGTCTTGAATGGGACCCAGTTCGGCAGAGGGGGGACCAAGATGGTGCTAGGGAAAGGTAAGTAGGGCCCCCTGGGGGTCAGAAACTTGGGGGTTGGAGTAGTTAGTTGAAGGAGCAAGGAAGGCTTATCATGGCCTTTTTGAGGGCGAGATCGAGACAAAAAATAAAAGGAACAACCAGCCTGAGGAAAAGTTTGAGTTATTATGTTCTTCTAGAATGGCGAGGGATCGGGAAAGAAAAGGCCCAGGGGCGTCTTGATTTGGTTGCTGAACTTTCCGGATAGAGAAATGAAACCTGTCCGTGAAAAAGGAGGGGGGTGGTCTCTCTGTGTACCAGAAAGGTAACAAGGCCGTCAAGGTTGAGGATTCTCACAGCTGTCGGTCAGGACAGATCAAAGAAGAAAGCGGGGAAGGATCATCACTTCTCTCACCCCGGGAAAAGACGGGATGGAAAAGACGAATCAGAGGATTAGTAAGGCAAGTACGGTCATTGAATATCTTCCGATGGTGAAAGAATGAGAGAGAAGCATGTAGGGAAGCAAGCTTAAAAAAATTCGTGGTCAATAAGACGAAAAAATCCGGCAAAAACAGAAAGACAAAGTTGTTGCAAACACCGGGGCAATGGTTTATGTCACGAGCCGGAGGGGAGAGGGACAAAGGAAGAGGTTAGTAACGTGTTGAACAAGAAATGTAGTCAGGGTTAGAGACTAGGGCAAACTGCGGCATTAACGAAGACTCTTAGGGGAAGGATTCCACCCCCGGGGAGAGGGGAGAAGGGTCTGGCCAGGGGGTACGAGAAAGTCGGCTGAAGGGGAACATGGAAAAGAGTCAGCTCGTCAGGAGAGAAATCCCCTACTCTTGATTGCGATCGAGAAGAGGCAAGATGAAAGATGAATGACTCCACGGAAAAACTAGAAGGTAATCTCATTCATGGAAGTGGAAAGATCCAGAAGCCGGATAGAGATGGAATTAGAAAACTGGGAACTTGAAGGTGGTGGGCGCCCGCCCTTGTCAGCCCTAGTATACGTTTGAGGTAAAAGAGAAGATTCTCAGAGAAAGCGGGGTACCGCAAAGAACACTAGTGAAGGGAAACAATTTGAGATACTTCAAGAAATCCTTTTAAAAGGGTCAGAAAACGGCTAGGCCCGCAAAAAAGGTTGACTTGGGCAGTCACAAACCTTGGAAAGGGCTGTCTTCGAGAGGGGAGGTTTACCAAAGAATACAAGGAAGGAGGAACAAAAAACCCAAATACTCCGGCTATTCCTTTGGAAATCGAAAAGGAAAGGAAAGCAAACAAGAGGACGATGCGACGGCCCACAAAGGCTATAAGGAATCGGTTTTTAAGGGGTGAATGTAAAAAAAAAAAGGGACAGAGTTGAAGAAGACGAGGCTTTCCTCTCGTCCGGGGATTGAACATAAGAAGAGGATTTCTGAAGGGGGCCGGGGTCATTTCAGCTCGCGAAAAGAAAGGGCCGGAAGCGATCGAAGAAGAAGAAGGAAACGGCAAGAAGAACCCGTACATATGGTCGGATTTTGGAAACGGTGCCCGAACAACTGAAGGGGGTACTGGGAGCCCTGTGTAAGGGATGCACTAGGAAGAAAACAACGAGGGAATGAGAGAAGAACCGAACCTGGAACCAAAAGGAAACGTGACGGGAAAGAATCCCGACCAGATGATCACACCCCCGGGAGAGAGAGGGAGTGAGATGCAGAAGGCATGCGCATCCGTCTTTGGGGATCGAACGAAAAGCCCTGATAACCATATCCATAATAAGCACTGAAGAAGCATACAGAGAAATGACAAAAAGGAGGAACTAGGCACCCCAGATTAGAAGACCGGGAAAAAAGGGGGATTCCGGTAAAAAGAAGGGGTCCGTGAGTGCAGCAGTAGAATAATGAGGAGGTTTCGCTTTAGAATAAAAGGGCAACAATCAAAAAGGGATCGAAGAAGGAGAAAAAAAAAAAAAAGACGAGGGAAAAAAAAAAGAGAAGAGAATAAAGGCAAAAGGGTGAACACAAAGAACAAACTGGTTCGCTTCGAACCCGACAGGATGTAACTATCGCCCCTTGGGGGGGGGCAGCCAGTTAATGGAGAACCTGGGGGAACCATCTCCAAGACAAGGAAAGACTAAAATCCACAAATCTCGACTTGCATGAAAACGGGAGGGCGGACCCAAAAAAAAAAAAGGGCGAAAAACCTTCCAAGATGAAAGAATGCTCTCGTACGGGACTTAGGAGATTATTCCAAAATTCCGTAGCTTGAGGGAGGAGGGAGTTGCAAACAAAACATGTGGGTTAACCGCGGACATATCGAAAAAGGTCCCAGTTTGTCATCCGAAAAGGTGATTCTAGATCGAAATCATAGGGAGGGAGGGTCTTCGGGCGCAGGGGGATCGATCCGAAATAGCCATGTTCAACCAAAAGCAACCGCGCCGTGAGAAGGGGAAAAGATGCATACAAGACAAAACAAAACCCGGGGGATCCGGAGAAAACGGGTTGTTAACGAACAAGAGGAGGCAAAGGGATCGAGAAGAATTAAACAGGGCAAAGTCGGAAGTACAGTTAGGGAGGTCCACCAATTAAGGGGGGGGAAAACTACACTCTTACGGAAAATAACAATCACTTCAAAGCTGAAAAGCAAGGTTACGCCGTTTCTGGTGAAAAGGAAGGGCTACCGCTGGGCGGTTTAAAGGAGGACACGAAGGAAGAAAATGCGACGGCCACGTGACCACGAATAATCGGTAAATCCCGAAAAGATGGGCCATTTCTATCGTCGGTAAGAAAAAAAGAAAAGAAATACAATAAGCGGGGAAAGGGGGGAGAGTTACTAATACATTTCTTATCTAGACGAAATAGACAGATACCGGGGGGAAGCGACGTGAGTAATTTATCCAGCGGAGAGAAACAGAATGAACGAAGGAATCAAGAAAGGCGCAGTCTAACATGAAAGCAGGGGAAGTCGTCGCGGACAACCGCTAGAAAAAAAAAGATGCAAAGTCTCAACTGAAAATGGGGGGGAATGAGGACGAGCAGGCAGCAAAAACGAGACGAGAAAAAACCTGGGCAATCGAAAAAGGCAATGGAGAGAGAACATCAAAGAAAAAACAACCAACATTTTCCCAGGAGCTATGCAAGGGACGGGCAGTGAGTATCTTAGTAACAAGACCCATTACAGGACTGGGGATCGGGCCAGACAAAAGAACAACAGGTCGATACAGGTCAAAAACCCGTGGACAACCGGGGAACTATTCCAAAGTGGGAAAAAAACGGCACGCGCTTGAACTCTACTGAAAAAAAAGCAAGGACCATAGCTATTCAAGAAAGGAATTTCAAGGGCTGGGGGAAAGGAATGACAAGAAGGACAGCACGCCAACAGTAGAGGGAATGGGGGCGTAGTCAAAAGGAAAAAGGAACGCTGCTTCGGTGAATGTGGGCAGACTTGGGGCTTCTGTACTGGGAAGGGCGAGACAATCTGGTCCCCTTCTGGGGGGAGGTGGGGATCATAAAAAGGAAAAGCAGCGGTGATGGAGGCTTAAAAAAAAACGGCAAAAACGATTTGGGAGGGAGTAGATCGGAAAGCGGGCGAAAGGAGGGGAAAAAGCGGGGGGGAGAGGTATCGTAAATACACCCATGCTTATAACAGGGGGAGGGAAGAAAAAGTGCGAGGAGAAGAGAAGGGAACCGATGGGGTCTCGGCGAAGGAAGCGGTTGGCCGGGGGAGTTCAGGCGGTATTCATAAAAGAGGGGGGCGGGAGCATCTGAAAAATGGCAGGATCCCCAGGGGCTACGCTCAACAATCCATCGTCAAAAAAGAAGGGACGAGAAATAGGAGGGAAGTTAGCAAAATGCCTTTCAGCCCAGGCGAAGGGCGACTACGAAAAAGGATTACCATGATTCAAAAAAGGAGAAGGGCCTTTCTAAGTCTCAAGGTTCTGTAGCGGTCTGAGGGGAAAAGAAGGAGGCCTTTCGTGGAAAAAAGGAACCGAAACAGGTCGGAAGGGCGGGCATCAGGGGGGGGGCCCGTAGAACGGAAGGAAGCATGAAGAAACTGGTTCACGATGGGGGGGAGGTGCGGAGAGGGGGAGGGAATCAAGAGAGGGAGTCAAAAGGAAGTGGAGGAACAATTTCCTGGCTTTGGGTTTGCTTAGGACCGAGGACAAAACGTAACCAGATGAAAAATGGCTACGAAAAAAGGGGAAAATCAACCGTCGGGGGGGAGAACGGCATGCTTACACGGGTTTTTCGAAACCAGTCGGGTTTAATTGGATTGCTCTTTAGTTCACGGAACGAAAGTCAGAGGGGGAGCAAACGCGAGCATACCGCTCAGCCAGGGGGCAAAAATGGTAAGGATTGAAAGATGAGCTTCACTCAGAGGCGGGAACGCAAGGGGTAAGAAGAGGAAACCAAGGAACGGAATACGAAGGGGGAACGATTTTTCACCGCGACCGTTGAGAGAGGGGCCAAGTCGCTTCGTCTCAACCCACGGGGAGAAATGCGGCAAAGTTCGTCACCTCGAAGAAAAAAGCAAGAAGAGAGATCAAAACATAAGACTTCGGGAGGCGCGCAAAAACAAAAATCTTGAAAAAAGCTTTGCGAGGTTAGGAATCAGAGAAACAAAAAAACGGATGGAGGAAAGAGAAGAAGAAGTACCTCAGAAAAAGTGGCCGATAAGAGGATGATCGCCTCGGATAGATTCTCCTGAAAAGCGCGCTGAGTGAACTAGCGAGAGAGGAAACAAGTGGCCTACATGGGAACCATGAGGCGGGAAAAAGCGAAAGGGCGAGGAAAAAGGCGCGTGACAAAGGTCACTACGGATGTAACTCTGACCTGAGGGACCGTTTAGTTCGAGAGGGAACCGAGTCGAACCTGGGTGTCGCCATGACGGACCAAGTCATGACCAATATTAATCCAAGCGGGTTCTAAGTGGGTCCGTTAGCAAGAGCAAAAAAAAGGAAAAAAAGAGACGAGGAGAAAGAAAACCAGGAACAGCCCCGAAAAAACGTGGAGAAGCCAAGATCGCTGTGGGAAGGGAGAAAAGCCAGGAACTGGGGGTAAAAAAGAGAGGATCACACAATGATCCGTTCGCAAAAGAAAAAAAAAAAAAGCGAAAGGAGGAATCCTGAACCTTTCCAGCAGAGAGGAAAGAGGGACCCGGCCGCGACGAACAGGGAGCTCCAGGCCCGAGTGCGTCAAAGGGAAATTTGGAACAACCAGAAACGAGACCAGAAAGACAACAGCCACATAACTCGCAATGTTATGATCAAGGATGGAGAGGCAACGAACAGGCTGAAAGGGGGGTCCAATCCAGCGAGTGTGAGAGTACGAAAACGTGGCCGGGGGAAAACCAAATGGGTGAGGCGAACCTGGAGGAAAAACAGGCCCGTTAGACCAGAAGACCGCAAACAGGGAATGAAAGATACCGAGGGTGCAAGTACACACACCGCTAGCCGAAGGAGAAAGAAACAAATCGGGCAAAAAAGAAATGAAGAGCATCTCTAAAGGAAGCCCGCTAAGGCTCGGAAAAAGAAAAAAACCACTATCTCGTCGGCCAAACGAAATGCAAGGTCGCCAGCACCAGGAAACAAGAAATTTGGGGAAAAAAAAAAACAAAACCTCAAAATCAGAAAGCCCATGTAAAAAAGGACAGCGAGAGTAAGACGAAGATCTGACAAGTTGGAGAAAAGAAAAACCACAAAATAACACAGAAGAGAACATCAAAAGAGAGTAATAGTGAGAGAAGAACTGAATCGAGTAGAGAAGAAGAGGGGGGTTTTCAATAGCACAGATCCACACCTTCGTGAATCTGGATTTATCTCCGCTAGGGGGGGGAAAGGGAAAGTTGGAAATAGGTTGGAAAACCAAGTGTAAGACTGAACTTTAATATGTGGAAATGGTTGGGGGCCACGAAAGGAACGAAAAGGTTGTGTTAGGATGGGATTGATGGCAACATAGAGAGGTAGCTGTCCTTGGGAAGGGTGAAACTCATCTCGTACCATAACCCACGTCAAACTGAGAAGAAAAATCCGTATCAACTGATGGGGGCGGATGGTCGGAGAGGAATGGCAAGGCTCGACCAGCGGCCAGGGGGCTCGGGACTGTGGTTGCTGGAAAGTCATGATCTTCGGGACTGGGGACAACACTTTCCGGGTGCGCCATGTTTTGGGGAGCTCAGGATGCCTCTACACGGAGACCCAGGCATGTTTCGATGAGAAAAAAAAAGAGTGAGGGAGTCGTGAGAAAGACAAAGCAATGCAGTGGATCGAGCCTGCGAAAACGGAGAGAAACACTTTAATACGCAAGAGACGGGGGAAGACCGAATGGGCATTCATGAGAAGGAAAAGGAGCGTGACTGGCAAAAATTACTACAAGGAAACGCCAGCACATGGTAGGGGGGGAGAACCGCGCTTCTTTAAAACGCCGTCCCCCCTTGATCGAGGTCTGCATAAAGGGGGAAAACGCCAGCGAGACCCGTTTTGTGGAAAGCACCGGTCCATGGGTGAGTAAGGACTTCTGGTTAAGTTCACCGTCCACTGGGGGGGCGTCATTGGTGGAAAAACGACGAAAGTTAAGGAAGGAAACTACTACACGTTTGACCTGCTGCGCTAGAGGGGGTGACAGAATTGTAGAGGGTCAAACACGGGGGGGATAGGGGGAAAGTTGTACTGAAATGTCTCCTCACGGACTGGCGGGGAGCAGAGAGGGGGAAAACAAGCGAAGGTCAAAAAAAACCGCCCTCAATATAATAGAGAGAAACCGGAGAGATCTCTTCTATTGATAAAGAGGAAAAACTGGGAAACAGCTCTTAATCGTCAGGATAAAAGATCCCAGCCGAACGGAGAGAAGATGGAATTATCAGAGAAAACTGGCCGTGGGGGGGCGAAAAAAGAAAAAAGAAAATCAGAGGAGGAAGTGGCCAGGGGTTAGGGAGGAAAAGGAAAAGTCTCATCGCGGGGCTCTTACAACGGAAAGGAAGGAGAAGTCAACCAAAGGACCTTCGATTCCGGTCGGGGCTAAAACGGGCTCGCCCCGCACCTGGTGCTTGACTTCAACAACCAGGCTTTTCCTTATGAAGAGGGGACTTGTTGAACACCGCATTCTGCATGAAAGAGGCGATAAAAAGTCTCAAGAGGGAGGCCGGTGGAAAAATAGACGAAGGAAGAAATTCAGAAGAAAGGAGGGGACTATATCGACGTCCACCTCTTGGGGTTGCACTAATCGGTGAAGCGGCAGGAAAGAAGGGGGGCTCTTTCATCAATGAATGAAGTAAGGGACGGGTTACCATCGGGAATGGGGAAGCGGAAAAAGGCGTCTGGCTAGGGTCAAGGGGAGGACCCTGCCTCGCAACCAGAACCGAATGGGAACATCGAAGGGGAGAAGAACTTATTAAGAAGAAGCACGGTTGCGTAACTGGAAGGAAATGGGAGCTGGGAAAAAACCGCAACGTGCCAGTTTTGGGTGTAAAAATTTAGTGATCGCTACTCAAAGGAGGGGGGAAGAAAGGATCGATCACCGAAAAGGGTCGACCAGCAACGGAACGTTGCGGGAAGGGGAAATCACATACAGAAGATTATCCCCCCAAAGGGCAGGAGGGAGGTACAGGGGGGCTGAAGAGAGGGAGGATGACGCATAAGGGGATGGGGTCAACAGGCCACCTCAATCGGGAAAAAAAAAAGAAGTTCTCGGACTGAAAAAACCAAGTAGAAAGAAAAAGATGGGAAGACTTACTGCGGGAAAAGGAAAACAACCACACGTCAAGGCCGGCAAACCGGGGAAAATACAGCCGGTGCCAGGAGGAGAGGAAATCAGGGAACAGGCGGGACGGTTCAGAGGTCAAGGAAAAGGGAAAAATGGTTATAAAGGGGATGCATAAAGTCCGGATGGAAAAGCCGATCGAAAAAGACAATTTTGGGGAATCAAAAAAAAAGGGGATGAAAGGGGAGGACCCAAAAAAGGAGGACCGGAGAGGAAAGTGGTAAAAGGAAGTGAAGTCGTTGCATTTACAAAACCTCGCCCGGAAAGGAGACTCAAATCCCAGCAAAGGAAGGTCTACCAAAACGTTCAGGTAAAAAAGGGGTCCCAACTGTCCCTCAAGTAAGGAAAAAATGCACTCAGGAGAAAAAGGGGGGGGGAGGTAAAAGAAATCTGAAAGCCGGGGTTGGATGGTTTCAAGGGAACACAAGGCTTTCATCGACCGAAGATGTCGCAAAGTAAACTCAGAGCCATACAAACAGGGGGGAGCGGGGATCGAAGACGATCCCTGCCTGATAGAAGGGGGTAACCCCTATGCGCCGAGGAAGGAGTGACCCTAAGTACCCCGTCGTAGAAAAGACGCAGGTGGGCCGAAAAAGGAACATACGAGAAAAAAAAGGAGAAAGTAAAGTCGAGAACAGGATTTACAGGAGGAAGGATCCAAAAATTACTGCCATACAAGAAACGGTGACCTTCAAAGCACTTAAGAGGGGGGGAACAAAAACCAGTTCCCATTTTCTTTGAAAAAAAAAAAAACGGTCTCGCGGGCGGGAAAAGGCTGCAGAAAGTGTAAGAACGGCCGTAAAACACGAAGAAAAGGATCCCCGAAATCTTTCCTGGCGATCTGGGACATGTATTTAAAAAAGGGGGAAGCTAGAGAACTTGTACTTGCGCAAGGACGCTAAGGAGAAGGCGCGGAACGAAAGAGAGATGAGAAAGGGGGGGTGTGAGAAAAAAGTGAGATGGGTCGAAAAGCGGGTTACATCATGCCGAGAGGGGGACGAGCCCGACAAGCTTCGCAGCAGATGACTGCAGAAACGTAGACGCGGAAAGAAAGAGCAAAAAATCGTAAGCCAAGGGCCAGGTGGGGGGGAAGGCGCGATCAAGGAAGGCAAAACAAAAGAAAGCACGCGCAAAAAGGGCAGATGGTCAGAAAAAAAATATCCTTCGGAAAAAAAAAAAAAAAGAATCAAAAAGGGACTTGAGATTGCCGTAAGGGACGTGGGGGGGCGGGGGAGGGGAGGAAAGAAAAGAACCAGGAAGGAGAAAGAGATCGGGGCCAGAGCCCGACGACAAAAAACAAGCGATGATACCACCAAAACCACCGGGAAAAGCCCACCTAACATCTTCAAAAATGCCAAGGAAAATCAGGGAAACCGCCGAGAGGGGACAAGGACAAGTCAGGAGGCTAGGCCGAGGGAGGTTAGTAAATGAGCCGATATGACAACACAAGGGGAATGCGCGAAGAGGATTCATGGGTTGGAAAAGAAGCTCCTCGAGTCTGTGTTGCTTTCTTAGGTGGAGGTGCAGGGAAGAAATTGGGGGCGAGAGGAGAGGAAGAAAAGGAGAGTGCACCGGTGGGATCATAGGGGAAAAGTTCGCGGTGTAGGCAAGGGGAGGGGGGGGGTTTTTGCTATCAACAACTAAGGGGGGGGGGGCCCTTAAGCGATCGAGCAAAGGGTGGGAGACGCGAAACAAAAAAAAAAGGGGGGGGAGTCGCAGCAAATCGTGGGACCCGCGATTCTACCGATAAAGAAGGACCGAGGTCTCGGAAAAGGATCGCGGTGTTCCGTTGGATTCGAGGGGGAAGGACTTTCCTCTTGATGAAGGGCTTCCGCCAGTTCGCGCCAGAATCGCTGTAACAAGGGGTCCTTCCAAGAGTGGTAACTGGAAAGGACAGCACTGCTGACTGGTAGGACGCATAAGTGATTACAGCCGGCCGCGCGAGGAGGGGCTCTTTGGCGTACGGGAGGGGGAAAGGAGGGGAGTGCGGGGGGAATACTTTTCTTTCCTTTATGATAACCTCTGGCCTTGCGACAAGGAGACATCTATCGTCGAGGGAAAGATCTCTTCGGGAAGGCCGCCGTAAAAAGGGGGGAAAGAAAGCAGAGGGGAGGGGGATTTAAATGGGGGGATCAAAATTCAAGAATAGGCTGGTCTGATCAGAAGAACAGGAACAAGGGGACTGGGCGTGTGAGGGAGCGGAAGAAGAATGGAGTTCCTGGCAAAGAAAAAAGGTTATTAAGCTTCTGTCAGGGGATCAGGAAGTTTTCGTCCAGAGGAGAGTGGTACTGGGGGAGTGCGCAAATCTCACTTAAAGAAAATACTTGAAGCACCCCGCGTGATTATCAACGAGACAGGAGGAGATGGGCACATCCAGTGGGCCCGAGAGGAGGGGAACTCTCGTGATGGAAGGAACGAAAAAGGAAATCGCCGTCATGAAGGGGGGTACCCCGAGAATTGTAAATCTCGGGGGAAGGCGGAGAGCACAACTCCTAAAAGTTCGAATTGCGGAGGCAAAGTTATTTTTCGGAAAGCGAGGAACGAGGGTCGCGCGAGTAAGGGATTCTCTACTTCTATGCAGGGAAGATGAAAAGAGTGATGAAATTGGCGAGGTGGCATTGAATACTAAGATCAACAGGCACCTATGGAGGGGGAAAAAAAAGAGAAAAAAGATCTAATGTCGCCAAGCTTAACGCAAGAAAAAAGTTGTTCATGAAGAGAAGAGAAGTAGATAAACTAGGCCGGCGAGGAGGAGGGAATCTTCTAGAATGCGGGAACGTAAGAGTCAGGAAACAAGGGGCGGAGCCATAAAGGAAAAGAGATCACAGGAGCGGTGACAACCTCGGACCGAAGGGTCAAGCTTAGCGGCAGGGGACCAGTTTTAGTTCGAAGTCGGGGGTGGCCAGGTCGGAAGACTGAAAGGGGACCAGACATGTGCCATGAAGAGACCGGGAAACAACGAAAATGGAAAAGTAAGTGAGCGAGAATCAAAGGGAAAAAAAAGAAGAACAGAAACAAAACAGCAGGACCACACCACCGCGAATAAAACGTGGTGAAGAAAGCGCGGTTGAAGGGGGGGTCAGTAAAAAAAAGCACAGACCGTTAAAATAAGATGAAAAATCATTATCCAAGAAGCCAGAAATAAAAGAAAAGAGGCGACTTCGGAGAAGGACGGAGGAAAGAAGAGATTCAAAAAATGAAACAACAGCGACGACCTTGCACTCGCCATAAGAGGTCTGAAAGAAAAAGACAAAGAGGACCCAATCCCGACCATTTCGCAAATCCAAGAAGAGACTCGGAGGGAATAAGGGGATCTCCCTGGCTATTGCCGGGATATACATTGGAGAAAGGGCTGGCTAAACGGAAGTCCAAAGAAAGGGCTGGTGATCAAAGTCGACATCAAAGGGGACTACTGCTATTTTGGGAAAAAGTATCAACATGTGGGGGGGGGGGTTGGGGGGGGGGGGGTGGGGGGGGGGGGGGGGGGGGGGGGGGGGGGGGGGGGGGGTGGGGGGGGGGGGGGGTGGGGGGGCTTAATAACTAAACCGTGTTCAAGAGAGGAAGAAAGGAGAAAATACAGCCTAAACAGTAACCACCGATGGATAAGAAAGGGGGAACCATGATCAGAGTAAGCATACGCGGCGTCATCCCGTTCTAATGGGGGGAGACGTACCGACTCTACCACAACTATAGTCGTAGGGACCACCACTTCCGTATCGAACAACAGAAAAATAACTAATGGTGTATAAAAAAAAAAGACCTCCGAAAAGCAAACCGATGATCCCCAAGGGACCGAGGAGAAAAAAAGTGGAGCAGCCGCCGTCAGCCAAGTTTTGTTGCAAAAAGAACACAATACAAAAATAAGGAACAGCACCACCGAATCGGAGGATGAGTATGGAACACCCTCCTGACTAAACGATAACGCAAAAAAATGACGGAGGGGGGGGCCAGGGAGTGTAACCTAAGCTGGGGAGTGCCTAAAGGAATTGAACAGAGGAACGGGGAAAGAGAGCGTTGGAACAAACAACTGGAAGTGCCCTGCCATAGTTACAGGAATGTTTTGGGCGGGAGGAGGATTTCCCCATTCGAGAATGTCTAAGTTAACCATTTTTCAGTGGTCGCTAAAGATCGACAAAACAGTACCTCCGGACCTAAGTCCCGAGCCAGTGTTCTTTAAGAAAAGGGTCGTCTCGAATGGCTGGGGAGAGGGCCAAAGGCGCAGTGTGAGGAGAGGGATCTGGGTGTCCCTTGCCGGATAAAAAAAACTGCCGTTGGAGAAAAGGGAAAAAAAGGGGTTCTCAGAATGGCCGGAACGACGCCTCCGGCCGGACAAGGTTGCTGCTTGCGCCAGCAGGGAAGGTATCTAGTCGTCCGGGAAAAATGTAATAGAAGGAAGAAAAGAAACGCTCACACCCTGTAGCAGGGCGAGGTTGAGTCGGCGAAATACGAAGGGAGGGAGGGGAAGGAAAGAATATAAAGTAGCGGAAAGATTTTGGGGAACTACAGCCGGGGAAGAGGGGATGGGACCTCTTCGGAGGGGGTGGGGGAAGCCCGGAAAGTCCGTGATCAAAGGAGGGGGGGCAGATAAAAAACGAAACCTGTTTGAAAAAAAAAAAAGAACGAAAGGTTGAGGGACTATTCACGCGTCAAGTCGCGTTAGTGACACCGTCGGTTGAGCCGAAGGAAAATGTACATCAAGTGTTAAAGAAGAACGTGTACCTGCTTCTCGTCGTTGCCGACAAATTTTCCAAGGCCACAACGGGGACGACTCCTGTTAAAAAAACACATCACGGAGGAGGAGGGGAGACTGGTGGACAGGGGGACAGCTCGTCAAGCCTATCAACGCCCAAAAAGCAAGGGAGGCGAGAAGTCGGCGGTCGATGATAAGAGGGGGTTAAAACTTTGCCTCAAACGGAGAGGAAGGATATTACTTCCCATCCGGGAACTTCGAAAAGGGCGGGGATAATCAAAGAAAGGAAGGGAAAAGGGGCGCAAGCCAAGGTGAAGAAAAAGGCGTAAGTTGCTTGGGAGGGGGCATGCTTATTAGAAGAGGCGCTGGGTACCGGCAACAGTACTTCAAATGGCTGACTTACCAAGGGGGGAGAAAGACTAATATTTTGGGGGTCGAACGGATAAGAAGCACCAGGTGGGGCTTGGCTTCAAAAAGGGCCGGGGAGGAAACTGTGAAACGGAGGAGGGGGTCCAGCCCGTCTGAATCAAGCGTCGAGAACGACAGAGTGATCCCTTTGGAAGAGAAATAAAAAAGAAAACGAAAAAACTCCCTGGAGGGCCGTATATCGAAGGCCAACCGCTGGGTTAAGATCATTTCCGTCTTCAAGTGGGGGAACAAGGGGGCTCTTGTCAGAAGACGAGGGAGGGATTTCCCTAGGTCCAAAGATTGGCTTGCATCAAAAAAGAGACTTACTTCTTGATCTGACCGAGGAGGGGGACCTCTCGCCGAACCATAAAACGATGCCAAGAGGGAGAGGGCCCGGACAGGAAGTACTAACTGGTGAGCACGAAAGAGAAAGAGCCTTCACAGCAAAGGAAAGGGGTAGGGGGTCACGACCCGAGGAGCTATCAAAAAAACGGATGGATGTAAGAGAGAGAGAAAAAAAAAAGGGTCAGAAAAAAAAAAAGGTCCAACTTGCGTTCAAGGGGAAAAGCTCCAATCAAGAAAAGGGAAAACCCAACTGATCTTCGGAAAAGGAGGATGCCGATCGGATGCGCATCCGGGTGGGAAAGGGAGAGAGCCCCTGAAAACAAAGTTAAGGAGCCAGAAGGAAAATACGTGCTTCAAGCCAAGTCGTAAAAGGTAGGACATTACTTCTCGAGGATGAAAAAGAAAAAATGCATGAAAGAAAAAGGCCAACCGTCATGCATAAAAGGAAGACTATATCAAGGGAGTCTTTCTGACTGTCCGGGTTTCCAAGCAATCAAAGCCCGGGAAAGGTATCGCCAGTGACGGCAAAGAAAAATGTTAAAAAAGCCCATCTCCGATAGACCAGGGAATCCCAAGCCACCTGTGCTTGAGAAACCGAGAAACCTAAGTGAGGAATAAAGAATCAACCGTGGTGGAAGTGAAAAAGGGAGAGTTTCCGCGGAAATGCAGACGACGAAACAGCCAACAACAGGGGGGGGGGAAGGGGATAGCCGGGAGAAGTAGGAAAAAAGCAAAAAAAACGAAACCAGTAAGTCCCTGCAAATGGCAGCTCGATCGTCCGGCTTGGGATAGTAAAGAAGAAGTCCTTAAAGTTACGAAGGGAAAAAAGGTTAACACGCGATTCAAAAAAACAGCCCTATCAGGAGACATCAGGGGTGCAAAGAATAGCCTAAAGATGGGGCGATTCGCTGGAAGGAACCTGAAGATCGCCATTTTTAACACCACACACAAGATCGCTGAACCAAAGCACAATGGAGGGGGGACTGCACTTACAAAATCCAGGGGAAAGGGAAGAAACAAGAGCACGAGAGCAAAGGTAACGGAAGAGACATATTTACATGTCGTCAGAGTCAACAAAATTAGGATATAAAACATTAAGGAAAAAAAGCACGGAACCTCAATGGACCACAGTAACAAACCGGGTCTCGAAGGTGAAAATGTGCCACGTTATCAAGGGCGAAACCGTGAAAAAACACACGAAGAAGCGTCTTCCCGACAGAAGTGAGGGCTATCGCATTTATTCACCAAAATGGCCACTACGAGAAACTTTAACAATTACGCAAAATACAAGGGAAGGAAGGACGAAAGAGAGGAAATGGAAGAGAGGATGATGGGTTACAGCCAACACGACGAGATTACAGCATGCGGATCTGGCTCGAGAACGAAAAAGCCTTGACGCAAACCATGGAAGGCCTTAGACGGTCGCGACATAAGACGGACTTCAGGTCGGAAAAAGACGGGGGGGTCAGGCGCAGAGCAAGAGCAGAAATATCACTAGCACAGCACCACTGGCCTTCTGGTCTATCCAGAAGTAAGAAAACAATCATCAACCACACAACTTGGGTTACCGGGGAGGAAAGGAGTCCGGAGAAAGGGACGGTGGGTTTGGAATGTCAAAAAGACTTAGCAGAAAAAAATGAATGAGCAACTAGGGTCATGTTGCCAAGGAAAACCAAAAAAAAACAAGGGCGATACAGGGTCCAGGGGGGAACAATAAAGCTTACAGGGTGAAAAGGAAAGGGAAATGGAAACCTCCGACCTGAAGTACTATATCGAGTCTCAAAAAGGAAAGATGTACCAAAGGAGGGATTAAATGATCCTCGATGGAAAACACCAAAGATGCGCTAATCAGTGGTATCAGGAGGTTTTAAAGAGCGAATCAGGATTCGGTGGGGGTAGATAGTGTGGCGGGCTGTTCCGCAAAATGTGGGGAGGGACGGGGCGACTGTAAAACTTGATAGCGGTGCGGAAATCAATCGGCACGTTCTCGAAAAGGGACTGGAGTGGGGGGTTTTTACGCTAAAAAAGAACGGAGTTGCCGTAATGCGATCGGCATAGTGGTGGGGGAACGACGAGATGGGGGGGGAAAAGAGGGAGGAGCAACCAACATCGAGCATGGGAGAAAAACGAGATTAAAAACAGGATCCAGGCGATTGACCGAGGGATCGTTCTGCGCCGTTCACGAGGTGGGGGGCCGGGTTCTTTTCGCGGTAGGGGGGAAGCCCCTGGGGAGGATAAGGGGGATCAAGGGAAGGAAGGCCGCCAATTTGAAGGGATCAAATACGGCGGAACGTTGCTTTAGGGACGATTCACTCGGACGTTGGGAAAGACGGCCTTCAGGCCCTTCACGACGGGACGCGGGAGATTACCAGGCAGGGGGGCCAGGCCGTTCCTGGATCTGGCGCTGTCCAGGGGAAAAGGATGGGTCCCTATAAACTTCAACTTTCTTTGAACTCGGGCCTGTCTAGCAAGGGGTCGGGTCGCGGCGTGCACAGGGCATCGAGGAGAAAGGCCGTAATCCGAAGAAGGAGAAAGAAGTTTGCGGGGAGGAAGGGAGGGAAGGGGAAAGAATCGGCTTGTCGGAACCCATCTTAACCAGTGGCCCTGGGGCTGGTTTCAGAGCCGACTTCAAAAAACAGCAGCAGGGAAATGTAACGCCACGTTTTTTTAGGAGAAAAGGAGGCTTCGGCAAGTTGCTGCAATCGTGATGACGTGACAAGGTGGAAATGGGACTCGGGCTCACTTACGGCCAAAGGTTATCCCCAAGCGGGGGTTCATCCCGCTCAGATAATTGGAGAATTCTGGCAATCCAGTTGCCCAAATAAGGCGGAATACGCGAGGCGAACATCAAACGTAGCAGGCAGCGCAGCGAAATTCGAAGAGGGGGAAAAGGTGTCACACTAGAAGTGGGCATCGAGGGAACAGACGAGGAGGGAGAAAACGTCCTACGGTTCAAATTTTCAGGGAGAGAGAGGGTCGACGCTAGGCGAGGGGACAAAAAGAAACGCGATGCCGCAAAGCTCTACTGGACTAAAAGATCAAGAACAAGCTGCTCGGAAGAGGGTAGGGGAATTACAGACTCAAAAAAACAACGATTAGTGAAAAATAGGCTAATTACATCGCCAATCTGTCCGCGCAGAGGGTTCAGGAAAGAAAGGAGAATTAAGAGCCTGCGACTAGGGCATCTGGTATTTACTGACATCGTGGACAAATGAGGAAAAGAAAAAAAAAAAAAAAAAAAAAAAAAAGAAATAAAAAAAAAAGAGAGAAAGGAAAAAAAAAAAAGAAAAAAGAAAAAGAAAAAAAAAAAAAAAAAAAAAAAAAAAAAAAAGAAAAAAAAAAAAAACACGTCTTGGGGGCAAAGAGGTCAAGAAGGAAAAGTCTCGGTGAAAACCCTCGTAATGAAGGAGTTCGCTAGATTCTAACTTTGTTCTATCCAGAAATAAGTAGGCACTGGAATTTTGACCAACTGGAAAATGTCTTATCCTTGATTAATCCACGCGTGCCGCAAAATGTGGCGTAAGTTGTAGGACAGCCCACTTAAACACGATAAAGTAAAAAGCAGAATGAAGAAGGGAAAAGGGAGAATAAAACGTGGCTGTAAAGCCTCTCGTTTATGTCTAACACATTCCAGTGTTACAGGGGACCTTCCTGGATCTAAAAAGAGGCAAGCTATCACGCCTCAACGAAGCCCATCACTGAAATGGACGGCTTCCATCCGAGATAGGGGAAGGGAAAACGACACTAACATTGCTAAAATGAACGATGTCTGGCACGAAGGGCGGTATGACCCAAAAGAAAATACCGACCCTCTCCCGGGAAAGAGAAGATGAAGAGAGGCAATCCTCAGAGGCACACCTTATGGAGAGACTCAAGATCCAAAAAAGGCAGGGCTCAAGTCATCGGTGAGGCGACAGCACCGGGGGAAAAGAAGGTGACGAAATTAGGATTCGAGCCAAAAAACCGATATGACCGCACAGTTGATGGGAATACCGCCTGAATCACCAGTACCACCGCGAAGACCGGAAAAATAGAGAAAAATCTTTCGCCGGATCGGTCCTGAAACTCGTCTGATCATGCGCGATGTGGTCTCTAGAGAAAAGAAAGGTAACACGAGTGACAGGGGAAAAAAAGGCAAAAATCAGGTTGTTTGAGAAAAAACCAAAAAAAAAAACAGAAACGAACGTGCCTATGAGAAAAAATTCAAACGAGAAGAAAAAGGAACAGCGAATGATAGTCCAATAGAACAGCGACCACAAGAAAAAAAAAAAACACCGAATCGCGTCACGGACCAAAAAGAGACGAGTATTTACACGGCGTATCATGTAATCCACAATTAGGTGAAAGCTTCTTGGAGCAGCACTCGGTTTTAACGGACAAGGAAGGGGTCCAAATTGCATCGGTCAACTAGGGGGGCCATGGAACCAAGTCGAACGGGGGGGTTTTTTCGGGGGGAGGCCCCTTGACTACATGTGAACTTGTACTGGCGCCTCAGCATAGAAACCCACTTCCCTGATCAAGTAACAAAGTCCGGAAAAGGGGGGAGGAGATGGAAAACTACTCGTCATTGAGCGGCAAGGACGGCCAGGGGAAGGCAAGATGTTTGTAATTGCAAACCTTGCCGAAAAGGCGACTGAACACACCTGGCCGGTTGCGACAAAAAGGGGTGGGGGGCTCTCTGAGCCGAGAAGACGTCAGCCGGAAGGAATGTTTAGGCCAGACGATCGGCTAAAAAATATCTGGGGAATGGCAGAACATAGAACTTCAAGCAAAACCAAACGCGGGTAGCAAAGCAGGGGGGGGCGTAATTGCTCAAGAAAGAGCTTATCGTCCATCTTGTTATAAACCGATCGCCAGACAAAAGGGACTGAAGATCTCGGTGGAAAAAAGGAGAAGAAGAAGTGCATTCGAACTCCAGCTGAGAGAAAAAAAGGTTTTGCACCATCACCTGGGCATTTTTAGTTAGGATGCCTTGGATTGAAGGAAAGGACGCGTGTTGCCGTCATGAAACAGAAAAAGTGGCGTTTTAGAGAAGCAAGGGGGAAGCTCTCGGTGAAGAATGATGGTCTAGTGCCACCTGAGCTTGCGCCGGGGTAACTAGTCACGCTCACGGTCGGCTGCGCAGAGAGGGGAGACATGGGCGAAGAGGAGAAACTAGTACAAGCTATCACGAACGACAGGAGTGGCTATTGAGGACCGAGTCGAGAAGGGCGGTAACGAGGAAGGAGCCCGGGAAAGAAAGATCGTAAGCAAAAAAAAGAGAGGATCATCTGAAACCCCGCCTGATCTGATACTGAAAATTCTCAAGACTGAAAGGGGGACCGGGGGGGAGAAAGACCCGTTGGAAGGAAAGGAAAGACGGTAATGCGAGGATAGAAAAGGGCGCTGGGAGCAACACAGGCCTTCACCAACGGGGCGAGACGGGGACAAAGTGAAGGTCGAAAAACTCGAAACAGCTTGAGAACCTCTTTTTTCTTCAAGGGGGAGTTGGGGTTTCCCCACCGGACTTCAGGCACATGAACAACGCGAGGGAGAAAGAACCAGACTCCAGGGCTTGGAAGAAAAGGGTGCAATACCGAACCTCACGCAAACTCCAAACCGGGCGTCAAAAAATGCGCGGCAAAACAAAGCTTGAATGGAGGGGAGGGTCTGCTGTCAAAAGGGGGTTGCTCTTTCAACCGTCGTATGGGAGGTCCCTCGTCGACTTGGCTTGCAGCAAGTCAAAAAAAGGAGGAGGGATAGTGGGGGAACAAATTGCAAAGAGGCTCTAGAAGGAAAAAGATGCGCCTCACGACCGTACCTTCAGGAGCCCTTTGTTGATCGAGGGCACAAGAACCGAAGGGGAAGGTGGGTCGGAAAATGGAGAAAATCTCTAAACAACGGAGTTTAAAGAGAGGTCAAAGCAACCGGGTCGACCAGCAAACGGAAAGGAAGGTGGTACGGCCAATCTCAAAGACAACTGAAGGATCACAACGGGCTCTTCGTGAGTACGGTACCAATAATGAAAGAAATTGGGGGTGACGAAAAGAATCGAACCGAAGAACGTAGAAAAACAAGGACTAAGATCAGAGGGAGGATGAAAAAAGAAGCAACCCCCTGATTGGAACAGAACAGGAAAACCTCTGCCGGAACAGCCAGTGGCCGGAGAATAGAGCAAAAGGAGTCTGGGACGTGGAAACGGGATACCAAAACAATGATACATGGTAGAGGGAAGCGAATTCAAAAAAAGGTTAACAAGCCCTCGACCGAATAAAGGGCAAGGGGGAAGACCCTCACCGGAGCCGAGCCTGTTCGAAAGCTCCATTATTGAAGTAAGCAGTGGTAAGGAACAGTATCTTTCCGTCCCATGCCAAACAAAAAAAAACAATCCGCAGCCAAGGAGAAGAGGGGGGTAGAAAAAGGAAAGACTGGGTCAAACCGACCATTTGAAGTCTGAGAAGTGAGACGCGATCCGGCCGGCTGGAAGAACGCCGAGCTTACGCGGAAAGGGGGAAAGTGTTTCCTGCCTCGACCGCCCGATGAGCCAGGCCATCAAACGGACAGATGGGGATCTAGCACATGAAGAGCCTTAACGATCAAGCCAAAACCCCATATCGACAGCCGACGTATCCGTTGACCGATCCCTAAAGAGCTCCAGAAAAAAAAGGGTTGGCGGAAAGAGAGGGCACCTTCAGAGCAGCAAAAAGGCGTCGAGAACAGGTAATGTCGTAGTCGTCCACCAAGGGCAATAACAACGCTGACGGTGACCTTAGAAGGGAGCTGACCTGACCATGGACCGTGCGGTGAAAAGGTCTCAAACTGGAGGGCAAAAACAAGAACTGATAAGAGGGGGGCGAACGGGGAACGAGAAACGGAGAAAAAAGTGAGGCAGATCACATTAATGAAAAAAGATGGCCGCTACTATCGGCTTTACTTTTAAAATAGATACAGAGGATGAGGCGACGAAAAAAAAACTAGCGCGGATACGTGAGCGAAACGTGAGACGGTTACAGCGCGATAAAGAGGAGGATCTGATCGATCCCGAAAGTAGCGAAGCGAAAGAAAGATGAGACGGAGTCAGCAGGGGGACATGCCGCAAAAACCTGACGGCCCGGCCAGTGAAGTCAAGAACAAGGGAGAACAAAAAAGAGAAAGGCCTCCCACCTGGGAGGAGGTCTATCCCGAGCAAAATTCAAGAGAGATCAAAAAAAAAGGACGGACGATGGCCGTAAGCAGGGAAAGTGGGGTTAGGAGACAGGCGCAAATCCAGGAAAATTACAGCGGAGTCCATCAATCACAACGAAAGACAAGAACAAAACTTCAAGGGGAAAAATGGTCATCTTCCAGTGTGCCCGGGAAAAAAGATAAAAACCGAACGACCTTCAATTACAAGAATCGAGAGCTCAAGAAAGATTTCCCCTAAGGCGTGATTACATGAGAAGCTAGGACACAAAAAAAAGCCGTGACATCGAGAACTCGATTCAGGGGGTTTGTGAAACGCTCCCAAGGAGGGTGGGGAAGGCTCTGTGTACTGGGGAGGGGAGGAAGAGATCAGGAGCGTAAAAATCGCTTTAACGGTGGGTCATAGAAAGAGGAGTTTGGTTTTTAAGACACCAGTAGGGGGGAAAGTGTGCTGTGACAACACAAGTGGGGGAAACTCTATCGTGGTGGTCCATCAAACGACACCAAAAAAGAATGAAGCGCGAATGGAGAAAAGAGGGAGACCTCGGGAAAAAGCAAGGGGTGATCGGGTTGGGCCTGGTGCTACTTCGTATCATCAAAATTATTAATCGCGGGAATCAAAAGTGCTTTCCGCCATTTCGCGCTCAAAAAATGAGTCGTCCACGTGGCGGCGACGATCAAACTCGCAGGAAGGGAAAAATGAACCAGAACTGCTCATGGAGGCCAGCAAGGGGGAGACCGTCTAATAGACGTTCCTGGCTTGGGAGGGGAATGGGGAGGAGGATAGTGCTGTCATACTTGGGAGGGACCTCGGGCCTAGAAGGTAGGAAGGACGGTCATCTGCCCCAAATGAATAACTTGAGTCCGTCCATGCAAATCACTGGAAGGGGCAAATGGAAAAAGCGGGCGAAGGACTAAGGCGGGGCGATCAGCCGTCCGCCTTAAAAGGGAGAGTGGTTCGGAACACGCATTACACCATCTTGGAATGATGACCGCCACGTTTTTAATTAGGGGGGAGGATGTCGGCGTCATGCAAATGCATAGTTGCTTAAGAAAGGGGTTTGGCTTGCTCTTGAGCAAGGTAAGGCGTGAAGGAGAAACACCAGTGGAATCATAACAAAGACATGGGCTACATAGGGACAAAACGAAGGTGCACCGACTATCGGTCACTCTGCGAACTCAAAAGAATAAGGACAGCTCATCGAATCGAAGGCAGGGCCAAGGGGGGAACCAACGAGGCCGAAAATCGCTGGCAACATGAGCTTGTAGGAGAAAAAGAAACGGGACACGGGAAAAACAGATGTTTCCAGCGCAAATACTAGTCCATAAAACGAGGTCGCCGGAGAGCTCTACGGTGTCGGAGGCATCATGAACAACTGACGACCTTGTCAGAGGGCAGGACTAAACAAAAGGGAGGGGGAAGAATTAAAGAGGAAAAACAAGGGGAAGGCACTTGGAAATTGGGAGCAGCGAGTAGAGAGAAGGGAAAGACAGGATTTCTTGAATAGTCGAGGAAAGCCGTGGAAAGAGTCTGAAGAAAAGAGCACAATAAAAGAGGGACGGGAAAAGGAGGTACCCAAGGAAGGAAAAAGCGTTCCTGGCTGAGGTCGCGGGAGCTGCCGATTACGTTTGAAAGGGTGAGGCTACTATTGAGATAGAGTCACTGATTTGGAGCCGCTACCATGTCCTGCAGGGATGGATAGAACAGAAAAAAAAAAAACAAGAATTGAAGGAGCAAGCCCCGGAACAATACTAGGAATAAAGCAGCAGCCGCCGACCATCAGTCGAAAAAAAACGGGAGGAACACTTAAAGCGCGGGGGGGTGAAGAGGGAGGAAAGTAACCAACCAGTCAAGGGGAGCACATAAGCTGAAAAAAGAAAAATGACGCCCAGCCGAGGAGTCCGTCTATCACGCCTCCCGAAAAGCAAGAGGCGACCGTCTGATACTGGACGTCCTTCCAGGAGAGATCGGGCAAGATTCCCGCAGGTACGAAATGCAGCAAAAAAAAAATAGGCTTAGAGAAAGAAAGTATTGGAAGCCAAGAACAGGCCCGCCCAGAACAACGACTCGCGGCAAGGCCTGGTTCTCCCTTATTGCGAAGGGCAACTCAATATCCTTATTAGAGGGGAGAAGGGACATCGCGCGACATAACGAAAAGGGTGAGAAGAGGCTGGGTAGAGGAACTTGCCAAGTGACCCCTATATTAACGCACAGGTGGATGAGCAGCAAAGCACCAGCCAAAGAGATCCCGGCAAAGAGGACCAGCGGGGGCAAGCTGATCTCACTCTCGCGGCGTCTCAATGCGAGATTTTTTGGGGCTCGCCGAAGCAGACCCAGCTCGAGTGACCACCAAAATGCCGATCGGGAAAAAAAGGAAAAAGAGTCAGGTTGGGGTTGGCGAAGAAAAACAAAAAACAAGCCGCACCGCTAACGTGCCGAGAAATCACCACCTGGAAACGATCAGGTGGACACGCCGATCGAACCCGTGTTGGTT
>Ga0179593_1666634_pt1 | contig 25822 bp, 19 predicted proteins | sample CZODoug2_1_08_16_FD_185931 | JGI IMG/M metagenome (GOLD analysis project Ga0179593, IMG submission 185931) | Vadose zone soil fungal communities from Angelo Coast Range Reserve, California, USA - CZODoug2_1_08_16fungal (PacBio error correction) | ecosystem: Environmental > Terrestrial > Soil >...
GTGGGGAAAACACTCTCTACATCACCGTGTCCTGGAAAAGCGGTCCTGGAGGGGGTCGACCCAAACCGGGGACCGAGGCATCCGAACAAGCCCCCGGGTCAGCAGAGGAAGGACACCGATATCGAAGGGAATATTCGTAGTTCCGGATGGTGATCAAGGGACCAAGGGCGCAACCTGATTTGTAAGTAAAACAAGAAGAAACGCAAGAAATCCGAAGCCGCGGCAGCTCTCCCCATTAAATGGACCGGCTTCCACGTCATCCGCACGGCGTCATACAATACCCGATTAAAAAAAGTCCTCAGGGCCGGACGATCCCTATTTGGGAGAGTACGCGGTTATCCAAAAGGATCTAAAGACTCTAACGTTAAGCTTTTGGGAGAGTTGGGGGGGGCGGCGGGTCAAACCTCGGAAACCTCCTTTAAGAAAAGAAAAGCAGGAGGAAAAAGATTGGAAGAACAATCGGAAGGGCGAAAAAAACGCCTACGGGGAGGGATCCTTATCTCTCGGATGGTTTCTCGAAACTGGAGGGGGCAAAGTGCTGCGCTGATCGACATCTAGGAGGCACCGGCATTCAAACCCGCTGGGTTTGAAATTTGATTAAGGCGATCCGTCCGATTATGGCTTTCGCGCATCACAAGCGCGTACGCTAAAACAGACGGCGACGCCTGATCTGAAGTCTCCTACGTGAACAGGGCTGGGGAAGGAAATCCGGCACAAAGGGGCTAAGGGGGGAACTGTTGGGAGAACCGGGCGGTACAGGGCTGCCTAATGCGGTGGGACAGAAGGCTGCTAAGGAAGATTGATCGCCGATATCGAGTGTTATGACAACGAGAAGTCGGTGCGTCTAGGGGTAAAGGGTGGACCGGCGCCGGCCTCGCGAAGAGAAACGCGCATAAACTTGAACTTCGCCGATTTCGATTGGTTCTTTATTTCTCAACGCCCGACTGTCGCCGGCCTCACCTCCGACGTACGATCTTCTCAATCAAAAGAGCTCAGGGACTGCCGGCGGAAACTTATGTTCTTAGGAAAAGGCAATAGGGGGCCAACATAAGGGACTGCTTAATATCCGTGAAAGTTCGAACCTGTTCGTCGCCCCGCAAACGGGAGATGAATTAAAATAGCTCGCGTGTTAGGAAAAAACCAAGGCGGAGTGGGGTTCATAAAAAAGAAGTCTTTTTGCGCGCCAATGCCAAGAGAGAAAAAAGAAGTTTGGAGAAAGTACGAGAGCTCGACAACAAGAGGAAGTAAGAAAAGTAACCGCGATGACGTCGCACAGGCGTTTCTCGCCTGAGTGGCTCGCAACTACGAAGGGGTCTCACCAAAAGGCACAAAACTGCCAACGGCGGAAAAAAAAAACTCACCCTCCACGACCTACAGACCAAAGTTTCGGGTCTAAAAAGGGAATGACTAAGAAAACGTACAAGGCGACAACGTATGACAAACTAAAAGGTAACCAGCGGGAGGGATGACTCTTAACACCCTCATGGTGAAGGCATACAGCGCGGACCCATCAAATCTCTAAAGTTCGCCTGAGGGACAGGTCCGTCTAGAAAAAGAAGGCAAAGATCGTAAGTCAAAAGGAAAAAATCTGCGAATTGGATACCGTATCAGGGCTCTGAAACTGGACGGTCGATGCCGGAGTTTCCAAAAAGGCTAGCAGGAAGCAAAAACTCCGTCAAAAGAGATCTCCCCATCGCGACAAAAGAAAGGAATCGGTCCAGAGCGCAACAAGATCCCACTCATAGGCGAAACAGTACCACGGCGACCACCTAACAAAAAATGCACGACCCCTGGGGGCCGGAATTAAAGAGCACCGAGACCCATGATGGAAGGTATCAATAAAAAAATTTCGCAGGAAGTGGCGCACCGTGGGAAACAGGCTGAATTGTCGCGGACGTCAATCGGGGGGCTGAGCGCTAAAAAGAAAGTCCAGAGAGAGAGACGGATGACATCCCGAATTCGCACAATTTTCGAACTAAAGCGGGGAGAAGGCGCCGTTGCAGGGATCGTCGATCCACAAACGAAAAACGCAAAAGCCCTAAATCAAAGAGAAAGCGCGCCGGCTCAAAGACAAGACATCAACTGGGGGTGATCGGTCTAGGTTAAAAAAGCGGTTTACTCACTTCTTGGGAAACGACTTCAACTGAAATCGACCTTTACGGAAAAAAACAACATCCATAATCGAAGAGCAGAAAAGGGGTGATAAAAAACATGGGGATAAGGGGAGACTTTGGCGCCACCGGTAAATCAAATATCAATCAACGGACGAGGACGGGTTGTCACGGTTCGTGCCGGGCACTTGCGTCTATACAGCGGCGCTTGGGGGGCACCGGGAAAAAAAGCCAAGAAGGGGCGAAGGAGGGCCTCGCGCTGCTATAATAAAAAAAACGACGACAAAAAAAATCTTTCTCCTAGACCTGACATTCATCTCACATCCTCACGGCAGACGGCCGAGGAGGCATTATCGTGCCGGTTATCACGAGGGTGGACTAAAAAAAGGGCTATAGACGCCTTAAAAGGGACAGAAAAAAAACCGCCGAGTTGAAAAACAGCGTCCCGTAGATCTAAAACAAAAACGGGAGAAAAGAGAGAGGAGAATAGTCGGGGGGAAGAGGGACTTTAGGTGGCTTTCGTCCTAGACTACGCTCTCAGGATTACCCTCAGAAACGAAAACAGAAAAGGATAACAGCATCGGAAAATAGCAAAGACGATAAAAAAATCGATCGAGGTTAATCAGGAGGGTAGGAACTCCCTTCATTTACGAGCCCCGATGGCGAAAGGAGTGAACGAAAGAATGTAATACTACCGTATGATACGCAGAAGAGCCATTACCGAATATGCTGCCTTTCCAAGCAAAGGGGGGGAGTAGGAGGGGGGCCCGCACTAATAGGCCAAAATCAATAAATCCGTCCTCTGCTGAAGAGGATTCTCATTGGAAAAAAGGGCGGTAGGTAAAACCGGCGCCTCTCAAAAGTGTTTTGTCATATACTGAGGGGAGGAGAAATATTGGGGGTGTGGTAAACATAGGAAGCCCGCCTTGAAGGCTGGAGGGGGGAAAAAGGATCATTAAACAAAATCAAAACTCCTTTCTGACGATCCGGCATACGATCGAATGGGGGACTGAGGCGCGCTTTTTATAAAAAGGTCCGCGCCCTGCTGGGGAGCGGATCGCATCGCAGGAGGGGAAAGGAGAAGATAAAAACCATCAAACTGGGGAAGGAAATGGGAGAACTGCTGAATATCAAGGAGGGCGATCCGGCTGAAAGGACTGGAGACACCCGCAAAGTCTCGTACCGGAAAGCCACTCTAAAAACCTGCGCAGGGGGAAAGGATCCTGTGAAGTGAGACGGAATCAGAGGGGATGATGTGGGAAAAAGAAAAAAGGTAGTGTGTCCCGGGGAAGGAAAGTTGTTTGGTTCAGCCACCGGGATTACGGTCAAAGGCCTATGCGTGGAATCGGGTAAGAAAGCCGATCCTCGCCGTATGGCATACGAGAGGGGGAAGGAAAAGCAATCCTAGGTTGTGCGGGACGTATCGATCAGAGGGTGACAGGGGTCCTTCCACGGGGAAGGGGAAACTCGGCAGATCATGGGAATAGGACATTCGTCCTATTGAGGAAGGAGGGAAAAAAAATCGAACTGGGCAGTAAATCTTATTTCGAAGACGGTCGAACGGCCACTGAGGTACCTGCTGTAGCAAGCGTTTTCACAGACTCTTCGAAAATGAAAACCTGCGGGGGAAACTGGAGGGGCAGCTTCCACCAAATTAAAGGACACGCCAAGGCGGTGGACACAGGGCAAAGGGGGGAGAATGCACGTTTTTCGGTAAAGGGGAGAAAAGGGGAGACTGCCCGCACCGGAAAACCGGTTACAGAGACGTAGGAGCTTGGGAGTGTAGGGTAAAAAAAGGGGAGGCTGCTGTCTAGGGAAGGAAGTCCGCAAGGTTGTAGAAAAAGAAAAGTGGGGGAAAGCACCAAAAAAGTTAGAATAGAGGGGGGACTAAATCTTTAAAAAATCTCTGTAAAAACAAAAATTCATAGGAAACTATATATCAAGAGGGGCACCTCCGAGACTGTCAAAGATTCAGGGGGGGGGGAAGAAACAGACTTCGTAGGTTAGAAGTCGACGTTGGTCAAAAATAGAAAAGGAGAAAAGGGAGAACTTTACCCACAGAAAACCCGAAAGGAGCTTGTCCCTATCTCGATTTGAGGGGGGAAGATCTCATGGGGAAATCAGCCCGGCGCCAACGGATTAGAGAAAAAAGGGAGAAAATAGACGGTTCCTGTCCTAAGTAGGTGAAGAAAGACTCAGGTCAAGCCGGAAGACAAAAAATCAATACCGCGGTTGAGACGCGGCCGGGATGAACAAAAGCGACCGTTCGGATGGCACTCCATCAAGGTGGGGGGAGATAAAACTCTCGAAAGAGTCGATTGGTGGAAGCACCGTGGGAAAGTGGCCGCTTTGGGAAAAACGTTCTTCAGAGGGAAGAATTTACAACAGCTCACGAAGGAATCGATAAGAACAATAAAGAGAGAGTCTATAGAAAGGAAGCAATTCTGCTCAAGATCTATTAGGGAAAAAAAAGTCTGACTCAGACACCCTCCTCCCGGTGAAAAAGATTCAGAAGCACCTCCAGTTGCGAACCCGAAAAAACTTCTACAGACCTTTGCGCGGATGGAAAAAAATCTGAAAAGGAATTTTCCGATCAAAATTGTCGCCGTAAAGGGAAGAAAAAAATAGTAAGTGTCGCCGCAGAAAGGGAGGAGTTGTCAAAGGAGGGGGAACTGTGCGAACGCGAAAGCAGTGCAAGACCTAATCTAACGCCCGGAACTCAACTAAAAAACGAGAACTGTGATAATTCAAGATTCCCTCAGAGAGAAATAATCCATCTGAAGACCCGATAGGGGCTCCATCAATCTGAGAAACACTACGAAAGGAGAAGGGAACCGCAAGGGAAACAGTCCTTCTGTAAAACCATCCATCGGGGGTGAAGGGAAGGGCAAATCTTTGGACCTCAATGCTGGCACCGACATCGGGCTTGGGGGGGGGGGGAAAGCGGGATACGAACACTAAGGAACACCCACAAGAAGGTCCTCCCAAAGCAAAATAAAAAGGGATGAGACAGGTTCTAAGAACCCTAAAAAAGTAGAAGAATCTTGAGAGAAGGGGGGAGGACTCGTATTGGGAATCTATACTGAGAAAGAAAAGTCCGTTCTTGGGGAACGAAAGAGGGGGATGTTGCGAAGCCTCAAATCCTCGTGGGAAATGGGGGAGAGCAGCGGAGGGGAAGGTCTGAATCTACGAAGGGAGTAGGGATCCGAGACAATGGGGGATCCAGTCTCCGAGAAAGGCAAGGTAAAAAACATAAAAGGAAAAAGCGCTCGAAGTTGGGCCGCTTTTCTAGGACGGAAGTATCTTATCAAGAAATGGAGATGTCCGATGGGCAAGGAGCGCCACTAAAAAAAAGCCGAGAGCTTGCCGACGGAAAAACCTCAGGACATAGTCCTAAACAGAGAAGAACCACAGGTGAACTCGGCAACACAAAAGGAGAAAAATAAAAAGAAAAAAAGGGAGGGGATCTGGTTAGGCTGGATTTAGGTGAAAAGGAAAGGGCCCTCCCCTGAGGAGTCGAGGAACCAACGGAACATCCTAACGACCACCGTGATACAGCAGAAACGACAAGGGGCAAACGGAGGTTGCCTCGATGTGGAGGAATTGGGGGCAGGAGCCCGACTGGGCGCACATAGGGAAAAGTGACGCAACAAAAGGAAGAGAAGATATCCTCAAATCCGGGGGGAAATCTCGAAAAACTTGGCAGGAGACAAAGGAAAAAAGGTAGACGTCATTGATGAGAAGGGAACGGGGGCCGGAAAGAAAAGGAAAAATCTTCCTCGAAAAAAGGAAAGAGGGGTGCAATATGCGCTGGGAAGAGGGAGGAAAAACCGAGCTCAGACCAGGGGGTGAGCAGGCTTGGGAGGCGATATTGATGGGTGGGGGATTAGAAAGAAAAATTGAAGCTCGTTTTTGAAAGCAAAAACCGCCTTGCCGACGGAAGCGCGGAGACATGGGGGCTCCTACGACGAGCGGAGATGGGAGCGGAAAAGGAAGGTTTTGGAGAGAGGAGGGAAACCAAAACCCGTTCGTGACGATATCCACATGAGGAAAGCGCCTTCAGACAAGAGGGTCGGAAAAGGTGGGGTGCTACTCGGGAGATTGGCCAAGGCAAAAGTGGGTCACGCTCTCAAGTAAAAAGCTCTTACCGTGCGAAAGGAAAAAAAGGGGGGGGAGAAAGACGTTCGATGGACCTGACAAAGCTACAAAGTTCTTCCTCATGGCGAGGTTCGGGTCCTTGGGGTAGAGAGAAAAGGGGGTCTCCCACGGACGGTAACATTTGACAACTAAGGGCGGCTGGTATAAGAGGAAGCAACTCTCAGGGAGTTGTTCAAAGAGTGGAAGGGAATAATGTGCAAAAAAAAACGGGAGCGGAAATGAGATGCCATTTATCGGGGGGGGGGGAAGGGGTCACCGGCATAGAACGAGTCTAAAAAAAAAACAGGAAATCTGTAAAGCACCTATTTCTAAATTAGGGAGCGGTGAGGGTTCAATAGGAGAAATAAGGGACTTCACCCTCACGACGTCGACACAAAGGTTCATAGAGAGGGAAGAAAAAGGGAGGAAGGAGGGTCCTCTTCACGCCGTGCACCAAAGGAAGTTCGGGACGATAAAAGATGTGAATAACCGTTTTCTCAGGTAGGGGGGAAAGGGGACAAAGGGCTTCGCACTCCAAAAAACGGGAGAGGACTCAGGGGGGAAGGGGGGGTCAAGCAGTGTCGCTGCGAGACTTTGGTTGCGCCTTCGACGTCAAGAAAGGAAAAACCTAGGCGACAGAGAATCTATAACCAGTTTTCTACATCCTCGGAGGTCATCGAGGAAAGAGAGGAAAAACGGAGGGTAGGAAAGAAGAAAAAGATTCCGGCCGAAAAGACAGGCGTTTTCGACAAGGGGGGCACACGACTGGGATAAACACAAGGGAGGGATCTCAACCATCCCTCAAAGGCGCCACTTGTAGCTTAAGAAAAAAAAAAAAACACTGCTCGTTGCCCTAACCGAAGAAAGAGGTTTGGTTAATGGGAGAAAAAACGCATGAGGAAACATTAGCCGACAGCAAGGGATAAAGGGAAAAAGACAGGAAATATTCCTTTACCTCATGGAGGGGGAAAGTGTGAGAAAAGAAGGTTCCCAGCAGACTATGCTCGTACCACTGTGACCGCTAGAACGAACGAATCCCGAGGTAAAGAAGTGCCACGCTTGCCTCCGCAAGGTCCAAATATCTCAAAGAAAGGATCTTTCAAGGAAGCGGGGTAAAACCGGGAAGGGGAGTGAAAGGCAAAACCAGCTGCCTGGAAATACGCCTCCTGCTCGAGTAAGATAAGCTCTCCCATCTGCGCAAAAGGCGAGGGGGGTTTCGATTATCGGATAAGTCGTCATCAGGAAGGGCCCATTCTTTCAAAAAGCGAAAGTAAACGGGAAAAACACTTAAAAGAGAAAAACTTTGTACGGATCACCAGCGGCCGATGAAGAGAAAACTCCGGAAGGGGAAAGGACTTTAGTAGGAGCCTGGACGGTGATCGGCTTTCAGGGGAAAAGCGCTCTGCGCCTCTAAACGGGAGAACCTTACTCTCCCGCACGAAACAACTACAGAACCAGCTGGAGAAGGCAAAGTCAACTAAGCCGGTCAAAAAGCAGCAGCCCCGGAAAAACATAGGAGAGAACACCTCGAAAGACGGCCGTGACAAGGGACTCAAAAAAAAGCCGTAGGAGGAGCATCGGATCTTACGTTACGGCGGCATGGGATAATTGAGGGAAAAAATTGGAAAAGGCGTTTTGGGGCAAAGCGTTCCCCCAAAAAAAAGACACTCCCAGGACAAAGAAATAAAAAAACCTTGTAGAGCGGCCGTTAGCGCGTACAGCTCCTAAACACGAACAGTGTCCGGAAAGAATTTTACGAGAGTTTCCGGCACCGCGTCTAATACCTTATCAAACTTGGGGAAGACTTAACAAGGGGGGGGCCGCCGAGAGGTGGGATAAAAAGGCAAAAAAGTTTCCTAGGGAAAAGCGAAAAAATCGTGCAAAAGCTCCTCTAACTACAGGGCCTCACAGTCGCGCAACGTAGCTAGAAAGGACGACTAGGAAATCTTCATTAGATGATGTTATGCAAAACAGTTTCGGAAGATAGGGGTCCTCTAAGACAGGGAAGTAAGCACACAGAAAGAACGCTCTTGCCCCCAGGGGGAGGACATTTTCGATACGAAAAAAAACAAAGAGGATTTGAAAGATGTACGAGGCTGTTCCTTTAGGGTTGCTGTGCCATCTCCTGCGTCTAGAAGAGTCTCCTGCAGACACCAAAAATGTAACATCATCGGGGTAATTCTAAAACTAGAAAAGAGGAAAAAGGGAGCGAGGTTCAAAGGAGGTGGAAATGCCAGTTCTTTAGTAAAAAAGAGGCGAACGAGTATTTCGCGGAAAAAGGAAGACATTCCATAGGAAGAAGGAAGCCGCCGAGGGAATATCTCCAAATCCTGCGGGGAGACCGAATCAGCGAGCAGCGAAAGGAAAAAGGAAAACGATTCAACTCGCAGAAGACGACAGAGAAGAAGGGGGTTATATCGCGTAAATATGAAACCTTCTCTAACTCTAACCATTTTCAGGCGGGAGAGATTGGATTTTTGGATCAAGGAAAATTGACCACGCCTTGAAAGCTCAGTTGAAAAAAGAGGTTAAAACACTGGGCCTAAGTCAAAGCGCTTCGCAAATAGGAAAATCCGTATGAATTGGATACACTTCTCGCGAGGGGGGTGGGATCAAGCTGATGGGAGACTCGAAAAAAAACGGTCTTCTCTGAATGGATGTACGGGAAACGGATAATGGGGATGAAAGGGTGGACTCCGGGGAGCCTCTTCGGCGCGAACGATCCGAGCAGCTTGGGACAAGGGAAACAGCCGTCGCTTACCGAGACCCGCGGAAGGGGAAGAAGCAACGTCGCTCCCTCGGGAAAAGAAAACCGGGTGGGAATACTAAATCAAACAGGGGAGGGTAGGTGGTCCCATGAAAGACTGTATCCGAATGGGAAAGCTGTGTGAGCCAAGGAGGGTAAATGAACGAAACTATAGGGGACTGCGTGTGATACTCTACAAACGCTACTAGCTGAAGAGTGAGAGCATCTGGGATGACGCCGAGTCGATACGCCCGGGGGCGAGAGGAGCGATAGTGAACGAATAGAAGTTGTGTAACTGATTCTCTGGTCCAGACGGAACGCGGCGAAAAAGCGAAAGTCCAGGCGAACGTAGACATAAAACGGCCAGAGTTATTCTTATACAAAAGGGGGATGGGCGCAAGCGTCGGTAAAAAAAAGATTTCCATCGCATAGGCGAGGAAGGAAGCTAAAGAGAAAAGCCGGAATTCCTTCGACACGGAGGGACTTCCCATTCGAAAAAAAAAGGAGGGCAGTGCAACACCTCATTATCGGCTGTCCCGTGAGACGGATGGATGCCTGCGAAAGAGCGAAAAAGGGAAGAGGGGGGAGTGCTTAGTGGGAAGGGTGATCAAGCAAGAAAAAGGGGGGGGAAGGCGATGTTGCAGCAGAGAAGGGTTGCTTTTTTTTTTTACAGACCTGGGGCTGTTTCAGCAGAAATGCCCAGAATGCGAGGAGCAAACGGGGACCTCGCGGAACTACTCAAACAGAACAACTTATTATGTGAAGGATAGAGAGCAGAGAGGTCACGCGCCAGGGAAAAAACATATTTTCTGAGAAAGGGGGCGCGCCACAAATATTCACCGGAGAGGAAGGGGGAAAAAAGGATCCGCGCACGGGAGGCTTGAACAAACTCAAAGCGCGGGTCTCAACCTCGAAAGGGTTTGGCAAAAAAAAAGAACAGTGTACTGAAAGGAAAGACCCGATCAAAATTCCAGCCGCCCTGCGGGAAGAATTTGAAAAGCATTGTGCCAAAAAAAGGGGGGGAAAAAAACCAGTCCCGCCGGCAGAAACGACCCATAAAGGAATGGCCCCGATAGGGAGACGCGAAATCGTGCCTCTTGCCTGCCATAAAGTGTAAAATAATCACTCGGCGATGGGGGAATGGGCTGAGCGGTGGGAACACTTAAAAGAGGACTGCCGTTCCACAAAGCCGAATCAGAGATCAAGAGAACAAAAAAAAAGAGGGACGGATGAGAACCATCGTCTCCAACATATGCTGCAGGCATCCGAACACGCACGAAGGACACCTCATAGGCAGACCACGACAGTGGCAGGGAACAAAAAGGAAAAGAAATTTTCGACCCCTGGGGCCGATCTTTAAACAAGAAAAATCACAATCAAAGATAAAGGATCAACACTTCGGAAAAAAAGCGCCGGAGTATCGGAAACGCTGGAATTAGGGACGTCTGGAAGAAAAGTTTTTCCGAAAGACAAGAGGCGCCAAAAACGGAGAAAAGGGACCGCCCTGAAATCTAACCCTCAACAACTTTAAAGACAAGGGAGATGCAGAAGGGGGGAGGTCCTCTCAGCCGGGAGTGGGAGGGGGGAGGCCATAAACGACCTCGAGAAAAAAACCTCAAGCCTTCTCCATTCTAAACCTCTTAGTAGGGCAACGCAAGAAGAAAATGCATTTGACGTTCAGTACATCTGGGTTGAATAAGAGTTGGCACTTGTGGGAAAGAGCGCCGGCCATCCTCCCACACTAAATAGGAAGATCGCCGCAAAGGGAGAAAAAAATGTCGGAGCTAACGTTCTTAGCCCGGCAGTTCTGACGTCCGGAACGAGGACGGTGGACTCTTTGAGGCCGGGAGGAAGAGAAACAATACCTTCGCGCTTGGGGGGAATCTTTCATACCAACTCCAATTATTGCGAGATTGCCGGGAGGCGCGTGCGAGAAATAGGGAGGAAAAGGGCATCGCGGGCCAACCAATCGAGCCTCCATCGCGCCTCGCAGTAGGGAACCTACAGAGAAAGAAGAAGAGGAAGACAGAGCGGAAGACGATTGAGGTACGCTGTCGGGGTCGGATCCGGGGAAGCGGAAGAACGCGTCTGCGACAAGGACAAAAGAAAAAGGACCACCAGGCCTACACGGTAAACAAACACAAGACAGTGAGAAAGGAAGAGGAAAAGGAAAAGGGGGCGCTGTTAAAGAGGGGTCAGGGATTTTGGCAATCGCAAGGAGACGAACAAAAAAAAATCCGTAAAACGAAACACAGCAATGCCGAGAAGTCAGACAAAGACGGTGCAGAAGGGAGAAGGGTCGTTCGAGGATCGAATGGCGCCAGAGGGCTCTTCACGGAGAACAAGTTCAAAAGAGGAAAAACACTAGTGCCCAATGAAGGGGGGAGACCGTCTGCCAACAGAACCGCAGGTAGAAACGGCGTGCAAAAGCAAAAAACCGTCCCGTCCGGACGCTCACGCTTTCGCTGTACGCTGTATGACATAAAAAAGCGAGAAGAAAGGGGTGGGTCCAGAGTGCACGAGAGTGTCGATGGGAAAGGGGAGTCCACTCAGGGGGAAGCTCGGTTGCCAAGAAGAAAAAAAATATTTCCGAACAGTGACAAAAGAGAGGGACGAGGGCGAAGATAAAAGGATGGACCGCGCGGCGGGTTTTTCTGACAGACTCACCTCGGACAAGACGCTGGAGTCACAATCGGCGGGACGTAACAAAACTTCTTCTGGATCACAACATCTGGGTACTTAGAAAGTGGGCGAAGATTTAGGAGGGTCCCTATTAAAGCAGCATAGAGAAGGGAACCACTTCACAAGGAGTACCGCGCAATCCATCGAAAAAACTCAACTACTGCACTGGTGAAGAGATGTGGAAAGAAGTTTCGCAGGGGTTGATGTTCGTCCGGAAAGTGTCGCCGGGAGGTGGTCGGAGGACGGAGAAGATATGGTGGACATCCTGGCGGCGGATAAGAGATATCCCTCGAGTATATACGAGAGGGGAACAACTAGTAAAAGGGATCGGCGTCTCTTATCGGGATGGCTAGTATCTTTTGTGGACCGAGAAGAGCCGACGCAGGTAAAGCTTCAGTTTCACACTTGGACACGCCGAGTTCCGTGAAGGGATGGAAGACCAAAAGGCACTGTCGGAAGACGGTCGACGTCCGCAAGAACGGCGACGTAGGGCGCACAGAGAGAGTGTCGTGCAGGGATGCAGAGGCAGGATGGCTCGTCACAGCGCAACACGGGGGGCCAATTCTTTACGGCCATAAACCCTCGAGGGGGATCACGTGGGGAGGGAAAAAAAGGGATTTCGAAAAAAAAAAAGTCCGGAAGACCTCGCCCTCAAAACGTGGAAAATGGAGAACCAAGTAGGGGAGTCAAGTCTCTACCGTGGACGCGGCGTGCTGGAAATTTCCGGAAAGGAGAGACAGTAAAACGACGCAGTGGCAGAGGAAAAGAAATCTATACGCCCTGTTACGAAAAGGCACAGCGGGACCTCGGTCTGTAACTCTCAAAAAAAAAAAGGGAAAAAGATCCGCGGGTCAAACCGAACACCTTCTTTTCTCGGCATTGGCAGAAAAAATTTCTCCGCGAACGGGGGCAACATCTCCAGCCGCAACAGTAGCTTTAACATAACCCTCCCAAGCCCGAAAAACCGACCTTTTGAGGAGAGGGAGAAAAAGAAATGTAGTCCTCCGAAGAAAGGCGATTCTCAGCAGGGAGGGGGGAAAGGATGGCGTACTACGCTCCCCCTCAGTGGTCACGGAAAAGGAGAGGAAAAAATAAAGCCGGAGGAGGACGGAGAAAGTATCAAACGCTTTACTCCATCTACGGGGTCCCAATCATAGAAAATGAAGAAAGGAAAGTTGTAATGATCTGAAGCTTTTCGGGTACCGAGGAAACACGCTAAAAAGTACAAGAGTCCAGGTCATCATTCTACGCGAAAGAAAAGAAAGCGACTAGGAGGCGTCACCCAAGTCTCAACTGCTGATAGCAGTCGGTATACTAGGGCCAAGATGTCCCAAATAGGCAGGAAAAGAAAGACAGGCGACCACGATCAGGATACCCCTTTATGGGGGTAAATTCATCTGGCAACGGAGGAAGGGAAAGAACCTGTCCCGATCAGCTTTAGGTAGAAGATGGAATTGGAGCGGGACGCGAGAGGGAATTGCTCCGCGTGAACTCTAGGGAGTACTCCCTGAACCGGAGTCGCACAGGGGCAAAAATACGGAGTTTGAAGAAAAAAGAGAAGGTGCCGCAACGGTATCCAGCGCAGAAAAGGGAGCCTGGGCGCCAGCCTCGAGAAACAATCGACCACCTCCCAGTCAAATAAAGGAAGAAAAAAACAAGAGAGAGTTGAATTCTATAATGGGGGAAGAGCTAATGGCAAAAAGAAAAGTATGCTTGGGCCAGCGTGCAATTAAAGAAAACCCAACCTCAAAAAGATACGCAAGAAGGGAAAAAGTGGAAGGAATACCGGCGAAAGAAAAATAAACAGAAGGCCACGGCCGAGGACAAAGGATCGCAGGGGGAGGGGACCCGTGCGCGAATACCAGCCGCTTTGCAGAACGTCTCCTCGGAAAAGAGGCTTGCAACCCGGCGAGATTCGGATCCTCGGCAGGATTTTAGCGCGGAAAAAAAAGAGGGGACTGGACAAAATATGCTCCTCAACGGCATGCTAACTCTTCAAGCGGAGAAGTGAAGGTCGGCGAAGAGGGAATCGCTGCTGTTCAAGATGGCCGGCGGGCCGGTAAATCACCGGCCTTAGATGCCGACAAACCAAGACAAGGAAATCTATTGGAAAGAAAGAAGGTCTCTCATAATCACTCAAAGAGGAGAGAAGAAGGAAGGAGCGCTGTGAAATAGCTAATTGAGGGGATTCTTCAAAGCGCCCCGGGATCAGGACACTGCCGGGAAATCAAAATATAACGCAGAGATTGCCTCAACGAAGAAGAAGAAACTCGCAAGCAGGCAGGTGGAGAAGCAGTCGGACCGATTTGCACGCGACAAAAAAGAAGAGGTCAGAAGCCAGCTTCATCCTACCGGAAGGGACGAACAAGTACCCAAAAGCGCGAGTATTCGACACGGGGAAAGCAAGAAGAGGCGTCCGGCAGACGATCACATTGATACTCTTTACGCGGTATTAAAGCGAGATCATTCAGGGGGGGGTCTACCTGCTTTGCGCGGGGGGAGGGGGAGTGGCAACGCGCCCACGCAGGAATTCGGGTGCCAAGCAGAAGTAAACCTATTTCAGGACGGAAGAAAAAGGCGAAACCTAAGGCGGAGGAGGTACCCGCGACGGGCGGTAGAATGGCGGACTAAAAAAAATTCGCTTGACGATACTAGGTTCAAAAGTGACGGAAGGATCCCAGCAGAGAACTTGGGAGGCAAAGGCGTGATATTCGGCGTCAAATCCAGGCGCAGAGAGGGAACGCACCCGGCCCGCTTTACTATACCGTCTCCATGAAAGCATGGAGGGAAAGGAAACGGAGAGGCACGACTAAAGATTGTACAAGTGGGGTGATTTTCTTGGGTTTGGGAAAAGGGGTCGAAAGAAAGAAGGGACGGGGAGAATGATTTCAGTAGCGAGTCGGGGGGAACCTCAGGGAATAAAAGCCGATCCTCGCCGTTCTCGCGATGGGGAATACGAAGAAGGCCGAGCGGATGAGGGGAGATTGATGCCATGCGGACTTGGGTGTAAGTGCAGTCGCCTGCAAAAAAAAACACACCCACAATCTCGAAAAACCTTGCAGGGGAAGGGTAAACTTCTCATGAGTGACTGGGACGACCAACGAGGTCGGCTGAAGGCCCGCCGGCTCGCCGGACTCGAAGACTCTCGAGCGGAAATCAGGAAGAGGGTCGCTCGTCTCCGGCGGCACCAAATGGGCGACTTGGACGGGAAAAGGGAGGGAAAATGGAAGGAAAGGCTGTAATTACACGGTTGGTCTGGTAGTCGGGCCATGCGCTGAGGAATCAGAAACCGCAAAAAAAGAGGACTACATCGGCGGGGATGGTGAGGGCAAATCCTACGTTCACTTGCCGCCGGAAAGGGGGAAAAAAACTACGCAAACTCTTGTGGGCGAAGGAACTGAAGGGAAAACGCCTTGTGCGAAAAAACGTCCTCGAGGGGGGACCTCGCGTCTCAGCACAAAACAGAGACAAGAGAGAGATCCGGGGTCCCAGTCTCACAGGCTTGAGTAGGGCTGCAGGGGGGGAGAAACTACCCGAGCGGGTTCATCAAGGCGGCAACAAGAGGGACGGCGCCAACTGTAGGAGGACCCAAACTCCTCAAGGCTCGGGTCCAAGAACCGGGCGAGGGCGAGCGCAAATTCTTCCTCCTAACTAACGTAAAACCAAAGGGATAAGGACGGGGGGCGCCTCTTAAAGAAAGCGACGACGTGGGGATCATCACGGCAGAAAGAGAGACCGCGCCTTTGAGCACTCAAGGACGTATTTCAGGGGATGCAAAAAAGGGGGACGCAGGAACACATCACGGGGGATCGAACTCATCAAATCGGGCGATCAGTTTTACAATGAAGCTGTTCCGGGGAACGACCCGAGTAAGGCCTCTCAAAAACCGAATGGGAAAGAGAACGCGCCAAAAGGCGACGGGAGTACCCATCGAGAAAAAAAGGGGAAAGAGGGAACGTCGGGAAAGAACGACCGTCCCTAGATGTCCCAACGAAGGCACTCTACAGAAGCATGCGGAGAACAAACAACAAGAAGGACCTGACGGAATCCACATCGCACCGGGGAAGTATCAATAAAAAACCTCCGCCGGAGAAGGTGCCGAACTTCTTTCGACCGGGGATGACGCAAGACCTGTGCGCGAGAAAAGCCAGCTTCAACAGGAATCGAGGACGCAACAGCCGGAAAGGCTAATAAAAAGGATATCAGGGAGAAGGTGTATCCAACTGAAAAAGGGAGTAAAAAGCCAGTCTAGAAACCAGGGGCGCTCCGAATCAAGAGACACCGCTCGTAGTGCAATTTCTAAAGGAAAGTGAGTCGAGAATGTTTTTTCATCAGATGGAAAAAACGAGACTATCGTGGGGACACGCTGGAATAAGACCCCCACCACCATATAAGCCAAAAGAAAAAAAAAAAGGGAGAAAGATCGGGGGGTATTCAAACCTATACCATATGCCTAAAGAGAGTTGACGAGGGGGTCGGCCCGGGAACAAACTGCGGCGCTTTGGGTCAAAAAAAGTCCGCCCAAAGGGGAATGGGCGAATCTACGCTGCCCTGCGGATCCTCCGGGTCGCGTGAAAACGCGACAGGGAGACGAAGAAGGTCAGCCACATCCGGCAAGTTCTGCAAGAGTAGGGGGGGAGAATTAGCGTGTTTCGGAAAGGCTGGCTGCTTCGCCGGTGCACGAGGAACTTCAACGCGGGAGGGAAAGCTTTCATACAGAGGCCGCCTTTTCACTACACCACGGTGAATCTCCAAACCGACGGATGGGTCGTTAGTCGCTTGACGAGGAGTTCAACTTTTGCCACACCAGAAGCGGAGTATATCCCTCATCCGAACACCAGAAGTGATAACATAGGAAGCCTCTCCTACTATTCCTAACTCAGATCGAGTCGTTAGCAATTCGGGACGAGTAGACAATTTTTCCCGGATTTTTCGGGGGTGACGCGAACAATTTGACAATGAGCCGGCAGCAGCCGCGGCAGATAGTGACTTGTGCTATTATAGCGGAAGCAGCAGGTATGAGACGGCCGGCCTCGACCCGAGTCACTCGCAAGACCGAGTGCGACAAGAAAAGGGGATAGGACGCTGGACAGAGCAGCTATCGCAGGCAGGTTTTTGGACTTCTTTGGCGGCGATATATGGATGGGGGAGGGGGAAAGGGACAAGGCGACACAGGTTTTGTGGGTGGGGGGGAAGCTCGGTGCACAATGGAAAAAAGGAGGGGCCGAACCAAATCCGCTTCGACGATGGCGCGAGAAGTTTGTTATCCTGGGGACGGCGGGGGGACGAAAGGGTTACTCGCCGCGCAAGGATTCAAGGATCGAATCTTGAGAAAAAAGGGCGAAAGTCGACGTATTTCGCCGTCGAGGACATGCGGAGAGAAGTCCCGAGGCGCGCCAAAAGCCCGTGAAGACCAGCAATTATCAGACGGAGGGAAAGGCCAACGGCAGCTGCCAGGTCTCTCAGGGCGCAATGGAAGAGGAAATCAGGGCGAGTGAAGATTCCGGCGGTCGAAATGGGTACTGCAAAGGGGCGACGGAGAATGAAAGAATCGCATGGGGAGGACACACTATCCTATTTCGAAGGGGCAGCGAGAAAACGCAAATGCTGTCACCACCGCGTAAAGGCGTATCGTAACCAAACTGAGGAGAGGAGACCGGCCGCAAATCTAAATAAACTCTATCCGCTTTTACAACGGAAAAAGCGAGAAGATGGGTTCAGGAAAAACGTAGATGCGTAAAAAGTAGGACAACGAAGGAGGAGACTGCAGGAGGCGAAAAGAGTACGATCATTCGACCTGGCGGGAAAGACTTAGAAATAAAACCCGCATCAAAGAAGGCTTAATCTCCGGGGAACGGAGAGTGGAAGTACAAGGGCTTCTCGCCCCGCAACCGGGAGAAGGTAGGCCTCGGTTCGTAGATGGGGGTGACCAGCAAAAGGAAGGCGCGAACCACGGCCACGACGCCCGCCGTGTGCCGCGCAAACTGGGTCAGAGAAACCCAGGCGACGCTGGAGGTGACCTCTCTTCGGATCTCGAAACAAATACACAAAATAGAGAGAGCCGCGAGGAACCGCCTACAAGAAGTTTCATCCGGAGGGGAAAACACGAGCGGAATTTTCTCCCAGCAAACATCGCCGCCGAGACCACGGGAGGGATCCAAAAGAAAATGGCTCCGGTCCCCCCTCTCCCTGCGGGCGCTTGCTAATAAAAGCGTGTACTTCGACCCCTAAAAGAGAAGAAATTAACTACCTTTACCGCATTGGCGTTCCGGTTGACGCGCCCCAATGGGTCCGCATAAGAAGAGGGGAGAAAAAGCTTAAGCAACGGGGCAGGCACGACCGTGGGAACCTTTGCCGCCATCAACTTTGGGGACGGGAAAGGGAAAAGGACATCAGGGAAAAAAGGTAACCGGTATCTGCGCAATTTTCGACCGCTCGGGGGAGTGCGTTCGAAACAGAGGAAATCATACGCGACGCCCGAAGGGGGATCTTACTAGGAAATTTCAGGACCCAGGCGGAGCAGAGTAGAGGGAGTAAGCTGAGGACAGTAGGTCCAAAACCAGGCAACAAAAGAACAAGGCGGACGCCAGTTCTAACCCCAAAGAGAGCTAACACACAGGTTGGGCCTTAAGAGGGGACACGCCATGAGGGGGAGGAACAAACGGGAAAGGGCAGTAGAGGAAGCAGCCATGGAAGGGACAACTACAAATCTGGGCTGTGGAGAGCTGATGTCCTCTGAACGTGATGAAGGGACGATCTCCGCCGCGCACATCTATAGCGTCAAGGCCCACACAACCGGCAAAGACGCGATAAATAGCGTGTGGACCGGAAGCATAGCAACGGGATAGCAGGATGAATTTCAATGTCGGGGCCGGATGTGCGACGGGAAAGGGAGGACAGGGAGGGTATAAAGGGGCAGCAACTAAGGGTGACAGCAGAGGACAGATACTTGTTCAGGAAAAAGGGAGGAAGAGAACGCAGACCAGCAAGGACAAACGTAAGCAGAAGGGGCGGGGTAGAAGAAATCGGACCGGGAAAGAACGGAAAGTACGCCGGAAAAGTTAAGCGGAAACGTGGAAAAACATGCGGGGAGAAGGTGGGGGGAAGCAGGGTAACGAGGTGAAGGACAAGACAACCGTGTTGGGACACCGTGACATCAAGTGGGATAACGAGAGGGAAAATGTAATCTCCAGTTGCCTCCTCAATCGGGACCCAAATTTTTCGGTGAGGGCGCCAAAAATGTGGAAAACAGCACTGTAGTCCATGCGCCCATAACATTGGGACGCAATCCGGACGAGATGGTACTCTTGCGGGGTGACTCCCTTCTGGCAAAAGAAGAAGTCTTTCCAGCTGGGGTCGCCTGGGCGAAACCACCCACCAGAACATATATAAAAACATGGGAGAGAGCGCCGTACGCAGAGTACATCGCTAATAAAATCGTGAGCGGGATTAGGAGATGGGAAAAAAGTCGTGCCGGGCACAGCCGTTCGGCGCAATCAGGCGCTTTGTCAGCCATTTCATGGCTCTGAAAAGGGGGGGGAGAGCTGAAAGTGGCGAGAAGAGCACCTTTATCCTCGTCCGCGAAAAGGTAGGAAAAACCGAGTGCATTGCTCACAAATCTTCGCACAAACCCTCGAGCAGGAGTCCCCGTCGGCGAAAAGAATGAGACGCTGAGGTTATCAAAAAAGACGTGAGGGGGCAAGGAGGCCATCTCAGACGAATCATATGCCACGAACACGATAGACCTAAAGAGTAACAACATCAATACCCGGTGATCTCAAACAACAACACATAGGAGGAAAGCAAAGAAAAAAACGGGGCGGGGAAGGGTTTGAGGGTGCTCGGAAAATAATCAGAACAGTCTCTATGACCCGCCTTCGAACTACAAGCAGTGTAACAAACACCTCTCGACGTCACGGGAAGAACGCGAAGTTGCCGCGATGGATAGAAACAATCTGAGGGCCTGGGTCGGGAACGCGAAGCCTCTCCTCCGCCAACCCTCCAGCAGCTGCCCAAAGGCTTCCTGAGCCAAAGCGCCGCAGTTCGAGAGTCTGCCCGTCCCGCAAAAGAAATCGGATCGGGGGGAAGAGAAGAAGTGGGCGGCGCCTACGCGGTATTCAAAAAAAAGCAGAAGCTAACGCCATGTTTTTCTACTTCTGCGGCGAGAGTGGGGGGTGGTGGCTAAGGGAGAAGGCGCACTGCGGGCCCACGCCTTATCAAAAAGGGATACAAGATTATTACATCGGTCCCGAAACGGAAAAGCCTGAGGAAAGGGAACCGACGAGCGGATGATGGGAACAGAGCCTCCATGGACTTTACCTGTTCGAAGGGGAGCACGGGTTCGGAGAAGAGCTCAGGCACCAGTAACTCACCAGCTGGAGAAGGGGCGCCGGAGAAGCATTAAGTCTGACTCCGTCCAAGTAATCGTTGTCTTAAACACGCGCAAGAAGCACCGCGCAATTCCAGTCGAAACGTCAACGAGGCTGGAAAGCGTCAAAAAAGTTTGAGGGGATTTTTCTTTTGTGGGAAAAAGTTCCAGGCAAAAAGTCGAAGCTATATAGGTGGGGGAGGGGGAACAGGGAGGGTAAATGCGTGGACAGAAGGTTCGGGATAACCTGACTTGAAAAACCTATATCCGAGTTGCGCAAAAAAGGGGGGAGGAAAAGCCTCCTTGCCTGTTCTGTTCTGCACGTATGATTCGGGAGGGAAGTTTGGAAGTCCTAACCTGTCGGAAACGACGCAGATCAGGTGAAAATTCGCAGATTTCGATTATTCCTCAATTTCTTTAAGGCGGAACGAAGGAGAGGCCCCTCCGGCGACGGGAGGAGAGCAGCTCTGTAAGCTCAGGGAGCAAGGCGGAAAAATGGAAGGGACGCATAGAACAGCCCGGGGGCAGGTGAGCAGGGCGGCTGTAATCTCCAGGCCCGGGTAAGGAAGTTTCTTTCTTCGCCTCAAAAAAGAAAAACGGGATGGGAGTGGATTATCTTGGGAGGTAGGTATCCAAGCCTACCGTCGAGGCTGAGTGTAAAGAAACCGCCGGGGGGGGTGAAGGCTCGTCGAGGAGAAACGCCTGTGCGAAATTCCGTGACCTCTGAGGCACAACAAACGAAGAAAAATAGCCGAGGTCACCGCGAGGACGTAGGACATGATCGACGGGGCTCGAACAAAAGAAGGGGTGGGTATCACTGCAAAATCGCCGCGGAAAGGGGGGCAAACTCCCACGAAGGCGTTTTCAGAAAAACTCAGAGAGAGGGCAAGAAGCAATTCTACTAACCAAAAGCAATCAAAGGCGGGATGACCCTATTACCAAGGGGAGTGCAGAGCTCCCCTCAGGTCAGACAAAATCGCGTGACGGAGACACTGACGGACAGTAGAGCAGACAGGGGGTCCTAACCTTCCAAGGGGAAAGAAGATGAAAGTCGAACTCAGCAGAAAACTGATCCGTTGTGGAATCATGGCAGGGGAAGCGTCGAGGCCCGCGATAATCCCCCGGCATTGCATAAGAGGGAAAAGGGAAACATCAAGGACAGAAGAGGCGTTCAGAACAAAATCGACCAAAAATCGCTACAGTATCGGGAAGCCGTCACAGTATGTTCCCACAGCATCCAGCGACCTTAGCAGTGGAACAACAAGGAAAAAAAAACGCTTTGGACGGATCGGGACAAAAAAATCACCAGCGCCAGTTTAATCAAAAGGGGAAGGTTAGCGCCGTGCATCTGCTGGGGGTCCGGGAAGCAAAGTAAGAACGTGCGCATTCAAAAGGACAGGGGACGGATCGAGACCCCCAGCAAGACAAAGGAATGCAGTGGGAGAAGGTCCTGGTCGTCCGTATTTCTATCAACCGAGCAGCAACAAAAGTGCGCCAAGTCGAGGAAAATTCCCCGCCCTCACTCGACGGACTCATCATCGACTCTTATGCGCTAAGGTCTAATCATTCGGGTGCAGACGGGGATCTTGGCAACCGGGGAGGGACAAGGGTCCATCAGTCTCCCCTCCTGCAACAAACAATAAATATGCCGCAAGCAAAAAAAGCACCACCGGGGTTGATTACCGGGGGGGGGGGGAAAAAGCACGCGGCATCGTGAGCGGTGTCCGAGGACCGATGCAGTGAAAATGACTCTTTCTTGTCCGGGAACGAAGAGGGCAGAGTATTTGGCAGAATCCTCAGCCTTGTGGGAGCGGAAAGAGGCGGGGAGTCTCGGCGCGGGACACTCTCGACAAAACTCCGGGAAAGAGCTCCTTAAAAAGTCGCACATCGAGCACCTCGGCGTAGTTGAATCTTCTTCTATAAAGGGAAAGCCGGCAGGACCGGCATGGCTGTTCGGAAGAAACCAGGGAATAATAGGAGGCCCGAAAACGGACCCGTAAAGCAAGGGAAACCGATGGTAAACCATTCCTGATTCAAAACAACAAACATACGTAGATAACGCAAGGGGGGGGATTAAATGTGAGGAGCCGAACAGTTCGCTGTGACTTGCAGCCTCCCGGCGTCCTAACAAAACAGCACTCGATCCGAAAGAAGAACAGATAACACGCGACTAAAAAGAAGGAAGAACCGATCGATTTGGCCCTGGGTAATTATCAATGTCGTTCACGGAGCCTGGGCGCCAAGAGAGGTAACGCGAAAGGGGGACACGATGACATAAAGGAACAAGCGGAGCGAGCCATTCCGTCTATTCCTAAGAGGAGACGCGAGGTATTGCGCCGCAGTGACCGCCACCGAAAAGCACCTGAAGGAAATTATCGGTCTGTCGCGGGGTCAAAAAGGCGCTCTCCATGGGGAGACTGGCGTTGCGTGTGGGGGGGAGGGGTTCAAATAAAGGATGCCCACTCCATTGCAATTATCGAAAAACAACGGGCCGAACGGAAAATCCTGACCGAGAGCCGAAAACGAGAGTTACAGGGAGCCCCGGCTGTGCCTAGCTTTTCGGAAAGGGGGAAGTTGTAGAAGAGAAGGATCGACTCGGCTTTCGGCACCGGCGCCGCCATCGGGAGGATAAAGGGCAGCCGGGCGGACCGATTCGGGGGAGAAGGCGAGAAGAAAGGGCAGGAGGGGAGGAACGACGTCAACGCTTCCGCGTGGAAAGAATATCCCCGACGCCAAAAGTAAAGGGAAATAGACGTCTATGGATACGGGACCATAAAGTCATGGTGTGGACAGTTAGGGGCAAGCAAGGCAAATGGGACGCAGTGTTAAGGTGGTCAGGAAAGAGGAAGGTTCGCTGGGAATCAACGGGGCGGCGGTAAAAAGAAAAAGTTTGAAGGAAGGAGCCGATCCTCGAGGAGTGGCCGATGACGCAAGAGCTGTCAAAGAATCGAGTGACCTCTTGACATGCGGAGAGGGGGTGTTAGCTCCTGCCTCGACGAATATAAGGGACAAGGTACACATGATCGGCCGATCTTTCGGAGGTTCGCTACAAGATGCTATCAGGGTGGGGAGGGACGAATGTCCATCCAATCCGCGACGCGGAGCTGAGACAAGGCGCGGGTCAAGCTCTGGGACGTAAAAGGGAGTGCCGATAAACATAGGACGGGGAACCTCATTCTAACTGTCCACGCAACCATCGGGGATGGGGTAAAAAAAGAGACAGAACGTGAGGAATACATGCGCTTCTTAAGAGCGCCCCGCAAACGGAGGTGAGTAGAGGGAGGTTTGGGGGGGGGGAAGAGGACCGTGGCGCTGGCCTGAATGACGGTGCCGCTTTTACCCGCGAGAAGACACCTTTCTACGAAGTACGATCGTCACTGAATAGGGAAAAGAGAGAGCATCAAGTCAAGCCAGGAAGGAGGAGAAGGCGTTTGAAAAATGGAGGGGCGCGCAAAAAGCAATCTGGTTGGGCGCATAGGCGGCAAACAATAGACACCAAGCTTACCCGAAAAAGACCAAAAAAAAGTGTCCTCCCTCTCCAACCGTTGGACGAGGAACAGCGCAAATGGAACTCTCCTACCCGGCGCCAACGGATAGTCCCAAATATACTCCCATTCAATCAAGTTGGAGCGAGGGAAAAGGCGTGAAGTAAAAAGAGGGAGGGGACCGACCTGCAGACAGACGAGAAAGAGGTAACACGCCGAGCGCAAGCGGCTATTCGGTCAAGTCTTGCCTCCATCACGGTGGGGTTAGGCAAATAAAGATGTTGTACATGGACTGCATATGTGAAACGTCTTCTAGGCCGGCGAAAAAATCCAAAACTGTCCTCGGGACGACAAACGACGCTAAGTTCGACACCCAGAAGCGGAGGAAAAGCCTAGAGCCGTCGTTTATCAAGGGCCGGCAGAATGTCCAAACGCAGCGACGAAAAGGAACAACCCTACACATCTCGGGAAAAAGGTTGGGGCCTGATCAAAAAACCAAATATTTCCTTAAAAAAAACCGGGAAAAATGGTCACAGTGCGAGGACGATATCTCCACGCTAACGGTCGAAAGCCAGCTGCGCTCGTTAATTCTCTAGCTTAAACCGCGAGGGCTCAAAATACAGAGATAAGGCCCCGGTTAAAAAAAAAACAAAATACGATGTGCTGATCCACATCAAGGGCGCTGCAAACCACAGATAAACCTCTCCGCTCGCCATTCTCCAAGTCGAGTAAGCTTAGAACTACAGACCGGCCATCGTTTAGCTGGCAACCGAGTCAAGCGTCCGGAAAAGTTTCAGACCAAATCACTCCCTATCGCAGAAGAAGATGAGAAAAACATGCTGAATAGACTAAAAAATAAAACAGGGCCAGGCACATCCAGATTCACCTTGTGGGGACAAAGGGGGAACAGGTAGGAAGGGCACGCCGTAATGAGGGCGGCGCTGTGGGGGCAGAAATAGCCTCAAACGGAAGCTGGAAACCCCGGGAAGGGGAGGAGGGGAGTAACCCGTTCCGAGGAAGGGACGCACAGAAGGGGCGCCATCTCTACTCATAAAAAATCGCGCACGAGGACGAGTTCAAAGTCTGGCGATATGCGCATGGCTGGGTTATCGAAGTTCACGCCGCTGGCCCCTAGGCAAAATTCTGACACTTCACAAATCAGGTTATAACGCCTACCCTTATCTCTTCAAACGAGGAGGGAAGTAAAGAGGGAACGGGGGCGAGGGAGAGGCGAGGTGCTTGGGGAAGGGAAGCTCGGGTCTCGATGACCTGTCACCGACAGAAAGGGAAGCCAATTTATAAAAATTTTCCAAGGACGACTCCGGAGGTGGGCCTGGGAGAAAGGAGTAGGGGGTGGGAGGGAACCGTTTTACAGGAGGTATGCGAAGGACAAATCCCAAACGGGCCCAATTCCTTGGCGAGGTGAAAGGGGAAGGCCAAGAGAAGAAGATTAACGCGCCGTGGCCCGCCCGACCCGACCCAATCTGCAAGGCAATCTAACACCATGGTGATCCACCTGCGAAAACGAGCTCAACTCAGCAATGGGTGGGAGGCGAAGATGTGGGGGTTGAGTTAGGTCTCCGGAGGGAAAACGAGGGGTTGACCAAAAAGAGAAAAATGGTCCTAACTTAAAAATCTCGAAAAGGGAAAACGCTACGAGGGCCTGAACCTGGGAGCTCATGGCAAAGGACCGGTTGTCACAAAGAGCCCTGGGAGTAGAAGGATCGAAAATACGGCATTGAAGGAAACCGGCGCCTTCTCCCCATCTACGAACTTGGAAACGGAGTGAATCCTCCAGGAAAGGGCTGAGGGGACGCGCCGACCGCCCGTCGCAGGACCGAGTCGCGGAAGATCACAGGGCAGGAAGCACTGACAATTTGAGACGGCCATCAATGGCGCTCGTGTGTTGCACACTATACAGAAGGGGAGAAGAGCGGGTAGGGGGGAAAAAAATTTAACGCGGGCGAGGCGTGGGGTAAAGAAAGGGGGGGCAACTGATACAGCTAAAAATTGCGCGACGATGGGGACGGAAAAGGACCTATTAACCTAGAACTAGATCAAAAGCTTGTGGACCGGCGCCGCCTCGGGTGGGGAAAGAACGAGAATTGACAGGAGTCTATGATTGGAGGAAACAGGAAATGGCGCAAGCGTCGGGAAACGAAGGAAGGACCGAACGAGTGCCGGGTCCGCGCTCGTCAGCCACGGAAGGGTTCCTTAGGGCTGAAAATTCAGGAAAAGGGCCGTATACCAGAATTGAGGCAGAAGCTAAGGTATCGGAGAACGACTTTCAAGG
>Ga0179593_1377233_pt1 | contig 25819 bp, 31 predicted proteins | sample CZODoug2_1_08_16_FD_185931 | JGI IMG/M metagenome (GOLD analysis project Ga0179593, IMG submission 185931) | Vadose zone soil fungal communities from Angelo Coast Range Reserve, California, USA - CZODoug2_1_08_16fungal (PacBio error correction) | ecosystem: Environmental > Terrestrial > Soil >...
ATAGTCCCGGAGATACTCGCCGACGATCAAACTAGTAACCGCTTCCACAACCGGGAAAGGCAGCAAAGAAAGCAGGAAACACGAAAAAGCCACGCCGGAAAAAGGGTAAGAATCTGGGCAATGAAAAACCATGGGCGCCGGCCAAAGCACCCCATTCCACGCTCAGAAGACAACCCCGTTGGAAGTGGGGGGGGGGTTACCAAGAAAAGGCGGGGGGAGAAAAAAAGAAAAAAGAAAGAACAACACCCGTTGATCCTGGGAAAAAAAGTAATAATTTGCTACGCCCCCCGAGATGCGGCGATCACCATCCAGCCGGAATCGAAGGGACGTGGGGGTAAAAAGGGGAAGAACCCCTTGAATAGGGAAAGCCAGAAAACGGGGATCATCTGCGTACGAAAAAAAGCGCTCATGCAGCGAAGGGGGGGGGGAAGGGGAGGGGCCCCAAAAAAGGTTTTTTCGGAACTAAACGATCGACACTTTTTTGCAGAAGCGTTAGGAAGGGGAAGCAAAATCGGGTTGGACCGGGGAGGAAGTCGTCGTAGAGGGGGAATCCACCAGAAATTGTCCGAAGGAACTCATAGCGGGGCAATCAAAACCGAACCCTCCGAGGTTAGGCAAGGGAACCCATGGGGTAAATTACCAAAAAAGTGATCCCCCGCAAAAAATGCAGCAAAGTGCTGCAAGGAGGTGTCGGGTGGGGGGGTTAAGTGTGCGTGGTTGCCTCAAGAAAAGTTTTTGTATGGGCTGGGGTCAGATAGGATAAGGTAATGGGCAAACTGGGGGGGGGGGGGGGGGGGGGGGGATGTCGGGCGCGTGGACGGAGGAGAGCTGGCACATACCGACATACGTGTATCAGGAGGCCCGGATGATAGGGGGCTAAAAAGGGTCCGTCGGCTCAGTGCCCCGGTTTCCCAACTACGGAGAAACCAGATCGGCATGAGGGCGTGCGGCGGGACCCCAGGGGGAAAAAAAAAGAAACCAGAAAAGCCATAAAAACGGGGCGGTTTGTTGCCAGTAGGCTGCCGAAATTGGGGCAAAAAAGCGGTCTGCGGGTATCGAGAGGAGGGCCAGAGAAAAGAATCCCCCGAAGTGTAGAAAACCCGGGGGGGAAAGTAGCCGCAGTTTCGCAGCCCGGCGAGCCGTTTCCCCGGAAGAAAAATGAATTTACGGCTGGGCGGGTGGGGGGGGGGGGGGGTGGGAAGGGGCTACGGGGCGGTGGGGGGGTTTCGGGAAAGATGCCCGGTGAATGATCAGGTGTACAGGCAGCTTTGTCAAAAAAGAGAGAGGGATACAAGGGGGTAAGCCGGTGAACGGGTTCAGCAAAAACCGACAAAAAGAGCGCACGGTGAATTACTGAACTACGTAAATACGGGGGGGGAGAGAACTGCCCGGGGGGGGGGGTCGGGTGAGTGCGGCGCTGAAACAGCATCAGCTTGAGGTTGATGATGAACCGCGTGGAACACGCCGTTGCGGTCGAAAAGAAGGAATCTATAAAACGCCCCCCCCACCAGCACAAAAAAAAATCGGAAGACCCAACCAAAAAAAAAAAAAAAAAGAGGAGAAAAAATCCCCATATACGCGATTTATTGGAAAACTGGCAAAAGGTCTTTTAAAAGCAAAAAACAAAAATGCCGGCCGCGGTGATAAGCCCCCCGCTACAGGCCAGAGGTCGGGAGAATCGACCCGGCCCTATATGGAAGCAAAAAGAAAAAAAACAGGAGAAAAAAAAAAAAAAAAAAAACGTTACAGAAAAAAAACTTAAAAAGCAATGGTGTCGAGCACGATTCGCGATAAAAAGCTGACCCACAAAAATAAGGAAGTTCTTGGGGCATAAGGAGGGGGGAAAAAATCGGAACGGACCCGGGTCCTAGAAGGTGTCGTACGCGGAGTAGTGTAGATTCTATGAAGGAAAAAGGGAATAGGGGGGAAAAAAAGGGAAGGCCGTCTTCTAAGTCAAATCCGAGCGGCCCCAAAGGACCTCCGCAAGAAGCATGAATTATCGGCAAGTTTAGATAAGCCGAAAGAGAAAAGGAGCCGATCAACAAAAAAAAGGTAACGGAAGCGGCACCCATCAATGATACGAAATCCCTGACAAGGGAAGGGGAAAGGAGGGGTTTAAAAGATTTATCCGGTGGCAACAAGTAAAAAAAAAAATAAAAAAGAACAACTTGTGGCGATCGGGGGGAGGAAAAAAAAAAAAGAAAAAAAAGGAGGGAGGGGGAAAAAAGAAGACCCAATCTTTCGCTCACCAAAACAAGCGACATAAATTTGCGTCGGAGAAATCAAACACTATGGGGATCGGGAACCAAAAGAAAGAGAGTGGTAGGCGAAAAAGTAACTCCGGAGAATAAGAAGGTGTCAAAATAAGAGAAGATACTTGGGTGGGTGTTCCTCGGCTCCCTACGAAACAGGGGGGGGAAAAAAAAGATGTGAAAAGAAAGGGGGTGGGGAAGAAAATGGGGGCATAAGAAAAAATAGTTTTCAATAAGAATATCTATCAGACCCCCCCCGAAATAGGAAAAAAAAAACGGTACGGGAACTGCTAAAAAAAAACAATAGAGACGAGACAACCGAATCGGCAAATGCACTGCCGAAGAAAGGGGGGGACGATCAGTGAAAAGGGGAAAAGAAAAAAAAAAAGAAATGAAGAAGCATGAAACCCCGTCTAACACAAGGGGGAGTGTGGAAATGAAAATATGGAATACCAGAGAAACCACCATGACTGGATAAGAAGACTGAGAAGAGAAAGGAGGAGAAGGGACTTGGGGACAAAGGTTACCGCGGTCCCACAAAGAGAAAAAAAAAGGCACACCGGGATACAAAATAAAAAAAGAAAAAGAACAAGAACGGAAGAGAGTGGAGGAAGAATATTCTTATAAGTTCCCACGTCGTCAAAGGGGGACCGGGACAAAGGGGAACTTGACCGAAAAAAAAACGTGTAAAAAACGGGGAGAAGGGAAGACAGAAGGGAAAAGGGAGGAGGGGAGAAAAAAAAGGTTACAGTCGGGGGGAAAAGGGATGCGAACACGGGGAACAAAGAAACCAACAAAAGTATAACGATCATAAGAAATAGGAAAAATCGCCAAACCATGAAAGAAGAGGAAGCTGGAGGAGGCAACACAAAATGCAAAGAGAAAAAAGGGGGGGTGCACAGAAAAGGGGGAGGGGTGAAAAGTAACTAAACGCATATACTTGTCAGTGAAAGAGGGGGCCGGTGCGACGTAGTGCTCGGCAGGTCAAACGAGAAAAAGAAGGATGGGGGAGGAAACGAACCTTCAGGGGACAAACTAAAAAAAAAATGGGCCCTCTTCAAGAGGGGAAAATTAATAGACTACATTCCTTAAAGGGGAAAAAGCGGGACGAATCTTAACCCAAGGAGGTAGGGATTCAAGGGAGAGTGTTTAAAACCTACTATATTTAAATTTACGAATCCTAGGACATAAGGGGAGGGAGTGGTAGGGTCGAGTACAGGGCATAGGTTGGAGAAAAAGGAGAAAAGCTAGGGGGGGGAAATTACAAAGGGTTGTCCAAGTTATTGGGGACAATGGAGGGATATCCTACGCAAGTAAATAGTGATTGTTAAATAGCTCAAAGGGGTGGGAGGGAGAGAAAAATGGGGAATTTTGGGGAAAAGGTTTCTCCCCCTTTTTGGATCCACAACCTAAAAAATAAAGAACATCTGGATGCAGCAGTCAATTGTTTAAATTCGGGAAAATGAGGGGGGGAAAAAGAAAAGAGGGGGCAGGAAACACTAATACCATCCTAAACTGCCGAAAAAAAGACGTTCAAAAGTGATCCCAAAAAAGAAAGAGCAGGGGGGACGCCCTAAAAAAAAAGTGGGCGGGCGCAGTGTATATGGGCAAAAGGACGTCGTACCTGCTGAGTGACTGCAGCAATAGAAGGCAAAGGTGGAGGGAGAAAGGGCAGGCGGGGACGGCGGACGTCTTGGGTCGAAAGGTTTTCGGCGTAAACAGCAGGGGACAAAAAAAAAAAAACAACATAGGGCGTTGTGCGAAAAAAAATCATCGGACGGCCAGGGCGCGCAGGAATGGAGGAAAGTTTTAATTAACAGAGTCGGCAAAGGGAAAAAGAAAAAGTTAACAAAGGAGCTGGCACGCGCCAACTGGGGGTAAGAAGGAAAAAAAGAGTGACCCGGGGAAGAAACAAAAAAGGCGAGGGTTGGAACTTTGGGGCCGGATGTGTCCTGAAAGGGTCCGAATGTTATGGTGAGCTGAAGAGAGGGAAGGTAACCCAAGGGGGGGAAGGGTTATCCGACAAGTCAAGTGGAGGGTCCGACTAACGAAGGGGTCCTGAAAAAAAAAACAAGGGCAAGGACGCAGGAAAAAGGGGCGTGGTTGACTGAGGAGGGGGACTAAAAGGGAACTATCCAGTATAAAAAAACTAATAAGGGGAAAACCGTGGAAAGGAAGAGGGAGAGTTGGGGGCCGTCTTTTAGATTTCAGGGGGGACTCAAGGATTGATCAGGGGGGGAGAGAAAAAAGGTCCATTATTCTGTACTGTTCTTCGAACCATTGACGGGCGGACAGTCGTACGTTGCCCTGAAACCAGTCAGAAAGGGCATTGTTGACAGAGGCCCTAATGGAGGGGGATACAATCTGTGCGATGAAAAAAGAAGAAGAGGGGAGGAAGCATTTCATGATAAACACATTTTTTTTTTCTGTGAGGCATTGTGTTAACACTCCCTGTGGGGTCCTACACGGAAAAAAGGGTCAAAGGTCTTAAAAATTTGTGGCAACGGGAGGGTTGGTCGATGGAACTTGGAAGAGGGTGGGATCATTAGAAGGGCTTGGCGGGGGGTTTGTGATTCTGCTGTGCCTTAATTCTAGGGAGGTTTGGGGGGGGGGGGGGAAGGGCGGTTGTGTGAGTAACTTCGTGAATGGCCCTTCAAGCCTGGTCCAACAGAGCAATTACATCCCAATGATGGGCCGAAAAAGAAACAAGGGACATTACGAAGGGGAGAAATGTTCTAAAACGCCTCCCGGAAAACATCACACGAATGGACGAAAAAAAAAAAGGTAGAGAAGAACACAAGTTTTGAAGGGAGGAAAAACCAACTCAAAGCGAACCTCTCGTCCCCACGAAGAAAACCGTGCTATCTCATGAGTTGGTAAGGTGTTTGTCTGGAGGCCCAAGGTCCAAAATTTATATAAAAAAAAAACAGGGGGGAAGGACGTGAAAAAAAAAAAAAAAAAAACTTTCAAGGGGTTTGCCTTCTGGGGTGCGGATCTTCTTCTGCGGATACTGGGGGGAGAAAGGAATTCTCCGGAGAATAGGGGGGAGCCGTAAGTTGTACAGGGGGGATCACAAAGTGGGCAACGGGGGAAAAGCGCTTTGGAGGATGGATTCGAAGGACACCGAGGAGCAATATAAAATAAGAACACATTCTCCCAAATGAAACCCTTTGGTGGGGGGGAATAAGAGACCGGAAGGGGTTTGCTGAAGGCTGTTATGCACGTTGGAAGGGGGGAAATAAACTAAAGCGAAGGAAAAAATTCATGAAACGGACCTGGTGTGCCCAGGGAAAACTAAAAACCCATTTGGAGCCAGGAAAAACGTACGCCGGGGGGAATAACCTTGTCATGGGACAAAAGCGGCGAGTAGTTCAAAACGGCCGTTATCCCCAGAAAGACAAAACGAAAAGTTGGGTGTGCCACCGTCAACCACCTGTCTGATCGAAAAGTCACAAAGGGGGGGCAAGGCTGGTTACACTGCCCATCGACCCTGTTGAGTGTATCTGGAGCCCGAGGAAGAAAAGGTGGTGAGGGGAAAAACGGACAAAGGTTCCTGAAAATCAAGACCTGGGGAACAGAAGAAGCCAAGGTAAGGGACTCAGAGAGACTGCCCAGAGTGAGATGAGACGCCCGGCACAGCCCACGCGAAAGGGCCCGAGAGGGGTGCATATCCGGAAGGCACTTCTAACGTCAAGGGCCCACTGTCGCGGGTTGGGGAACGTGGGTCCGGCGTTCGAAGGAATTAGCAGGAACGTCATAAAGACAAATGCCATGTGGGAACCGGGAAGAAACGGGGACAATCAGACACAACAGAATAGTTGACAATTGGCCAACGTCGCCCTCAAAAGTGTCTGGAGGGAAAAAAAACAAAGGAAAAATCCGGAAGTTTGTGAGTTTTTGGGACACCAAACGTCAATTTGTTGTGGAAACTTGAGAAGTGGCAGAAACAAATGAGGGACCAGGGGGAAAATGTAAACGGGGGGAAAAGTGGACCAGGTCAGTAAGGGCAGCGGGGGGCCGCAACTGGGAGGGAAAGAGGGGAGGGGCCCCAGAAGGAAAAAAAAAAATTGAAGGAAAACAACCCTTGGGCAAAAGGGGAGATGCCGAACAAGACAAAAGTACATTGGGGGGTGTGTCGAAGAGGGTCAAGGGGAGGACTCTGAGTGGCAAGAAACGGTGATTGATCCATACACTGCGAAAGGGGCATCCAATTGGAGTATAGGACCTGGGTTCAAGTGGAACCCGTTAGGGGGGTAGAGAGGGCCAAGAGAAACCACTGTTTGCCCGGGAAGGGGAAAGGGGTCGGTGCACAACAAAAGCGAAAAAAACCTCCTTGATACAAAAATCGGAAAGGGTCGGCAAACCAACTATGTAGGGAAAAAGCAGTCCAATCGTCTTAAAAAGAACGTCCAGACCGTGTCTTCATTACAAACACCACATGAAACTGAAAAAGAAAAAAATGCTGGCCAAAGCCGGGGCCACACTCCCGAAATACACTGTGCAGAGGAAGAAAGCTAAAAAAAAACACAACGAGGGAGGAAAACTGTACAGGGGAAAAAAACCGAAATTGAGGGGGAAAGAAAGGACTGGGGGGCTTGAGGGGGAACCTCTAGAGAAAATTGGGGCTACTCCAAGAGGAGACCGTTGGGGGGGGACCGTCCAAAAAAAAGGAGACCTCCATAAGGAAGATGTCCGCGGGAAGTGTTGGCCCAATCCGAGAGTTCAAGGCCAACATGGTGAGGATTGCCCGAGATACAATCCACCTACGAAGGACAAGGGAATGAACGAAGGCATGGGGTGCATAATGACAGGGATGTGACTCACAGAGAGGAAAAGAAAAACAACAGAAGAGGTAACATTCGGAGGAGGAAAAAAAACGATCAGCCCCGCAAAGCACCAAAAGGTTTCGGGGATCCCTAACAATTGGGACCCAGAAGGAACAGGCAATCCATAAGACACCCTGTCACTATACAAATTAGGAAGGGGTACAAACATGTGGAAGTACATCGGGGCCAAAGCCTACTGACGCCGTCCTGCGAATCAACGAAGGAGGACGGGGGGGGGTGGGAAAAAAAAAAGAAAAAAAAAGAATCATGAGGTTCAGCAGATTAATTTGCATTCTAACGAGTGAAAACCCAGATAATTCAGTGCAAACACATATTGTCGCAATTGGCAAGGGGGTAGAAAGAAAGGTAATAAAAACGTTACTCAAGAATCCCCCGCGAAGCCAAGGCAAACCAACGAACCCAGACCCTGGCGGCAAGGGTCAAGAAGGCGAAACTTCAAGGTGGGCTGCCAGAAACTCCCAAAAACAAAAACGGGAAAAGCGAGCGCAGAAGAAACATCACATAGGGAACTACGAGAATTAAATTCTTGCAAAGAAAAAAAGAGAAAACAAGGGTCCAAGGTTCCCCATGGGGGTCAGGGGTCCCTGGTCCGGGTCAAATTCAAAAAAAAGAAAAAACGTCGTCTGGGATAACGCGCCCCAAGAAAGAAGGGATCCGGTCCATGGTAAAAAGCGATAGGCGAACGAACGAAAAATTAACCAAAACACCCTAATGTGTCCCTGTCTCAAAAGGGGGACGGGGAAACATCAAGGGAAGAGGGAAAAAAGGAAACGCTGCCATCGTCCCGACCGCAGTGTCCTGGGTGCGCACAAACACTTGGAGAGGCGGGGGGGGCCGGGCCCCGGCATATCCTTAGAAACACATTAACACAAAGTTCTAATCGGAATGCCCACAGACTCCGCCGGCGGACGCTGGCCCAAATGGTTAAGACCAAAGAAACGGGGGGGAAAGGGGACAGGACTAGGACCACTGTAGGAAAGCAGAAACCTGGGGGGTGTGCGTCTTCACAAGAAAACTACGAAGTCATCAAACCAACCGGGCACTGGGAAATGATCTGGGGTGACAGTGGACAAGGAAGGTTGAAAAAAAGAGGCGAGGGGAGACTTTGATACCCTCAGCCAGAAGAGAAAAAAGAAAGGGGCAATAAAAGGTTTGACACTGTAAAAAAAGGGGAACTGGAATGGAGGGAATGAAAATGGTTAAAACGCGCACCGCGAACGTTGTATGCGGAGCGAAGGAGGGGGATTCGGAAGCGGAAAAGAAAAATGGTGGGGGGTACGGGAGGGCTTCACAATGCGGGGTAGTCCATGCCGAACGAGCCGAGGGAATGGGGACGAGTTGACAAAAAAAAAGGAAGCGTGGAAGTGGGACCATCGGGGGGGGCAGCGTTGGGCGAGGCGATCTCAAAAGGGGGGCGCACGTCAGTTCTCAAATGTGGGAAAAAAACAAGAAAAGCCCAAATCTTAAAATCAACACAAAACAGCCCACGTGGCAAGACAAACCAAACACTGAAAAGCAGCAGAACTCCCACAAACAACCAATGACAGAAGGAACAAAGCGACATCAACTACCGCAAAAAAAGACCGAAAAAGGCGCAAACGAAAAAAAGGTGGAGAGGCCAAGATGGTCAAAACCGTGGAAACAAAAAACCGACCAACCACGGGGGGGGCGGCTCCCCATTAGTCAGGATGAGGGGGGGCAAGGGGAACAACAACTGTAGAAAAGAAATTCGTGACTAACTGTCCGCTGGGGGGGGGGGGCACGGTGTAAAAGGATCAAAGGAGAAGAAACCCCAGCCATTACGGACATTATGAAATCCAAGTCCCACAACGGATAAAAAAGAAAGGCAGGGATAACCGATTCGAAGTCCCGGGACAACACTTGGCAAGAGGAATGGAACAATGCAATGAACAGGTATCCGGATTTGGGGTTAAGCCTGAAAAGACGCCCTCAAAAAAAAAAGTAGGCCAGGGGGAAAAAACCCGCTCAAAATCAAGCCGCGTTTTCGGCAAGTTGCACCGACTAGAAACCATCAACAAAAAAAAGAAATACTCAGGGAAGGGGAACAGAAAGGTACTGCATCTCCTACAAGGCCTCTTCCCGCATAATGACCAAAGGGAACAAAGCAGCAATCCCGGAAAGCGTATTTAACAATCAAGATCATAGAAAGGGCAGACCTAATAGAACACCAGCGACGGTGATTGAACGAGGGATAGGGAAGGTATTGTGTCTTCTCAGTTAACGGTCAATGCTCTCGGAAGGTTCCCGCAATTTGGCCTGGGCCAGGTCCTTTAAGAAGAAGCAAAACAACGCCCGCGGTTGGGTTTTATCTAGCAAGCCGACGCCAGACACACATAAAAAAGAAAACGAAGAAAAAGTAAACTAATCCTAAGCAACAACTGGGCCTTACGGCGGAGCAAAAGTAGCAAGAACTCCTCCAAGGGAAAAAAAGGGACCAGAAAAGAAGCCAAATGTTTGTGTTCCCGGCACGCGGAAAAAAGGAGAAAAAGGACGCAAAAACCTCCTCCAAAAGGGAAAAGGAAGGGGTGGGACGGGGGCACCAGAGACACAACGAAAGTTAAAAAGAAAAAAAGGAACCTTGCAGGTAAAGACAAGTCCTTTTATTAGGGAGGAAACGGGATCTGGAACCGTGACCTCTCTCCAAAAGGATAAGGGGGAAAAACGAAAGGTCTGGGGGAAAGGGCGCGGAAAATGAATATTGACCCCACCAAGGATGGCAAACATCGCCTAAAGGGGGGGAGAGCCTTTCGGGCCTTTCTCACACAGAAAAAGCACAAAAAAAGAGGAAAATCATGTAATCGGAACGTGAGGGGCTAGTCGGCCCTCTTTCCAAAGAAAAAAAAAGTAAAAAAAAAAAGGCCAAAACATAAGGAAAAGGTCTAAAAGGGAAAGGCCGAAAAGAGAAGAAGTTCACTTCTGGGGGGAGTTTTTGTAGAACCACGGGGGCAAAGTCAAAAATGCACGCAGACACCTCAAGTATAAAAACGAAAAGTGCAGAAGGGAAGGCACGAAAAGCTCAGATCGTTTTCGGACCCGCCCCCCGCCAACGGAGGAAAAAAAAAGGGGGACGGTCTTTGAAACAATCAAAGCAGTCAAGAAAGACGGGGGAAAGGGGCTGGAGGAAAGGGGAGAGCAGGATGTGGCACTACTGGGGGGCCGGTCAAGTTGGGGGTGCTGTAAATTGGCGAATAACTAGAAAAAAAGGGACGGAGCCCGGGGGGGGGAGGGGGGTTGGTTTATCTTTTTTCCTTGGAAACCGTTGGTTTTGAAAAAAAAAAAGTTTGTCCCACTGAAGTGGGAGTTGAAAAAGAAAAGAATATAGACCCGAGCGAATTGCACCGGCACTCGTGTTGGGGTCGGCGACTTTGAAAGCGGTGGCGCAATGGGGGTAACAGACGGGGGGACCTCTTCAGAGAGAAGGCCGCAAAGAGAGAAAAAAAAGGGAAGAGGGGGAGAAGGCGAATCGGGGGACACCGGGGGAGGAGCCATAGTCATCAAAGCCGTGGGGGGTGCCTACGCCAAATTCAGAAAACCGGGGAGAACCAAAGGGAAAAAGCAAGGTGCGTGCAGCAGGCCGAAGAAGGACGGGGTCGATTGTGTGAGAATTTTCCCGGAATTACTCCTCAAACAAGAGAGAGGGGAGGTGGGGAAGGGGGGAAAGGCATACGCAAAAAGGAGTCAACCCCTAAGACAATATGTGTGGTACACAACCTGAAATAAACAGGCGGGAGGGGAGAGGGGAGAACGGCACCTATGGACCACCTCATTATGGCCGAAGGCGGGGACAAGGGATAGAATGTGAAGAGCGCCCCCAGAAATAGGTTGGCGGAGGGGGGGGGAAAAAAAGAAAAACCGACGGGAAGTAAATGACGAATGTTTGGTCCTCAGGCGTGCTATATTGCAAAACTTCCGAGATTTGCGGAGGTTGAAGGGAGGGGAACCCTGTCGTGGTTGTTCCTTGCCAACGGGAGAAAAAAAGAACCCGGGGAAAGGGGAAGGAATAGATATTGGAATGGGCTGAAAATATATGAACGGACACTCCAAAAGATATTTACGAGGAAAAGGAAAGCGTAATCAGGCCCTCAAGTAAACCCGTCTGCACTCGGCCTAGGGAAAAAAAGGGGGGGAATGTTGGAAAAAATGATCAGTAGGAAAAATCGACCCACGGTCAACCTTCCGCCGAGTACCAAAGAGAGGGAAAGGGTACGAAGACGATTTGTTTGGGGGTCGCAAAAAAGGAATCAAAAACTTCTTATGAACGGAATGAAGAGAAGGAAAACGGAGAGGGAAAGGGATTGCCGACATCTGGACGCCGGTTGAAACAGGACCGTGGGTTGCTCGTGTGAGGACGGTAATAGGAAGTATAAAACATGGTTGAATTGAGGGGGTCTCTATCAGTCTGTACCCGTACGGCTATGAAAAGTCAACCGTAGTGAAATTCGAACTGAAAAAAGGAAGGAGAGAAAAGAATGGTGGTTTCAGGATTCAGCGCGGGAAAATTATCCAAAAGTTCACGAGAGGGCACCTGAGGAAGATGGCACAATGGGATGGGGACTCTGGTCAGTAAAAAATTTGGGCGTCCCTCATACCCCCGCCTATCAGGAATGCCTGAACCGAAAGAAGTGAAAAGAAGGGGTCAAGCGAAACCCGCACCCCTTCACCGCGTTGGAAATAGGTACAGCTTGAATAAGGAAAAGACGGAAGGGGGGGAACGGACAGGGGCTACAACCGGAACACACCCCATGTGGGGTCCCGGACCGCGAGGAAAACAAAAACGGCCAATAGGGAGTGGGGGGAAAGGTGTTTGCAACGAAAACGCCGCGAAAACTGCGCATACTGGAGCAAAGGGAAAAAGGGGCTCAAAAAAGAAGGAACGGGGACGGTTCCCATCAGCTGAGGGAAAGAAGTTGGGTTCACACATAGGGTAGAAAGAACCGAATTGAAAAAAGAAAAGAGGGGGGGTCCCCTAAGAGAGGAAATCGTGGGAACCATTATGTCGCCGGCCAACATAGCCGAAGGGGAGCGCCTCGGGTATAAGGCTAAGTCAGAAGAGGGAAAAGGAAAAACGTCACGAAGGGAAAAAAAAAAGGGAACAAACGAGGAAGGGGGGAAACGACCGGTATCAAGCCGTGCCCATTTCATGTGGGATCAAGATCGCCCCCCGAGTGCCTGGGGAAAAGGAAAGAAATGCGAAAGAAGGGCGCAGGTAAAGTACAAAGGGGAGAACCAATCAAGTAGTAGTCAAGCGGACGCTAAAACGCCTTTGGGCGCAGCACAAAGAGGACTATACAGTGAAGACGAAGTAAAAGAAAAAAGACGTTAGGGGGGAAAAGGGCTCCTTTCGCCAAACCTCGGGCAAATTGCGTCGCCGAAAAAACAAGGGGGGGCAATCTGCATCACCAGCCACAGGAGAGGCCAAGGACGATGTGGGAAGAAAGGGGAAGATCAACCAAGGTGAGGAAAGGGAATGGAACTATTGTGAAAAGGTTGAAAAGAAAAAAAAATACCCTGAATCGGCAAAGAGGATTGATAAAGAACCCGAACAAGTAGGGGGGAAAAAGAAAGGGCAAGGTACAGGGAGGGGAAGAGTAACTCGGGGTGGACTAGACCAATGTGTGGTCAATTTTTTCAGGGGGAGATAGTTCATCACAACTTTTTGTGGAGCGAAGGGGGGGGAGGGGGGAGGGGCGGGGGGAGGGGAAGGGGAATGACAGGAGAAAGGGCGAATCTGTCCAGAAGCCCGGGGCAATTCGTGTGAGGAGGGGCATTCTGTAAGGAAGATTTTTTGAGAGAGAGGTCTCCGGAAAAAAAAGGAGGGAGAAGGAGAAAAAAAAAAAAACGGGGGTAAAAGTAGGGGATAAAGACCGAACTCGACCTACCATACGAAGAAAGTAAAAAGGCACAAACTAAAGAAGCAGAACGCAACGGAAAAAAAAAAAGCCGACGGGAAAAAAGCTTGAACGGCGAGGGGGGAGGGGAAAAAGAGGGGGAGCCAGAAAAAGAAAAAAAGGGGCACGGCCAAAATGGAGTTGAAAAGGACACCAAGAAAAAAAAAAACAACAACCGTAAAACAAAAGGGAAAGGGAAAGCAGACAAAAAGTATTAATGGGCAGGACCCACGCGAGACACGGAAACACCATAAGAAGGAATCGATAATGGAAACCTGGGGGGGAAAACAACAAAAGGGGGGGGGAAAGAAAAAAAGTTGCCCCTCAACGGGTATCGCGAGAAAATCTCAGAAGAGAAAGAGGTGAGAGAAGATCCTGGTTTGTGAAAATCACGAAAAATAGGTCACATGGGGCCGACAGGCTCCTCAGGGACGAATAGGGGGTTGGGAGAGGAAAGAGGAGGGAAGGATAAAAAAAGAAAAAGGAACTTTTCCGCCTTCCTGTTCAAAAGGGGCGAGCGTCAAATGAACCAGACCATCCGCCAAAGGGAGATACAAATTGTAAGGAAAGGAGACAACCACAGAAAGAAGGGAAAAAGGGGACGACAGCCGCGTGGTGTTGAGGAAGAGGTGGTGCTTTCGAGCGTTTGAATAATGGAAGGTGACGAAGAGGGAAGGGGATACTTCAAAATTCAGCACCTTCAGACTACGTCATGGGAACAGGATGATGCGGGGGTCCCGCTCTTAAAAGCACAGCGTCGACAAGAGACTCGCTAAGTGCGGTCCCATTGGGAAGGGATACACAGATCGGAGATGGGAAGAAAACGGGAACGAGGGGAGGTGTTTCAGAAGGAACGGGGCAGAAGAAACTTGGTGGAAACAAAATCGGACTCCCCTTTAAAACTGTGGGAAGAGAAATTGAAACCGCAGGATTGAGCTGGCTGAGGCAGTAGGGAAGGCAAGGACAGGTACGGAACGGCCGCTGCAAAAATCCAAGAAAAGGGGGGGGGAACTGTTGGGGGGAAGGCTGACCAAATAAAAAAGTTGGGGAGGAGAAAAGTGTGCCGGGCATCAGAACGACCGGAAAAGGAAAAAATATATAGAGAAAAAGGGTTATCCGAGATGTAAAAAAAAACCCTGGGAAAACACTCCACTTTCCCAGGTATTCGTCGATTAGAGAGAAAGGACCAGCAATTTGGAAAGAAAGAAACCCCGTTCCCTAAAGAAAATCCAAAAAGAGAAATAAATTAGGACAATCCGGTTTTAAGGAAGGGAAGACGTTACATTGAATATTCAGGGAAAAAAACGGAGGGGGGAAATCCTGCGAACGCCGAAGCTCAGAACCGCTTATTTTCCCGGGAAGGGGGGAACTGAAGAACCACCACCGACACACTGAGATTTATGTACGAGGACTTGGAATAGGAAACCTGTACATTCCCGTAGGTGATAAAAAGAGACCCAATACCCAGTATTTTCTCCAGAACACAGAAGAAAGAAGAACAAAAAGGTACATCAAAACCGGAAGGGGAAACCGAGGTTTATATCTATTAACCCTCTGCGACATGATCTGACGAATGAGAGCCTCAAGTTACGAGTGCATTTGGGGGAAGGAGGGGAAACAAACAAAAAAAAAAGTCAGATTGACTACCAATATTGGTTGGTTTCTTTGAAGGTAAAAAGTAGAGAAGGAGCAGGCTAATGTGGGGGGGGACATGGAAACTTGAGACTGTCACGCCAGTAGGCACAACGCTCCTCCCGGGGGTTATTAGAGGGGGAAAAAAAGTTGATGAAACAGAGGAAAAAAAGTCCCCAGCTGAAAAAGGGGAAAGAGAAACCCAATCAGAATCAAAGGCGAAGGACGGGAGTAGAGGGTACGAAATTACAGGCGATTAAGAAAGAAAAAAAAAGAAAAAAATGAAACAAAAAAAAAAATCACGCACTTGACGGGAGGAAAACAGGAAAGAAAAAAGGGAGGCTGGAGAAACGTGACTACGACTGTGACAAAAAAAAAAGAAAATTAGAAATTCATCCTACCATATGTACTGGGCTCACAAATAATGGAGAAAAGACCAGTAAGCCACAAAAACGCCTAGGGCAATAGGGAAACAAGAAGCAACTATTGATTTTGGGGAAGGGGACACGCATAGAAAAAAGGAAACATACTATGGTAAATATATGGTTGCAGTGGCACATGAAATGGCAAAGGGCCAGAAGAAAGAAAGCAAAAGCTGAGGTAAAAGGGGGGAGGTCTAAAAACAACAAGGACAGAAATCGAGACCCAAGGGCTGCCCTGCGCCATCTTCGACCACGGGGGCCCGGATACATTGTAGGAGAAGAAGGGAGAATTTGTCATTCAAGGGGACAACGATAGGCTATTGGCATAGAGGATGGGAAAGACCGGAAAGGTGAGAAATCTCTAAACCGCTCTCCTTTGGATGGTTGAAAAGAAGCATTGAATTCCTTCACTGCTCAGGGGAAAAAAGTGTGCATCTAAAAGAAAAACTTTCAAGGAAAATCCTTGACCGCTCTTGCCAGTCTTGCATCTCATTCAGGCACATGGGGTCAGGTGGAACACGTCACCAACGGGGGGAGTTGACAAACAGGGTTCCACACTGGACGGGGAGTAAAAAAACAAGGAGGGGTAAGTTTTTTGTGGATCGGTTACGGGTCCTGAAAGGAAAAAACGCCCACGAACAACATTATATAAATCCGCTCAGTTCAAACTCGTCACAAAAAAAGCAGCAAGGAGACCACAGAAAGAAGGAAGATGATCATGAGGGAGCGACCACTCCTCGGGTACTATATGAAAAAATTCAAAGAAATCGGTCCAATGTGATCAAATGGGAGAGAATTACTTCGGGGAAGAAACAGGTTATTGCTCTTTACACTGAAAAAGAGCATCATCGGAGGCAGGTTTGGGGGGGAAAGGGGGGGGAAGGAACTCCCAGAAGGAGAAGACATAAAGAGGGTTCATTATAAATACTATGGGCGGATGGTGCTTGTTTAAGAGTGGAAAACTTAACTAACACAAGACAAGAATGTAGAGGGGTCTGGTGGGGGAAAGTGTGCAGGAGTGAAAAATTCTAATAAACATCTATAGCGTAAAGTGTGACACAATGGTTGGACAGGAAATTTTGGGAACATCGAAAAACGGTACCGAGAAGGTGATTAAAGGGTCTCAGGGGGGAATCTACAGGGGGGGGGGAGGGGGTGGGAAGGGAAAGGTTCGATCAGACAGCGGTGTGGCTGAAAAGACCGGGGGTAAAACAGCAAAAAGGGGAAATTGGGTGGTAGGAGGTTTACAAGAGCCCAAGGCGCCGCACGAAAAAGACCCCAAAACAAACCGACGATAACGAAAGCCTTTAGGGACATTGATAAACAGGAAATGATAAAGAACGAAGCGTCTCAGAAAAGTTCAGGGGGGGGCGGACAAGTTGGGGTGGGGGCATTACGAGGGGCTCAAGTCCTGAATTATAAGGAACTGGTTGAAGGAAAAGGAGGTGAAACTGTCGGAACCGTGCGGGAGGGGGCAACGGAAATAACCCCGGGGGATGGGAGATTGCCAACTAAACAGAAAAAACCGGACCTCTCAGTCACGTCATTCGGAATGGAAAGGGCCTAAAGCAGGGGAGAGAAATAACGGGGAAGGGGGAAAGGAAATTAAAGGAGAAAAAAAATCAATTATACCGAAAAAACTTCTTCTAGGAAGTTCAAATAAAAAAATGGGAAGGAATGGTAAAAAACTACGTAGGGGAAAAAATCTTTTTCTCTTATTGGGCAAACACTGACCAGGGTTGGGTGGGAATGTGTTGTACAAGCGGAGCTGGATGTGACCAGTGAAAGAAGGAAAAAAGAAAAGTTACAAGGCTACAAAGAGAGCGTGGGGATAGGTCAGAGAAAGGGCGTCAAAAAGAAAAAACCTTCCTTTAGCAAAGCACAGGGGGGAAGGAAACGAAAGAATTGGGATCACAGGGAGTAATAAGTGGAGATGAAGTGTGGTAGGGAGGGATAAAGATTATCAATTAGATGGGAATTAAAGACCTGTTCACTTTGTAAGAAGGAGTGGGATCGGGGGAGAGAAATGGGATAATGTACACGATTTTTGGTAGGAAATGTTAGAGACAGGGGGGAGATGAATAAAGCTCATGTGAAAACGGGGGATGGAAGGTCTCCCCCGGCAACGTCAACATAAAGTTAGACAAAATCCGGTCTTGGAAATCAAAAACCATGCCGGACGTACACCCTGAAAGCTCAATGGGGGGGTCGCACAAAAGGTGGTGGGGGTTAGGGTAAGGGGGGTAACTAAAAAAACGACAAATCGTAGAACATCACTGGATTGGGGGTTGGTATTCCCAGTGTACCGACGGGGGCAGTTAAGCTGTGAAAAAAAATAGGGGTTGGGTTGGACCTAAACTGGAGGCGTTGGAAGTATGTAAGATCGCGGGAGGGGGGGGGTGGTTGGGACGTGGCAAAATTTCTACAACTTGGAGGGTGGTGTTCACTGGGGGGGGGCATTGGGCTTTAAAATAAGAAGTTCTGGCGAAAAGTGTCAAGGACAAAGGAAAGGCTAACCCAAAAATATCCGACAAAAAAAAAAATAGGACTAAACATGGGAAAAGGTAGAAAGGCACCGAAAAAAAACTGAATCAAGCACAGAGTAGGGGGGACTGATTCCTAAACCAATTGGGGGAAAGCTTAACACCGACTCCCCCACCAAAATTGCGACTGAAGAAAAGCCAGAGAGCGGGCTGACTTCCCCTAAAAACACCTGGCGCAAAATTCAGGGGGGGTCAGGGGGAAAGCACCATGGGGGGAATCAGTTGCAATCGGTTGCAAACTTTCATGAGAAAAAAAGGAAAGGTGATTTACGGCAAACAAAATGGACGGATTAGACCCTTGATATAATAGCGCAAAACGGGGCAAAAATACCAGGCAAAGTTATAAAGTAAAACCCGGGGGAGGCGGGATGAACGGTGGGGAGGGGCAGGAAGAAAAAGAGAAAAAAAAAAAGAGAAAAACCAATCACGGGGGGGGGAGTAAGGCCACAAAAAGCCCAGGGGGCCTTTGGGGTTGGGGGGGGGTAAAACCAATGGGTCGAGCATGAGATTCGAATTGGGCTTGTGAGGGGAACCGGGGGTGTAAAATAATGAATGAGAAACCTATTCGCCCGGGAAAGCCCCACCCAAGGAGAAGAAACTTTTTCCACAAACGGGGCGGACGAGGGGGCAGGGCAGCGATGTTCCCTTTTGAGTCACTGAATACTGAAACTGGGAAAACACAAGAAGCAAAGAAATAGCCTGGGGGGTTGGCGGGACAAGAAAGCCACGAAGGTGAAGGGACTTCTCATGGAAAAAAAAGAAAAGCGTGGGGTCTGGCCCAAAGAAGGAAGTAAAACGTCATCCCCTTGAGTCGTGGGCAGGGGAGACGAATGGGGGGGGAGGGAATGGGGGAAAGGAACTGGACCAAAGAAGAATACCGGGGAAAAAAAGATGAAGAATGCGAAAAAGAGGTAGAGAAAAAAGGCGCGACCGAAGAGATGAGCGAGGGAAGAATGGCAAAAAACCCGAAAACCCTGATACTCCCCGGGAGAAAAGGTAGGGGCGAATTTTACAATTTAAAAGACAGATAAAAAAAAACAAATGAGTCGGGGTTGCACACAGGCGTGGCGCGAAAAGTCAACAGGAAGAAGTCAAAAAGCCATTGAACCGAGAATGCAAAAGAATCGAACATGAGGGAAAAAAGAAAATTTAGGGGGGGGGGAAAGGTGCGGGGGGCAAGTGGGGTTAGCCTCCAACGAAAAGGACAAATTAATGGTGAAGGTTTACACCCACTCATGGCCTCGGACCTGAAAAAGGAGGGCCGTCAGTGGGCAAAGGCTAGGCCCGGACAAGTTACAAAAAATAAAGGAAATGTGGTGTTTTCCGGAGGAAAAGCTGCTGGGAACTGATCTGGGGGGGCTAAACAAGTTGTGAGATCACGGGGGGGGAAAACAAGTTCGATAGGAAACGAGGCAGACTAAGGATGGCTAGTGGGGCTAAAGTCTGCACGTGAGCGAAAAAAAATCTTTCATTTGGGAACACAACCCGGCAGGCGCCTTGCAGTAGGACGGTGGGGAAAAAGTTCAACGGGGGGGGGGAAGCTCGTACTCTATTGGCAAGAGGAGGGGAAGTCCTTTAAAAAAAAAAAGCTACAAAGAAAAAAAGAGGGAGGAGGAAAGATGGAGGCGCCCGCGGAGAAATAAACATTAAAGGCCGTAGAAGGACGAACACCAACATGAAAATTTAGGGAGGTGCGACATTCCCTTCCAGCAATAAAGACGAAGCTCAGAGAAACGGTCAAGCGAGGTAGAAAACAAAGCTGGATTAGGATGGGGGAACAAAAGGGAGAAAGATCAAAGTGCTTAAGCCAGGATTGGGCTAGGCGCCTCATCTAAAAACGAGGGTGTGGGGGGTGGGGGGGTTGGGGGGGGGGGGTGGGGGGGGGGGGGTGGGGGGGGTGGGGGGGGGGGGGGGGGGGTGGTTGTTTCGAGTCGAAGGAAAAAACGGCTACAGGTTGTTGTCATACTTCCTAAGGCCCGGGGGCAGCCACATTCCTTGGATTTTTTTTAAAATCAGTGGCAAGAAAGTCCAAAAAGGGAAAACAACCTGAAAGGCTTGCCGAGACCTAGGGGGAAGGAAAGGTACTACAATGAAGGGGCCCAAGGAGATTGTTCTGAGGAGCCCCCAGTATGTTTGTCAAAAAACTAGGCAAACGAAAAAAAAAGACGGGAAATAAACAGGGGAAAAATCCTCAGCTTCGCCATCTCCCCGCCAAAAAGGCCAAAAAGGGGGTTCGGGCTCACGAGAAGTTGGGGGGAGAGCAACTAAAAACAGTTCAAAAAGAAGAAGGTACTAAGGGGAAAAAACTTGGGGTGACATCGCGGCACCCGACTGAGAAGCGAAAAGCTTGACAAAAAGAAGGTCATGGACTTGGTGGAAAACCAAAAAAGAAAAGGAAAACTGGGGCAATTTTTCGCAGATAACCTTGGGGCCAGGACGAGGAAAAAAAGAAAATATCGTGCATATTGGCTAAAACTGAAGTTAAAGAGAAAAGGCATTGGGGCAAAGGGGGAGATGCGCTACACGCACAGGCAAGGAAGGACAAGAAACAAAACGGTCTAAAAAAGGCTAAGGACGCCGGGAAAGGGGGAAAAAAGATGCCAAGAAAGCGCCGGGCCCCGCGTCGCGAGGAGAGATCGGGGGCAGAGGCCGGGGGGAAAATAACTAAATGAAAATTCGGAAAAAGGGGGGTGGGGGTGACACAAGGGGGGAAAAAAAGTCCTTGGAAAAATGGACACGGCTCCGCCAAGAAAAAGAGGGGGAGCAGGGATCGGGCCATAAGAAAACCCTTAGAAAAGACAACGTTTTAAACGAACCAAATGGAAGGAGGGAGACAACTGGGTCCTCAAGGGAAGTAGCGACTGCAGCCGAACTAGGGACAAATGCCAGAGGGGAAAGAACCCCAATCATTCGAAAGGTATGGGAAGGTGAAAAGGGGAAAGTATGGAAGGGAAAAAAGCTGGAGGTGGTCCTCCTCGCAAGGGGGCTCCAGCCGAACAGCCCAAAAAGCCTGCCGCGGTTGGGAAATAAACAAAAAAAGGTGGGGCCTGCGGGGGTTCTCCCTATCCGAAAGAAAAAGGGGGGGGGGGACGATTGGCGTCCGGTGTCTTGACCGAGAAAAATCAAGAGTAAAAAAAAAAAAAAAAAAACTGGATGATACTGGGGAGTTGTGTAGTAGGGGAAAAGGGGGCGAGCGAGAAAGTCACCCTGAAATCAAAAAAGACGAAAGAAAAAAGAAAAAATTGCAATTCAAAAAAGGAAACCCCAGATTGAAAGGGGGTGGTGGAAAGGGGAAAGGGCAACTGAACCCCACGAAAGAAGCGGAAGTTGAGGACCTGTAGGAGCACAATGGGTTCAAAAGGAAAAAAAAAGGGTGGGGGGGGGTGATGACAGGGCAGGTACAAGGATTAGAAAACAACGCAAAAAAGGGGGAGGAATTACGGAAGACAAGCAGCAGAAGAGAAGGTTTAGTCCCCCCGTGGCAAAAGAGTGGGGGCTGGGGGGGGCCATAATCTGCGGCCGTGCGCACGTGGGAACGGCAAAGGAAAAATTAAAAGCGAAGAAAAAAAAACAAACTACCTGGGGAAAAAAAACCGTGAGACACACCAAAAGAGCAAAAAACATCAAAAAACTCGAAAAAAAAAAAAGAGAAGAAAAAAAAGCAGTCAAGTACACTTTCCATCCTTGGAAGAGGGCAGAAGTGGAGGCATAGGGCAAAAAAAAAAAAAGGAAACCCCAAATGGGGGGGGGGGGGGGGAGAGCACCAAAGTTGTCGTGTCTGGGGGGAAAACGGACGGGGGGATACCACAAAGCATGACACCCGAACAAAAGGGTCTCCCTCTGTTGACCTGGTTTGTGAATTACAAGGAACAGCCCTGAAAAGGCAATCAGGGAACCTCATAACAACGAAAGAGCAAAAGTTATAACGAAATCAAAGCAAAAAAAAAACTCAGAAAAGCAGGTCCATTCATGATAGTCTTCCACTGGGGAAGGGACCTGACAGAAAGCCGAGACCCTAAGGGAGCCTACCGAAAAAAGAGGAACGACCGGAAAAAAAGGGTGGGGGTTTGATGCCGTGGGAAGGGACCAGCTTGATATCGACCCCGTAAAAAGGAGTGGAAAGGGGAGGGACGGAATAGGAAACTCGATCAGGCAGCACAAAACGTGAACAGTAAGCAATCAATGGCAAAGGGATGTCGGAGGAAAAAAAAAAGAAGAGTTTCATCAGGAACGGGGCCCGAAATGACGCCCGCGGAGGCGAAGGCGTTGGAAAGACTTAAGTTCTCAAACGCTGAAAAAGTAAGAAAAAAAAGAAAAGCCCGAAAGTGGATCCCCGTGGCCTTATAGGAAGGAAAAACGAAGCCGGTTTGGTTTTTGTGTCCGGGAGAAGGAAGAACAAATGCTGGGGCCCTCCTTACAAAGGGGAAGCGAAAGGAGGGGGAACACGTTAAAAGGTTACCGCTAGAAACAGAAGGGAGGGAACGTGGACATCCGTGTTTACGAGGCCTGCCAAAAAAACGGAGGAAAAGGCAAAGGGTTGTCGGACCGATCCGCTTCTGAACACACTGGACCCGACTACGGAGAAGGGGGTTGCTTGAAGTAAAAAATCGGGGGGGAGAAAACGAGAACATGAAAATAAAAAAAGAATTTTAACCAGCACTTTGATTTGTAGGGGGGGAAAGCCAAACGGGGGAATCAAAAACATTCCTAAAAGGAAATTCGAAAAGCTCAGTCAAAAAAAGAGAAGGAGGGGGGCCACACAGAATTCGAAAACGGCCGCAATTAAGAAGAAAAAACGTCAATGACAAAAAGGGGAAATGGGGGGAAAAAACAGCGCCACTGGCGAAATGGGGAAAAAGGGAAAAAAAATCCACAAAGAAGGGGAACGTCGAGGGGCCGTCGCGTCGGCGTCGAAGAAAAAGGAACTTGAAGGCACACGGGTGGCGAGAACACAAAAGAAAAATAAACATAGGAAAAGAAGGAAACTACTTTCTGGGGGAAGAGGAATTGCCGGACAAAGTGAGTCTGAAGGGAAGATGACCTAACACGTGGAACCCCGAAAAGAAAAGGAAAGGAAATGGAAAAAAGGAACCATAGGGAGAAGTCCAGTTGGAGACCCGCACTTCGGCCCTTGGGATAGAAAAGGTGTTCAAAAGAGGAGATCAAAGACTTCCAGGCGTGTTGGTTCGTCGACCAAGGAAAAAAAAAAAAGGGTCGGAATGCTTGGGGTCGGGGGGGGGGGGGGGGGGTGTGGGGGGTTGAGCCGTGACAAAAATCGGACGAAAAAGGTGAAGGAGGACGTGGTTTTTGGCAATACAGAGGGACCGTTGGGTTTCACGTTTTGGCCCCAAGTTGGGGGGGGAGAAAAAAAAAACGGCAAAAAAGGAGGAAAGAGGACACAGACAACCTCGAAAAGCACGGAAAAGGATCCAGGAGGTTGAAAAAAGGGGAATGGAATGGGTCAGGGCAAAAGGGGGGGAGGAGGAAAATGAAGGAGACACATCAAAAGAAAAGCTAGAGAGAGGAAGACAAGCGGCATGAGGGAAATTTGGGACCCAAGGAAACAAACACAAAAATGAAAAATAGGCAGGAAGAAATCCGGGGGTGTTGAAGCAGGCTCAAATTCATTTTTTACTGCCACTTCGCCGGGGGGAGGGGGGGAGAAGGGGCCGCAGAAAAAGAGGGGACAAATTGGGGAGGAGACCAACCGCCAAAAAGAAGGGGGGGCGTGAAAAAAAAAGGTATGAAGGGCCCAATATTTTCGATAAGGGGGGAAGACCAGAGAATTGGTTGGGGGGGTTATTGCCCTTAAGAATTGGAAGGGAAAAAAAAAAACGGGGAAGGAACGACGAGGAGTTGAAGCGAGGGGGGGGGAGGGGGGAAGGGGGCTCAGGGGGAGAAAGGTGTTCCAGATGGGTGATGACGAGGGGAAAGGGGGATGGGGGGGGTGGGGGTACCCCGATCATGTCAGGCATTTTGCCCGGAAAATTGGAGGGTTAGGGGTGGCGCCGATAAAAACGTTTGGGGGTTCAGGGAACACAAGAGACGGAAAAAAACATAAAAAGGAACGGGGCGTCGCTCGGGGGGAAGGAGGGTGCGCAGGAACGTTATCTAGGGGAAGAGTAGCGAGATAGGAGGCTGGATACGGCTCGAAAGGCCAGCGGCGCCGTAGGGGCAAGTTAAATACACGGAAAGGGGGGGAAAACAGTTGGAAAAAAAAAAAGAGCAAGGAGAAGAAATATTAGCACTGACTTATCGCCAGGAGGGAACGGGCGAAAAAGAAAAGATTTGGTTTGGTTGCGCACCCATTGCGTCAAAAAAAAGGGATGTTCGGGGGCAAGGAGGGGGGGATCAAGCGATCGATGGACGACTTCTCCAATGTGACGGGAGGGTTGGCGGGACCGGGGTTGTGGTCGCAGTAGTAAGGGGTAAAAGAAACCTGGGGGGGGGAGGGAGGAAACCAGGGAAATCATTCCTGCGCCTTGCCATTAAAGAAAGAGCAAGGGAAGGGGGTCCTTCTATACGAAAAAACCGGGCCGGGGTCGAAAAAGGAAGGACTTCACGTTGCAACTGAAGATTAAGCGCAGGTTAAGTAAAAAGTGGGTAGACGAAAAGTGACGGGCACAAAAATCGGAAATGTTCATAAAAGGGGGGGGAAACGGAGGGGGAGGGGGGGGTAATACGGATACCAACGCCCTACGCCTGTGCTGGGTAGAGGATAGGATCGCGATTCAGGAAAAAGAAAACCGAAGCGGCGGGAAGGGGTGAGGTCGGGGGGGGGAGGGAAAAGGGCCGGGGAACCTCCGGCCGGTAGCTCTATGGGGAAAAGAAAGCTGATCAAAAACGGTGGATGGGCATCACCCAGGGGGTTAGAAAAAAAAAAACAAAGGAGGGGGGGGGAACAACGGAAGCAAACCGACCCTCGTGGAAGTGGGGCCAGAGACAGGAACCTACGCTCAGTACCACTCAAAGTAAAAGAAAAACGAGGGAAGGGGAGGGGAACCATTAGTGGGGGTAAAAAAGGATCGGGGAATAGCGGGTAAGGGCAAGTTTTCACCTAACAACACAAAAAAAAGCCGGTCAAGACTGCTGCTACGACGAGCTGAAAAGGGTCCTTCTACAGCGCCCGAAAAGGAAAGAGCAAGGGAGCTGGTTCGCACGAAAGCAAGTGTAAGAAGACTATCAGAAGAAGGAAGGGGGGACCAGGGGAGAAAGAGGGGGAGGTTATTGGAAACTACTCCTCGTTCGCTTTGCAAAAGGAAAGTGAAGAAAAAGTCAAGATAGAGAAAACGTTGAGAGCACAACTGTGGCCAAAAGACTGTGGCGAAAAAAACATGAGGAACCAGGGGAAGAAAACCGGCACCCGAAAAAAAAACCTCCGTATAGGGCGATGCTCGCAGGGAGGAAAAGGACGGGGAAAGGAGGGGCGGCTAACTCGGAAGGAAACCATAGGAGGGAAACCGAACTGAGCCTGCAACAGAGGGGAACATTTCGTTAAGAAAAACCTCGGGTCCTAAGTCGCCATCAGGAAAGGCTAAAAAAGGTGGGGGGTCTGAGGGAGGGGAAAAAGTTAAAAAAGAGCCCTTGGGAAAATGTGGATGGGAATTGATAGAGAAAGAGTTACCAAGATTCAAACTGGGGGGAGTTCAACCGCCCTTTCAGTGCGCAGAAATATTGCCGCAGGCAGATCAAGACTGTTTGGGTCAAAAGGTCAAACAATGGGGGAGGGGTAAAAAATGAAAAAAAAGGGTCGGGGGGTCATCACAATGACCGGGGGGGGGGGGGGGCAGAACGGAATGCTTGGGGGAAAGGAAAGGGGGGTCCCAGTGAAGAAGCGAAAAAGTGACGCCCCCGGAAGACAGTCTGGGGAGGGGGGGAAAGGGGATGGGAGGAGGTGCAGGGAGGAGTCTCGGTGTTCATCTGGGGGGGATAAAACGGGGATCGTCAGGAAGTTGGTAGTCAAAAGAACCTATATCCAAAAAAAACAGGAAAAAAAAGATAAAGTATAAAAAAGGGAAAGAAGCACTAAGGAGGAAAAGAAATTAATCACCAACAAACAGGGGGGGAGAAAGGAAGAAAAAAAACCGCCTCAAAGAAAAGAAAGTAAACCCCTTTAAAGTGAAATCAAAAAACAAGGGAAAAAATCAATCCTCCTTCAAAGCCTCGCCACTCAGGAAAAAAGGTGTAATGGTGCATGAAACAAAAAAGAATCAA
>Ga0179593_1475666_pt1 | contig 25813 bp, 30 predicted proteins | sample CZODoug2_1_08_16_FD_185931 | JGI IMG/M metagenome (GOLD analysis project Ga0179593, IMG submission 185931) | Vadose zone soil fungal communities from Angelo Coast Range Reserve, California, USA - CZODoug2_1_08_16fungal (PacBio error correction) | ecosystem: Environmental > Terrestrial > Soil >...
AGCTACCTCAGACGCGAAAAGAGCAAGGACTCCTGGTCTCCGCAAAAACAAGGAGTGCCTCCAAGGGGCGAAGAAAAGAAAGTAAAAGTGAGTCATTTTGGGAAAAATAGTCGCGAAGGGGGAAGGAAACCCAATGACAAATCAGATAAAGAATTAGGCACTCCTATCAATAGAATAGGGAATTGGTTAAAAGGCTGCAGCATCGCTCAAAATGCCTCTAGGGTGTAAAAAAGAGAGACGAAAGGGAAATAACTTGACCTTCCAGAACAGACGAAAAGCCCTCGCTTCAGAAGGGGGAAAAAGCATAGGACGAAAAACTGACGCTTAGCCAAAAAAAAAATGATCTTGGAAACAATTAAAAACTATGGAAAACCAATTGAAGCATGTACAAGAGGAGCCAGATCATAGGAGCGCGGCTGTGCAGTGGTGGGACAATGCATTCAGTATGGGGGGGGGCGGGGTTGATCAACCAGAAGAAAAGCCGTCGCCAAAAAAACCACGGGGACGCCGCGTTTTCGACGATCTCAGCACAAAGAAGGGGGAAAAGAAATGCACAATCCCTAAGCACACCCAAGAAACAGGCCTAAGAAGAAAGCGGAATCTCTCCCTCAAGAACCGACTCTGCCCAAACCTCTCAAGACAATAAATGGGGGGTAAAGTGTCTTCTTGCTGCGAACTCAATTCTCACTTACAAAAGAGCCCACTAACAGTGGGAGGGAGGACGAAATGAATCCAAAATATCAATAGGGCAACAAGAGAGCGGCAGAAAAAATGTCTGAGTCCTACTCCAACCTATCATTGTCAAAGGGGGGGGGGGCGCATCAGCGTCTTATATAGTCACAGTCAACCTAAAGCACTCAAAAAAACTAGGAGTGCGAATAGAAAACGGAAAAAATAATAGACCACAATTTCAAATAACAGAGTCCCAAAACACGGTTCGGACTCTCTAAACTGGGATGACTCAGTAGTCCAATTCAGCATCGAATAGACCAAATGAGGGAAAAAGGTCAAAGAAAAAACAGACCGCCAAAGAAACAAATGGACATTGGGTAGGACAAACCCCAACATCACCATCAACATCTACCAGGGGAGACTGGTCGCCGAGGAGAACGGCCACTTAAAAAATGATGTGATCGAACGGAACCAATCAAAAACAAACCTAAATCTCAGGGTGTTCTAAAAAGGCAAAGGTTGGGGAGGCAAAATGAGTCTTGTCATAGTAAGAATCTGGTTTGAAAACCGCAATATCAAGGCTACTCAATCAAGAAAAAAAAAAAAAAACAACATAAGAGGAGCACTCCATCTTTAACAAGGGCAATGGGTGGGAGGCATAATCATATCCCAGAGGGAATAAAAAAAGCGCAAACAGGGCTCAGGAGCAGAATCGTGTGGAGGGAGAAACGCAACGAACATATCGAAAACTTTTTTTTTTACGAGTGGGGGGGGGACGTAAACATGGGCAACAACTAATCAAATATGCGGACTCCGAAGAAAGGGTCGAAAACCAGCCAGATTGTGGGGGACTGACAATCTCGGGGAAGGAGGGCTACGAATAACATCGAGGAGGTCAACAAACCCGCATCCAAAGGAGAATCTGCTGATCTGTAGTGCCTGAAATGATCGTACCTCAAAAAGAATTCAAGGTCATTAGAAAAGCAAAGCTCAAACAAAAGGAGCGACGGGGTACGGTCCAACGCAAGCAAGGGAGACGGAGAAGACTAATTATCCAGCCACTTCGACAGGCCTCAAAAAGAGGTGAAAAAGAAGGGAGACACCCGCACAACAAAGGCACGAAACTCTAAGATAAACCTAACCTCTTCTCATCACTACACAGCGCGGAAGATGCGCCAGAGATGCCAGCATATGTCGAAGTGGGACATGGAAAAAAACTAGAGGAACGTCGGATCAACTCAATCACGAAAAAGCCAAACGGGTGGAAAATTAAGACACATCACTAGAAAAAATTGGCGGCACATTGAAATCCTCAATCACCATGGGTGGTAGACCCTCAGGCAAAGGAGCGGGGGAAAAACTCAAGCCTCAAATTGAAGTGATGTAAGGAAGGTCATCCCTCTTCATCGTTTGGAAAGGAAATCGCGGAAGATCTGTCCGTTCACAGGCCACTCTAAAGGATGATAAAGAGGTAAATGGGAAGAGGGTTCTCGACATCGGGCGGGCACGGACAAAAAGATCGTGAATCGCAGGTAAAGTTCACAGTCAAAGGGGGCCCAGACACCAAGGTGAAAAAGCGGAAAGACAAGGTCAAGACGACATCATAAAAAAAAAAATCTGCTAGCGACGCTCAGAAATCAAGGAACAGCCGTTCTCGCAAACCGGGCGTGTCCGCTACAGATTACAGGCCGGATTCGGGAGAGCGGATACGACTCTCTGGGCAAGCTCAGAGCGTACCAAGCAAGATAACAAGAGAGCAAGGTGGGAAATTACGAAAAAGGGTCCACTGCCCCGGGGGGTAATCGGGACCCGTCCAACTGATGCTGGGGCAACTGGGATACGAATAGATAAACTACGGGGAAGAGCTCTGGCTCGGCCACCCGTCACCAAAATCCTCAAGCCTCAGTGTCTCCATCCCTCCACTTAAGTCAAGAAAACCTATGTGGTCACCTGAAAACCGGTCCAGTAGGCGGCCGAATGTAGACTCACATTGTCTTTGTAATCCCGGAAGACTTGAGGGAACAAACACAAAAAAGGAAGCCTGAAGCAATGCATCTCTCCATGGGTTACCGGCTCGGGGGTTGTAGTCCACAATAATTCTACGTGGGGCAGAAACATAAAAAGCAAAAGGAGTTCAGAGAGTGTGAGAAAGGCGGCCAGCCGGTCACTTAGTTCGTGTGGAAAGAACAAAAGAGGGAAAAAGGAAGTCGGGTGAGGGAGGTTTTTGCGCGATTTGGTGGGGGGAAAAAGACATGACCTGGGAAGACTTGGAAAAAGACGCCGGAGGGGCGACATAGCAACACGCGCCGAAAACGTTAAAGTTAAAGGGCGGGGATAGCCAGTCCAGGGAGAGGGGGAAAATTCTAGGGGGAGGGGGTGCGGGACCTGCTCAGTGGGGATGAGTCGGGGTATAGCCAACCCAAGCCTGCGCCGGGCTAAAAGAACCTGGGCAAGCACCATTATTGCAGTGGGTGATGGAGGACCCCTTGAGTTGGGATTGGAGGCGATTACGGGGACTGGAAACGTAGAGGTCTGACTGAATGAAAGAAGATGGGAGAATCTTCGACGACATGGTTGTGGGAGCGGGGGCGGCTATATCAGGACGTTAAGTAGCGGAGGAGAAACGGGGAACGGGGGTCGGTGGTAATTAGTGAAGCTGATGTGGGGGGGGGGAAATTGCCTTCCCGGGAATGTGAACGATGACCTGAAGTCGGGGACCGTGGGGCCAGCCAGGGGGGGAGCGATAGGTTTCAGCGCAGAAGGACTGAGCTTATAATCAAGGTATAAAAGGTAACGGTTGGAAAGGAAAAAATCATGTTCAACCCCTCTATGACGCGGTGTAGCAAATTCATGGCGCACATGCATCCGGGTACGAAAAATCTGTGAGGACTGCTAACGCAAAGTACAATGTTATGTGCGGGGACGATCAGGGCAACAGGCTGTGATGAAAAAAGCTGGGCGTAGTGGGGGAAGATGTGGACAAGACTAACAACAACCTGTGGGTGGGGGTGCCGGTGACGTCGGGGGGGAAACCTGGATAGACTGGGCTTCGTAGACCCAGTTTTCCGGAACTGGACATAAAACAGAATTCCCATTTACACCGAAATACGGACTAGGACTGCACTGGAGGGAGAGCAGTGATATAGCAGGCAGGGAGTGGGGTTTATGGGTAGAGCTATTGAGTTGACTGTGCGAGTTGCGGGCTGAATGGGGAAATTCAGGTTTGAGGTTTAGGGGGGATGGATCAGGAAGCAGCTTCACCAGGCGCAAAAGAACTGAAGGAAGATTTGTCTGGGTCGATCCTTGTCGGGATCGAGGTGCGGGGAGGTACTAGCATTCGCATCACATACCATTTCGGATGAATGGGAGAAAAATGTGAGTTGAAGGGCCTGGGGGACCATGAGAGGGTTCTAGGTGAAAAGAACTTTCATAGTACATCGACTAAAACAATCTCTGTCTTGGTCCGCTAAGTCAGAAAAAGCAATGACGACGGGGGATTGTGAGTGCTTTGCCCAGGGGGGGAAGTTCAAACATGACGGGGACAACATGCAGGAGGCGGTTAGTGAGTCAGAGTCTACAAAAAGATTCGCACTATGATTAAAGGGGCTATATTCGACAAATGGGAGAGAGGAAGTCCCCGAACGTGAAAAGATAGGACCGGTGGAGTCGACGGTGGAGGTGGGGGGAGGGGACCCAAAAAATCTGGGAGACGTGGAAAATACTCAGTTTATAAAGAAGGGAGAGAAACGGACTGGTGGAGTGTGGGGCTAATGGTAGAAGGTCGCTTTCTATTCTTCAACCTAACTGTTTTTAAAAATATCCATTTAGACTCATGTATATAGCCTTAAAAACGGGAGTTTGTGAGGTTTGTCGGTTGGGGGGGGCTCTGCTGCACCCTGGCAAGATGGTGGTTTAGGAGGGCGGGGTATATTTCATCGGGAAGGGGGGGGGGCCAAGTGTGGTGTCATATAAGCAGGGGGGGGCGGCATAAAAAGGGGTCACGGCCTTTGTTAAATCTTGGTTAGAGATTGTTTGAAATGGTGCCCGGACGGAAGGATGTTCTAGGGGTCGGGAACGGTGGATGAGTTAGGGACTGGAAAGCGAAAAACTCGGGGGGAATTGTTGGAGAGAGTGTGGGGTCGGAAACTTTGGAGATGGTGTCCTACATATGCGGGGTTTAATAGGAGAGGGCGGACGTATCGGAGGGGGCCATTTTCCGGGTGAGGGGGGGGGGTGGTCCCCTTGGGTGTCAAATTGAAATATGTTAACAAAGGGGGGTCCATTCCGGTCCGATTATTTGGGGGCATGCAGGTGGGGGGAGAGTGTAGGTAAGGAAAGTTAGATAAAGGCTTCTTCGACGGGATGGGATGGGGGGGGGCGGGGTTTAAGGAAGGCTTAATGATTCGGTGCGAGAGGCGAATTACCAAAGAACGAGGGCAGATTGTGGGTAGCCTTTATGATGCAAAAAAACAAAAGCGGAAAATTGAAGCAAAGAAGAAAGAGTTGGCGAGAAGTCGTAATTATGTGGGGGTTCGGGTATAGTTTTTAGATATACCAGGGAACGGCGCGAGCCAGAACGCAGGGGTTGGCAGACTGTGATTGCTTGAAATCTGGCGAAGGGGATTGTATGGGAGCTCTTAGCCCTGAGGTCGAGAAGTGGTAAACAGAGGAGGACATGCGAGGACGCCGGGAAAGACTGAACCGATGTATGGCTCCATGAAGGAAGGGGTTCTGCTCTTGGGCTGGGGGTAAAAACCGCTACAATGCGGGGGAAGGAAGAGTTTTCACAAAAGCTCCATCGGAGTGTTCTGCCCGATGATAATTTGAGCGGAAAGGGGAAGGCGGAAAAAACCGATGAGAGATGAGCAGGGGCGGGAGAAATCTATCATAAAAAACAAAACGATGAAAGGTACATATATAGATAACAGGAAAAAGAACTAAGAACACTTACAGAGAAGAAAAGAAAATTGAGCGACAGAAAAAATAACGCGTCGCTTGGGGGAAAATTATCGGGGGGTTTGATTCCACCAAGAACGAAAAAGCTCCGAAAAGGGCCGAAAGTCAATAAAGAGGAAGAATTTCTCCATGCTCGACCTCATCCTTTCCTAAGATGGTCGGGAAACGAAGGAGAGAGCATACCCTAGCCAGAACACGGGGGGAACCCCCTCGAGGAAAAAAGGGGGAAGCAAGATAAACAGTGGCGCTCAAGTCCGCCGCGCAGGACATACAATGAAAAAGCAATCGACGAAAAAAAAGGGAAAGATCGAGTCATTGTATAGGACCAAGCGCAAAGGATGAGGACTTACATACAGGAAAGCTTCACTTTTGCGTACGATCTAAAGAATCAAGGGACCAAAAAACGCAGGCAGCGACGGAGGAGGCTAAAATAAGGCAACAAGCACACCTCCGAACACAAAACACAAGAAAAGAAAAACGCCGGCTCGTCTACATCCAGCAGACTCCCCAAGAAGAAGAAGGCAAAAATCCGGAGGAGACAGTCGGGGGGGCTTTCTCGAACACAGCAGTCAACAGAACGAAACACATGGCCATATTGAAATCGGGGGGGACAGAAAAGGAAGGACGCGACTACTTCAGAATCCCCAAGATCCAGAAACATTCACAAGGTAAGACAACACCGAGATACGGGGGAAAAAAAATACAAGAGGAGGGAGGAGCACAGGTAACAGCAGAGGCGAATAAAAAATCGCCGGAAAAAAGGCAAAAAAACTCCGCCCAAAGTGCCATCGACGCCCATAAAGGGGGGTCTTCTAAGAAAATCCTCTGGTTAAACTGCTGTAGGCTCCACGCTGAGGGGGGAAAGGAAAAGACAATGCGCGATGGAAAAGATCAAGAGAGAAACCACCTGCATGTCGGGAGGAGAAAACACCAGAAGAAGCCAACTGGTTCCGGGAGAGTGTCACCGAGCTCACAAAATGAACTTCTGGCTTAATCGACATGGCTCCACGAAATCGACGACCTCTAAAAAAAAACTCACGGGTTGGGGGTTGGATCAGGGAAAATTTTGCTAAAATGATCGTGGGGGGTCTAGTGTAGAAAAGCTTTGAAAGACGACACCGTCGACGAGTCCATCCGGGGCAGTATACAAGCAGAGGGGGGCGCTCATCTTAAGTCGAATGGAAAACAGCGACACCATTCGTAAAAAAAAGCCAAAAGGAAGGATGGAGGTGAGAACCGCAACTAAAACTCGGACTGAAAAAAGGGTTGTGCGTCAGGGGGAAACTTACACGCGCAAAACCTCAATAACCGTCGGAGGAGGAATGGGACAAGATCTCACAAAGGGGAAAGATTGTTTGGGGCGATAGCGGGAAAGCGGGCAAGAAAACGGGAGTTCTCTGCACAAGCGCAAAAATAGAATCGTCAGAGGGGGGTCGGAAGCTTTGAACGAGACAGGCCGCATCAACGGTCCTGATTTTGCGAGGAAAGGGGAAGGAAGCGTCAAAAGGAAGAATCGGTATAGGGGACTTTTGAAAGAAACAGTGAAGCCGGCCGGGGAAAAAGGGGGGTGCAGGACCTCAAGGGGAAGAAATCCAACTCGAACAAAGGCATCCGAAATCGATTTGCAAACAGCAGAAAACGAAAAAAAGAAAGAAAGACATACGGCCCCGAGCTCTCCTCGGCAAAAAGAGAGAGTGAGCAGCAGCTATATGCCAGATATGGGGGGGGGCGGAAGGGGCATGCCAACTTCGGCACTCCTAAGCGGAAAAAGGAAAGAAGTCTACTAAATCACGTGTACACGAAAGAAAGGTCACCGGAAAAGGGGGGGAAAAATCAAAAATCACAGTGGGAAAAAAAGAGCCCGACATCGACACCAAAACACCAAAGCGAAAAGAATAAAAGGGGAAAGGCCAATGATCGCCCGCGTCAGAGGAGTGGGGGGGGCGCCGACAATCTTGCGATAAGGTTCCACATAACTCTCCTGAAGGCACGCGGGAAAAATATTCCTCGCGAGGCCCTGCCAGATAGTGAAGGACGGGGCCAAATAAGTGTCAATGAAAGGTGGAATAACACTCCACAGATCTAAGTCACTAGAAAAAATACACCATCGTCCAGACAAGAGGCTAGACGCTCAACGTAAACTCTCGCACAAAACCATTTACGGACTAATGCCTACATGTCAAGTACGCGGCACGACAAGAGAAGGGGTCAGCTCCCTCGGAAGCAGGAAGACATCCAAAATTTTCCGCCCTAAAAAATTGACCCTGATGGCCCCCTGGCTGGTCATACAAGCGAGAACGTCATCGGGGGACCGCTCCCATAGAAAGGAAAATAAAAAAAAAAAAAAAAAAAAAAAAAAAAATAAAAAAAAAAAAAAAAAAAATAAAAGAAAAAAAAAAAGAACAAAAAAATAAAATAAAAAAAAAAAAAAAAAAAAAAAAAAAATAAAGACAATCAATACAAAAAAGAAAAAAAAAGAAAAAAAAAAAGAAAAAAAAAGGTGAAAGGAAAAAAAAAAGAAGAAAAAAAAAAAAAAAAAAAAAAAATAAGAAAGAAAAAAGATAAAATATGAAAAAAGGGAACAAAAGAAAACCACCAAACCCCACAAAAAAAACCTAAGCCACCCAAAAAAAATACAACACCCAACAAACCCCAAAGCAAAACAAACCAAACCTCACCAAATTACAAAGATCAAAAAAGAATAAAAGCACCACAACCAACAAAAAACCCCTAACCCCAAACCCCACCCACAGTAAAAAGCACGCAGCATCCCAACAAAAACAACAAAAAAACAAAAAACACACAACAGAAAAAAACACAAAAGAAAGACAACAAAGAACCAGCACCACAAACCAAAAAGAAAAAGAGAAACACAAAAGCCCACCCAATCAAGAGAACACCCAGCGACACAAAAAAAAAAAGGAAGAGGAAAAAAAGGAAAAACCCCCCACCAAGGGGAGCACAAAAAAGAGACCAAAAAAAAGCATGCTAAACTGCTTTCTCATCCTCGCGTTTACGGTATCGGTAGCTATTGTAGACACTCGGTAGTAAGCGCTTTGTCGCGTCTGTACCTCCTGACGTTTGAGAAGGCCCTTGGGTGAGGGGTACTTGGATGTCAAGGTCAATGCAGCGGTAACTATCAGTGTCAATTGCGACAAACCATTGCGCGCAGCCACATGCAGAGCTCCAGGGCGACACGCGGGAGGGTATTCACAAGGAACGATTAGCGTCCTAGGTCTATCGGAAATAACAAAAAACAAGGAGGGGGGGATTGAAAAGAGATGGAACGAGGGCCGCGCGGCGGGATTCGTGGGGGAATCACTAACTGGTCCGAACCATTTATAGAGAATTGGGGTAGAGAAGTGTTGGGGTTAGGTTGTAACTGTAGGGTTGCTTGTATGGACCGCCCAGGGGGAGAAGTCTCGGTCCGGGGGGGGAAACGGTTGGGGACCAGAGGTGCAAATAAGTAAAGATATAACATATCCCTTATTTATAATATCACGAAAAAAGAGTCGGGCTAGGGGAGGACCGTCCTGAGGAGGATTCGGAGAAAAACCCATCCTGAGAAATGGGTATCGGGCTTAAAAAAGGTGGATTATTTTAGGAGACAACCGGAGTACAAACTGGGTTATTCTGAAAGGGGGGGATGGGCCCAGGGAAGGTGAGGTGACAGAATGAAAGAAAAGAAGAGGGTATGAAATGGGGTTGATAGAACTTCGGGTACTTGAAGTGGAAGCTTCTATATAGGTAGACGAGGGGGGGGGGAGTGTGACCGTTAGGTCGATTGGAGGAGGGGTTTTTTTCTGACCGGCCCCAGATGTTGCGGGGGTCAGGCATCTTCTAAATATCTTGAGAAATAGGAGGATGGTCAGAACGAAAAAAGAGTCCAGTCTATTATACATCTATAGGGCCCGCTTGGATATCTCTGGGGGTATGGAACTCGGAACCAATCTATGACCGGTCCTGGAGAAAAGGCCCTAACTGAGGGATGAGGGCTGAGTTGGTTTGGGTTTGGTAATGGCTCCGGTGTACAAAGGGGGTTGGTGGGGTTAGGGGAGCAAGTGCAGATTGTAACCGGGGCTTCGGGAGACGCGGGTTGTAAAGGGGTGAGTCGGCGGGGGTGACGAATTGGCAAAGGTGGTCGGGAAAGTCACCAAGTTTAACCAATGGCTGCATTAGAGCAGATGACACTGAAATTTCCGCGCCCAGTTTGGGAAAGGACAGGGGGGCTTTGGGGAGGGTATTGTATGAGAAGTGTTTTAGGGTGCCTTGTGTTCGGTAAAGGGGTGGAAAAGGAGGGAGTGGGGAAAGGAGGAACGTGGTTCGTATGGGTTGAAAGGAGCAGGAGCCGGAGGCACGGGACTGTGGAAAGTAGATCTCGATGCTAAGGTGGCCTAGGGGAAGGCGGAAAATTTGGAGGGGGTAAAGGCGTGGGAGGAAAAGAAGATTCAAAAAATTTCAGGACTATGTCCTAGCTCGGGGTGGAGGGGGAGGGAACTATGGGGGGCCATCGAGGGAGGGTCAGATTAGGAGAGGACGGGGAGAAATCGGAAGAAAACAATCTGCTTATTCACATACTCATCGCAGGATTGTTGGGGCTTCAAATGTGTACGTCCAAAACTGAAGGGAAATGTACCGGAGAGGAAAAATGGTAATTGAAGGGGGGTTCGCGAAAATTGTCATAATGCGACGGGGTTGGGTGGCTACATCTGGGTAAAAATTCCAGTTTAATATGGAAGGGCAATGGAGGGAGTCTACTTATCTTTTATGGGACAAGACTTTGAGGAAAGGACAAGAATTGGAAAACTTGGAGAAAACCCCAAACGTTTAATAGGTGAGGGGACGATAGTGTAGCTGCAGTGTCACGTAGCTGAAAACAGACATCAATGGGGCTCGCGCTTGTATAGAAGACTGAAAAAAAAGGGAGATGGGTTTTATTTGGTCTCACCCTGGGGAGGGGATCTGGTTTGAAGGCTGGAGATTTTGCTATTATGAGGGCACTCAGGTGGCTATGTCATCGAAATACTAGGAGGGGGAATTACTGGGTGGAAGCCGGGGAATTGAACGTTTGGGGAGAGGAGGGTGCTGGGGTGAAGGGAAGCGATAGGAATGGTCTCGTTAGTTCGGGGAACGTGAGAAGGGTAACTCGTGAAAGGGTGGACGTACGATAGGGTGGCGTACGGCAGTGAAAGACTTGTTCAAGGGGGTGTGGATCCGTTTTTGAACTAGTAGACGGCGTTGACTTCGAGGGGACCGGGTCAGGGTGGGGGGTCTGATGGGTGTTCCTGCTTCGACGAAAGCGCCGAAACTGTAAACCAGAGGATGGTCAGCGAGCTGGGTAGATTTTGATGGGGGAAGGGATCGGCTGGGGGCAAAACTTTTGGGGGGGATGTATTTGGGGGGATGGGTGCCCGGAAGGGATGAGGTTGTCGTCTAATTATATGGGGATTCCGTGGTGGTGGGGGAAGGATTATGCGAAAATACCATAACGGGTGATACGCAAGAAGAGGCATAAGTGTATTTTGTATATAGCGTACAGAAAAATACTTGGGGGGGCGATAGGGTTTTTTGCATGGGAAAAGGATACCTTTGGGGGGGATCGTGCGTCAGCAGCGCAGGGTGGTCGACCATTAAGTTCTGGAAAGAAACAATAGCAGTGAGGTGGAACAGGGGGTACGTAAAGGCGGGGGAAGAGGCTGCCAGTAGGACTTCTCGAAGGGTTTAAGAGAAAGCAGAGGGGGGAGAGATGATCGCATGTCGGCCGGCCGGGTGCTGGTAGTCTGCCAAGCCTGATTTCGGGGGGGTGTTCAGGTCCGCGTCTTGTTTTCCAGTCCCCCTTCGAGAAGGACCTTGTGAAAGACCCTGGCATAGCGATGGTATCCAAGGAAACGATCTAAGGGCTGGAGGAGAGGGTAAGGAGTCTGCTGAGAGGGCGGGACTCAAAAGTTTCGTGCTCTCTCAAACGAAAACCACGGAAGATATAGAAGGAATACGAAAGAGACGCGCGAGCATCAAAGCGGAATCGAAAGTCATCGGAGCAAGAAAAAAAAAAATCCGGAGGAGAACTGGTTTGGGAAAAATTTATCGAGCAATTTTTGATGTTCCTCACCTGAAAAGATCCGAAACGGAAAACTGCGTCCTTGGGTCGGATAACTCACACTCTTAACCAGGTTTTCCAAGTCAGCTTAAGGCTAAAATGACCTAATCTTTGGTTAGATCGAACGAAAGAAAGAATTTCAGACCAACAGCATGGAACTAAAACCCGACATCGCATCAGAGGGAATAAGAAAAATGACAAAAACCCTGAGTGATAAGAAGAGCAAAGGATCCAAAAATTGCAATGGAAAAACTCAACCAAACCAGTTCGAGAAAATCGTAATTGGGTAGCCAAAAGTCGAGGCCGTACGGCAGGGAAGAAGACGTCGGGGGGTTCGTGGCATCAGACCAGTCACACACCAAAACACTCAACTCGCCGTTCTTGGACTCTCTCAGCGACTCGACATCACATCCTATCTACAAAAAAATACCGCCGACTACGCTCCTCCCCCTCCAAAGCGCCCCATCTAGCAGAACTCGGGGAAGTGGACTCTGTCACCCTGGGGGTCTGAATTCTACCAATTACACATAAGACAAAAGGAAAAGAAACCACTGTTAATAGAATAACCAGACTACTCTAGACTTTCAAACCAGGCGAGACAGCCACATCTACAATGGATTACGTCCTAGGAAAAAATGAAGATGCAAAAAGGCCAGACAAGAGATGGAGATAGTCACTTCCCCGGAACGAAATAACCGGGCCTAAAGCGTCTAAACGGCAGAAAAAGGAAAAAAAAAAAAGAGATACCCAGGGAGATCAGACCCGTCGAAAAGGCGGCTCTAACTCCCGCGATACGATATCAGATGCAGTCCCAATGGGACATCCCTTACTAGGGAAAGTCGGAAAAAGTCCTAGGAGAACTTCAAGGTTGAGGTACAACCACTCACACTAAAAGAGCGAAGACTGCTAGAACCGACAGGCAAGTGCCTAACACAGGAAGGGGCAGCTATGACACATACACTAACACGGACCGTCAAAAGGTTGGGGGGGGCGAGAAAGGGTTTCCAAAGACTGGGCAGTATCAAACTGTTTGGGGTAACCTCCAACTCTAGTCGTACCCCTCATCCAGGGGGAAAGCATGAACAGGGACGAATCCGAGCCGAGGAGAAAAAACTTAAAAACGCCAACGACGAAAACCACTAGGGTGACAAGGAGAACTGCCTCAAACACAGAATCAGAGGGAATTTTTGGGGGAACGTACCTTGTGGGAAAAAGTAAACAGGCAACACCCGCCGATAGCAGGGGTAATGCAGTACAGGATCCAAATTGGGTTTTTAGTAGGAATCACGCGAACCGAAGGGAACCTCGCGATGTCAGAGGCTTTGCCCGAAGAAAACAAGAGGGGCGGCTTCCTTAAATTTTAATGGATGGCGAAACGCATCGTGAACCTAAGGCCAACATTAATGGGGCGGAGGGAAATTACCGAAATCCATCGCACCGAACCGGGGGGGCGCTTGGACTTTCGCCAAAACTCCTGCCGTTGAGCAGGAGAGAACCCTGAGTAAGGACTAGAAGCATCCACGAACCAGGTCATCGCCATCTACAGAGAGAATATTCCAGAAACTCTGAAATCCTCGTATAAACCGCGAGAGTAGGAAGATAGGGAACCGAAAAAACTAGCAGAACCGTCCTCTTCGACAAATAATCTAGGGACTGCGCGCCATTCGTTCGCCAGCGCCTATATTCATAGATTTGCCGTTAAGGGGTTTCATGTGTGAGTAACGTAGTCACTATCCTCCTCTTACACCCGATGGATGCTACAAAGTGACTTTCTGATAGAGAGCACTTGACCCTCGAGTGTAGTAGGAAGGATTGAGAGAGTAACCCTCAAGCATTTTTTTAAACTTTGGCTATCAACAAAGAAAACGCGGGAAAGGAGAAAGAGGATTTATCGCATGATCTCAAAAATCTAGAATCGGGATGGTGGCTAAGGCAAAGAGTTGTAGCTGATTAAAGGAGAAAAAAATCATCTTTACTTCTCCGAAAGTCTTAATACTTTAGGGGAAAAATATTGAATCTGGGGGGGGCCAACAGAGATGTGACCACTTTTAGGTAAGAGGGAAAATCTAAACAGGTGAATCCCCCAACAGACAGAGGATGTCCAAGAAATAAGAGTCACAAACTCTTACGGGAAACGCGCCCCGGAGCTCTAAGAAATTCAGAAAGAATGATTCGGCCTGCCTAAGGGAAGAGTGACGTCTGTCCAATCACACCGACCGCGAAATGGTAAAGCGGCCACGGACTCCCTGGAGCAAAAGGGACACTACTAGAACGACCCGTCGAGCGAACCGTATTACGAGCCAGAAGTTTTTCAACCACTCCCTGGGAGAGTCCACATAAAACGAGACACGGAAGGGGAGGGGGCCTGCTGGCTACAGTGCAGGGGGGTGGATACGAGGGATTAACGGGACTCGTGTACTCCGCTGACCAATTATGAGTACAGGTGTGGCGGGGAGCTGGACGGGGGGAGGAGAGGCTGCTCGCACGGCGCGCGGGGTGGGATGGGAGCCTGTGGTCGAGATCCGGGGCCTGCAGGTGGGAGTAGACAGACTTCGGCAGAATAGAATTGAAGGAGTGGTGTCGCGAGGGGGATCCCGATAGGGCAGTGGGGTGGCATGGGCCGCGCGCTAGTCAACATTTTCTAATTGCTGGCTCCGAGGCATCAAGGCGGTGGGAAAAACATCGCAATATAAGGGCAAATGTCTAAAACACCCCCAGAACACGGGGAGGGGATCCTCGGGTCCTTCTCCATGGTTAACAGACCGCGGGGATGGGGGAGGTCAGAACTAATGGGGAGGCACGAGTCGTATATATAGCAACAAAGAAAGAGGATTCTTTATAAAAAAGAATATAATATGAGGCGTCCTACTATCAGTCTTCAATAAAGAGGGCGGGGGAAAATGGTAGAGTGGGGGGTATTAACTCGTGGTGTGGGTTCAGAGGGAAAAAGGAATATTTCATGGATTGAAACCTACCGTGAAAAACCGTAAGGAATCGGTTTAACAATTTTCAGGGGGGTGTGAAATCGGGTCAGAAGGTATGGATGCGCATTGAGGGTAAAAGTTTTTATTTCATTTTCGATGACGGCGTATGGATGAGAAAGAAAGAAGGCACGCCGGTGGGCGTAGGTGGAGAACAGTAAGGTCATTTCCTAGGTTTTCTTCTCCACACTGAGTTGATTGTATGGGTCGGAAGCGGTAGCGGCACCGAAGAAAGGGATCCTGATTCTAGCCTGTGTAGGAAGCGGGCACGACTGTTGGGGGTAGCGACGGCTTTGGAAGGAGGAAGACGGATATGAAGACTGGGGGAAGCGGTAGGGTCTGTCGGGGCGTGGGTTGGGGGTTGAGGTCCGTCAAATTTAAGTGAAGGGGGATGAAGTCGGAAAGATCATAGGGGGTCATCGAAGCGGAATAAATGTGTTGTCCGCTTACCAGCCTTCGCTCTTCGAGTGATCAAGTCAGAGTGTCCCTTGGGTGGGACTAAGAAATCGGGGAATTTCCGGCCAACCAACTTAGCAATAAGAGTAAGGATCCGGGCCTCGAAGGAGGACTGTAAGGGGGGGTTTTGAAGTATGCTCGCCTTGTTTTAGATTTGGTATTGTGGATTGTCATTTTGCCTCCCAAGACCACTGGTCGATTTGAAAAAATTGGGGCTTTAAGGGGGGTGGGAGGGTTGTGAAAAGAAAGGGAACGACGTGGAAGAGGCGACAATGCCCTGGTCAGAAATAAATCATATTACGGTACGAAGGAACGGGGAGGAATTGAAAATTGGGAGTCCAAAAAATGGGCGGGGATTGGTTCGATCGTTAGTGTCCGGTTTGTGTCATTCGGGCTGGGGAAGGGTCAAAGTTCGTGGGAAGGGAATAACGGGAGTTAGGGAGTAATTGACGAGCTTCCTCCTGAAGCCCATAAAAAGGGGGAGTCGAGAAAACGAGTCCAGGATCTTCTTTAGAAATCGGGAGAAAGAAAGTGTGAGGGATGGGAGAATGAGGTTCCTCAACAGTTCGACCTGGCAGTAAACGAGGTGATGTCGGGGGGTGACTTGAGGGACGAGTTTGAAAAGAGGCTGTCGAGGGGAAAGACTCCGTGAACCGAAAGAGAATCATGACGAAAGCACGGGATCCCTACTGAGACTCCGAAGAAGGGGAGTTGGAGGTCAACGTGAATAGTTTTACATCCACCACTGGAAAGCAAGTACTGGGAGTAGGGGGATTTCAGGGGTGCGCACGGGAAAACTATGGGAAGAGCAAATCGGTGAGAGGGGGGGGTGGAAGCTAATCTGGGGGGGGGAGAGGTAAGTCAACACATGACGTTTAATATGCCCGGAGTTGTCATAAGGGATTGGAGGGGGGAAAAAAGGTGGATGGGAGATGACAAGAATAGATATGGGGGACACCGGGGTGGTGGGCGAGAAACAACAAGATGGGAGGTAGTCTGGCTACTAGGGTATAGGAGAGGGTCGAATGGAAACCATCATGTGAATGGGGGGACAGTCGAAGGACTTTGGAGTTCCGAAACGGAGATGGTATTGGGGAGGTTGGGGGTAAGCAAACCTTGTACGGGTTTTCTGTGAACAAAAAGGAGGTCCTGACTCTGCGATGGATGTGCACAGGGGGTCAGAGAGCACTAACGAGGGAATCGGAGGAGTTACTATCTCCTGGCGTCAAAGGTTCGAGTTGGGAGAAAGAATTTTGGGAGGGTTGGGGGGAAGTGAGGGGAAGAAGATCCGGCGTCTGCGTTGATATTTCTGGGTGAAGGGAGCGAAGAGGGGCAGGGGGGCCTGGTGGGTGTGGAAAAGTTACTGATAGGGGGAGGGAGTCACGAAAATTGTTCATGTGGGCTCTTAGATGACTGGTTTTAAAAACGGAGGAGGAGGACGGCGGTGTACCTATGTCAAAAGGGTCCTGGGGTGGTGTGAGACGGGTGTCCCCTTGTGAATGTCGGCACGACGAAGCCTAAAGGGGCTAGTATTGGAAGTTGCAGAGGCAATCGACGGGGGGAGAGTTGTAGTTAGATATCTGGCTTTGTCGGTTAGTTGTTGGGGATTCTGTGTTAATGCTGGCTTTGAGGACTGATGGAGGGGGCGAAGAGTCGAAGACTTCTCTAGGCGTGGTTTGTTGGTCCTGGGTTAGGACCGCAACCAAAGCAGGGAGGATCCGCGAAGAATAAATATTTGGAGGAGAAGTACTCAAATTAGGGGGGGGGTCCAGGTGTTTCAATAACCTTGTGGCGTGCGGGCGAGTCAGGAAGAACACAGGGCGCAAGAAATCGTGGTTGCACTAAAAGCCGATTTAATTAGGACTTAGGTCGTTGGAGTGAGAGCTTTTCTGGGAAAACATTCTACTTAAGATCTCGTATCTAGGAAGGGATATAAGGGGAAAAGGATCCTGGGGAAAATCACTGGACGATTGGATTGGAAAAGAGTGGCCATAAAGGAAGGTATGGGGCGCGGGAGGGGGGAATAAACAGGAGGATAAATGGAAAAAATCATCCGCGAGTTTGATCATGCACGAGGAGTCGTTCGGAGAGTCTTAGTAGGTAAAGGCGCTTAAGAGTGTAGCGATGGAGAGCGGAAACGGAGGGGATCGGTCCCCGAAAAAAGGATATCGACACTAGCCGAAGACACATCTAAGCAAAAATCCGGGATCACGCAACATCAATCTAAAAAGACAAGAGGCGGCGGAATGAAATTGTACGCGAAGTTTTACTTCAAGAACCAAAGCCGATCCGTCAAGGGAAAGGAAGGGGGTCAGAAGATCAGGGACTAAATAGGCTGGAGTTCAAAAAGGGTAACTAGATCAGGCCTCAGATGGGGATGGAAAAGAAAAAGAAAAGAGGTACCAGAGAAGACACTAAAACGTGAGCATCAGGAGAAAAAGAGAAGAAATAACAGGAAGAAACCTTCAAACGCTTAAGAAAACAAGCGCATGGCGGAAGAAAATATCTACCCCAATTAATCAGGGGGGGGTACTTATCTCCAAAATGAAATCATGCAATAGTGAGGACTCAGAGGGCAGGGGGGGGGGTGATGGACTCTAGGGGCCTTCCCCACAACACGAAAAAAGTCAAACGGGAGTCGCTCGGGACACCGAACAAAGGGAAACGAAAGCAAAACGACTCCAGCACCATCCAGACAGAAACGCCTCTTGCCCCTGGGGGGACCACTAGAAAACCAGGCCTGCACTCAGCGCGAAAGGGACGAGTAGGCTGAAAAAAAAGGAAATCAATGGAAAACATCGCCCACCACCTGTAAACCTTGTCCCTCGCAAACCTCTCCTACGGGCAAAGCAATCGCAGGGAAACAGTAAAGGGGAAAAATATCTACTAAGCCCCCGTCAGTCTTCAAAGGTGGGGGGGACCATATAAGCGCTTAACAAAGAGTCAGAGTCTCAAAGCACGAAAAATAATAAAGGGGAAGGACTGCAAAAAAAGAAAAAACTACCATTTCCCGCCCCTGATAAACCGTGAAGTCTGATTCTCCTGAATCTCCTCTCGCGGAAGAGAGACGCCCAATGGGAAAAGAAGTTCCGAGAAAAGACTCAACCGACTCGAAACAAGTTGCATGGTTTAGGAACCGAAATAAACAAGCCAAAGAGACAGCTTGTCCGGCTATATGCACCTGTCTCACTTAACAGTAACAAACAGAATTCAGAAGCTAGACTAGAACTACTACAAATATGAGGCCGACTGCGCAATATATGGTCTGGAGAAAGGGTTTTCCAAATTATCGGGGCCGCAACTTGTGGAGCCAAAGCCAGACAGTCAGGGAGAAGGCCCACGGCAAGAATCGTCCAACGTCATGTTTTTAATCAGCTATTATGGCGACTTAAACCGACCGTGCCCTAGCAGAGTTTTCAAGGGGGAATAAAAAGAAAAGCACAAACTGAATCATCACCTTGTGTGGGGTGTTATAAGGGGTGACTGAAGTGGGGGTAAGAACACCGCAAAATACGTCTCAATGGTCCTTCACAGGGTCTACCAGAACAAAAGGATTGTAATAATTAACGTGGAAAGATAGGAGGTAAGAGTGGGACATAACTAGGGAACCTCTCTCTGTCAGTCGTCCCGCCATAACGAAAGGTAAGCTGAAGGCATGGGAGGGGTAAGGGGGCAGTTCAGTCACGAATCAGTATCCGACGACAAACCGGTCCATAGTTTAAGAGAAGGAAGAGGACGGCATAAGGGCTTGGATCTTTACGTTCCACAGAGCAGGGAAGGGGGAGGGAGACGAGCCGGCGTAATGAAATCAAATCCCCTCCGAACACCTGTCAAGGCGGAATTGACCAATCCCAGAAACCGTGGGGAAACAATTCAGCTAAGAGATGTAGATAAAAACTCACCGCACACCGGTCTTCCGCTCCAACAAACTTTAAATCACTTTAGTAAACAAGGTCGAGAGATAACGGTGCAAACTAAGGGGGAGAGAAATGGTGGAGGGAAGCGATGAACGTAGTCACTCCTCAATCAACAAAACTCTGGCCTATAGACCAAACTTAGAAAGGGGTGTCATTAACATGGGAACGTCACAGTTGTTTGAAACTTGGCTAGCCATATAGACACATAGCTACACATGAAGGGGTATTATGTGTCCATGAAAATCAAAACCCGAGGAAGGAAGGGGTGTGCGGACGGCAATCTGGTATTTGGAAACGGAAGATCACATGGGCTTCTACTATCCGGATCTGGGGAAAAAAAAAGAAGGAAGGGGCTACAGAGATGCACTTCCGGATTCAGACGGTGCAGGGATCGGTCACATGGGAAGAAATCGGGGAATTCAGAGCAAAAGAAAAAGTGCCATCGTATAGAAGTGGGTACCGACGTACACCATAGGAAAACGACAAGTTTCTCGAGTCTCCTAACGGAAACGTTCGCGAACTCAAGAAAACCCCCATGATACTTCGTATCGGATCAGGAAGAAGTAGTATTCTAAAAGCAAACAGACCTCTAAGGGGGGTGCGGAGAAGACCCACGTAAATATGAGAAGAATAACACAACTCGTTTTGAGTCCAGAAGTCAAAGACAAGAATAGGGCAAACGACATCCCTGCGCAGCGGATGGTTCTTGATAAGGAAGAAACCGCTACAATACCGGAAGAGAAAAGAGAAGACTAACGAATTGCGCAGACTAAGACGGAATGTCTCCAGGGCAAAGGACGGGCTTTGACAAGGGGCGTCGAAGGGGGAAGTCGCAGAATTTTGAGGTTTACATCAACAAAGATACATTTAAAATTTCCACCAAACAAAAATTCTCAATAAACAATTAACTGGGGTATAGAAAACCAATGTGGCAGATTCCACGAAGAAGGGAAAGAGGCCTCGGATATATCAGAGAAAAACAAACCTATGTGAGGGAATATGAGGGTAGAAGGCGCGGGTCGCCGAAATTAATTGGGGATTGGGAAATCAAAGAACTCTTTTCTGGATCCGTGTGGGTAGGAATTTGTGTAATTCTCAAGGGGGGGTTTTTGGGTAAAAAACTATGGGTAAGGAAGTTATTGGGGAATGACGCACAGGGGAGGCGCGTTCGTAAGTCAAGAGCTCATCCAGTGGGGAGAAGATTTATTAATACTGCGAGAATACACCATTCCGTGATGTCTTAGAATGTCTTATATTTGAGTGTTGGAACGTTTTCTCGTTAGGTCTGAAGACGGCGTATCGGGGGGAGCCCAGCAACGGCGACCGGTTTCGGGAAAAGTGGCGCATGATCAATCTGGGGTTGGCGGGGAAAGGGGAAAACCCAGGGATTTGCAGGAAGGTAAGGCAGTGAAAGTCTTACTTTCCCAGAGGAGGTCGGCGTAGTGAGACACTAAAAAAAAAGGTAGGGGTAATAGAACATCACTGATCAGGGGTTCGGGGCTCACGGCTTTAAAGGAGCCGAAACCACGGGGGAGTAGAAGAGTTGGGGAATGTGGGGGTAGGTAGATTTGAAAATCTAGGGTCTAGTAGGTGGGGTTGGCTAGGGAAAATGGGGAATGTGAAAGTATTACCTGGCCCTGAAAGTCGGTAATGTGCGGGGAAGTGTGTTTGGACATTGGGGAAAAATTCCTCATAAACACATATCCTTCGATACAGAATTAGACAGGGGACATAAAAGAAAGCAGAGTTGCGGATCACATGACTGAGGTTAACATGCTAATATGCCATCATTACGTTCTTTGCGTCGGTGTACGGGGGAATTTCTATTTGATGCGTCCGTTTGTAAACACTGAGAGTGGTGTTGAGAGGGGGAAAGCAACGGTGCGAGTGGGTCAACCGGTGGTAGGACTCCATGTGTCTGGTTGACGGGAAGAAATGAGGGGAAGACGTGGAAAACATCGCGGGCCTCCCAGGTCCTCAATAGGCGTTCAACGGGATCGTAGGAAAGGTACTGGCTCTGCCGCTAAGGAAAAATATTAATGAAAAAGAAAACGTGTGAATGAGTTGTGATGAGGAATAGATGGGGGTGACAGGTTGGGGGGTCTGTTTTGCATGGCATGAGGGGAAAAGTCAGTTTGGGGAGCGATTACGGGTTCGGTGTGCTGGTAAAGGCAGGGGAAAGGGAGTCGAACCTTCGCCCTTTCGTGTTTCCCTTAAGAAGATGGCGGACACCTGGGGTCGTGGGAGGGTAGTTAAGAAAGAGCAGAAGTTTGCGGGTTACAGGCGGTAGCCCGAAGTCAAGACAGGGGAAGAACAGAGGAGGCTAGGGTGGGCGTGCGCAGGTTGGGAACCTCGAGTTCGAGGTCGCCGTTTGTCCTCTAATCGCTCAACAAACCCAAAGGTCTGGATCAGGCGTACGTCCTCAGAACCCTACGGTTGATTGGGGGATTGGGGGGGGAGGGACAATGGGGTGGGAAAAATTCCACTGGCAGCAACTTCCTGGAGATAGTAGGGTCGGGGGGGGGAGTCTAAAGAGAAGGGAAAACGGAAAAAGTGGGGCGTCGTTTGTAATTCTACATGCGGAAATAGGATGAGTACACAAATGGAAGGGATTGAGTAAATATATATCTAAGGTTATCTTTTGCAAGTACAAGGCTTTTAACCTGAAAATAGGGTGGGGAACAAAGCCTTGCTAGGTAACCCCAACCTTTTACTCATTGGGAATTCCGCGAGGAGTGGGAAGACAGGGGAGATGTCAGGAAGATAACGTCATAAAGATTGTGCATTCTCGGGAGTCTCAGGTGTATATAGACGAAACGGGAGAGAAGGGGGGGGTTAGTAAAAGGGGGTTTCATCAACCTTTCCTGGGTCACTGTCATATAAAAGCATTGAATAGATTTACTCGTCTTTCTTCCCTTGGTGGCCTAATCATATTTCGGTGAGAATCGAGGAGGGATGGTCTAGACTCCGGTATGGGACGCCAGGTAGTTAAGGTTGGGATAACCATTTTTTGGGGCAGTTGTTGTTCCTGGGTCTAGGAGGATAGTCGAGGTGAGGAGGGTGGAGAAGGGGCTGGGGAAATGGAAATCGTCAGCGGCTGGATTGCTTTCCTGGTAAAGGTAGGGCGCGTAGGCGAGGAGAGGTGTAGGGATTTGGGACCCTGGATGGGAGGTGGGGTCCCATAGGAGGGAGTCAAAGATTTACATTGAAACATGGGGAAAAAGGGTGTCATTTAGTGCGGATTTTGAGATGGAAGGCGTTTCGAGAAGGGACAGGATTTACGCACGAGCTTGCTTTCGGGGTTATATTTGGATGAGATGGGAGTATGGGTCGCGGGGATGTGGGGGGGGGGGGGAGGGGGAGGGTTAGGGGCGTGCATCGGATGGGTTTAGCCTGAAAAGATGAAGGGGTTGTTGGTTGGCGACTGTATGATGACACGGAACGCCACAACCACGCCGGAGACAGAAAGGCGCAAGTCAAGAAGAGAATTTTGGCAGGAGACCTCCGGCTGATGTGGGTTCAAAGTGTTGGTGGTAATTGGCAGGGGTGGGGGGCGAAAATTTGGGAGGTTCTGCTGCCAGGTGTGGCTCCTTTGGTAATGGGTCCGGTTACATCGGTTAGAGGGGATGGTCGGGTGGGAGGATATTGTACATGCGGCGTGGGAACATAGGGCATGCACCTTGAAATTGTTAAGAAAATCTAGGGGATGCGATGGATCTCATGTTCATGGAGGGCCTATTGTATTGTGGCTTTCCAAGAGTCCTCTTTTCTTGCGTCTTGAAGGTTGTTAAGAACAGGAGCGGAGAATTTGTCAAAAAGCATCAAGCGGAGGGGTGACTGGGCGCCGATGAGTGAACTGGGGAGTATCTTTGTCGAAGCTGGTGAGATCAAGAAGGTACAGCTAGCATCTAAACTCAAAGGCAACAATTGTGAATGGAGAGATAGATTAGCGACAGCTCGAGGGAGAATAGGGAAGAGCAGAATACAGATCCTCAATCATTCCATCCGATGGGAAGAAAGAAAAAATACGAAGTTAATGGGGGAAAAATTAATCGCAGGTTTGAATTCCCAGAGGAGCAATGCGAGGAAGGCAAGGGGGCCGCCTACAAATGTAAATCGTCAGATTTCCAGGCAGCGCACTTAAGCGATGTTCTTAGATCGGACTAAATAGAAACTTGCAACCCTCTAAGAACGCAAAGAAAATCTCTGACAAGAGGGAAGAGAGACAGGGTCGACCCATGCCTGATACGACTCTGAATTTCAGGGCAATTAAAAGAACGATCGAAACACCTTCATGCGCGGGCTTATCGAGAGTCTCATTCTGAGTAGCTTCTAGCCCGAGCTGCTTCAGCTGAGTAATCATAAGGCGGGCCAAAAAAACGGGACCGCCTCTCCTATGAGAAGCGGGGAGCACCAGCTTACTCACCATCAAAATCCTAAATCAAACCATCAGAAAACGAACAGACCAGCTGCTCGATCCTACATCTCACCAGGAGACTCCCTGCAGAGTAAGGCGGGGAAGTGGAGGATACGTCTACGTGAAGTAAAAAAATCAATGAACAACAAATCATAAAAAAAGGTTAAAAAGGGGGAAAAATCGGGATAACGACGACTAGCAAAGTGGAACAAAAAACTGCACTAACTGAACACCAGAAACCAAAGGGCTTAGGGGAGGAACTACCAAACAAATAAGGGAAAAAGTCAACCCATTCCGCCCGCGTCAGGGAGCTCAGCATCACAGCAGTGCAACCTGGCAAGGGAACTGAAGGGGGCGTCATCTTCCCTCAAAGTGTGCATGCAAAAATATAGAAAAAATTCCAGAACAGGGGAGTCTGCAACCGGCGTATAGGCAAACAAGACTCTAGTCAATAGACTGATCATGACAATGTGTTACCTCCCTGGGACCGAGGAAATATAAAACGGAATAAAACCTTCCTTTGTTAACCCTCACAGGCCGGATGATCAATTTACGGATGATATCACCGGATCGCACTGTAATTAACAAAAGACTGGGGATCAAAGGGAGACGAAAATCGAATAAACAAATTATAAGTACGACCTAATCAAAATTGTTTGGGGGTTCCTAACAAGGGTTTACCAAAGCTCGGGGGGGGAAGCGAAAAGAGGGGTTCCACCACTCACACAAGTGGCAATAACCTCGCACGCCAGAAGATGACAAACTAAGTTGGAGGCAGATATACAATTCTACTTTAAACTACAGCTTTCTAGCCTAGGGGGGAGCAAACAAGCAATACACCGCTAATAAGGAATGTTTGATGAACAGCGTTTTTACGTACTGCACAACGAGAGCCACAAATCGGGACGAGACTTAAAAATTCGGGGGGGGGAAAGTACGCAGTGGGTGGGTAGTCCGGGGGCAGGGTGCTACAAAACCGACGGCCATAGGGCTATTTCCAACTCTTCACCCCTCAAGAGAATGGGGGCGCTTTCCTTCCGGGATCTTGCGGAGTTTCAGACGAAGCTCCTCGTTGAACCCTCTAAGACGATTGCAACTTAGGGGGTCTCTTCCGATGCAGTCCAGCTCAGAGGGGGCACCTTGCCCTCTGAGTGGGGGGGCTTTACAACGCTAAGGGAGCCGGGAGAGACTCTTAAATTAAAGAAGGGAACACGCACCCGTATATGCGTAAGAAAAGATAGGGTTGGAACATCAGACGCTCACCCAACCGTAACATCTATCGAAAAATGGACTAAAAGGAAAAAAGAGAAGAAAAGACATAAGAGAGCAAGTATTGCGACGCGTTATTCCCTTTCTTCAATGGTGTCAAGTCTCTGGGGAAACGAGCCGGAAATTCCGCGAAGCTGGAAAAATCCAACTGCGGTCTACAGAATCAAATTTGGATTAGTGGGGCTTCCAATTTAAAAAAATAAAGGTGGGTTAAACGGCAGCGTAAAAGAGCAACAAAGAACTCCTCTAGGGAAATTTACAGGTACAATTTAGGATCCCGCGTCAGGAGGGTGGTGCCGCCGGCAATACGTATTGTCAGATGGTTTCAACTGAGATCTGAAGGCGGAGCTAAACACCAGGAAATTTTGCGTAAAATACTGAGATAACGGGTTTAGAAGACAAGGCAAAAGGTGTCAAAGAACGCGTGGCAGTTTATCATTCAGAACACATGGGGAAAAGACAGAACAATCAGCGAAGACAGGGAGGACAGGTACCAAAAAAAAAAAAAAAGAAAAAAAAAAAAAAAAAAAAAAAAAAACAGTCATAGGCGAAAGGGGACTCAAAGGATCCTCACGCAGCTTGGGATCCACCAAACCAGTGCGAGGAGTCCAGACAGGATGGGCTTAGTCAGTCAAGTGAAAGAAAGATGGCCTGATTATATTTGGAAAACCAGCTGCCAGCGTAAAGAAATGAATAAAAAAAAAAAACAGAAAAAATGTTTCCTACCTAGGGGATGCAAAAAGCCGGTTGAAGAACCAAAGAGAAAAATGGCGAAGGTCATGGTATACGAAGGAGACCTTCATAGAAATAGAAAGAGGCCACATGGCCGCCGGATTGCTCATCACTAATGAAGGGGGAGGCGCAGGAGTTGTCAAAAGACTAAACGAGGTCCACATGCTTCTCCTAAGACCATGGTGGTTTTGAAAAAAAGTCAAAGTGGTAAAAGGTCACGACCCCAAAAAATGAGGGGACTAAAATGAAAATCTCCAAAAATGGGGTGAAAATCTAACGATTCGTGATTCAAGACGAAGTCGTAATAGGAGGTGAG
>Ga0179593_1433581_pt1 | contig 25809 bp, 47 predicted proteins | sample CZODoug2_1_08_16_FD_185931 | JGI IMG/M metagenome (GOLD analysis project Ga0179593, IMG submission 185931) | Vadose zone soil fungal communities from Angelo Coast Range Reserve, California, USA - CZODoug2_1_08_16fungal (PacBio error correction) | ecosystem: Environmental > Terrestrial > Soil >...
TTCTCGCAAAGCAAGAAGGGAGGGTTTCGGACAAAAAAAAAAATTCCATGGTGTGTACAAAGCCGTGAAAAACTAAACCACACCACCCGGAATTTGGAAAAAATTTGTAGCTAGCATGGATGACACGGAGGGGTTTTTTTACACGTCGCAAGCTACAAAACGTAAAAAATGGGGTTAGGTCTTCTAGGACAGACAGAAGCAACCCGCAGACGCAAGAAAGCGGGCTTTTGGGGGGAGTCTAACTTGACGGGTAAGGGGGGTGGTCCCCAACAGGAAAACAGACACCAATAATGGTCCGAGAATCAACTTCGGGGTGGGGGGGGGGAGAGGAAACTTGGAACGGAATGAGAAGAAACACTGTGCCGGTATCCGGGAAACAAGGGTGGAAACGTTCTTTTGAACCGTGAAAAAGCCTGCAAGCAAAGAAAGGACAAAAAACGGGCATCCGATGTGACGTTCCACACGTGGGGGGGGCAAACGTGGGGTCGGGAAAATCGGGAGGATAACCGTCGTGGGACAAATAAAATCTTAAGACAAAAAAAAAAAAAAAAAAAAGAGAGAAAGGGGCGAAGAGTTGAAAACCGCAGAAGCACAGAACCTCCAAAAGTTAGTGCCACAAAAAGGGGCCTACTCGCCGAAAGTCCCATCGTGAGAAAAGATTGCAGATCTTTCTCATCAGGACCATTCCGAATGTGGAAGGTTATTTCACCATGGAGGATAACCGAAACAGAGACAATGCGACCAGGGGCAAGATAATAAAGAATTGAAAAAAGACCGCTGCCACTCACAAGGGGCCAGCTGATATCCGCTATGTCATCGGGATTCACGGTGGGGTTGTAACTGAAAAAGGGAAGACAAATGACAAAAATCTTGAGAAAAAAATGACGCGGCCGCGTTCTACCGGCCCAATAGCGGCGGCGCAGTAACCACAACGTCTGAGCGGGAAAAATTACCCATGTGAAAAGGGGGGTTCGGGGGGAAAAAGCCTCAAATTACTAAGAAACCCAACGAGGGGAGCTTAGAGACCACACTGGGGATTTTACTACCGGCGGGCCGAGCAGGGATTTAATCCATTTAGACCGGTGGATTATTAATATAGAGGAAGCAAAAAATGGCGGGAAGTAACTAAGGGATTCATGGGAGGGGAGATGTTGACGGCATGTTGTAATCTAGCCAGATTGGCTTGGCGATACTGACTTAAAAGGGGGGTGGCCCCTCTAATTGGCCGAAAGTCAGGAAAAGAGGTGATCCGTCCTTCAAAATGTTCTTGGAGTTCGAGGGAAGCCTAAGGAATCATCTTTCGGGAAAAATGAAGTGCCAAGGGAATACTCAGACCAGAAACCCCATCGGTGAGGACAGTAATTGGACTTGAAAGGGGGTATGATTTGAAGAGGTGAAAAAGGCATTGCTCATCCGCCTATTCAGGGCTCTTTGTAAACTAGCAGTATCGAAGGAGGAAGAGAGTTTGGGTAAATGGCTACTGGGGCGTGGGCCCCGGAAAACGCAACGAGCAAAACTAAAACCTGTGAAAAGATTGCAGAGGGTTCCGAATATGCCCAACGATGGCAGTTTGGCACTCTTTCACACAGAAGAAAAGTTTTTTCAGAAGGAGCAGACACAAGCGAAAAAAAAACTACTAGCAAGGGGGGGAAATAGGAGGGGTTCGAGTGGTCGTTGGGACCTGGGGCAAAGGTGGGAAAAAAACCGGGTGCTTTGGCTTCGGAGACATGCGCAGCACCTGGGGCAGAAAAAAGGGGGCCCTCTGAAAATGGAAGATTGAACAAGACGTTTCAAGGTGTATCAGCTTAAGAAGGAAATTAGAGTGACGGGAGTATCCGCAAACCACAGACAAAACATCCCACCGGGGGAACAAAGGGGTTTTGCAAAAAAGGATGTCTCCAAAAGGGGGGCCCGGGGGGGATGAAACGGGTCAACTTGCTATCGGAGTGGTTGAAAGGCCCATGGGGGAAACCTCCCAGAAAAGGGGGCGGGGTGTTGGGGGGGATTGGGATTATGAGCTCCGTTAGATATAAGAAAAACGTAAAAAGGAAAAAAAGTCACGAATGACCCAAAGCCTTGAAGAAAGGATGTGATTACACTTGCAATTTAGAAAAGAACGGGTGGAAAAAAGAGGGCAGAAGAATGGGAACAAAGCAGGCCCGTTGAAGAGTCAGTCCAAGAAAAGGAAGGACTCATGGAGTCCCCACACTGCAATGGGGGGGGGGGAGCAGGGGGACATCAGACCACAACGGTTTAAAGCTGAAGAAGCGAAGAGATTCCCGGTCGCAACGGCCTTCAAAGGACGTGTGGGGTGCTTTGTGGGTCAAAGAATGGGGAAAGCTGGGGCCTTGGTCATCCACAAACAGTTAAAAGGCAGGGGGGATGGGGAAAGAGAATGTCATCTATGAAAGAAAGGTTTGGAGCGAAAGGGATTCCAACTGTTTCAAACATACGGGAAAAGGAAAGGCGATTCCGCGGGAGGGCGAAAAAACTTTTAGCCAAGGAACCAGGGGGAGCGTTCCCACGTGTTGAGGATATTAGAAGAAACCCCAGAGAAAAACAAAAACGAGGCAAGATATAAGCAACGAAATCAAAAAGATGAAAAGCCGGGGAAACTTTGGTAAATAGGTGCCCCCGAGACACGAAGATGAAATAGGGAAAAAATCCAAAAGGGAAACAAGTTGTATCACTTAACAAACAAGCAAGAAAGGGAGTTAAAAATAGCGGGGAAAGGCGCGAAACGGCTAAGGGAAAAAAAGGCAGAAGACAGCTTTCCCCACCGGAAGACCTAGGCGGAAGAGGGAAAAGGAAATCGCCTTAGAGTGCTAGCTCAAAGGGGGTTCTGAAAAATTCGGACCACCATGGGGCAAACACCCCAGGGAGGGTGGAAGTGAAAGAAGAAAAACTGTTGGAGAAGGATGAAAACGAAGGACGACAGGTCTTCGGGTTCCTCAGGGGCAAAACTTGTGAGCGGGGGGGGAAATTCAAATCAAGGTGCGGTGATGGGTTTCGAAGAGAAAAAGGAGCGCCTCAGAAAACTAGTAAAAAGAACAACGAAAACCAAAAAAAAAGCGAAATGGGGAGGGACATTTCTGGAGAAACCCCCTAAGAGACCGAGGAGACGTGAATAAACAAGGTAAAAAAATACGCCCATTCCAACGAAAACTGGGGGAAAAAAAGAATAGGGGCTTGGGTGCTTTTGGTTTTTTGGGAGAATAAAGAAAGGACTCAAACGGGGCATCGAGGGAGGAACGTCGAAGTCAACTCTTCACACCCGAGGCAAAGTCTGTCAAGGATACTGGCGCAATTGTACAACCAGAAAGAGCAAAAGGGGTTTGTCCACAGCAGGTCCCACGAAAGAGAATCAGCAGAAGGTCTGGGAAAAATGACGAAGTGTAGGATCTAACTTCTCATGCCACGGGTGAACGCAGGGGAAAAAACTGCCAGCAATTGGGGTGCTAAAAAAATTAGGAAGAAGGGATGTTGCAAATACTGTTAAGGGGGGAGGGATCGGACGACACCAGGGAACGAGACTGTGCAATCGATAGGACAATTTCAAGACAAGACGCCAGCGAGGCCGGGGAGGGGAAGCAGACAAGTGGAACAAAACGGGCTTTCCAGAAGGACGGAACCAGTGAAGGGAAATAGTAAGCAAAGTTTGGATGAAACGAGATTGGCAGGATTGACGCTCACCGATGAAATGGGACCGACGGGGGGGAGGAAAAATAAACCTCGAATCCCCACACTAAAAAAGGGGACGAGGGGGAAGGGGGGGGGAAAAAAACGATACCTGAAATAGGGCTGAGATAGGGCTAGTTTGGGTTGAGGAGGTTCTTGTCGGACCCAGAAAAAGAGAAGCAAGGGCTTTAAATTCCGTTAGCCAAAACAATCACAAATCAAGGAAATTAAGAAGGAGGAAGGAACCCAGGTAAGATTCAGTAAAATGAAGGAAAAACGGGGAATTAAGAAGCTGAGCTGCCAAAATAGAAGGAAAATCAAAAAAGCCACAGGATGGGGTGCAAGATTAGGGGTATGGCAAAAAAAGCTGGTCTGCCAGGACAACGCATTGTACCGGCATAGAATGCAGAAACGTGGGGGTGGGGGGGCTGGGGGGGGGCGTGCCCAGAAAACAAGCGCTCTTTACCAGCGTCCGACGTCCCTCGTCCAGGTAAACAAAAAAGACTGGAGGGGAAAGGCTCCATAGGCCAAAAGACTGCAAGGCAGTGGAAATTGGTTGGTATCAAAACTTGAAAAAAAAAAAAAGGGGGACAGACAGAGGGGAACGCAGTGGCAAAGGCCACAGGGGTGAAAAAAAGGACCTATAAAGAAACCGGGCAGGCGCTTGTTGCAAAGAAGCAAAAAAAATTGGGAACTTTCCTGCAGAGAATGTCAGAAAAGGAAGCACTTAAAATGTGGTCTGATTGGCTTCGCAAAAGTCGACTCCCCGTGGAAGTGCGCTAGGAAACTACGGAAGAAAAGATGAAGACGGGAGGCCACAACATCGGACGAAAGGATTGCGCTTGAGCCGGCACCTTCGAGTTAAAATGCGGAAAAAACGTTCGGGGTTTCAAGCCGGAAAAAAAAAAACCGGTGGGATTAATTAATGTTCAATGTAAAAGAGCACAAACGAGAGCCGCTGACATTATGGGATTCGTGGGGGGGGGGGAAGGAAAGAAATGGAAAAAGCCGGCTACGGATCTCGGAGGGATAAACCAACAGGAAAAAGGAAAGGGAAAACCCTTAAAAAAGGGTTCATGGTGGCTACGGGGTGTGAAAAGCCAGGTGGGTCGAAAAATTGAGTCTGAAATCGGGGGATTTTGGGAAGAACTAATTGAGAGAGGCGACCGGAAGGCGTCAAAGGGGAAAGGAGAAGTTCCAAAAACATCAGTGTAATGGAATTCTTGAGGGAAGAAGGGGTCTGTCCGCCGTGAAAAACCGGAATCAAGCAGTGCAAAGCCACGTGGGGGCCACTTTCAGCATGGGAAGGGGAAAAGTTGTCGCCAGGCATGGTTTCGGGGGGAGGATAATGACCACTCCCAAGGCCGAGCCGCCGCCCCCTCATGGGGATCCCACCAGGAAGAAAATTGGGAAAAATCTAGGGGAATGCAACAAAACCTCTTCAGAGCACGGGGGAAAAGCTAGTCAAGGGTACGGGGTGTCCGCGACCGGGTTTCTGTCTAAGAGCCATTGGCAACGGAAAAGGGGTGGCACTCCATCCATCGGAAAGTCAGGGCTAAAAAAAAACTGCGGGATAAAAACTCCGGCCTCCTTGGGAGACTAGGAGTATGGCGTAAAATGTTCAGAATTTCCCGGAGAACACTGAAAAAAGTCTGAATGAGCAGGATGCTAAGACGACATAAAATCAAACTTCCTGCGGTGGACAAAACTCTTTCCGAACATAGCAGGGCAAAAGAATGATTGATGGCAGGAGAAGGGCGGCAAAAAGGGATTCGGACAACCAAAAATGGAAGGATGATTTGGCCAGAAGAAGAAGCAAAAGAATTACTTGCGGCGCTGGAAGGGAGTGAGACAGTAACATGGTATGGGCAGGGGGGGGCAGGACCGTTGCAAACGGTGCACATGAAGGTGATCCGAGAAAGGTACACCCGGAAACACTCGAAAGGACATAACCGGTGAAAAAAGAAGAAGCTGCCGGGAATAGTAGGCAAGAGTGGGCAGGGGGGGGTTGATGCCTACGCAAATTCTGGAAGGAAGCAGGTCAAAAAAGGGGAAAGTTAAAAAATTAAAAACCTGTGGGTGGATCCACAACAGGGAGACACGGCCCATCGAGTACGTCTCTCAAACAAAAACCGGGGGGGAGAAAGGGGATCGACGGAAGGGGAAAGTTTGGGTGTGGAGCACAAGGGCGTTTTTAAAAGGAAAAAAGGGAATGCTTGAAATTGATGAAAAAAAAAAAAAGCAGCCAAAACAAACGAATCTCGGGGGGACCGAGGACCCAAGTCGACGTCACAACTAGGCCGCGTTTCAAAAGGGGTTATAAGGGTGAAGTGCAGAGCGACAATTGAGCCGCAAAAAAGACGTCACCAGCCTACCTTCCCCGAAAAGTGTAAGTGGGGGAACAAGGAAAAAAAGTCGCGGCCCCATCAGCTCAAGGACAGTGGGAACACTGGGGTGCGGAGGCCAAATCTCAGCGCCAATTCGATCCTGCGGCAGCAGCTCCTCACCATACGAAGGGGGACGCCGCAGTCTCTAAAGATCAGCCGGGAAACTGCTGCAGGTCTGCCGTAGATAGTCAAAAACGCAGAAGTCGATTGCTACAAATGTTTCATAAATCAGAGGTCACTACTCATTTTGCAGTTGGGGGGGGAGAAAAGGGAAACTCAAAACAGGAATCGGCCTATCTCCCCGTTAGGACAGGCGGCGAAGGGGCAGTTCGCCTTGCAAGAGCCAAAAGGGAGTAACAGCAAATTGAAGAGACGCGGGCCAACACAAAGGTCACGCTGAAAACTTGCCAAACGGACGGAAAAAAAGAAGATAGCGCTAGCCAGGGCAGAGGGATGAAGGTCCTTAGGTGCAAGTGGGCCCTAAACCCAATGTCAGCGGGCGGATCGGGCGGGGCAATTCAATCATCTACAGAACTATGTGGTTGGGACAGGGGGGGGCTAAAAAGGATATTTAAACTGGAATGGGCTTGAAATGTCCACGTGCGCGGTTGCGCTTTACCGGCTGGGCAGGCGGCGCCCATACCGTCCGGGCAGAACGGGCCGAAATGGGCCACATGACCGTACACACTCCCGACGTAACATGGGCGAAACGGAAAAAGGCCCAAGGAAAAGACAGCTTCCAATGAGGGGAAGGCCACCAAAAGGGAACGAGGTTTGACATAAGCCGCTCACAATAAGACCCCTTGAAAGGGCACAAAAGGGTGTAGCCCACATATGCCACCGGAAAGGGGGATCATCTGCGCTCACGGACTGTGGGCGGAATTGTTTCCGGGGGACATAGCCTCAAAACCAGACGCGTACGAGCTTGGGGGGGGGGGGGAAGGGACGCTAAGGAAAAGACATCCAGATGACTGAGGGATCATCGAGGGAAACAAGTGAACGTAAAGAGAACGTCACCGAGACCCGGGGAGGACAATTTGTTGAAAAAAACTAATGCGAGAGTGGGGAAAAAAGGTCGACGGCGGCCTCAGAAAATGCGCACGCGAAAAGGAAATGGGCCTGCCCTTTCAGAGTCGGTGAAGATTGAGCTAAGGGAGCACAGTTGTCTAACCGGGAACATCACGCACAAAACCGTCATAGTGTCGAAAGGGCAAAAAGGCAGACTCTATAAGTCCCAAGCGGTGGGCAAAGAGGTTGGAAGAAAGCTTCCAAAAGTGCCAGGACGTAAGCACGGGGTAGGGGGGTTGGGAACCAGAGCAGAAAAAAGGAGATACTGGAATGGAAAGGAATAAAGGGCTACAGAAAGTTAAAAGTCGTGTCTGAGGAATAATGCTCCCGGTGAAAAAGCAAACGGTTGAATTTCTGAAAAAAAATAAAGCCTTTCGGAAGCGGCTTCGGCGTGTTGTCACAACTAAAAAAAAGAGGGGACGATCAATGATTAGAAGAATAAGACGATACCTGGAAAGAAAGTCAAAGAAGGAAGAAGAGAAAATCACAACCCCTAATGCGAGTTGATCGGACCAACGTGTGAGTATCACTGCATCTCAAGCGGTGGGGGAAGCCATTCCCTTTCAGACATTGTTAGTGGCATTAAGGCAAAAGTCGGGAAAAATGAACAAGGCTTCCTTGGGGGCGAGGGGTGCTGGGACAGGGGAACAGGGGGAGAAAGGGGAAAAAAAACGCGAAGGATGAAAATGGCGAGCACAAGACTTGAGAAAAAAAAGAGGGAACGCTCTCGAAGGATCAATATTGTCCCCGTCCAACTCAGGGGGAAAACATTTTCTGCCACTACTTTCGAGCTTGGGAAAGGTGATCCGCGAGGACAGCAGCGGATTGAAAAACAGATCTCAACCGGGCTGACCCAAGATTTAGGAAGGGAAAAGGGGGAGAAAACCGATGGGAAAGCATGCCCGTGTGAAGTCTTCAAATCAGGAAGATCGCTAGCCTTGGGTCAACTAATATCAGGGAGCAGCTTGGGGGGAAGGGGGGAAACGTAATGCTTGGCGTTTTTCACTACATAGAAGAAGAACAAAAGGAAACTGGTGTCAACATTACAGATGCCAAGGAAAGGTCAAGCCTGCATGGAGGAGGGGGAGGTAAACTGCCTAAAGTTTCGGGCCTCAGCAAGCAACACTCTCTGAAGAAAAGGACTGGGCGGAATGGAAAAAAACAGGGGGGGGGTTGGTGATGGAAGACAAGGGAGAGGCCCAGTCTATGTAAATACGAGTAAAGGGGGGAGGGAAAGACAGATACTGTTTTCAACGGAGTGGGGTCCAGATCTGCGGAGGTGAATGCGGGAGTGAAGCAAACGCAAACAAGGAATAGGCACTCTGGGGGGTGTTGGGGTAAGGGCGGAAATCCGAGGGTTTCGGGAGACTTGGAGAAAGAATCTGAAGGTGTGGGGAACGACATGCCGGACCATCAAGCAGGGGGCGTGTTATGTGTCTTAAAGAGAGAGCACCGTGAAAGAATAATAAGAAAGCGCTCGGAAAAAGGAAAGGGGGGTGAAACACCCTGCAAGTTGGAAGTCCGGGAACGAAAAAAGGAACCATCGAAAAGAAGAAAAAGTGAAGGCAGATCAAGGCGTTGGCACAAGAAGAACTGAGCCACGATACGCCTGAAAAAACGGGGATGGGGGGAGAGGGCAGCAGAAGACACCCGGCGGGGACTAGAGCAAAACAGGGTCAAAGGTGGGAATGGGCCCGCCTGCCCGCTTCATGCGGTTGGGTCCGGCTGGTCAGTGGGAAAGAGGGATGGGACGCAACGTCGGGCAGGAAAGGGAAAGAATTCCAAGAAGGGCTATAAGAACCGGTTGGGAACGAAACGAAGACAACGGGGGGTAAACCTGCTGTTCGTTAGTCCTATCGGACGGGGGCAAAAAAAAAAAAATATGGAAAAGAAAAACAAGACACCAAGGAAATGGTGCCGACGTGGGAGCAAGGAGAAAAAAAAAAAAAAAAACAGGAGGAGGGGAAAAGAGAGACGAAATAGCGCCCGAGGAAAAGGCACATTGCCTTTTGGGCAAAAGGGACAAAAAAGCAACGCCGAAATCGACAAACAATACATAAGGTGCAAAAAGGGGGGGCCAAGGGTAACGGGCGACAACAAGTTTTACGGAAATATTCTTGAAAAGAGAATGCCCGGCCTTGGAAGGGGAAGGGACATTTTGAAACACAGTGAGCCGAAAAAAATAAAAAAAAAAAGGGGGGTCCGACCCAGGGAACAGAGAGGGATCTCCTAAAAACCCAACCGGGGACTGAATGACTATAAACACAGGGGAGCCAAAGGTGGTGACTTCAAAAGAAAAAGTTCTCGGGGGAAGAGGTCAGGGCAAAAAAGCCCTGAATCTGCCAATGAAATGCGGAGGGGTTCAATGGGTGAGAGGGGGGCATCAAAATTGCAAAGGGCAAAAGTTAGTAGCGATGGGAATTAAGGAAGAAAGGTCCTCAGACCTGAAAAGAGAAGCAAAAAAAAAAAGAACCCCAGATTGCTGGGTTGTTTAACTTACCAAAAGAGAAACAGTCTTAGCACGGCAATCCAAAGAAACCAACTTCCTTCCTAAAGGCCACACATGTGCTTATCTTGCTGGGGGGTTTGGTACGTTTGGGGAATATACTCCGCAGAGCAAAGCGGGGGGGGCGAGAGGGGGAGAAACTCCCAACTGGGCAGATAGGGGGGCCAAGGCGACCTCTGGCAAAAAGCGGCAGTGGAACAAAAAAATAAGGGGGCGTGACTAACCAAGGCACTTGTTCACCAAAAAGGCAAGGTCCCCGACTCAAAGATCATCTAGCCATCGGTGTCCGATGGAAAAAGGAGTAGAAAGTGGCGGCAGGGGTTAACGCCCCGCAGGAAAAAAAAAAAAGAAAAGTCAGGAAACTAGATGGTGTGATGAGGGATTCGTGAGGGGCCGAAACGGCCCAAAAAACTAGAAACCAACGGGGCGCTCCAGAGAAAACTGCGGGGCAGGGACAAAGACGAAGAGAGGGAATTGGATCAATTTTCCAAAAGGGAGGGAGGGGACCCATCTGGATCCACAGGGTTCAAAAGCCATAATTCACTCGGGGGGAGAGGGCGTGCAGAGGGCAAGCCGACGCCTCTGGATGACAGAGGAGGGAAGGAAATGACCGACGAATCCAAGAAAAAATGTGCCGGGACAGAATAAAAGGGGAAGAAAACAAAGAGAAGCATGTGGGGGGAAGTTAAAAAAAACTGGAAAACAAAAAAACACAGAAAAAGAAAGGGGAACACAAAGCTCGCGGCTTGGGGGACAACGAACGCAAGCAAGAGCACTCCAAAGCCCAGGACGTTCAGGAAAGCCAGAAACTGGGGGGGGTTGATAAGAAGAGAAAAACGAAAGGAAAAAAAGCAAGAAAAAACGGGTTAAAGAGAAAAAAAAAAAAGGTATCCGGAAACACTCAAAAGGGGATAAGAAAGCAACCGGACGGGGGGGGGGGAGTAGGATTGGAGGGCTTCTGAAAGGGGGAAAAAGACAGTGGGGGGTTACGAGGTCAAAAAAAAAAACTGGCGAAAAAACTGGTGGAAACCATTGGGCAAGAAAACTCTCAATCTAACGGAAAAGGGGGCGGAAAGGACTCGCCAGCAACAAACCCTTTATAATGGCGGAACATAAGGGGACCACCTTGGAAGTGCAAGCGCGGGGTGAATCTTAGAAAAACGGAAAAAAGGAAAAAGGGAAATTTGGGGACATGCAATGGTGATAACCGCCTGATTCTTAAGGAAAGTATGGGAAGACTTCAGAACTCTTGAGGGAGGCGTGGGAACAAAGTCGATGGCGGCCTGGTCCCAACTTTATCAACGAATGACGGGGAAGGGGGGGTGCGGATAGGCAATTCGCAAAGTCGAACTCCCGGGGGGTGGTTTGACGGGAGGGGACTCAAGAAAACACGACGGATCCCTAGAGGACGGCCAAAAAAACATAAAAAGCTCGGGGGAAGCAAAAGGATTGGGGGGCGGGGGAACGAAGTCCCTCAAAGGGGGGACATCGAGAAAGGGCATTGAAAAATTGCCCGGGCCTGGCAACGGCCCGTTGGCTGCAAAGGAAAAGTTAAAGGTTAAGAAGCAACAACGGAAAAGGAGGGAGGGGGGATTGGGAAGGAAGGGACGCAAGGGAAACCAAAGCGCGTACAAGGTTACCCCAAACCCCCAGGGGGACAGAAAACAGACACGGCGGAAGAAGAAAAAGACGAAAACCAGACGGGGAGCATGAATTTGGAAAGGGGGGGATAGGCCATTACTGCAGAAAGACGGGAATTTTCCGAAACAGGGGAGAAGGGGGGAAAAACGTGAGCGCCAGCTGAACTATGTTAGTGACAGGCGGGAAAATGTGAATTCGTAGGCACAAATTCTGGGCTAACGAGAAGGGGGAGAGCTCAACAAAAGCGCACTTTAAAAGCCATGGCTGGGGGAAAAGCCCGATTCACAGAGGAGTCGCGAATGAAGGGTCCAAGGTCGAGCAAGCAAAAAGAAAAAGGGTTGTACAACGCCAGGACTAAACTTTAAAAAAAACGAAGGAATACGCCCCGTGCGTCCAAGGGTGGGGAAGATCGTCGGTGGACGGGAGAGCTGTTGAACGGGGCATCGACTTGCAAAGCAACTTTGGCTTCCATATCTGCACAGCGTACGAAAAGGGGGGGGCAGAAAAAAGCAAAAACTCCTTGGAAAATAAAAAAGGGAGAAATTGCCGGGAAAAAAAAAGTGTCAAAAGTTGGTTACAAACTGCAAGGGGAGGGGGGAGAAAATGAAAGAGAGATTAAAAAAACATGCAGCAATTGCCAGCAAATTCCTGCAGGGAACCTCTTCCTGAGGAACCAGAAAAGGAAAAAAGAATTTGTTGGGCCGCGAGCGAAGGGGGGGGGCGAGAAAGAAGGAGAAATGGCGCAGTAATATGTCCAATTATCATCAAAAAAGCTTTAATTGAATGGAAGAAGAGATGGATCGCGCAAACAAAACACATGTAAAAGAATAGTCGAAAAAAAAACGTGGAGGTGGCACAAAAGAAATTGGACGGCTCTTAAGGAAAACCAGACCACCAAAAAACAAGAGCCCGCCGTGGGGTGATCAGCATACGAAGGGGTTCTCCGGCAAAGCGAGTGAGGGTTGCTAGGAGCAGGATCAAAAGGAGAAGCATTGGAGAAAAAAGAAAAGTTCCTGGTTTCAAAGGGGGTGTGACCCCAAGAAAAAAAGCATCGAATATCGGAGAAAAAAAACAACCAAGAGAGAGAGGAGGATAATGGGCGGGTGCGTTAGGAAAAGGGGGGGGGTAACAACACGGGGCAGGGTAAACCGCTATGCTTTCTGCTGAAGAGAAAAGCGAGCGGCACAAACAAAAGAAAGCTGCAAAAGGAAGCAACCGCAAGGGGGGGAATGGTGGAAACAAACGCCACCGGCTAAAAACTGGCCGAGGGTGAGGAAAGGCATAGCGCAACTCAAAAGGACAGTGCAACAAAACGCAACGGACAGCCCGGACAGGGGAGGTCCTTAGGGTACAGAAGGAGGAAAATAAATCATCGGAGGACGATTCAGCTTATAGCAAGTATTCAAAAGAGCCAGTTAAGGAACCGCAAGGAGAACACAAAAAAGCGTTCTCGCGGGAAATAAATCAGAAAGGGAAAGGGAGGTTTCTGCACGAAAGGTGGTCCCACAAAAGTAGAACTGAATGGAAAAATATCTAGGAAGTGTCTGCAGCACTTTGCATGGGGGGTCGAAGGGACTGACAAACGAAAAGCGGAAGACATCCCGTTATGCTCCAAGGCAATCCAGAGGGTGCAAGAATTGCAAAAGAAGTATGATCGACGACCGGAAGGGTGCCAGAATCGTCCCAGTCGCTGAAAAAAAGGGGACCAACAGGGAAATACACCGTGGCAGAAAGAAAAAGCTGGAGGGGGAGAGAAAAAACAGTCGAGTTAAGGTTGAACCTGTAAACCCATGGTACTTCCGGGGACGGAAAAAAACTGGAAGTGTTCGCATCTCACACCAGAAAAAAAAAAAAGTGTGAAGTAGATAGTATAAAGTCAAAACCCAAAAAATAAGGGGAAGAAAAACGTGCGATTTGTGCTTCTGCCGGCAAAGGGGGGGGCCAGAAACCCATTCCGGACCGCTACAAAAAAATCAAACGCACGACAAAAGAAAGGACCCAGAAGAGGGCACGCTGGAATGGGTGACCCGGGGCCGAAATCTCAAGAATCAAATGAGTTGGTCGAATTAGCGGACCGCCCGGGACGCAACAGAACCACCCAGTGAATAAAAATTGCTAGGGGGGACCAAAAGGCGGGTTTCGCAAAAGCATGGAAGAGAGGAAAGGAAAATGGGGTGAGTATGTCAGAGAAGAAAGCAAGAAAAAAAGACAGGGGACTTTACTGCGAATGTTAAACCAGAACAAGCCCAATAGAGAAATCTCGGGGGTGCCGCAGTAACTTGAACAGGCTGCAAAAAAGGTCGTCAAAGGGCTGGCAATTTGGAAAACCGAACGTTGATAGAATCCAAAGCGCAGAGGTCCAACAAAAAGCAAGCAAACGGCAAGCCAAAAAGGTCTTCGGGGAAGCCAAATCGTCAGGGAGACGGACGTTTTCCCCCACGGACGCCCGAGCGAAGGGGGAAAAAATTCTTGGGCCGGAAGCAGAAAGAAAAAAAAAAAAGGGGGTACAAGCATTCGGGGTTCAGAAGAAAAGCGAGAGGGGACAGCAGGGAAAAAGGGCCCAATCTTAGAAAGAGTGCCATAAAAGCAAACAGTGCAAGCAGGGGAATCCAGCACGGGCTCGGGTTGTCACACATGCGCAAGCAAAAGACAAGGGGGAAACTGAAAGTGGGAAACAGAATGAAAAAAGCCTCAAGTCAAGCAGGGCAAGAGGGGAAAAAAAAAAAATTATCAGTGTCACGGTTGGGGGTGGACTGGAGGTGAATCGGGTCAGATCTTTGGGAAGTGGGGAAAAGGTTTGGCTGGGTAGGGACCACGTTAAAAAGCGTAGCCAACAGAATGGAGCGCCGAGGAAACCCCTTATTGGTTGGAAAGCAGACAAACTGCAGGTAAAGAACTAAAAGAAGAAAAACAAAGGAGGGGGAGATGTCCACTGAAGGGGGAACGGATAACCTTGGGCTGGGGGCGACAGGCGGTTGAAAAATCATTTAAGAAAAACCGGAGGAGGGAGTTCAATCTCAAATCGAATGACTGAGGGGAGGGAAAGGAACGGAAGGACTTCACCAGAAGGGGGAGAATTTGGGAGGAACGGAATTTGGAAAAAAATCAAAGCGAGCTGAATCAACGGGGCAGGGCGATCAAAACGGAAACAACATGGGGGGGGGACCTCCAAAAGGCCCAAGGTCTTTCAGGGTCAAACCTGCATTCCAGCCAACCAGGGAAACAATTTCTTGGGGGATTAGCGGAGGTTGAAAAAAAAACAAACTTAAAAAGTAAAAAAGAGGATGAGAGGAGGAAAAGCCCTTAAAAAGATACCAGACCGAGAACCCCAGACGGGATGAAAGCCCCCTATTAAAGGGGGGAAAGGGATGTGAAAGAGACCGGGTTAACAATACTCATGAAAAGGGCAGACAAAAAGCGTCTGGAAGGTGTACCTGGAAAATTTTCTACTCTATAGCGTTGGGGGAAAATGGTTGGGAATAACTTGGGCCGTGTTCTGGGGACAGGGAAAAGATCAACCTGAGAAAAAGACGGGGGTTCAAACATCTTTAAAACCCCCCAGATTTCAAATACCTATGGGCCAGGATTTGCCAAAAAAAAGGCTTTTCACAACATATGCCGCAGTTCTGAAAGGAAAAGATCAGGAGAAAAAACAAAATACGTAAAGATGGGATTAAGGGGTTAGTGGGACACTCGAGGGACAAGTGGGGTGGGGGGGGGCAGGTTAGAGAAGGAGGGAAGATCAAGGGGGACAGGGGAGTGGAACGAGGGGGCAGGAAAAAGGAGAGGGAAAAGGAACTGGGATTTTAAATCCCGAGAAGGACAGGATTGGGGAAGAGTCAGGGAAATTATAGATGCAGGGGAACAAAACAAGAAACAGAGTATTAACTGGGCACAGTTAAGGGACTGGGTGAAAAGACCCCCTAAGGGTTTCGGGGGGTCCCAAACTGAAAGGGCAAATGAAGGGGGTTGAAAGCCATAAAAAAGGTAAAACAAATCTCACAAAAGGGGGGGGGCAGGGGGCGGTTTGAGACTAAGGGAATACAAAAAAAAAAGTGATAAGCGGGATAATAGGAAGGAAGGATGGGGTACCCCGTTGGGGCCCTTAAGAAGACCAGAACCGACAGAAAAAACTGAGCAAGAAATACACAGGGAGGTTTGGGTGCAAGAGACGGAGCCAAGAGAATTTCAGCTACCCAAGAAAAAAATTGTTTGGGAAAGTACGTCAGAGAACAAGGGGGGGTGGGGAAAATAGAAGCAGCTAATAGTAGGTCTTAGCCGGCCCCACCAAACATGAGGCTCTCATGGGGGAAAAAAAGGATTTGAAAATAGGCAGAAATTTCCTGATTCAGGAGATGTGTAAAGAAAGATTTTGGATTGACCATGGGTATTCACAGGTGGGAACTGCTGTGATCGTTCGATTCAGGGGGAAAGGCCCATGTTAAATTTCCAGCACAATGAGCGGTCATTTTTGTTACAGAGAAAGAACCAAAAACAACAAGGATGAAGTGATCGCTCTAATCTTCCGCAAAAAAACAGAGACAGACTCAAAAAGGGCCAATGGGTTCAGGTGCACAAAAAAAAGAAAAGCAGGGTCTGGCAGAGCACAAAAGAAGGAAAACAAGTTTGCAAAAAGACCAGGGTGACCGCTAAGAATATTCCATACGATCAGGGCCCGGCTGCACTTGACCCAAAAAAAGGGCGACAAATAATCCCAATGAGAAGGGAAAAAGACATGAGGGCCGGACCTAAAAAACAAATGAAAAGAGGAAGGGCTAGCCAACTAAGAAAAGGGTACGGTGAGAAAAAAAAAATGTCTGCGGGGGGTAGCACCTAACCTAAGAGGATGCGTGGGTCAAAAAACGCAGGGAGAGCAGAAAAAAAATTGAGGTCAGGGGTAGCTGGTGCAAATGCTCTCATGGGGAGGGAAATCATTGAGGGGGGGAGCGATGGAAAAGAGGAAAAAAGAACTAAAAAAACTAAAAAAAAAAGAAGACAAAGAACACGCACAAACACCCCCCCTATTGGGGGGGTAAAGGGAATGGCGAAAACCATCAAAGGTCGCAAAGGTCTAACGACAGTGCGAGGGGAAATAGGAAACGAAAATGCCAAACACTTGGCGGCGGGGTGAGGGTTGGGGTGCAATACTCACTCAAAAAAAGCGGTCCGATAGAACAAAGGGGAAGGACCCTGGAAAGAGACCATCAGGAAACGACGGCAAGTCCAGGCATGGAGCTCAATCAGAAAACAAAAGGGTTTTTGACAAAACATGCCAGGACAAAAAACTCGAATAAAAAATATGCCTCTAAAGTCCGGGAGGAAGTGAATCTACGCGACAGCGGGGGTGAAGCGGGGGGGGAAGGCCCGTCATCTTTAAAATCAACTTCGGAAATCTGCAAATGGGGGTGAAAGACGAGTCGGATGGGGGGACAAAAGTCGTGGACGTGTCCAGCCCAAAAAAAAAAGAATTACGACCAGAAAAAAAACGCTGGGCAGAACCTCTCGAAATTTTTGGGACAGGGAAAAAGAGAAGCCAGGCGAAAAGCGGGCGCAAAGTGAGCAGCCTTGGTTTGGGAACAAAACTTTCAAAACAAAAAAAGGGGAAAACATAGGGACGACATCAAAGGTAAAGACGGTGTAGGAGGGGGAAAAAAGGAGGGGGAGGAAGAAACCGAACAAAAACGCCGCAGACCACGGACGGAATCCCCTCAAGATGGGTGGAAAGGAGGGTGGACCCGCAACCAAGACGGAAATGAGAGAAGCAAAGAAAGATGTGTTTAGGCTTGTCTGGAGACGAACCTGCCAAAAAGAGCTCTCGAAAGAAATACGTTCGACCAAAATCTCAAAACAACTCCAAGGAACCGGCGTGTCCACCTGAAAAAAAAGCGGGGAAGGCATAGACGAATTCAACCTCTGGGGGATGAAGAAAAGAACTCGGCCGCAAAGTTATCCGGGGGAAAACTCAAACAAAAAAACTACAAACCGGACTGGGGGGGGGACTGGATTATTGGGGAGTTAAGTCTTAGGGGGAAGAAAGGGGGGGGGACTCAAGGAGCGAGACGGGGGGTGAGGGAGGACGAGAACGGAAACACGTGCCACAAAAAGATCAATGGGAAAAACTTTCCTCCCAGGGCAAATACTAGCCAGGACCAAAACATTGGGACGGAAAAAGTGAACTAGCCGGATAAAGAGAAAGGGAGCATCGGCGGGGGGTGGGGAATGGGATGGATCACTTTGGAGGACTCTCTGATCCCTCAAGAAAAGGTTGAAGACAACAAAAAAAAAAGTGCGGGAAATCGGAAAAGGGCAGGAAAAGCTTTTCAAATCAGCAGGGTAATTCAAAAAAAAAACGGGGGCAAGAGGGAGTACTTTTGGAAAAAGCGCAAAAGAAGTAGGGGGGGGGGGGTGATAAGGCTAATCCGCTACAAAAAGGAGAAACTCCGAGACGAAGGAAAAAAGAAAAAGGAAGAGGCAAAAAACAGAAAAAAGGGCTCGAAAAAGGCCCAGGGAGGGAAGCAGGGAGGGCCAGTCGGGGGGGAAAAAAGCGAGTCGGTTTGAAAAAAATGCAAAAAACCAAAAGGCCGGACAAAGGGGGTTCTCAACTAACAGGAGGGAAGGGTTTACGAGCAAAAATTCTTATATGTAGGTGGGAAAGGGAAAGCGAAAAAGGGGACAGGGCAAGTACGACGTAAAGGAGCAGCTGCAGGGAAGAAACGCCAAAAAGGTTGACAGAAGGAAACTGAAAAAAAAAAAAGAAGGGGGGCCAAGGTGAGCTCTCAGTTAAGAGGAGAAAACATCGGGAATGGGGTGAGACGAAACAATTTGGCGAAGTCGAACGGGGGGCAACAGTCGCGCCAAAAAAAGGAAAGCGGGGAAAGTTCATGCTGGGTGTAACATGTGGGACTCGAATCAGGCAGGGGAGGAACCGACGCAAAAAGTAACCACAAGCGCAAACGGGTGGGCCACTGGCAGCCATGCAAAAAAAAAATGGAGGGGGAGGGGGAAGGAGAGAGAGGCCCATTTGCTGTCGAGGAAAAGGCAAGAAGTCGAAAACCAAACGGCCAGAGGGGTAACCTCCAAGGCCGCAAAACAGGAAACGCTAGGGGGGATCAATAACGCAAGGACGGTCAGGGGGGCCGAACCGAGTAGAAGGAAAGTCAGGGGGGGTCAAGGGGGGGGAATAAAACTGTTTGTTCGGTGCTCCTCTCTGGGCAACTTGGGGGGGGGCAGGAGATCATCGATTCCAGGCGCGGCAATAGCAAAAACCGGGAAAGGGATGCAGTCCGGGAGGAAGGGAATATAAAGCAACGGGGGAAAAAAAGTTCCTGACCAAGAGGAAAGAGAAGAAAAATCGATCGTTGAGGCACATGCCCAGCACGATGAAAACTGGACAAATCCTACCGAAAAAAAAAAGGAACCGGTTCGGGGTCATCAAGGACTGCGAGCGCCGTGGGGGGGGGGTAGCACGGGGGGCGACAGACGTCACGCGATTGTGAAAGAGATCAGCAAAAAGAATTAAAGGCCGAAAAAAAAAGGATCGCGAGGAAGATCAAAACATGGGAGGGGTAGATGCAACAACGCTTTTCAGGGTGGGCACCTGATTTGGTGAGCGCTCAACTACGAGAAAAAAGGCAAAAAAACGTGGAAAACTCAGCAATGCTGCGGGGTCGGGAAACCAAAAATTGGGATGGTAGAAAACCCGCGGGGGAGGGGGGGGGGAAGCGCACATTGGAGGGTAAAATTTTAAAAACTCAGTCCGGGGGGGGGGATAAAAAAAGCGGAAAGGAAAGAAAATAAAGAAGTACTCCATAAAACAAAAAAACGGTAGGTAAAAAGGAAGAGGAAAGAGAAAAGCCGAGAGGGAGGGAAGTTGGCGACCGTTGGTTGCTTCAAAAAGGCAAAAAAAAGGGGTAAACCCGAAATGCAATTTCAAAGGCTGCACTGAAAAAGCGGAATCTCAAAAAAAAAGAACTTCTGAAAAAGAAAGGAAGAAAAATGCAGGAGTTTCAACTCGGAAAATGTCCGGAGTGAAGGGAAAGTGACTTCAAAAGAAAAAAAGCAAAAAAGCAATGTGACCACCGCCCATCTTAAAGGAAGAAAAATGTTAGTGCACAGATACCACAGAGAGCGAAGAAAAAAGGAAAAGTCATAAAGGTTGAAGGATAGGAACATTGGACAAATGAAATTCACGCAAAAAAAAAGGAAAGGTCATTCAAAAAAAAGAAGAGGGGGGAGGCTCGCTGAATGAAAAAAAAACCGAGAAGGGAGGCCGGAAGGGGGTACCACCCAAACCAGAAGGAGGGAAAATGCAGGGGCAGATCGGAGGGGGGAAAAAGGCAGAGTCACAGAAGGTGGGGGGGGGAATTGAAATAAGGGGAAGGAAAAAAACAGGAAGTAGCAAACTTCCGTTGAGTCCAACCTCCAAGGGGGGGAGTCACGGGAACACTTCAGAAAAAAAAAAAACTGATAGCAGGCACAAAAAATTGAAGTTGCCAGAGAGTCGGCAAGGAAACAGGGAAGGAACCAGAAAAACCTGAAAGCTCAAAGGGTGAGAAAGGGCAGCTTTATACTTCAATAAAAGGAGGGAACCCCATTGCGGGGAATTGCAACTCGAGAAAAGAAGGCAAGGTCATGCGGCGAAAATAAGAAAAAAAAGGGCCGGATCAAAAAAAAAAAACCAAGAAGCAAATGCGTAAAAGGGGAAAAAGTGAAAGGGGGTCAAAAATGGGATGGCAAAACACGGTGCTCTGTGGGGGCAAAAAAAAGGGTCCGAAAAAAAAAGATGAAGCAGAGATAGTATTGCATTCAAAAAAAACCAAAATACCTTACGAGGAATTAACTAAACGGGAAAGCTGGGGGGCATTGACAGAAGGAAAAGGACGAACTAAAAATCACTCTGTGGGCGGACTACACAAAAGAAAGGGGGAAGGTTCGCCGGAAAAGTTAGGGAAACCCTTGGCAATTGGAAACAACACATGTGCAAAAACAAATGAATGATTGGCCAAGAGGTCGACAAGAGAGTTACGTGCCTGTGTTGGGGACTTGAAAAAAATGACCGAAGAAGTGAAATTGGTTGCAGGGGCGAACGTGACGAGTTGAAAAAAACGACGGCCAGAAAAATGATCGTTGTTCGACTTGAAAGAAGGAAGGGAAAAAAAAAGGGATTAGAACCGGCGGCAAATTGGAAAAGGCAAAACTTCTAACCCTAAAAGGAACTCCAAAGCGGAAAAAAAAGAAGGAGCGCACTCTGACCTCAGCAGAAAGCAGCGTGATCCTAGTTTCAAGAACTGAGAAAGGGGAAAAGGAAACGTAGCACACAGGTGGGGGACGAAGGGCATACACAAGTAAGGGGGAAGCAGGGGGGCGAAAAGAGCGACCTTGCGAAAAAGGGGAACTTCCCAAAAAAAAGTCAACAGAAAAAGTGACAGAAAACCAGGGACTTATCAGGTCTCAAAAAAAATGGGAAGGGGGGAAACATGGAAAAAAGTAGAAAGGGGCCGAAAAAAATACAGAAAGCAAAAAAAAGCAGAACGGCATCCCACACGAAAGGAATCACAAAAGGGGTTTTGGGGGGAACTGGGGATGAGACGTAAAAGGGCACTCTAAAAAAAATCGGACAACGGTCAAATAGAGGGGAGAATCAAGTACGGTAACCCAAGGGGTGTGTAAAGGCAGAGACCCGCATAAAGACAGAAATAATCAAAAACCTAAGGGAACAGTATAACACGGGGGGGGGGGGGGGGAACAGATACCTGCGGGGGAAGAGGTGAAAAAAAGAGGAGAAAACCAACAGCGATTGTATTCGTCTATGACAGGATCACACGCGCGGAAAAAAAAAGGACGGGGTCATCAGAAGGGTTGAAAAAAGGGAAGATGGGGGGGCAGGCAAATTTTGAAAAAAAAGAAGAGACTCAATGCTCGCGTCGGTCAGGCAAATACAAACACACAGGGAATCTCTCAGGACACGTATTAAGGTCAGAAATTTTCCGAAAGAAAAAAAAAAAAAATGGGTGGGGGATAGCGAGGGGGGGCCTTCAAAGCGAGGAAAGCAGTCGACACGGGACTGAAGATCAAGGGGGAAAAGAGCAACCAAGAGTGAAAGGGGAGAAAAGGGGAAGCCAGGGTAAGAGAGGGGGTTGGGCCTGAGAAAAAAAAAGAGAAGAGTCGTTCGGCGGGGTCCAGGAAGGTCCAAGAAAGGTGCAGACAAGACGTGTTGGGGGGGGTGACCGTCGTTCTTCAAAAGACCCTCACGAAGAAAATCAGAGAGGGTGGGGGTGTGAAAACATCTGGCCCGGTCCGAAATGATGAAAAAACGGCAAAACGCGCTTGGGCGGCGGGAAAACCAAAGACCATGCCCGCGTTCCGAATAAAAGAAGGGAAAATAAAACCATGAAAAAGGATTGAGGGGAGGGGCGGACCGAAGGTTCCCAAAAGGGGGGGGAACTTGCAAGGAGGGGAGCCATGCAGAGTGTCTTGGAAGACTTTTCCAGAGGGAAAAAAAAGAAGCAAGCCTTTCCAGAGGGAGAAGGGGAAGCGACTTGAACGGAGGGGGGATTAAGCCAAACAAAAAAAACACAAAAAATAACAGAAAAATTCCTGTGCATTGGGGGGGGGAAATGGGCGGGATGCCGAGTTTTTTCGGAGGCCAAGGCGAAGGGGGAGGAGAGGAAAAGGGGGTTTCGCCCATGCCTTGAAACAAAAAGAAAAAGAAAAAGAGGGGGGGCTTGGGCGTGGGTTTCTTGCTCAGGGGCTGGATGTCGAAAAACGGGGAATCAAGAATGGACACTCGATGAAAGACGAGTCAAACGAAAGTAATTGGGAACCAAGGCAATTTTAGAAAAACAAGGTTGAAACAGCCGAAAAAGTAAAAAAGATCAAAGAGGGGGGGGGGCCAAAAAGGGGACCAGGAACCAAGGACAAAATTTCCGGGGGAAAGGGATAAAAGGGGAGGCACGTTTTAAGGTGAACAGTGCAAACAAAAGGCGTGGATATATACCGACTTATTCAGGGAAAGAAGGCCTAACTCTTCCTCCCGGAAAGAAAGGCTGGAAAGGGGTGGGCCACAAATATGCAAGGGCAATTGAAAATGTGAAAGGAAAAAAAAAAGTATGTGTAGGCGTAACGGGAGTCCAAAGGGGTGCACCTAAAGTTTCAAGGGGGAGGGAGTTACAAAGGTTAAAAAAAAAAACGGGGTCACCAGAGTTACCGTAAAAACAAAAAAGTACCAAGGAATCATTTCCTCATCATGGGGGGGTGGAGGAATTCCCCCCCCCCCAATTGAAAAAGAAGAGGAGAAAGAAAAGAAGAGGTAGATAAAAATCCACCAGAGGAAGAGAATTGGTCAGGGGAAGGTAACCGTCAAAAAACACAGAAAGATCGACATAAAACATCCCAAAGAAAAACACCAGTTGGGGGAAAAGAAAATCAGTGGAGGGACATAGTCGAATGGCTGAAACGCGAAAGGGGGGTCCTTTCAAAAATGAAAAGGTGGGGACCCCCGCAACTGGAAAAAGAAAGGCCCAGGAGAAGCCTCTTCTTTAGAGGCATAAACCCGCGTGAAGGCTGTACTGCAAAAAAGTGGGCGGCCGGTGGTAGCCGTAGCATTCGAGGAAGGGGGAAAAAAAGAGGGCCCACCAGCCTGATCTGCACTCACAAGTTTGGGAGTCGAAACTATGGGGAAAAAATGGAACCCAGGGGGGGGAAAAAAAGGGGCAAAAGTTAAAATCCTTCGTGGAGTATGGGAAAAAGTAACGAGTGATCGGGACGCCCACATAAAGCAAGAAACCCACTACCCAAGAGTGGGTTGGGAGGGGGGAAAACCTGGGCTAAACAAAGGAAAAGGGGGAGAGAAAGGCGAGCCACTGCACCGAAAAACAAAGTAAAAGAATTGACAGGGGGGACCACAACAAAGGGGAACCATAGAAATAGGATGGCTTGGGGGTTACTTTTTTTCTATAAGAAAAGAACGGTAAGAAAAGAGGAGACCAGAAGTCAGACGTTTCAAAAAACCCTCTAACAGAGGACCCAGCTGCAGGGGAGGGAAAAAAATGACTGAACGCAAAAGCCAAAAGGAAAAAGAAAAAAAGTGTAAAATTAACACTACGAAGCCGGGACAGAGAGATGTCGAGTTTGGGGAGGAGGCGATCGAAACATGAAACTAAGCAGGGAGAAAAAAGGGAAGCAAGGGGACATCGTGAAATAAAAAAGACGGGACAGAGGAAAGATTTTAAAAAGGGGGAGGGGCCTTGATCGGGGAGGGTGAAGAACAAATCAAAACCCAACCAATACGGAAAACCCAAGGGGAGGACGCAAATCAAACAGAGGAAAGACGCACTAAAAATCGCAAGAAAAAAGCAGGATCCCGCGCAGGGGGGATGAAACATCAATCACCGGGGACAAAACAAGAGAGAAAGGCTTGCATAGGGACACGCTGGGGAATGGTCGAGGGGATATTGATATCCGAAAACGGAACGAGGGGGGGCGAAGGGGAAACCGCCGCTAAGCCCAAAAAAATTGGGAGGGGGGGGAAGAGGGACCAGAAAAGGACAACGGACAGGAGAGAGAAATTGTTGAAGGATGTTAATTGGAGGAAAAAGAGAAACAGCCTAGAGGGGCTTTGACCAAAAAAGGTCCCTTTCGCAAAAACTCAAAAAGAAGGAGAAGGAGTGGCACAGTAAAGCCCCGTGGTGGAAAAGAACCGTGGACATAGGAAGAAAGAAAGGCTGGAGCCGCAGGAGAACCCAAAAGGGGGGGGGGGGTTGTGTGGGGGGGGGGGGGGGGGAGTCCTTTGCAACTCAAAAAAAAAACTGCGCAAATTCGGTGACTGAGTAGGCGTACGGTCTGGGAACTTCAGGGGAAGAGGGAGAAGAAAAAGGGGCGAGCACGCTATTTTGGCGTTTGGGAAAGGAAAAAAAAGAAAAAGGGGGAAAATTAAAAAAGTCTCGCCGGAGCCACCCAAACAGGGAAGACTAAAAATTCAAGGAGAGCAGAGGGGGGAAAAAGGGACAATTCAATTTGCAGGCAAGTCGGAGAGATTCAAAAACGAAGGAAAGGGGAATAACAAAGGCCGATGATGAAGACAGATGCAGGAAACTTTTCGGGCAAATCAGGGTGGCCTAACTGCGAGTCGCAAAAGCGGGAGGGAAGGAGGGGCACAAACTTGGTTAATGTGGTTAGGGAGGGAAAACCCTTCAGGAAAATAGCTCCATGGCTTCGAGAGAGAAAAAAAAAAGACGGGGGAACAGACATGATACTGCAAAAAAGGACGGGGAAAGGAAGGGATGTTGAGCTTGGAGCGGCGAAAGTACCGGGGGCAGGAGGGAACTTCGGGGGAAAAAGGACGGCCGAAAAACGTGTTGGGGAGGCTTCAGTGACGTGAAAAATTTAGACAAACTGAAGATCCGAGTACAAGGAAAAATGGGATGTTAAAAGGGGGAAAGGAGTAACAAGGAAAAAAAGCACGCGTCTGCGGGAGAGGCTGCAAGAAGCAACAGGAACGCAAAGGCAGGGGAGGGAAACCCAAAAGACGGGCATCAAATGAAGTGAGACAATGTGTCATTATGGGTTGCAGAAAAGAGGGGGAAGGGGGAAAACTTTGAGAGAATCCGAAAGAGACGTCCAACGCCAGCTGAAGTCGAGTGGGGGAGAAGTTGTTATGTTCGAAGGAAAAAGAAGGTCGTGGGGGAGAAGATTAAACAGCCTCTCAACAAAAGGTGGACAAGAAAGGGACAGTCGCCGAGATCGCAAGCCCAGAGGGGGTTGAAGGAAGAAAGGATGCCGAAAGCCGGCCAGCAAGCATATGGGTGGGGAAAAAGCTCAGGGAGGAAGGGAAAAGGGCAGAAGAAAGAAAAGTCGGGGTTAAAATGCTCAACGGGGTGGAGCAATCAGAAGGGGGGTCGTGTTCACAGAAAAAAAAGGGGAATGGACGCGCGCGGGGGGGGGGGGGTGGGCAGATTCAGAAACGAAAGGAGAGGGACAGGGGAGGGGGCACCGCCGGGACTAAAGGGGGGGAAAAGAACAACGAAAAAGGGGGGCTAAGTTTGAAAGGAACCTTTCGAACCAAAAACCTTCTTAAGCATTAAAATAGAAACCAGGGGGGGGACCAAGAAATGACTGCGTGGAATCAGTGCGTCATAACTGCAGCAAAGGTGGGCGATGATGGGGGAGGGGGGAAGGACTTGCGGCCGTGAAGAGGGCACGCACGCAGAACGAAAAAAAAGGGGGCGGTCGTCCTTGACCAGTATAAAGAAAGAGGAAGGGTAAGAGGAAGGGTCGCGAAGGGAGTGGGACACTAAAAAATGGGGGGAAGGTGAAAATGAAAGACCGGCTTGGGGAACATAAGGTGGAAAAAGATGGGAGTTCACCCGTGACCTCTCAGCGGAGAAAGGGTGTGAAATCGCCTGCCGGTGTGAGAGGGAGGGAAAATAAGGGGGAGGGGTGTGCGAGAAAAAAAATTGAGGCAGCCAAAAGGTGCAGAAAAAAGGAACTTAAACTCCCCTTGGGGGAACAAAGGGGCAGAAACGGCCGGAA
>Ga0179593_1414662_pt1 | contig 25804 bp, 19 predicted proteins | sample CZODoug2_1_08_16_FD_185931 | JGI IMG/M metagenome (GOLD analysis project Ga0179593, IMG submission 185931) | Vadose zone soil fungal communities from Angelo Coast Range Reserve, California, USA - CZODoug2_1_08_16fungal (PacBio error correction) | ecosystem: Environmental > Terrestrial > Soil >...
ATCGCTAAAAGACGAAGTCGGGGCAGGTCTTCAAAAAGAGCGCGTGCAAAAGCGGCGGCCGGCGGCTTAAAAAAGTAAATGCGAGCCAACGGAAAAAAAACGGTTAAAGATTCCTCTGCGCTCGTAAACTGAGACTACCTGGGGGTCGGGAAGAAGAGACGCGAGGCGATCGAGTCACTCATCGTCCGATGCGAGAACAGAAATCAAAGGAGAAGTGGACCGATCTCTAACAAATGGGAAAAGAAAAAAAAAAAAAGCATTTTAGAATAGGACGGGTTTGGCTGTCAACGGCTCGGGGTTCAATGGGAGCGCTAGGGTGGGTCGCGTGCTCGACAAGAGACACAGAAAGGGTACTCCATAAAAGGAGGGAAAAGAAAAAGGTGTCGTCCAACTACTGCGAACTACCGACTATTGAAAAGAGCCTACGTGCGTCGATGAGAAAAAAACTGAGTTGGGACACCCTATTGCTTATGGCTACCCTGTGGGTGACCTCTGCGGCATCAAAAGAGAACCTAAGTAGCCCAGACGTTCACGTAAGGTTTCGGAAAAGAAAAAGGGGGAGAACCTCAACCAGGGAATCTTACCGAAAAACCTCCAGAAACCTGGGGGCGACCCCTTTAAGGTCGGATCGAAATGGAAACCGAAATGATGATCAGCGAGGACTTTAAGATAGGGGAGACCAGCTCGCCAAGAGAAGGTGGTCGGAGTTCGGCTTCGCGCGATCAGGGACGCCCTCTGGAGAGAAGTGGAAACCAAGCTGGCTAGAGCGAATAACACTAAAGCAGCATACGCTGAACGGTCTAGAGTTGAGAATATATCGCCTTTGTAAAGAACCGCGGAGAAAGCACGCTATTATTATCTAAAGAAAGAAGGGCGAGCAAAAAGAGGTGCCGCTACTCAAAGATCGGATCTTGGCAACACGAGGGTAAAACAACCTCATGCGTCGGCTAGCGCGAATCAAAGACTGCGAGGCCGCAATCAGACTCGAAGAGAACCGGCGCCTAAGGGTACAGGAGGGGCTGGATGCGGGCAAACGAGCGAAGATCGACGCGAAGAACTAAAAATATGCTGAGAAGGGTGTCGCCGGTGCCGGGCAGTTAGAACGGACAAAAAGAAAAAAAAAGGAGGGTCACGGAAACGGTGAGCTAAGGGAGAAAGGCAGACTTGACTCTCATGGAGAGCGCTGATGGCGAATCGGGAAAAACTCTACTGCGCCGATTAGTAGGGCGCTGGAAAAGAGCTGGAACAAAAAGGGTGTCCGGAACGTGGCCTTCGACGCACAGGAGGGAACGGCGGTCACGTCTAGTAATTCGCGCTGAAAGTGCAGAGGGTCTCTAACGGGAACGGCTGAGAACCCGGAGCTCGAAAAGAGAAAACGGTGATTAAGACTCTACGAGGTCTGGTCTCTGAGCTGCGTAGTAAGGCAAGAGTGACCCATTGAGAAGTTTCTCCACAAACAAAAATGAAGAAGAAAGAATAAGGGGAGATCCATCCGCTCTAGGGGGGGAAGAGGGTGCATGAAACAAGGGAAAAAGGGAAGTGCGTGCGGGAAGAAGATCTTCCGGAGCCCGAATATAGGCCTTCTTCGAAGACGGGGGAGGGGGTAAAGAGGTATTCAACACTCGCTCGAGGCGATCGCACCCTCCGTAAAAAGGAGACAGGTTGCTTCGGAACACGGGGGGAGAGGGAGCTGATGGATAAGTACGAGGAGTAAGGGGTCTGGCGAGGAGGGTCTGCGACGTCTCATAATCGGAGCGCGGCTTGTTCCTCTGGTCCTGGTCTCATCGAGGGTCGAAAAAAAGAAGCTAGATACGGAGGGGATGGACAAGACTCGAAAGCAGAGATAAAAGAAACAACGTAAGTAGTACAATCCTGACATCAAAGCGGTAAATAAAAGACGGGAAAGAATGGGAGCTGCGAGAACCCGAAAGCTGAGGAAAAAAAAAGACGGGCTCAAACCAACTTGAGAGCGAGCAGAAAAAAAAAGACTCCGAACTCCAAGGACAGTATACTGTTCACGCGAAAGAATCCGTTTACGGGACAAAGGATACGGCGGCGGGGGGCGCGCGATCGACCGTTCTCCCGGCTTGTTGCCAAAAAGAGGGACACAGAAAAAAGCTAAGAGAGGGCTCCGGCCGATCGATTAGGGGGAAATAAAAGGGGGGAATGGCTTGCCGGAGAGACACGATACACAAGAGAAACGAGATCGGATCGACCAAGAGGTCGGTAGGGGGGTTCGAAAGGGAGGGGGGACACAGAGGAGGGGATTAAAAGCCATGGGAGGAAAGAGAATGATCGAAAGATCTGCCCTGAAACCATACGTCTTTAACTAGCAAGGTTTTTCGAGTAGATCTCCTGGAATAGTAGATTGAAGGTCCTTTCTTTAGCGATGGAAGGGAGGCAGAGGGGGTAGAGCTACCTACGTCAAGCAATAAAACCACAGAATTTAATGCATGAAAGGAACCGTCAGCCGCCGAGGAACGACAATTGCGCCAAGATTGACAAGAGAAACAGGGAAAGAAATCCTAGTGATGGAGCTAAGGGAGAGATTGCGATCAACCATAAAAAAAGAACTGAGAAAAGAGAAAGTACTTCACGGAAACCTGAGGGGTGGTTTGGGCGCGCAAATCGGGAAGAGGAAATTGATAACACCACGGACCAAGCTCCACAGAACATGGAGACGGAAAAAGATTAGAGATCAGGCTGCCTACTCTTACCGAGGCGGAGCAAAAGTCTCCTAATTTAACTGCAGCGCTCCGGGCGACACGCTCACAAAGTGGCCGCAGCAAGAGGGATCTGGCTCGCTGTTTTATAAAGGAGAACCAAGGGTTTCAAAAAATATGGGCTAGACGAGACCGTCCTTCGGGGGGTCTGCACCCAGGGAAGGCTAAAAAAAAAAAGTGTCGAAATAAGAGGAGTTAAACCGCGCGGCGGGGGTAACAGCTGAAGAAGGTCTACCAAGATAAACCAGCTTATTCCTGAGGGAATGCGTGTTACCGGACGGACACTGGAGTTAAAAAAAACTTGGTTATGGAGAGAAATCGCGACGTCCTCTGCGTAGAGAAAAAACGCAACGCGAACGAGGGAACGCGACAAGAGGCCAAAGATCGAAATCAGCTCTGCGATCACAGGTCGGGAACGAACCCTTAAATCACCCTCGTGGGGAAGATGGAGGGTTATTGGACGAAGGAAAAGGTTTTATTGCACCTGGTAGGACGCCGAAGAATTAGGGACAAACGTCGATTGGTGTCGTTATGGAAGAAATGGAGGGCTAAAGGAAACCCTGGAAGGGTCAAACAAGACTCAAAGGCGACAACACGAAGAGAAATGAAAAAAGGAATAGGAGAAAAAGAAGGGGGAGAAATGAACAGGCACGTAGGCGAAGAATTTCAGTGTCTCAGAGGACGCAAAAAGGAGGGCGACCCATTTCGAAAAAAAAAGTAGGAGAGAAACGCACGCGAAACACCAACAAAGGTAGGGAGGAATTGAAACGATGGAACGCAAAGGCAAGAAGTCCGCAATAGGTGGTGTGGCTGCTTCCTTTGAGAGGATAGGCGTTACCAGGATGAAAGAGGGAGGGAGAGGGTCGTACTACGCCGAGCGAACAACAAGCAAAGAGAACGGGAGCACTGGCGCGACCCAGGTTCTAGGCTATCTCCATCTTAGAAAGAAACCCGTCTTTTGTCGTGGGGGAGAGGCAAACAGGGGGAAAAGAGGAAAGGAGAGAGGGGATGACGCGGCACCAAGGCCGATAACCTTCGAGAAAACGATAGAGAGAGCCTTAGTCACACTGGGGACGCCTTTCGCGGATGCTGTTCGGCTGGAGGAAAACAGCACAGAAGAAAAAAAAGACGATCATATAACGCCGCCACTACTATCATCAGAGAAAGCACCATATCGGAGTTTACGTTTATTCAGAGTCGAGCACCGAGAAGGGTGAATGGCATGAGCAAAAAGGCCGTAGGAAGGAAAAAAGAAATGGAGAAAGCATCATTCCGACCGGAGAGCACATCCATTCCATGACCTAAAAAAAACACACCACGGGAAATGCAGTTTCAAAAAAAATCGAACGAGTCAGGCCGGACCAGAGAAAGGCGAAGGGGAGCGTAAGTTAGGGTCCAGATAAGTCAGTGGGGTTGAATGCCAAAAAAGCAGCGCAGTCAGCGGAAACGGGCACGATAAAGAATCCGGAAACCCACTGAAGTGCAGAAACAGTGAACAGGGGAGAATCTCTTCCAAAAGAAAAGTTCGCGACCAGCTAGCAAAAAGGGCTTGCGAAGGAAAAGGGGGGGGGCAAGAACACCCTGGTCAAAAGGGGGAACTCTCTAATCTTCAGCTAGCAAGTGATCAGCCGCCGCCGTCAAGCCGGGAAGGGAGGAGAAAGCCCCGCAAAAGCGGAAGGGGCCGGCACTCAAGGTCAAAGAAAAACCCCAGCAACAGCGTCGAGAATAGTTATCGGCTCTTTCACACTCGGAAAGACGATCTTCATATCTCGATGATTTGTGAAAGCAGCAGACTAATTCTTTAACAGAAGCGAAGAGGAGAGGGGAGGGGGGGTATGACGGAAAGATGCAATGCCGCGTCGAAAGAGCCCGAGGCCTCAGGTACCGCCTGGTATATGTCCCTGTTAAAAAAGGGGGGAAAAGAAGGTACGTGTCCGGGGGAACCCTACAGGAGGAGGACAGCTCTGTCAGGCAAAATGATACATCCCGTTCGGAGTAGGCAAGAACTCTTCAGCAACGGGTGAGGAGGTAAGACTCAAGCTTTCAAGGAGAAAAGTCGAGGACCAGCGCAGTCGGCACAATTTCAAACACCTTAGAAATTTAAATGAATAAAAAAAGGAGACGTGCACCGAGAGAGAAATTTCCGAAGCAAAAAAAAAAGGGGAACAAAAAGGGTTCACTCTGCCTTAACGAGGGCGAAGCTCCCAGAGAAGGATGGAGAGGTCAAGAGGGATCGCTGCACGAAGAAAATCTTCAAACTTAGCCTAATCATCACGAAGAAAAAACGGTAAATTCCTAATATTAAAAAAAATCGGATAGTAGCGGGCTCGTGCCTAAGCCGGAAAAACGTTGATCCATCGGGAATGGTTACTGGGAAGAAAGGCACCGACCCTCCGGCCGTAGTCGTGCGCCAACAAGTATAAGTATGGAAACCTTCCGACTATCAAAGAAATAAACGTCACACCCAGAACCTCTTTGTAGAGCTGCTGACGGAAAAAGGGGAACATAAAACTACACAAGCAAAAGAGGGAAACAAAAGACTCAAAGTTTAATTGGAAGTTTTCGGCCCTATTACAGAGCGCCAGCGAACGGCGAGGGCGAATACGACATAAGCAAAAAAGCAGAGAGAGAAAACAAAAACGGAGGGGGGAAGTGAGATTCGGAAAATACCACCCCCGAGTTCAGGAGGGAAAAAAATTCTCTTCTCCTCTGGACCTAGGGAGCGTACAGATAAATTGGGGCGGAGGGGGAAGTAGATTGTATTGCCTTGTTTTAACGTGCTTCTAGCTGCCTGTCGAGCGAGAAAACACGAGTTCAAAAAAAATGTCTGTCAGGAGAGACTAAAGGTTAAAAAAAATCATCGTGGATCTCGGGAAGATCAGGGACGCCGTGCGTCAATGGTGAGGGTCATTGCGAGACAGAAAGGAAATAATTTCACGCTTGGCAGAAGGTAGGAAGAGACGAGACGAGACAGGAGGGGGGGGAAGGGGGTACTCGGAGCCCTGGGAAGGGGATGTTCTTCTCTGATTCTTCTACCGTGGTGGTGCACCGATTAATCGGATTTGATGGCTTCCGGAAGAGAAGGGCGAGGAAGAGGAGCAAAACTCACGCAAAGGACAACGAAAAAAATGTCTTTTACAAGTTTTGAGGTGGTCATGGGAGGGCAACGGACTCATCGCGCTCTCGTGACGGAGCACCTTAAAATCTAAGTAGGGAAAAGGAGCGCGTTTCCTCGACTGATCGGAAAGACAAATCTATGAAATACCTAAGTCACCTGACTCTGCTCCTTCGCGGAAAATAAGGATTCTCTTCCGAGGGCATGAGAGCTGCGAGAGAGAGGGTAGGTCGGAAGAGAGAAACGTGAGCTTGAAAAACCGTTTTTGGAAAACTACTAAATCTCCCAGCGGAAAGGGGCTGCGGGCTACGCGCTTTAGCAGTAGGAGGATCGCCACAATCATTAAATGCGAGGACGGTGCGGGAAGAATATGTAGCCTCTCCGTAAACAGCAAGGAACTGTGCTGCAGATCGACACTTATTCGACTCCTCTAAGAAAAGGTAAAGGGATGGCAGGGGGAGCTGTGAAAAAGTTCACGGCGCGGACGGTCTTCCGCCTTGAAACGGAGAGGGGGGAGGTCGCTAAGAAAAGGCATCGCATATCTGGCTCTTCTTCCCGGAGTGAAAGAGGTGGAGCGTGGCGTACCTGGCGAGATGGGCAAGGAATTTATGATCGGGCGCGGCTTGTCACGGAGGCTTCGTGTGGAAAATCTCGTCAAACCTGGTGAAGGCCCGAAGCAAGAGAGGAAAGAATCGGCCTGGGAGAGAAGGGAAGAAAGACTAAAGAAAAAACAAATCAGCATGGTATCGGCGTAAGGGCCGATCGCGGAAGGGAGTTTCTTCAGCCGCCACCGCCTTGCTAAGGTGGGGGCTTTTATGGCCTGGTGTGCAGAGAAGGGTACCGAGATACGGGAGAGGGCGGCTGCTCCTCGCCTACGGTCAGGAGGGGCAGTACCAGTGAATCGCTGGTCTCTCGGACTCACGTCAACGAGACTGGTGGTAGAAATGCGGGCAACAAACCATTTTTTTAGAAGTTGCGGAGGAGGAGGAATATGGCGGAAAAAGCCGCGTGAAAGTCCGCCATCCGAACAAGAAAAGGAGGACAAAGTGCTCCATTTAAAGATCGCTGAAGAAAAATCATCTCCGACGAGACTTAGAAGCGCATTCTTAAAAAACGAAAAAGACCGCACGCCGTCCGCGGAACAGGAATAGGAGAGAAAAGGGCTACACGACGTTCGTGAGACGATGGCTCTCGTCTAGGTCACAGGGTAGAAGCCGAGGCCGGCTCGGGGGACGCGTCCAAGCTCCCCGAGCGCGAGTACAGAAAAAAGAAAAAGAACGAGAGAAGGAAGCAGAAGCAAGGAAAAGCCACAAAGGGTGTGCGGCCTATGGCGGGGGATTTGCGTTCCATCGTGTATCGAAAGAGGGGTCTTTTTTTCGTAGTGCGGGATCAAAAGACAAGGAGGGTCCCTGCGAAAGAGCGACCCGGAAAAGGGGTAAAGAAAAGACTTGGCTTCAGATGGGCGAAAGGGCCAGTGCTCACTGGGCTAAAAGGGAGTTGGGTCCCACAGGTCAGGACATCTTAGAACCTGAAGGGTAAAAGACGTTCGTAAGAGGAAGGGAGGGGCGAAGAAGTGCGGAGGTCGATACAAACCATAAAGGGAAAAGAACACGTCAACTAGCCTTCAAAAAAACTAACCCCCCTTCAAGAATTCACTACGTAAAACCACAGGGTACAGAACTAATCAGGGAGAAGGGGGGGGGAAGGCGATCGCAAAAAATCAAGGAAAGGGCCTCAGCTAGTCGCCGAAGAGGATGGAGCTGGAATTCTTCTCTCTCGCCTATCTCGCGGGGGGGGGGCGAAATCGGTCTCTGAATAGACCCGAAAAAAGCGGTCGGATCAAAAAAAAAAAAAAACAAAGACGAAGTCTCAGATAAACTGAGGCTCCTATGAAAAATGATACTCCTGTGAAGAGCAAGCGAACGGCACAAAGAAAGAGATACTACAACCTCGAGAGGACAGGGGGGGGCCTCGCCCTCGGTCGGTTAGGGAAATCGGGATAAGGTCAAACAACACTATTGTAAAAACACATGGGGAGGGGATGGAAAAAGAAAAGAGATACGAGCCGCTAGCGTGAAGTGCGTTAGCGCGAATCTCCCTTCTCGAGCCCGGACATTAGGAACGCGCTGAGGAAAAAAGAGAAAGCGCTCGAAAACGCGGTCGCGAAAGCAGGGTATGGCGGATCCGTGAATCAGGGGGGGTACCTTTCATGGTGATCAAAACCGAAATCGTTCATCGCAACGAGGCAGCCTTGAAAGGAAGGAGAAAGGAGATCTCGAGTTCTTCGAACAGGTAATGTCTGAATCTGATCGAAAAGCCTTCCGAGAAAGGATTACGATTGTGGCTGTCCAGAGAGGGAACTCGGGGTCATCACGCCTGTACTCTACTGAGAGGAGGCGCAACCGCATTACCGGATTAGGGTTTCGGATGATCTTCGCGAGAGGAGGGAACAGCAAAATCGCTACGAAAGAGGGAAGGAAATGAAGAGAGGGTCCCAGGATCGTCACGAACACAAGGGGGATGGAGTCCACTACGGTTGAAATGAAGCTGCAAGCGGGAAGGGAGAGGCATAGGTGTCTCCCCATTTGATTGGAATACCATACCCTTCGGGGGCAGAAAAAACGCAACCGACACGAGGAATCAGATCCGAGCAGGGGGTGGATCTTTTCGCCTCAAGGAAAGGCCCGGAAGGGGGCGGGAAGGAGGCGGGACGTATCCCATCGCCGGCGGGAGGACGAAGAGGGTCCTCTGTCCTGGAAAAACAGAGGAAAGCCGAGGCAAACCAACCGTAACTTTCGGACATTGGGGGCGTTCGACAACAAGGCGAGAGGAGGGAGAAGTCAAAAGTCAGCGTTCTTCGGAGGAGGGAGGGCTGGTCTTCAAAAAATCCATTAAAGGGCGCGGCGGTGTGCCAAAAGAAAAGTCTGAAACCCGACCCAGAGACACAAACTGCAACAGCCATAGAGAGAAACAACACAAAGGAAAGGGGCAAGTAGATAATATCGAAAAAGCGTGTAAGAAGCGCGAGATGATAGGAGTTCAAGGGCAAGAAGCAGAAAAACGACAGGCAAAAGAAGGCGCTAAAGGAGGTCAACCATACGGCCGACGAAGGACGCGGACGACGAAGGGAATGACTGCTCCTAGTCGTTGGGAGAACGAAATGGAGACGTGGCAGGGGGCGCTCGACGGGGGGGACGCGCGCAGGTGTTTCCAAGGACAGAGGGAAAAAACGCGATAACGCCGGCGACAAGGCTAGGGCTAACGGCAATCGATGAGTAAAGTACCACGGAAGGGTTCGTGTAAAAAGAGGATACCTCGCACGAACCAAAAACCGTCCGCGGAGCGGAAGAGGAAGAGGGGACTGAGGTAGTTCGGGGAAGAGGATGGATTACACAGACAAGGAAAAAGGGCCTTCTAGAAGCCGAGTTTCAAAACTCTCATACCCAGCTCGTGAACAAAAACGGTGTTGGAGGAGTAGACAAAACTGGAAAAAAGCCTTGTCAAGGCCTCGTTAGCGAGAGAGGCAGAGGGTAAAACGAAACACAAAAACGCAGGATTCAAGGAGGGGATGGCAGACAACAGTCACGAGGAAAGAAAAGCGTCCAAATGGTCGCATCTCGTTACGTAGAAAAGAGGGTAGGGCGCGACATGCTCGCGTGGCGATTCAAAAAAAAAAGGCCGAACTGGAGAGAAAGTGAACAAGTAAGGAAGGCCAAGCCTCTGCACGCGAAAACAAACACGAAGACGTTTTCGGTTATACATGCAGGCCCGGGGGAAAAGAGCCACGCAAAAAAGAGAGCGCAGAGAGGACGAAAGAGGGGGGAGGACCGCAGAAACTATGTACAGAGAGCGCAGGGCGAGCTAGGGAGACACTCCTCCTCTCGAGGAGAGAGAGACGTTGTAGTCAAAAACTACTAGTTGCGTACCTCGTGGGGAAAAGAAGAGGGAAAAAACCGCCAGGGTCGGGAAGAACCAAAAGGGCCTCTGAGGCTTTGCGTGTAGAACAATCATCTGCTTTCCCCTGAGCTGAGACATTCTATAAGAGATACACAGATAATCAATCTGTCCAAAATGTCGGGGGTGTCTGCATTCATGAATACGCGCCAGCTTGGAGGTCGAGAGGCAGGACGTGTCGGAGAGAAAGAGTAGGTCTATACTGACAAAAAAAAGAACCAACCAGCGAAGAGGAGAGAACAGCGCCTATCGGAACGCGCTCTCTATCAGAGTCTTCAGAAATTCTGAGAAAAAGGAAAGAAGGGTCCGCCCTACTTTTTAGTATTATGTTATTGGAACGGCAGATTACGTTTTTAGGGGGGAGAACAAGGAAAAGGTCAAAATCCTCAAAGGGGTCTAATTGTCAGGGGGCGCCTTATGCGCACGTAAAGGAGGACAAGTTCATTTTCTCCAGAAAGCACTGTAAGGCGAAAAAAAGGGACCCATATCGAAACGTAGGAAAAAAAAAATTGTCGAAAATATGACTGCCGGGGGGGGAACAGTGGTCAGGGGGAGCCAGAGACGGCACTTAGGGCGAATAAAAGTTCATTTTCAAGACGTCGAGAAACTCACGCGACCCAACCGCACACATATTAACATGAAAGGAACACGATGGGGAAGCAAAGCACGAGGGGGAAAAATGGCTTTGTGCTGCAAAAGTTCGCCTCTGAGGACAAAAAGGAGAAAAAGGGTGAAAGCGGATAGCGAGGCTCGGGGGAACGACAGACGAAGGGGAGCAGGGAAAACTCATAGGCTCGATCTTCTACCATTGAGATACGAATAAAAAAGAAGGCCACGAAACAACGGGTCGTTGGAGAGGGGTGAGATGGACGAGAGGTGGAAATAAAGCTCGGGAGATGCGCGAGGAAGGCCGAATGCCGCTTCGGGTCAGATACTGAGAAAGGATAGTTCCGATAGATCACGGCAGAAAAAATTCTTTGGAAGGGGACAGTAGTACGCAAGCGGCTACGGACGATGGAGAAACAAGAAAACGACTGTCAAGCAATCTCCCCAATCTAGGGACGGGTGAAAAACTGAGCGACGAGAGTAGATGAAGGAAGAAACATACAAAGTAGTCTAGTATCAATAAAGCAGGATACGAGATAAAAAGATACACGACTCTCAATCCATGAAAGCATCATACCAACCAAAAAAGTTGGAGCAAGTCGGGAAAAAAGATCTGACCTTGAAATAGAAAAAAAAAAAATTACTCAAGGGGGGGAAAAGGGCCAGTTGACAAATGGTGCCTCTCGGTCAGGGTAGAAAGGACGAAAGAAGCAAAAGAAAAATAGTCGCAATAAAACAAAAATCAATACGCCCGATCGACCAGAATAAAGACAACAGTAGCTGAGAGGAGAGGAACAGAACTACTGCGAACATCTAAAGATACGTGGCGAGACGGAGAAAACGAAGGGAAATCCGGCCTGACAAGAGTTGAAGGGGTGATCAAGGAGGAAGCGCCGAAGCCTATTTCCTGCTTACTCAAAAAGCAAAGGCGAAGTGGCCGGTGACGAAAACGCTTCCAGAAAAATCAAAGAAAAATAGAAAGAATCGTCAGAACAGAACGCGAAGACGCTCGTCAAGCACGGCAAGGAGGTTGTTGCACTGAGCGGAGCATCTTCGGTCCGCAACTAAGAGCCGATGCAAAAAAAAGATCGTGGGAAGACCGGACTGCAGATCCTGAACGCGTCGCTCGCCCACCACGACATTTACTCCTGGGAGGATGGTCGTAGGGGCCCAACACGGTTGACGCGTCATTTTCAAAGGGGAAAGAACAAAACTGGAGCAGCGAGCACAATGCAAGGCAGGCCGAAGGAAAAAAACCCTTCTAAAGAAAAGGGGGAAGGGAGACACGTCGCAAATGTAACGAAAACTAGGGCTCGGAGTGACGAATCCCGTCTGACAAGATCTCAGTTCCATCGAGAAAAAATAAGGGAGAAAGTAACATTGCACAAGATATAACTATTATTTCGGGACACACGACAGCGGAAACACATGGTAGAAAACGTCGATTATAAAGAGGGCGGCCGCGCGGAAAAAAATCAGATGGCGGCCAAAAGCAGATCATGGGAACACTCCGGATGAAAAATCGGGGGCAAACTTAAAGCCTACGAACAAGCACGAAGACCCCAAAATGTCCAAAGCAGAACAATCAGGCAACAAAAGGAACGTGCCTTCTCGGGCAAGAAGGAAGAAGATAAGTCAAGGGGTGACGGGACGGGTGGAGCTAAAACAGGAAAAACCGGAAGAAACAAGTCCCAAGGAAACGAAAGAGTAGGAAACCGTCAGAAAATCAGCAAAAGGCGGGGGAGAAGGTAATGAGGAAAAGGGGCGTACAAAGAAAGGACAAGCCGACACAAAGAACAGACTTGTATAGAAGGCAGGCCCGAAGTCCGAGCGCCGGAAGCGGCAGTCGGAAAACGCAAGAATCGGCAACAGCATCGAGATTCAAACACAACGGGAAAAGGAAGAATATTCTGATTGCTAGGCGGCAGACGTCGATCTCGTAGGAGAGAGAAGCTGCAAGTACATCTTCACGTAGGGCGTCGTGTATTAGGAGAGGGGGGGACGTGCTGTGTAATGTTAATGTCTTCCTGGAGGAGAACGAGCAGTCAAGGGATGCTGAGTCGTCGAAATGGTAAAAAAATAGGGAGGCTAGGGCTGATCGGGGGGGCACTTGGCAGCGAAGCCCTGCAAGAAACTCTTAAACGGAAAGAAAGTGGCGCCTGGTAAAAAGAAGAGGCGACGAGAAAGTGTTGGCAGAGGAGATGGAATGGGGCTGGTAAGGATTGCTGTCAGTGTAGCACTGTGCACCGAGACTACGGACTCGTTGGGAGGCAGCAATCGATGGCGGCGGAGTGCTCACCTCTAATCGCAGCCAGGGAAGGAAAGCTGTTAAAAGGGGATGGGCGCTTAACAGCCTAAGAAAACGAGCTCTCGGGAACGCGCGTGATTCTCAGAAGTGATACAGGGGGGGGGGAAGGAATGCAGGGGAAAGAATGGCGGAAGCCGCGCTCGAGGACAACACAGGGTTACCTACGCCTAAAATGGAGAGAGTTTCCGACCTTAGTCGAAAGGCTCGAATGACGGGCAGCAGGCTAGGAAAACAGAGGATGGGCGCGGGAACGGACAACTGGAACAGGGGGAACTACTCCGAGAAAGCGTACCTGAGGAAAGGCCGAGATAGAGGGAAGGAAATAGTGCAGGGCGGAAGTTCAGCCAGACGAGTGGGAGTTCTCTTCTCTGACCGCATATGGAAAGCTATCAACCAACAGAATGGAAAGGGATGCAGATCGTACTGAAGGGGAGGTGAACGCCGAGAAATAAGCGAACGGTGCAAAACTGCGGGGTGAGGGGGAGGAGGTGAGACCGTCCAAGAGCTTTTTTCTTTTCTTGTGAGACCGGGAAAGGGCGGCGGAGCAAGAAATCACGGGATGGAAGCTTTCCGAATTCTGTCTGGGAAGAGGGATATCGCACCAGGGTCCTTAATTGACAGAAATTGAGGGAAAGAGATACTCGTTCAACGAGGAGTAGGTGAGAATCGCGTCATCCTGGGGAAAACGAAGAACATGACGGAATTCTCTTCTTCTGGGTCTACTGAACGGACCGAGGAAAGAATACAGAGAAACTCTCTGGGAGGCGGAGGACCGGAGTCGTAAGTTCGAGACGAGTAAAACGCCAAAAAAAAAACTGGGGATGCTTAGCAGGATTGCGCGTCCAATTAACGTTCGCTTTAGCAGGGGAGGGGGACTGGCCCGAAAGCCTACGCAAATTCATTAAAAAAAAGAAGATAGGAGGGTCACTCGGCATAAACAGTCACGAGGTGAGAGCGTTCTGCTAGAGTGGCGGGCTTCTGATCCTGGCGGAAGGGTGCGAAGGGCCGCTTTCTCACATCCAGAAGGGAACAGACACGCAAGGCGCAGAAAGAAAGACTATCTCAAGCGCGCCTTCGAGCAGGGGGGATGAGAAGGAACGACGCGAAGGACAAGGGACTCAGAAGACGAGTAAAACCTGATCGCGAGCACAGAAAAGATTGTGAGGTAGGCAAGAGGGCGGACTCGATCGAAGGGACCAGGAAAAAACATCCTTACTGAGGAGAGAAGCAGCTAGCGAGATTGAGACAAACCATCACGAAAACGGCAAGTAAGCGTAGTCAAATTACAATAAAAAAGAAAAAGCACGCTTTGGGGGTTATTCAAACTTCTTTCTTTTGTCCATCGGGGGGGCACGGAGCGACATAGTTAAGGTCGCGTGATGAGACAAAGATAACAACTTAAAGGGGGGGGAATTAAGGGAGTAAAATTGGCGACAAACCTGAATTCGGGAACCTAATGTCTCAATCTGTCTAAAAGGTGGGTCGCAGCGTGCTATTCTTGTCTGACTGAGTGGGTCGCCCTCCGTTGGAGAGCTGGGAAAACTTAGTCGCAGAATTAGAAAGTCTATCACCATGAAAGGTGAAGCCATACGTAGGAGGAGGAGACCCTAAATTTTCCGAAAGACACCCTGACTAGACTTCGGCCAAATACCCCGGAATAGCAGAGGGAAATTGTTAAGGTCTCATGTCTGTAACAAGAGGAAAGAAAAGGAGCTGACGAGTGGGATCATTGGGATAGGGGACCTCGGGTCTCAGGAGTCGCGCTATCCTATATATCTCTTCTAAAAAAGTCATCGAACACACAACGCTGAAGAAATAAAGGCATTGGCAGAACACTATGAGAAGGAATACGCGTCGAAGAGGATCCTATAAAGCCTGTTACTCGCGCGGGCACGACATTATTCAGATTCGAAAGAACAGAAGGAAGACCTGGGCCTCTCCGGTTAGCAGAGAAGGAGGGGAAAAAAATGGTTACTCACACATGTTAGGCGGATAAAGAAACGCGACACATAGACTACTGGGATCTGGAAGGAGTGCGCGCGAAGAAACATTCCGCTAAAAATTAGGAGGCAAAAAAGACTTCGAGAGAGAAATACCAGAGCAAAGAATGTGAAGGGGCATACCGTTTTTGTGCCGTGGCAGGAAATGTATAAACAAAACGATCGCATGGGAAAGCGCGGGAGGCCAGAAGGGGAAAAGGCAGGATCAGAGACAGAGGAGGCGCGAGGAAGGGAAGAGAGATCGTTCCTGGCTCCGATTACTAGTTTATCTGGTCCCAGAAGGGGAAAGAATGGCCGCACTTGTGAGGCCTCAGGATTAAAATTTAGGCTCCCACAGGAACAAGGGGCGGTGTACGGGGACTGAATTCAGTGACCGATAAGAGAATCGCGAAAGAATCGCTGAAGGCTAAATAGTATCGCTACGTCCAACAAAGGGGCGGAAGAAAAAAAAGGGACGGCTGCGCCGCTGGCAGGGAGAAGAAAGGCGAAGGTTACGAAAAGGCTGGAATAACCAAGAAAGGGGTAACTCAGACAAGGAACCCGACCGCACCGCGGGGGCAATCCAGCACGCGGACTATTGGTGATCGCGAGCACCAAAGACCAAAGTTACATACTGATCGGACGGAGAAGAATGCGCCGCTTGGAGAACAAGCGTGGAAGAGGTCTGTCCGGTCAACACTCGAAGAGGAAGGGCGGAAGCGCAAACAAAATACACTTAACATTCAGAATCTGAGAGAAGAGAAACGTCCGACAGTCCAGCAGGCGGGAAAGTCCTTTAGGGAAATTCAGGGAAGAGGCGTTTGCCGCGTGGGAGGGAAAAAGATAATCGCCAAGAGAGCACGAAATCCGAACGGACACAAAAAGCAGAAACTACAACAAAAAGGAGAGGAGGAAGTATGAGAGCTTTTTCAAAGCCGCGAGAAAGGGATAATCTTTCACAGGGCTGGGAAAGGAAGAACACATGAAAACCCGATCTGAATGACTATACCAAGCCAAAACAGACGCCGAAGCAAGACAAAGTAGAAAACTGGGACTGGGGAAAAAATTGGGCTACCAAAGGTCGGAATGTGTACTGAGGGTTACTAAAAGACCGTTCGCTCAAGTTGTAAGGGCCACGGACAGATTACCAATTCGATCGTAGAACGCCGAGCGAAATGACTCGGCTCAGGGGACGGATAGGGGAGTCAAGGCCACACACTTTTTTCGGTGTGCGCGGAGAAAAACAACAAAGAAAAAAAGAGATCACATGATAATCGTCGCGTTCTTGTGGCTCATGGTCGAGAAAAGATGGGGGGGTATTACAATACTTGGTAGTTACACAGGAAAGGACTAATACACTATAAAACTTGAGGCATAACCATACTTCGTGAAGCAAGCACGGTGGTGGCGTCTTATGCTCACAAAAAAGTTTCGGTCGCCTGTAAGAAGGGTCCGTTCAGCGGGGAATAGCTTTCATCTAGAGAAAAAAAAGGCACAGAAGGACCGACCTAACTTCTGGATCCAAGACATGTGTAGCACGAAAGATGAAAAGGATGCATAATTTAAAACACAGAGGGAGAGTCGAGCAGGATCGAAAATTCGATGCCGCATCAAGCTGACTCACTAAAAGGGATGGAAGTAAGAAGGGAAGTTCACTAAGCAGCCGATCGCTTAAGAGAAAATCAGGGGGTGATAGTGATCAACAGAAAGGGCAACAGGTCAAACAACGGCGAGGGAAAAAGGTCTCTTTCTCTTCGAGTAAGTCTTGCAGGGGAAAAAGGAAGAACCGAATGTACCCGCGGAAAAGCGAGCGCCGCAACGCCGGAAAGCGAAAAACAGAAAAGCGAATTGTGCAAGCAACACTCTTTGGGAGTCACCAATCGTGTGATCACAAAACGAAAGTCAAACCGCCGTCGTGAAAGAAACCAGGTCCGGGGGCTTTTCTAGAGGCGGCGAATGAATCAAGAGCATGCACAGAGACGGCCTGAAAGGGAGACAGAAGGGTCCACGAGAAAAAAAAAAGGGAAAGTCGTTAGTCTGTTCAGCTGGGCAGATGCGCGCCAGCGTGGGAGTATACGGACGAACCGCGATGAGCTCTATCTCGACCTCCACTGGAAAAAGAGAGCGCGGGGAAGACGAGGCTGAAGCGCCGATCCACGTTCGCTCGACGATAAAGGAGGGCAGAAAGAAACGTAGGTGCTAACCAGGACCTGTGAAGTAGATTTTGTTCCGAAGGACAGGAGGGGGGGTTCACCCTTGAAGGGGATCCACACGCAACGGAGTGAGACCTTTCTTTTATCAAGAACACGTACTACCTGATTTCAAAACGGAAAAAAAGGACTAATGGGCGACAAACACTCAGGGACTCAAGATACGGCCACCAAAGGGGTCGCACAATTAACGGAAAGGACGAAACCAGTTAATTGGTAAATGAAACTCACTTATGCAAAGGGGTGGGGGGGGGATTGTGCCTTCAGAAAGAAAGAAAACAAAATCACTCTACCACCACCACATAGTACAAAAAGGGGGAACCGATGGACCAATAAGAGGAAGCAAGCGTGTGTGGACGTGACCAGTACCTTAAATTCATCAAAGGTGAGGATCGGTGATGGTCTCGGGAGAGACTCCTCGCGCAGGACGACGAGAAACGTAAAGGAACGAGAGGAGAAAGAGACTAACGGGAATCTATCGTCAAAGCCAAGAGAAAAGTCAGGTTATCGAGGCGCGAATCAGGGGGAAAAAAAGGGCCGGCGCGCGTAGAGTCTCAGCTTACCGGGGAAGACCGTCAGAAAGCGCGCGAGAGAATAGTAAGGATAGGGGGTCAAGTGGATGAAAAAACTTGGAGGAGGCGGACATAGCCGGAATAAATCAAATTCTCATAATCAATACCGCCGCCACGACGAGAAACAACTCTCAACAAAATTCATGAGGGAGGGGGGAAGGAAAAAACACCATAGGGGGGGAGGGGACTGAAGCGGCCGTCATTCTCAGAAAAAACCCATAGAAAGGAAAAAGTCCTACAAGGAAGCGCACAGGCCATGAAACAGAATAAAAAAACTGTTACAAGGAGTGGAGCGACAATGTCGCTCCAATATACGGAAGGCAAGTAAAATGCGAGTGTCGGTCGGTCAATCAGGTCAGTGAGTAGAAAAAACAAAGGAAGGCAGCAGGAGGGCCGTCAAAGAGAATGGAAGAGGTTCACCCACGAAGCAGCCGCCGCGGGAGGGAGAAGCGGTAGTGCGTCGCCATCTCAGCAACGGTACGTGGAGACGACGCAATAAAAAAACGCCTGGAACGCCGTCTCCGATCCTATAGAGGAAAGTGAAAAGCGGCAGACCGAAAGTTTCATGTCTGCCAAAAAAGCCAGGGTCCGTTTCGCAGGTCATAACAATCACCATCTAAACGTCAAGGGGGGATCAGCGATTTCACTAACTCAGGAAAAAAGTCACCGTCCAAGTATGTTTTGGGGTGAAAGGAGCAAGAAACATATGAGTCATCAACCTACAGCCGAGCCGAAGAAAGGTCTGAGATGCATAAGTAGAGGGAGGGAGCCGGCCTCAGGGAAGAAGTTGGAACTTCTTATTCCCCAGGGGGTGAACGCGGTCACGTGTTAAAAGAAGGGGGAATGGGCAGATGAATCTCTCTGAAGAGAAAAAAGACCGAGGCCGGGAAGCCAGGGAAGGAAAGTAAGAAGAACTTCTGCAGAAAGGAGGGGAGAGACGCAATCGGAGGGAACCATAGTGACCCTCATTCTGTAACCCAGTACCTTTAATTGATAACGTGACCGCCGTGGGAAAAAAAGAGAGGAGCGGTATGAGGCACACGACCAAAAACGGGAACAAGCATGGAAGACACTGAGCTTGAGCGCGTTGTCAAGCCGCTCCTGGCAGGCCTCTGAGTAGAAAGAATCTCGATGCCACGACGAGAAATCGGGGAACCAGTATCCCCGACAGGATCATCTAAAAATGGTCAGAAGACGCGGCCAACTGCGCGCGGCGCTTAAAGGGGAAACGCACGCTGTCAGAAATAATACGTGGGGAAAGCTCTAATTACACGACCAGCAGCGTCAGTCGAAATGAAACCTCGAAGAGAGGGAAAAAACCGGAAGGACGAAAACAGGAAAACTGCTGGGTTGGATCTCTCATCCTGTGAGAACTTACACAAAAAATCCGCCGAAGAAAAACTAATGTAATATAAGGGGAGGCCCCGAGCAGGAAAAGCAGAACGGCTGGTAAGAAAAAAAGATCGCGCAGCTAGTCATCAAAAACAAAACACAACATTAAAAGAAGAGAGCTTCTTAAATGCTCGAAGTCAGACGTCGCGTTTTCGGGCTCAGATTAACGGGAAAAGAGGAAGTCCACAGGCCGAAGGGGAAGAGCGGAATCGTTCTGTTTTAAGGCGCATCTACAGTCAGCGCGATAGCCGAGGGCTGAAAAAAGGCGTCTTAGAGCGCCTGTGGGCATAATCTCTTTGGCTAAGGCTGCGAGCGGACGGCGGCTGGTCGGGGAGGAAGTCTGTAACCGGGAAAGGAAAGGATGGAGCGCAACACGTGTCTCGGCAAATTTCTTAGCGCCGCCAGAAAAGGGTTCGACGCGGGTCGGCCGTAATAATGTGAGGAGTAATGTCAGTGCGGCTATGGGCTCCTATTAATCGAGTGCAAGCGCGAAGGGAAGAAACGAGTCTGGCTAGAGGGCAACGAAAAAAAAAGCCCAATACGCCGAATGAAAGAAAATGAGTGGAAAGTTTCTTTGCGGACCTGGCCCGGAGAAAAAAGAGGCGCGAGAGCCGGCCGGCGGTATTCCATGACAGAAAAAAAAAGGAAACGAATGCGATGGGAAAAAGACAAAACTCGCAAGAAAGGGCAGCGCGATTAAAAAAGAAAAGAAGAATGCTCCACCTTGCCGACCGTGCGCGGCCTCGCGACGGGCCGGGGGGGAAGGAGGGGCTGCGTAATGCGTTACAAGGGGGACCGTGGAACGAAAAACAGTCTACAACAGTAACGAGGAAGTCAGGGGGGAGAAAGACGCGCATTATCTGGAAGTGAGGTCAACTCTCCACGAGGGAGGGGCACAGTTCGCGGAGGGAGGGAAAGAAAAGAATTCGCTCGCATGGACACAAAACACTGGCGGCAAGCTAGATTAAAAAGTGGTAAACACCTGGGAGAAGAGCGTTCGTAGGGATGTTCTGGACGCGGGGAGAACCCCATGATCTTTTCTTTTCGAACGACGGACGGCAGGCCGGCGAGCTAAAGGAGAAAAAGCTGGAGCGCATAATTAAATTATTAAATCTTTTTATGGATCGTCGCAAAGTATCCGGTAGAATGAGAGTTTCCTGGACTCTATCGAGAGGCGGTGAAAGAGAGGTCTTGAGGAGAAAAGTTTAACTTGAGGAAAACGCGGGACTGAAGGAAGGCGACTCAGTCTGAAAATTGTCTACTCACGTTAACTAAAAAAAGAACGAGAAACTCAGAAAAAAGGGGAGAGGGAGGGCAGGAGATAGTGGCACTAAAAACGAAAGAGACCACCTCCAACCTTGACTCAACGTGTTTTTCATGAGGAGCTTGGAGGTGAGCGTAAAAAAAGGAAGGAAGGACCAGTGATCATTGGGCTAAAATAAAACGGGCAGACTGGGATACAAAAGGAAAGAGCGAGTAAAAACCAACGCTTGGCCTGAAAGGAAAAAGAAAGGTCTGGGGTGTCTGCTCATATGGCGCGGGGCCTTAAAAAAGAACTAAGGGGGAAAGAAGCGAAGCCAAAGAAGAAAAGAGCCAAGTGGATCTATCCGTAAAAAAATCGCTGAGACTGAGGAGAGGATCCTTCCGCCTAAATAGTCTACCACCTCTACCAGTTAATAGGAAAAAAAATAGGGCGAAAACAAGGCTACAAAGACGGTTTCTGAGGCCTAGGGGAAAAAAGAGGAAATCAAGAACAAAAGGCGCGGGGGCGGAGAAGAGGCTCAAAGCATGGAGGAGAGTCTCCTCGGACTCAGGAAAGGACGAACGAGAAGAAATCTGACACTGTAGACCAGGACGCTCAAGAATCAAATAAAAACACTCGGGACGGACTATGCGGGGGGGAGTTAAACTGTGCACTGTAGCGACTAGTGCGGGGAGAGGAGCTAGGCGTGCGACAGATTGAAACTTGATCACTTTGACCCAGGAAGGGAGCACATACTGAAGGAAACTCTTTCGACCCTGGTGGGGTCAAGAAGGAAGATAGGCACCCTAGGGTAGAACCGAATAAAAAATTCTTCCAATGGAAGAAAGACTGAAAAGTTGTCTCCCTACTTTATGTCACTCAGGGCGAAAAACAAGTAGTACCCTACGTTCTGTCATAGCGACCCTGAAAGGGTAAGCCCCGCCCGACGATTAAGTCTGACAAGGAACCCATACAGCAACCGTGGGAGAACCCAGTCAGGGCGAAGAACATCTGGCTAAAGGAAATGGATGAATCGAGAGCGAAAGGGAAAGATCGCTCGTAAGCAGAGGGGAAAAAACGTATAGCGAATGAAGGGAATCAGATAAAAAGATAGACGCCGGAGTCCGCGAATCGACCTCACCACAAAGCGCGCACTACTGCCAAGGCAGAAAAAAGAGAACGGCCGAAAACATATGATATGATCGCTTGGACATCCGCACGGATGGATGCCTATAAACTCGAGAAACAAGGGCATGGACGAACCTCCGGAGTTCGCTACGTCGTATGGGGTGGAAACGACGAGGGTTTACGCACACTCTCGAAACGTCTGAATAAAAAGAAAAAACAGGGAAGGGACTGCACGAGCCGCGTGGCCTCTACCCTGGAAAGGAGCCGCCTGACTTCTCGAGCGGGTGACGCAAGGGACTAAAAAAAGAGGGGGGGGAAAAAAGCCGACCTGATTTTAAACCAGACGGGACCAGGGGGAATTCATGTGATCACCGAAAACGATAAGCGTAAAAGAACGCGGAGGGGGATAAAGGTCACTGAAAGGAGACTTTAAAACGAAAAATGGGAGATCACGCAGTCGATGGCCTTCTCATAAAGAATTACGATTTGAGAAAGGAAAGAAAAAGGGTACGACAGGGCCTCAATTTTTGTGGAGTTCCTCTAGAGTAGGAGTCTCCCAAGGAAAGTTGGAGGGGTGGGGAACCTGCGGAGGACTGCGCTGCTCTATTCCTCGATCGGCACGAACGAGAAAATGAAAATAAGAGCGCACAAGAGAAAAACACCGGTCTTATCCCCGACGTCTGGGATGAGAAAGCTCAGCTCTTCTATAATTGATCTGTGTGGGAATACAAAGTTCTTGTAAGAACAAAAGATGGGGGAATAAAATGAAACCCGACAGAGCAGATTCTAAGAAGATCCTCTTCGGAGGGAAAAACACTGGGCTCAAGTCAACCGGAACTCACTTCAGGAGGGGGGGAACAATGGACTGTGATAAGAGGACCCGACTCCTTCTCCGGGGAGCTGCGACGAGCGTATGGTTCTTCCGGCGGGGGATCTGTCCTGGTGCAAAAACATCTCGCACGGGCTAGCGACAAACAGACGAAATGCTACCATGTGCGGTCGACAAGACGGTCCGGGAGAGGGGGAGGGGGCTAACGCCTCGACGGTCTAGAAAGGGGGGTAGACTTCTGGTGCGGGGGGGCGTCCAAAAAGCGTCATAAAGTAGGAGAGAGATGCGGGGGGGGGGGGGGAAGGAGTGGTAATGCTTCCAGTAAGATCTCACGCTCGCGGAGGGGAAAAAGAGCATAGGGACAACAACCACAAAGGGAGGAGGAAAAAGAGAAAAAAGCTGCGTGGAAAGAGAAAACTTTATATCTGGACGGAGAAGAACTAAAAAACGAGTAAACTGAAGGTAAAAAAGTAAAAACCCTCCCTACACCCCTCCGCGCCGACGATAGGAAGCAGCGCAAGGGAGAGGGGGTCTAACTCAAATTTCTACGGTTCTGCGGGTTCAGCTCGAAGTGGGGAAGGGCGCGCAAAAGTGTTGCCCGGACCTATTTACACAAGAAACGCAACGGAAAAGGCAGAGGGACTCAAGATCGAGGGGACCTGAAAAAACGAAAGGCAATTACTGGCGGGGGGGGACACTAGAACACCTCTAGATGGAACGTTAAATCTGGAAGCCGCGGTTGTCATGTGAAGTGGTGACATGATGGAAACAGAGTGTTGGGAGGCCTACCCTGGGAGGAACCCGCCTTCTATAACATCTGACCAGACGGGAAAAACAAAAATATGGTAGTACTCATGCAAAGTTGGGGGATTAATTAAAACTCAGAAGATGGTAAATGCCTTCAGCAAAAAACTTTCTTTGGGCGAGAGGGTCATAAAGGGAAAACGCGAGCAAAAATCAAAACTCCTAAACTCAGCAAAGGGCACGGTGCGGGCAGAAAACGAGCCACATACTTAAGGCCCGGAGAAAAAGGGCGGGCAAAAGGGCAAAAGCCCGAGAAAACGAGGAGCGGTCGCAATCTCGGTCTATCAGAAATAAGCGAAAAAAAAAAAAGGGGGAGGAATCTTACTAATTCAAGAGGGGCGATTAAGCACTAAAAATCTTCAAGCGATCGGGGTTTCTATAAATAGGCACTCGGCGCCACAAGGAGAAGGGGGGGGGGGGGGGGGGCAAAAACTCTGTAAGGAAAGAGAACGGAAGATGGGATTCCCTCATCAAGAGCCGAAGGGCAAGGAGAGGCACGGAGAGCTAATAACCGCAAACGAGCGGCATCAAACTCACGTTTGTAGGAAACGCCGTTGATTAACCAGCCGTTAAGCTAGGAGGAGGGAGAGGTCGCGGAGCGGAACAAAGGGAAGATACGAGCTGCGCGTGGACTCAATCATCTAGTTCAAAAGAGCGGAAGAAAAGGCGAGTCATCTGGATGCATACTCTCAGAGCTAGAAGGTCGGTTTATGACCCTGCCGGGAATGATGCGCCATCGTGGTGTGGTTCTGACGGCAGAAGCATAGTAAAAAAAACGAAAGCATCAAAGCACCGCGCTACCTACTAAGGCTTTACCTCTCCTTCGGGGCAAAGTCGAGAAGATCAGAAGGTCGGCGCCATAAGGAACAAGAGGTCGCCCTACGGTGGGGGAGGGGGGGAAGACGAAGGGGTTTTGGATTGGAGAACTAGTGTCAACAGACCATACGGGTACACTGGCGCGCCTTATGGAAAGGAACTGACTACCCTTTGAAATTTTACTCAAAGGAACACGGGGACGACCCAAGAGGGAAAAAGGGGAAACTCACGCGAACCCACATTAAAGGAAAAGAAAACGTAGGGAAACAAGGCAGGTGTCAGGACATTAAAAATAAATTTTGAGAAAAAGGGACAGTCGCCTTACGTAGAAGAAAGAAAGCTACCAAAAGCAAGGTCATCTAAAAAAAGTGAACAGAAGGGAGAAAAAAGGAAAAAGGAAAAAGGAGTGTGGCTTCAAATTTTCGTCGATAGTTAAAAAAACAGTTCGAAAAGGAGCCTCTTCCTGACTCAGCGCGAAGCGACTAGAGTACGTCGCTCGAACAGGAGGGGGGGAGGGAGGGAGACACAGAACGTGACAGGACATCTCCTCCAAACCGGCCGTTGTGGCGGGGTGCTCAAGGAAGATTCGGACGAACCATGGCGCGCTTAAGGTACTGGAGGAGGAGGGGGTCCGATGCCGCTTCAAAGACCGTAAACTAGAGATCGGCCGGAGAGAAGAACTAAGCTCCTTCTGTGGGGAAGAGGACCAACAAAAGAAGCTAAAAGGTCAAATAAGAACAACGCGACAAAAGAAAGAAGAAAGAGCCCAGAAGTTACTTTGGGGATTCGACGAAAGTCGGTAGATGGCTTGTTCTAAAACAGGAAGTAGGAAGAGGAAGACCGCCCATGAATCCCGAGGAAACGAAGGGACCGACTCTAATAAAAGCCCTGCAAAAAAGGGAAAAAAAAGAAAGCGTGGAGCGAGAAGAATAGGTCCAAACGGGAAAAACACAAAAGAGAGGGTTGAAGTCTTTCTTCTGCCAAAAGTTCATGAGGACGAAAATAAGGGAAAAAAAAAAGCAGATTCTGAGGAGGGGGGGAAGCCGTCACATGCTGAACAATAGGAACATAAGAAAATGTGAAAAGAGCACGCGGCTTCCAGAAAGAGCAAAAATGCCCATGGGCGTGGCACTGACAGAAAACCTCCTTTCAACAAAAAACCCGAAGACGCCGAGTTCAAGGACTGATACATCTAAAAACAGAACTCGAATCCACGCAAAGGAGCAGGGGACGGTTCGAAAGAGGGCAAAATAACATACGGCGAGAAAGGGGAAAACGAAAAAGGGTCTTCCTGGGGTAATTCACTAAAGCAGAAGAACTAGCGAGACACGCATTGTTGTTGAACTCGAAACGGAAGATAGCGAATCAAAAGGGAAAAGCGACCAATAAAAAGATCGGGGGGAAGAAGACAGAAATAGATAATGAAATGCGCTCTCCTCTCGTCAGACCTGGAAGGGGGAGGGGACAACACACTGGTGGTGAATGAAGGTACATAAGGCAAGACATTAACTCGCTAGAAAGGAAGTAAGACCTAGAAGAGCATCGGGGCGGGAAAAGGGATGCAGAAGCGTTCCTAAGGGTGGGGAGTTAAGCGAGTCAGTACTTTCCCCCGGCGAGACCAAAATTAATCCCCGTAGAAACCTTGAAAGAATCCAAGCAGCGGTCAAAAATCTGGAGGGGAGGGCGAAACGAAGAGAAAAACGAAAATCAGGGGCACTTCTTCAGAGGAGCTGAGTGAGAAGAGAAGCCGCCATCAGTTCTCCAGAAGGGAGCTATCCAACTAAGAGATACGTTTCAACCACCAAGGAAAAGGAAAAGCAACGAGAAACACTCCATTTCCCTAAAATAAACATATTGAGTTTAGGCCAAGTGGGACTAACCGTCTCAAAAGAGTGAGAAGAGTTGTTAAGGCTGTCGCAGAATTAAAAACCAGCCGAAAGGAGAGGAGGAGGAAAAGCACTAAAGGGAAAAAGAAAAGCAAAAACTTAATACACAAGACTTTTTAGAGAGACTCGAAGGCCGCCCTCAGAAAGTGAAACAAATCTCCCGAAGGAAAAAAAAAGAAACGGGGATAAGGGGGACCAGGGAAAAAACGAAGAAGCTAGAAACATAATCTTAAGACAGA